>Ga0247843_1000160_pt1 | contig 156252 bp, 133 predicted proteins | sample LaCruzMarch2017__FD_192420 | JGI IMG/M metagenome (GOLD analysis project Ga0247843, IMG submission 192420) | Freshwater microbial communities from meromictic Lake La Cruz, Castile-La Mancha, Spain - LaCruzMarch2017_8m | ecosystem: Environmental > Aquatic > Freshwater > Lake | place: Spain... | reverse complement strand
AAGCTTCCGAAGCTTCCGAAGCCGGTTGGGGCGACCGGACAGATTCCTCTTCAGTAAACTACGCGTAGCTTTTGCACGTCTTGCGAGTCCGTTGGGGCGACCGGACAGATTCCTCTTCAGTAAACTATCGACGACCGGCGGGCGAATAAAACGTGTGTTGGGGCGACCGGACAGATTCCTCTTCAGTAAACTTGTCTCAGTTCAAATCCGAAGGATTTGAACCCAATTCCGGGCGGGTTACCCTCTTAAAAAAGGGTGATCTGCTCCGGCATTTCTTTTTTCGTCTGCTTTTTCTTCCCGTAAAAGATCTGCATGCGGTGCATCTGCAGGGCGGTGAGGGCAAAAACCCGAACTTCGCCTTCGGGCGGCAGGATGTTTTTCACCTTTCGCGCGGTCACTTCTGCCTGCTCCGGACTGGAGCACGGGCGCGAGTAAACGCTGAATTGCATCATCGTGAAGCCGAGCTTTTCGAGGTTGTCGTGAAACCGTCGGTACTCGCGCTTGTCTTCCGGCTCCAGCGTCGGAAGGTCGAACATCACGATCACCATCATCGCTCTTAATCCTCCCAGGCAAAGTCGGTAGGACACACCACCCTCCTGGCCTCGCCCAGCAAAGCGCGTCGTACCATCGCCGCGTACAGTTCAAGCGCGGTTAGCACCGGATACCGCTTGTCGTCGAAACGGCACGACACGGTGAGCACCGGGTGCATCCACCGTTTCTCCGGCGGGCCCAACCGGTCGCCGACTTCCGACACGGCCAGAAACGCCTTTACTCGGAGGTCAACGATCGGGCGCAATGGCTCCATCAGATCATCCGCCAACGCGTAGGGGTCGTACCGGTTGTGGTGGTGTACGCCAAAGGCCGGATATAGCCCGGCACCGCACACCGCTCGGGCCACCGCCGCCCGGATCAAGGCGTAGCCGTAGTTCAACATCCCGTTCGTGCCGGGTTGCTCGGTATCGCGCAGAAATCCCTCGCCGAACATCAGCGGGAAGTAGCGGACGGCGGCGAGCCCTTCGACGTTATCCGCATCCCCACTACGAACTCTTTTTGCAAGGGCCCTCACCTTACTCCCGTCCACGCCGACCTTCTCCAGGGCGTCCGCCTGGGCCGAGATTTTTGCGACCACGATTTGCTGCCAGATGCGCTTCTTTGTCGGTTCCCCCGCCTCGGCCTGCTTCCGCGCGATGAGGGCGTGCTGGTGATGGGCGGCGAACGGCAGGAACGCCGCCACCGGCAGGTGCTTCGCATTGCAGACCACCACCGCGACCTCTTGCTCGGCGAGATAGGCCAGCAAAGGCACCGTCAGGGCCGTCTGTGCGTGGTCTAGCACCAAAACCCCGATATCTTCCACCGGTACGGTTCGCTCGGGCTCTCCGTCGATGCCGACGCAAAGTTGGAGCTTTTCGAGCCGAAGCCGGGCGGGCCGCTCGATGACGATGATTCGCTTAGTCGTCGGCCGCGCCAGGTTCACGGAAAATCACCTCCCCGAAAATGTTTTGTACGACCCGGGCGGCGATGTTTTTGAAATCAGCTTGGCCGGTGGCCCGAACGCTCTTGGGCGCTTTGGGATCCGACTTTGCGTCCCGGCACCATATTAGTGAGATTTCTGTCGAGTTCCCCACCGCAATTGTTCCCACCCGGTAAAAGCCCGGCCCCGCGCCCTTGTCGCCCGTGTACTCCACGGTGTCGCCGTTACTGATCGACATCACACACCGTTCCAGCCCGGTGAATCGACGCTCGACGGGGCGAACGATTGGGACCGGTTTCTCGCCGCGCTTCCTTGCCCGATTGTTCTCCGACACCCGCTTCGCCGCCTCGAACAGCGAGACCGATTCGACACGCCGCTTCCCACTTAACGTTTCGAAGATGAGCCCGTGATGCACCGTGCTCTTCACCCATGCGCCGGTGACCTCCCCTTCTTCGCCGAATCGGATCACGTTTTGGCCGATCACCTGGAACGTGTTTGGTGGACCCGTGACGTTCTTGAATTCGTTTAACGGCAGCATGGTCTCCTTGTGGAGCGGCCCCGAGATCTTTCTGTTTGCCGGACGGACTACCGGGCAACCCGGCAGGAGTTCGAGCACCCGGTTTCGGTAGTTGGCGAACGGCTCCTCCAGAGTCACGGTGGGCGCTTCACCTTCGACCTTGCGGTATTTCTTCCAATTCTCCAGATCTTTGTAATACTGCCGGAGGCGACCGGCAAGGGACCGGTTTACCGCCACGATGACCGCCGCATCAACGGCGTGATGTCGGAGGTCGCTTCGGTCTTTCTCACCGGAGAATTTATCATTTTTGCCGATTCCCTTCTTCGTTGACTTTTCCTCGTCGAGTACGGAGTCGATGCCGTACCGCCGCCTTGCCTCGGCGGTGATTTGCCCGTTGACCAGTTCGATAGCCACCTCTTTGCCGAGGGTTCGCAGGAGGGACGTTATCTGCCGACCAATGTAGCCAGTGGCGGCCAGCATTCGGGCCTCCATTGCCATTTCCGGACGCTCTTTCGCCATGATGCGCTGCTTCTTTCGCGGCGAGATGCTGCGGTTTGCGGCGAGGAACTGCTCGATCTCGGCCCAGCGAGTCGTGTGGCCGAAAGCCTCCCAAGGGGTTTTGGCACCCTTTTCCTGGTTGAGGCTTCGGGGGCAGATCACCAGGTTGTCCATTCCGTCCTCGGCGGCATGGCTTTGCGGCACGATGTGGTCGAGGTCGTAGTGCTCGATGAGGTCCTTTAGACTGGCGATTTCCTGGCTGGGAGCGTAGGGTGAGCGTCGGTCGGACTCGTTCCACAGCCGCACCATCTTGATGTATTTCATTCGCGGTTCGATCCCGGCTTCTTCCAGTTCCTTGGCGTACTGCTCGTTTTCTTTGGCGCGTTTGTTGATGCGCTCGAACTCTTGGGCACGGGCTTCGTTCCCCATCGCCATTTGGCGCGGAAGCTCGATGCGGATCACCTTCGGCTTTCCGTAGCGATCGATGATTTGGTTGACGACCTTTGCCGACCATCTCACGGCGGCATCGACGCTGGGATTTCCGGTCGTCCATTCGCGATCTATGACGAGCTTTTCGGCTGGTTCCGGCGCTTCTTGCATATGCGGCCACTTGTAGCCAGCTTCGATGACCGCGTTGTGCAGGTCCATGCCCTCTTTTAGCTTCGGCTCGATACGACGGAGCAACCGCGCGCAAAGTTTGCCGTAGCCTTTCGGCGGTTCCAGAGCCATGAGCTCAGTGGCGGCATCTGGTTCCAACCCGTAGGTTGACGTGAGTCGCGCAAATAGCTTGTCGGCGGTGGGGATGGAGATGAAGTCGTGTACCAGGTCGTCCATCGAGCCATCGGCCAGGGCTTCGCCCGTTACGCCCAGAATCTTTGCCAGCTTTGCTCCGAAGGCCGATCCCTTAATGGATTCCGTTACGGCAGCGCTAGCGGTTTTCTTCTTCTTGGCTTTTCCTTTTTCTGGCTCGTCTTCGGGCGGTTCGGCCTTGAACCGTGCATTTGTGAGTTCCATGGCCTCGCGGAGGGCCTTCAGCGTTGATTTGTCACGAACCATTAGATAGGTGAGAGCCTTCGTTCGCTCCTCGCTCGTTAGTCGCCTTGGCTCACCGTTCTCCAGGACGTCCAGATTGGCGAGGGTTTGCAGGATCCGGCTTCGTTGGAAGACCAGCTCCCCGGTTCGGCATCGGCGTTGCTTTGGGAGGAGTTCGCAAAAACCGACGTCACGCGACTTTTCCTTGAGCGGCGCCTGGTGGAAGACAAGGCTACGGATTTCCCGCATGAGTTCCTCCGTCATCTCGGGCCTGGTCTCGGCTTGCTTTGCCCAAAGAAGGTCGAACTCTTCGATGAACATCCAGCGTTGGTAGCGTTCGGAGGTTCGAGTGGTCCGCTTTTTGCTCCTTTCGTCCCTTTGCTCCTTTGGCATCAGCCGGAGTTCCAGGCTGGTCGGGCTCAGCCTCGCCCGGACCGCCCGCAGGTTCTCGAGCTCGTCCAACTGAAACTGGCTCACGGTGCGCCCCTGCATCTTCTTTTGTGTGAACACCATCGACTTATTGAAATCGAGGGCTTCTTTCTGTTCCGAAGTTTGGAGGCCGGGAGCTTCGGCCACCTCGATCACGGCGGCGGTGTTCTTGGGTCTCAGGTGGGCGAGGAGCACCGGGAGGTCGGCGGTGGAAAGGTAGCCGCGGTGCCGCTGGTAATGCAGCATGACTTTGCCGAGGTCGTGTTCGCTGAGGGGTTCTTCGAGCCCCTTCACCTTGAGCGCAATGGGGTGGACGAGGGTGATGCGGCCGGCTTCTTCCCTCAACTTTGCGTGCCGTAGGTTTTCTTGCGTTGTCTTGTCGTTTGGCCACCAACCTAGGTGAACCAACAGGCGCACCAGCTTTTTCCGCCTTGCCTGGAAGTGGTCGAGGCGATGCCGCGATCTGCGCTTTGCGCCGCGCCCCACGCGGTTGGAAATTCTTCTGCCTTTTTCAACTTCTGCGATCGGACTCGGGTAGCAAAAGCTGCCCATCGATTCGATGTCGGCGATGTCGCCCAATTCCGACTGCGGAGCAACCGCCCAACCGATACTGGAGATGCCGAGGTCGAGGCCCAAAACGTATCCGTTGGTCATGGCAAACCCATGGTACAATACTTAGACTGAAGAGGAATCTGCCCGGATCCCAACAAGGGACGAGCCTTCGGGTTCGTCGCGCAGTTCCGGACCTCGGTCCAACATGGGGTCTTTTAATTAGGCCCCAACCTTTTCTCCTATTCCTTAGCCAAGAACTCAGTCTTGAGCATTGCGTACTGGTGAGTGTCGCGGCGGTTGCCGTCGACGCCCAGGGCGTCGGAGAGGAAGGTTGCTTCGTGAGTCATCCCCGCTTTCTCGGCGGTGCGGGCGCTGGCGAGGTTTTTGGTGTCGCACTTCCAGATCAGCCGTTCCCATCCCCATTCGCCAAAGCCCCATTCCAGCATGGCTTGAAGGGCGAAGGTTCCGAGCCCCTTCCCCGCGTGGCGCGAGGCGATCCACATGCCGATTTCCGCGCATTTCCATTCGATGGGGCCGACCCGCAGGTGGAACCCAGTCGCGCCGATGAACTCTTCGCCGTCCCAGACAGAGAGCGTAAAGTCCGTACCAAGCAGGTGATTGGCGATGGCTGGTCGAAGAAAGGCCTCGGTGTGCTCTAGGGTTTGGTCCGGCCGCGCCCAGGGCATCCACGGGCGCAAGTGCTCGTAAGATTCGGAGATGCCTTCCGTTACGACGGCGGCGTCTTCCAGCCGGTACACCCGGATCTGTAGCTGGCCGTTGTCGTAGCTCATCGGCGCACGAAAGGTGCTCATGGTTGGCAACAGTTTAGCGGGAAGGCACCTCCACCTTAGGGCAAGCCCTTGTCGTTTCATCGGCTCGCGCGTATCGTTCGCGAAACCATCCGGCGGTTCGCGACGTTGTATTACAAGGAATGAGAACGCGCGGAGGGGAAAAAGCCGGCCGCCGCTCCAACCCGCTAGCGCCAATCACTTACTTGCTGCGCAACGCCGGGAAAACCATTCCGCTCACCGGCGTCATCGTCCTGGCCGTCATGCTGGTGGCCGGCATCATCAGCATGATCAACTCGATCCCGCTGTCGATCCGCACGATCTATTCCTATAGCAAAGAGTTCACGGGCGTGACGCCGCGCGGCGACGCGACGAAGACGCTCCCGATCCTGGAAGAAATCCAGGCGAAGAGCCCCTACGCCATCGACCGGGTGATCATCTGCCGCGTCACCGTCACCGAAATCCAAAGCATCGTCGGCAAATGGCCGTTCTACTTCATCGGCATGAACGACGCCGACACGCGATACTATTTGCAGCGGCAGCGCGTGACCGGCGTTGAGGGTCGGCTCCCGCGCGCCGGATTGCCAGAGGCCGTCATCAGTCGGCCGGTCGCAAAGAACCTGAATCTCAAGATCGGTAGCGAGATTCTTGGCCCCACGAAGGAGGGTGGCTTCTCGCCGAACAGCGTGAAGGTGGTTGGCATCGCCGAGACCGACCGCTGGCTCATGCTCTCCTCCATCGAATACCTGCGCGAGTACCACTTCCCGCCCATCGATCTCGGAATGGTCAGCGCGAAAGATCCCGCCGAGCAGCCGAAGCTTGACCAATGGGCCGATAAGCACTTCAAGGGTCGCCAAGCGGGAATCCTCGGCTACTTCCAGGTGGAAAAAGACACGAACGAGATGTTCGCGACGCTGTATCTGATCTTGAATGTGGTCATCGGCACGCTCGTTTTGGTCGTCACCCTCATGATGAGCATGCTGATCAACATCTACCAAGGTCAGCGATTGGTCGAGTTCGGTTTGCTCCAGGCCATCGGCTACACCAAAAAGCAAATCCTAACGCGGGTGCTCACAGAGACGGTCTTGGTCGTGATTCTGGGTTGGGTGCTGGGCCTGTTCGCCGCGTTTGGGCTGCTTAACCTGGCCAAGACGGTCATGATGGACCCGAAGTCGTACGCGCTGGATGTCCTGGACCCGGTTGCCTATGCGTACTCGATTCCGATGCCACTGGCAATCCTTGCCGTGGCGGCCGGAACCGTCTGGTGGCGATTCCGAAAATTCGACCCGATCGGTGTGGTCGAGAGGAGAATCGTATGAGCCTCCTCGCGGCCCGCGGGGCCACGCTTCGGTACGTCGACCACGGCAAAGAGCACTTCGCCGTGGATGGCGTCAGCCTGGAGGTTCAGCCGAACGAGTTCTTGGGCATTCTCGGTCCATCCGGCTCGGGAAAGAGTTCGTTGCTGTATCTGCTTTCGGGCCTGAAGGTGCCGTCGTCGGGGCAAATTGAGTTTGACGGACGCCCGCTCAGCCAGATGGACGACACCGAGCGCAGTCGCCTGCGCTTGAAGGAATTTGGTTTCGTTTTTCAACAGCCATACCTTCTGGGCTATCTCAGCGCCCTCGAAAACGTGCGCATCGCCGAGATGGACGCGGACAATTCGGCGGCGGCGGTCGCGCTGCTGAACCAGCTTGGGCTGGGCGAAAAGTTGCACCGACTTCCGCACGAACTCAGCGGCGGAGAACGCCAGCGCGTCTGCGTGGCCCGCGCGCTAATGGGCAACCCGAAGGTCATCTTCGCTGATGAGCCGACCGCCTCGCTGGATCATCGGAACGGGGTTGCGGTCGTATCGTTGCTTAACCAGCTTCGCGGCGAAGGCTCGCTGGTAATGGTGACGCACGACGAAACCATGCTTGCCGAGGCAGACCGGGTGGTTCGCCTCGTCGATGGCAAGGTATCGGACTAAGCGGTCCGGACCGAACTTTCGCGAACGTGGAGGCTCGGCCCAACCACGAACTGCTGCAGAGGTAGATCCGGTTCGGCGGCCCGACGAACGAGGGAATCCACCACGAGGTCGGCGGCGCTATCGTAGTCGAACCCAACGCTGGTCAGGCTCGGCACCATCTGCGATACCCAGCGGTTGTTGTCGATCGAGACCAGGCCACAGTCTTTCGGGACAGAGTAACCAAGGCTGTGCAGCACGCGGACAAACACGCGAGAGGTTCGATCGTTAAAGCACACCACCGCACCGGGCAGCCCTTCGCGCTCGATATTTCCGCGGAGATGAGCCTGAATTTCGTCCTGGTCAGCACCGGGCGAAACGATGAGCCGCGTCGGCAGCGAGCGGTCGCGCATGGCTTGGGCATAGCCAGAAAGGCGCTCGGTGTAATGCGGCAGCTTCGACTCCATCACGGCATGAGCCGAGAACGTCACGTAGGCGATGTCTTCGTAGCCTGCATCCTGAAGATGATTGGTTGCCAGCCGGGCGGCCTCCCAGACGTCCAGCCGTACGTGGTCGCCATCTAACCGAACGTTACTGCCGTAATAGAGAATCTGCGGAAGGCCATCAAAGCGGCTGGGGTCCAGTTCTGAACCCATGTTCAAGACCACTGCGGCGGACCGCCCTGACAATGCAGCCACCTTGAACGGGGTCACTTCATCAAACTTCAGGACGTGCGACGGGATTGCCTGACGCTCGAATCGAGTAGTCAGCTCGTCAAGTCGCTCCATGTAGAAGGGACTCATAAAAGTTGGTGCGGCAAGGATCACCCCTTCTGTTAAGTCCGTTCCCATTTGCGTTGGCGACCGGCCGCTACATTCGCGGCCGACGAATAAGATTTTACTTGCACAGGTTAACCGTTTACCATCCACCCAGCATTTCTACGGGACCGCCAAGAAGGTCGGGCGACACATTACAATGTCGCCGCAGGCGTTCCTTACGGATAATGTATATGCAGCATGGAATGCGACGTCGTGATCGTGGGTGGGGGTCCGGCGGGCTCGACCACCGCCGGGTTTCTCAAAAAATACCGACCAGAAGTTAAGGTCCTCGTGGTCGAGCGGGAGCACTTTCCACGTGAGCACGTCGGCGAGAGCCAGCTTCCGCCGATCACGCGCGTCCCGATGGAACTCGGAGTTTGGGACAAGTGCGAAGCCGCCGGATTCCCGATTAAAACGGGAGCCCTGTACCGATGGGGCAAGACACCGGAGCCGTGGCGGTTCGACTTTTTGGTCGGCGAAGAGTTCCACAACAAGCCCCGACCAGAAAAGCTGCGCGGCCAGCGCGAGCAGACAACGCTCCACGTCGAGCGATCCATCTACGACAAGATCCTGCTGGACCACGCAAAAGAGCTTGGAGCGGAGGTTCGCGAAGGCACCCGGGTGATGAAGGTTCACCGCGAAGGCGACCGGATTACCGGCCTAGAACTCGCCGGCGGGGAGATCATCACGGCGAAGCACTACGTCGACGCCTCGGGTCACGTGGGCGTGCTGCGGCGCGCAATGGGCGTTCGGTCCGAAGAGCCGACGCAGCTGAAGAACATCGCGATTTGGGATTACTGGGAAGACCCCGCGTGGGCACAGACCGTCTGCCACGGCGGTATGCGGGTGCGGCTTATGTCGGTCGGCTACGGCTGGATATGGTTTATTCCCATCTCAGAAACGCGGGTTTCGGTTGGTCTGGTTACCCATGCCGAGTACTACAAACAGTGCGGAATGAAGCCCGCCGAACTATACGCAAAGGCCCTGGCCGAGGAGCCGTTCATCGCCTCACTGATGACCAATGCCAAGAGCGAAGGCAAGCTGGCCAGCACGAAGGATTGGAGCTTTTTGGCCGAGCGCGTGGTGGGCGAAAACTGGTTCCTCGTCGGTGAAAGTGCCGGATTTGCCGATCCCATCTTGGCCGCCGGAATGACGCTAGCCCAGGTTGGCGGACGCGAACTTGCCCACGTGCTGCTCGCCCTGGAAGCCGAAAGCCACGACGCCAAGTGGCTCCGAGATTGGTACGGCGACGTCCAGCGAAAGCGGGTCGGCCAGCATATTCGCTTCGCGGACTACTGGTACAGTGCGAACGCCCATTTCGTCGAATTGCAGGCATATACGGCGGAAATCGCACGCGAAGCGGGGCTTTCGCTTGATCCGGCGGAAGGGTTTCGTTGGCTCGCCACCGGCGGATTCATCTCCGATGACTTGTCGTCGCCAATCATTGGAAGCTACCTGGTGAACTCGGCGAAGAAGGCGATGTCGGCGATGACCGGAGTTCCGGTCGACCCGGAGATCAACCGTTATTCGGAGCTAAAACTCAACCTGGTTGGCGCGGCGGAGGTAGTCGTTCCGGAATGTCGGGCCGGAAAAATCGACGCCGTGCGTTGCTACCAGCGCGATTCCAAGATTCTTCCGATTAACGGGATCTTCCGGCTGGTGATCTTGGCCCTACGGAACGAACGGGAGACGAGACGCATCTTCCAATTCTTGCAAAACGAAGTCGCCCAGGGCGGCTACGGCGAGAGCCAGTCGGCGCTCACATCGTGCATGGACGCCATCGAGGGCTTGCTCGTCGATGGATGGATTGTCGGAAAAGACGTGAAAGGTAAGGCTCGCCTGAACGTGGTTTGGGACGAGGAATCGGTTCGGGTCTCAGCCGCGGATGACCCGTACGTCACCGCAATTCATCCCGGATAAACGAAAAAAGGCGCGGGCCGAAACCCGCGCCTTCACCATTCCGAGAGCCTTAGCTCCGGTCGACTTCGCTTTGCAGTCCGCGTCGAACGACGAGGAACTTGATGCGTTGCGGCTGGAAGCGTTCTTTCAGCACGTCGATTGCGCGGTGAACGAGAATGTTGCCGCCGCAGTAGAACAGGTCTACGGCTGCGTAACGATGCTCGGGCCAGGTGTGAATCGTGTAGTGCGATTCCTGGATGATGACGGCGCCGCTGACGCCGTAGGGCTTGAATTCGTGGAAGCTTTGTTCGACAACGGTGGCTTCGCTTCGTACGGCGGCTTCGCGCATGGCGGCCCCGACGATACTTTCGACTTCAAGGGTTTCCGGGCTACAGCCATAAAGCTCAACCAGGAGGTGGGAACCGAGCGAAGGTTGCTCACCAAGTCGCACGGGGAGACCTTCTTCGTCTCGTCCAAGCCACTCGGCAAATTTTTCTTCGTCGTCGCAATGAATCAGGGTCCATCCCGATTCATTCACAAGGGTCGGGGGCATTAACGTGGCCGCATCTGCTACCACTGCCTTTCGTCCGAATTTAATACGGAACCAGTCGATGAGAGAACCCGTCGCCGGAGCCGTAATGGCAGCCAGGACGAGAAAGCTAGTTAGGAGCAGAGAGTTTGCCAATCACATAGACCTCCGGAACAACCGTGCGCAGACACAAGATTTGCTCTTGCGCGGAAAACCCAACGAAGCGGGAAGCGCGGTAGGCGTATTGAGTACAGCCCGGATTCGTCATCCGGTTTCCCTTCAAGGAACTGTCTTTCGTTGTCGTTGCCCGCATTGCCCTGGTTTTCGCCCAAAGCCAACGAATGCTGACTTCGGCCGCCTCACGTGTAACCGTGACGCAATTGGGGAATATACCCCCCACTTGCGCGTTAGTCAAGCTAATTAGCCAATTTCGTAAACGTGAAAGCGTGACGCCTATATCAGTAGTCGAGGATACGCGTCGGCTCAGCGCCCAAAGAGCCTTCGGTTCGGTGCAAAATGCTTCAAGATGCGGAAATCAACGACCCTTCACGCCAACTGGGAGTTCATCCAAACCCGACTTGAGAACAAGAAGCTTGGCTACTCTCAGACCGAATGGTTGCCCGCGCAGGTTCCCGGCCACATTCACCTTGATTTGATTCAAAACGGGATCATCTCCGACCCGCATCTGAAATTGAACGAGATAGGCGTGCAATGGGTGGATCAAGAAGCCTGGTCTTATCGCACCACGTTCTTCTGGACCGCGAAAGACGGCGCGCCGCGGCGCGTACTTCGGTTTGAAGGTCTCGACACGGTTTGCCGTATCTCCCTGAACGGCGAGGAAATCGCACGGCACGACAACATGTTCGTGCCGCTGGAAGTCGACGTTTCGGACCGCCTAACCGAAGGCGAAAACACTTTGCGCGTCGATTTTGAATCCGCGCTTCTAGTGGGCGAAGCTCGACGGAATGCCTACTTTGCCGCCGAAGGCATTTTTGACGGCGTTGACCGGTTCGACGAGCGCGCATTCGTTCGAAAGGCGCAGTTTATGTACGGCTGGGATTGGGGCCCACGGTTGGTCTCCTGCGGCATTTGGCAGCCCGTTCAGCTCATCGAGTTCGCTCACCGCATCCTAGACGTGCAGACCTACTCCACCCTTGATGAGGATGGCGGCGTCGAGGTTAACCTTTCCTCTTCGCTAGATCTGCATGGCGAACCCGATTACGAAGTGCTGCACGAGATCTCCGGCCTGGAAGAGCTCGTCGGCGAAGGCGTCACCGTCCTCGACGAAGTCGCCCTTTGGAGCCCGAACGCGCCGAACACCAACATCGTTCACAGCTACCTCCTGGTTGATGGCGTGCTGGCCGATTCGCGCGAAACGCGAACTGGCTTCGCCAAGACGGAGCTCCGGCGGGAGCCGGACGCTTTCGGCGAGTCGTTCGAGTTCGTCATCAATGGCAAACGAATTTGGGCGCGCGGCGCCAACTGGATCCCCGACCACTCCTTCCCGGCGGCCGTGACCGAAACTCGGTACCGAGAGCAGTTGGAGCGCGCGAAGGACATGGGCATCAATATGCTGCGCGTATGGGGTGGCGGGCTGTACGAACTGGACGTGTTCTACGACCTTTGCGACGAACTGGGCATTTTGGTTTGGCAGGACTTTCCGTTTGCGTGCAGCTACTACCCAGATGGCGACGAAATGCAGGCGGTTGTGGCCGAGGAAGCGCGGGTCAACATCCTCCGCATTCGCAACCACCCATGCCTTGCCCTGTGGTGCGGCAACAACGAGAACTCCGAGATGTGGGAGAACGGTTGGAGCCCGAAAGAGCGCACCCCGAACCGCTATTACGGCGAGCACCTTTACAACACTTCCCTCGCGAACGCGGTGGCCGAGTTCGATCCGGGTCGATCATACATCCCAACCTCGCCGATTGGCGAGCCGCCTTCGCGTGAGGTAGTCGACGCCAAGCGCCGTGGACCGAACAGCGACCATTACGGCGACCAGCACAACTGGGACGTGTGGCACGGGCGCGGCGACTGGCGCTTCTATTCAGATTCGAAGGGCCGATTCTCCAGCGAGTACGGATTCGCGGCGTCGCCTTCGCTCGCGCTTTGGCACCAGACGTACGGCGAACCGGCCGGCGGCCAAGATTACAAAGGTGTGGTCGCCCGCTGGCACGATAAGACCGGCAAAGGCTGTGCGACGTACGTCGGCTACGTCGAGCTCCACTATCCGGTCAGCAAGGACCTTGCCGACTGGGTGTATTACAGCCAGCTGAACCAGCGCGACGCCCTTCGCCATGGCATCGAGCACTACCGGCGGTCGGAGTTCTGCCGCGGCTCGCTCATTTGGCAGATGAATGACTGCTGGCCGGTGCAAAGCTGGGCGTTTGTCGATTCATCCGGCGAGAAGAAAGCGCTTGGCTACGAGCTTTCTCGCCTTCATGACGACCTGCTGGTCTCCATCGTCCGCGAGAAGGACGAGGTCACTGCGTGGCTGATCCTTGACAACGAGGACCAGCCGGACGAGGAAGCCGCCTCCGCCATTGTTGAGGATTTGGAAATCCTGGTCGTTAGTTTGCAGACCGGCGAAGTCCTGCGCTCGGCTCGGTTTGAGGAAGTCGAGATTGAATCTGGCGAGCGACGGGCGGCGGGCAATCTCTCGATTGCCGGTCTCCCGACGCCGGACTTGCTGGTGGTAGCGCGGTTTGGGCCGTTCGCTTCGGCGCGGCTGGTAGCCGAGCCGAAGCTGGCCCGGTTCGCCGAGCCATCGCCGGTGGTGGCTTCCCTTGCCCGCGACGGCTCCATTCAGTTGCAGTTCACCCATCCGGCGGTCGACGTCATGCTGACGGCGCACGATTCGGCGAAGCCGTTCGATGACAATTTCTTCACCGTGCCGCACCCGGGCTCGGTGAAGATTGCCCTTAACGCCGCGATTGACCCCGCCAGCGTGAAGGTGCGCTCGCTCTCCGGATTCCACCGGGTCGAGTGGACGCGTAGCCCGCTCTTCTAGGCGGGTGTTGCTTCCGCGAGGGTGGCTCGAACCTCGCGGAAGTAGTCCTCAAGGGCGGTGGCTTCGCTGGGAAGCACCCGCCCATTTGCGGCGATGATGGCATAGCCAAGAGACTCCAGCGAGTCGATGGCGATGACGCCGAGGTGACAGTTCTCGCGTGCGTCGAACTCTTGCACGGCCCGAAAGTACGGCCAGTGGATCCGGTCGCTGCGGCGTTGCGCGCTCTGGGACGCGGCTTCGAGCCGTGCACCAAACGCCGGGTCCACGGCGATAAGCGCCTCCAACACGCGGCACTCGTCGCGGTCAAGGCTGCCGTCGCTCCACGCCAGGCGGTCGAACACGTGTAGCACCGTTACGGCCAGGTCGTCTTCCTGCCCGGCAGCGCCGTAGCTCGGGGCGGTGTTTTGGTTCACGTACCGCCCGATTTCGATGGCGGTTTCTAGACTGCGGGTAGCGACGGCGAGCATTGCCGAATTCAATTGGGCGACCATGAATCCTGGAAACGCTATTCGTGAATTAACTATCGCAGGGGATTACTTTTTTCCGTCCCGAACCGCCACCGCCATGCCAGGAAGGTCGGCAAAAAGCCCATCGATTCCGGTTGCCAAGAACTGCCGAATCTCTTCCTCGGGGTTGTTGGTCAGGTTCTTCGGAAGGAAGGGATTCTCGGGCCGGAAGGTCCAAACGTGTACCTTGAGGCCAAGGCGGTGGGCGCGGGCCACCAGGCCGGTCGGTTTGCCGAGGTTGCCGTTCTCGCGCGAAATCACGAGGTCCTTCGCCACGCCAATCCCGTCGGCGTACTTCTTGATCTCCTTCAGGCCTTCGTCCGAGGTTAGCTTCGCCGCGCTGGCGTCGGCATCGATGAGCTGGACGAGCGGCCACTTCGTTTGCTTTCGCAGCGCCTTCAGGTTGTCGATTTCGAACGACTGGATGAAGATCGGGTAGCCGCGGCGTAGTTTTTGCGCAGACAACTCCTTCAGCAGCGGCTCTTCTAGCGGCAGGCCGATGCCCCGGAAGTAGGTCGGGTGCTTGGTCTCGGGATACATGCCGATCGGTCGCTTGCGGCCCTTGCTTTTCTCCTTTACGAGCGCGCCAATCTCGGCCAACGTCGGAATTTCATACTGGCCGTCGTAGGCTTTGCTCGCGCTACGAATAAGCGGGAGCCGCTCCTTCGCGCGCAGAGTTTTGAGTTCGGCGAGGGTGAAATCTTCCGTAAACCAGCCGGTGATTTTGTCGCCATCGATGGTCTTGGTTGCTTTTCGGTCGGCGAACTCAGGTCGCGCCGCGACGTCGGTGGTCCCGCTGATCTCGTTTTCGTGCCGTGCGATCAGAACGCCGTCTTTGCTAATCACTAGGTCCGGCTCGATGTAGTCGGAGCCTTGATCGATGGCCCGCTCGTAGGCGGCCAGGGTGTGCTCGGGGCGCTCCGCGGAGCTGCCCCGGTGCGCGATGATGATCGGAGGCTGAGACGCAAAAAGAAGGACCGCCATGAGCATAGCGGCCCTATTTTACGACTAGTTAAGCCGACTTCTTCTTGCGTCGGAGCATTAGTGCGCCGAGGCCGAGGACGGCCAGGGTTGCCGGTTCCGGAACCGGCTGGGCGTTCGTGCTGACCGAAAGGTTGTCGAAGGTCATGTAGCCATCGTCGTTCACGCCTTCGTAGCTGCCCACAAAGAATGAGCGAAGCGAGTAGTCGCCGGGGCCGGAGTAAACGTTGGAAGCCACCAGCATGTTGTCGATGTAGTAGCTCGTCGTCTGGTTCGAAGAATCGAGCGTGATCCGGAGATTGAACTTCTCGATGCTTTCCGGGCGAACTCCGAATAGCGTCTTGTCTTGCAGGTTGAACTCGGCGTTGGCGATGTTGCCGCCCTCTTCGTTCATCAGCGTGAAGCCGAAAGTACCGTTGTGCAGTTCCGGTGCAATGTAGAGATCGGTGGTGACGGTCAGGATGTCCGAACCGGTCGGGTCCCACGTCATCGCGCGGTCGACGTAGGTCTCATTTCGAACCGCGCCAACTTTCGAGTCGCCGCTATTCAGAACTCGACCAATTGCGTCGGTTCCGCCCACGTTCCAACCGCCTTCGCTAAGCAAGCCGATGCCATTCGTGGTCGAATAAGACTCAAAGTCATCAGCAAAAATCACGCCCGCGTGGGAAACAGCGGCAATCAACATCGAAGCAGCGAGGGCAAGAATTTTTTTCATTGAACTTATCTCCGGAACAAGATAAGTTTCACATATCGTTCCGGAGGAAGCGCGTCGCGATTATCCGGTCACGTATTTCCGGGCTTGGTAGCGTTATAGCTAACCGACGAGGTTGCTCAAAAAGACACCTTCTAGATTTTCGTACGCAATCGATGCAGCGGCAAAAGCCGAATTCTGCTCGGCGATGCGGGCAAGTACTTCCCGCGCGTTGAAGAGCGGAGTCGCCGGTCGCAGCCGCAGGCCGATCTCGTTCGCAACTTTCCAGGCCGGCTTGGCTTCTCCGTGAGCGGGGAGCACGGCGCGGACCACTTGCAACCGACCCTCGACGTTGGTATAGCTTCCCTCGGCTTCGGTCGGGGCGGTCATCGGCAAGACCACGCTGGCGAAGGCGGTCGTTTCCGTCTCGTGCCAGTCTTGCACCACTAAGAATTCGACGTTCTCCAGCGCGCGGATCACCCGATCCCGGTCTGCAAACTCGGCGAAAAGATCAATCCCCGCCAGCCAAAGGTTTTGGACCTCGCCACGCTCGCAGGCTTCCAGAATCTGGTGCGTGTTGCGACCTTGCTGAAGGCCCAGCCGAACCGCGCCTTCCTCGTTGGCGCGGCGAGCGTACAGATTGAACTCGGCACCCGGAAGCGCCGCCAAAGCCGCCGCCGCCTGGGCTCCGCCCTCGGCGTTCAACAGTCCGCGAGTCGTGATGACCTTGGTGTTTGCCAGCGAAGCCGCTGCCTCGTTCAATGCGGCGACGCTGACGCCGGTTGCCGCCGAGATCTCATCCGCGTTTCCGGTTCCCTCGGCCAGAGCCTTCAGGCCATTTGCGAGAGCGGCTTCGGTGCCCGGCAGGTAGCGCAGAACGGCGGTGGCGAATCCATCGGCGTCGGTGGTTTCGGAGTGCGCGACCACCACCTTCGTGCCGTGGTTCAGCCAGCCCTTTCGCACCCGCAGGTAGACGATCGGCTCCTCATAGGCGAGTGAGGTGCCAAAAATGAGTACCGACTCAGCCGTCTCGAACGCCTCAATCGGCGTGGAGACGGTGGTTCCGGAAACCGACAAATCTCGTTCGAACCTGAAATCGATGTCGGCGGAAAGCTCGCCCTGGAAAAGGGACTTAACGGCGAACAGATCCTCGTTGGAAATCGCGGAGGACACGAGCACCGCGTTCGTGGCCTTGCGGAAGCGACCCAGAATCTCGCTGAACGCCGCCGCCCAAGCCGAAGGTCGCAGACTCGTGCCGTCGCGGGTAAGAACCTGACTCAACCTACCGGCTTCGTTAAAAACGTAGTGGCCAAACTTGCCCTTGTCGCAGGTCCACTCTTCGTTGATACCTTCGTGGGTTCGGCCGTTGATTCGCACGACCTCGTTTTGGCGGTAGTCGACGTGGATGTTGCAGCCGTTGCTGCACAGGGTGCAAACGCCGGGGCGGGTTTGCAGGTCCCAAGGGCGCGCGCGGAATCGATACTTGGTCGAAGTCAGTGCGCCAACCGGGCAGATCTCGATGACGTTGCCGGAGAATTTGCTCTCAAAATCGGTCAGCTGGAACGTCGAAGGCTGCATTGCGGCGCCGCGGAACCGGAAAGCGAGCTGCGCGTCGCCGGAAATTTCCTCGGTGAACCGAACGCAACGGCCGCACTGAATGCAGCGCTCCAAGTCCAGGGTGACGTACTTCGACAGCGGAAATGCCTTCGCCGCGTGCCGCTTCATCTCAACGTATCGGCTTGTCGACGGCCCGTAAAACAGCGTGTTGTTCTGGAGCGGGCACTCGCCGCCGCGGTCGCAAATGGGGCAGTCCAGCGGGTGGTTGATCAGCAGAAACTCAAGGACGCCCTTGCGGTCGCGGTGAATCTGGGCCGAGTCCGTGTAGATCACCAGCCCTTCGCTGGCCGGAAGCGAGCAGGCGGTTTGCGGCTTCGGAAACTTTCGAATCGTGCCGTCGGGCATCTTCGAGCCCATCTCGACGAGGCACATTCGGCACATGCCCACAGGCTTCAGGCGCGGGTGGTAGCAGAAGATCGGAATTTCAAGTCCAAGCCGCTTCACCGACTCGACGATCATCTCGCCTTTCGGAACTTGCAGTTCCACGTCGTTGATGGAGATGTTCACCAATTGGGGGTTCGCGACGGCGGCCATGAATTTCCTAAGTCTACAGCCTTTGGCGGCCAACCTGCGGCACCGATCTGGCCCAAAACTGATTCATAATGGCGTAAATGGGTGAAGTCCTTTCGCAAACGCAGTTCGAAGAAGCGCTCGAGCTCGCGCCGGATGAGCGCTTCGCCTACTTCCTTCGAGAATCGAAAGAGTCGGGGATTATTTGGAGCCTCGCCCAGGGCGACGGGCTGGTGATTTTGGGCACGGAAGAAGACGCGTCCTACGTTTTGCTCTTCAGCCATGCCGAGTTTGCCGAGGCCTGGTTCACGGAAGAGAACCCACTGGAAGAAGATGCCGATCTCGTGGCGATGTCACGGGAAAACTGGGCCAACGGCATCTTGCCGGAACTTGCTGAGGAGAAGCTCACCATGATGGTGATGCCGGGGCAAAACGACGAGGGCACGATCATCGATCCTCTGGAACTGGCGAAGTTGCTCCATGACGACGACAAAGACGCGGCATAACCAGTTTCGGCGGGCCATCTCGAACGGCGAGTTGCTGATCGCCATCGCGGTCCTAGTGGTGTTCGCCGCCATCGTCATCCCTATCTTCTTGCGCGCAAAAGATAAAACCATGCAGGACGGCGACGCCCGGAACCTGCGCCAACTGTATGCCGCCTGGTCGATGTATGAAGCCGACCAGTTTGGCGCTTTCGCTCCCGATCTCGCGGCCCTGCGCTATCGCCTTCCGGATGACGGCGCTTTGGTCTCGCAACTAGATCCTTTTCGAACCGACGGCGGTACCGGTCTGTACCCGATGGAGCCGTTCCTGCCGGACCGGGAACGAACTTCGCCGGTGCGCATCAGCTACGCCTACTTTGGAAACTTCATCCGGGCAGGTGAGTTGCCGATGATCGAGCCCCAAGCGTTCATGCGGAATCCCGCAAGCCGCGTCCTGGTTTCGCCTTGGCAGGGGGATTGCAAGCCGGCCGGCACAGAATTCAAGCTTTCGTGCCGGGGAGCCGCATTGAAGGTGCGAGCGGATGGCTCGCTCGAAACGACGTCCATCGAAAACGTCACCCCGAGCGAACTATTCCAGTAGCGAAGGTTAGCGCGGCGTTCGCTTTCGCCGCTTCTTTTTTGGGGTGGATTTTGCCTTCGTGACCGCCTTGACGGTCGGCTGCGGCGGCGTAATCTTGAAGACCTGCAGCGCACCGCTTTGATCTACCGCAAGGAAGAAGCGGCCGTCGGCGGTGAATGCCATCGGCGAGCCAACCCCGCTTTGCAGTGGAATATCTGCGACCTTCTTGTACGTCAGAGTGTCCCAAACCTTCACCGTAAGGTCGTTCGAGCTGGTGGCAAGCAGGCGGCCGTTCGCCGAGTACAGCGTCTTCACGACCCAGTCCTTGTGGCCCATGAGGGTGGCGATCTTCTTGTTATTCTTGGTGTCCCACACGCTTGCGGTGCCATCTCGGCCCGCGGTGGCCATCCGCGTTCCATTCGGGTTAAAGCTCACGTCGTAGCTGCCTTCCGCCCCGGCGTACGACAGGAAAGACTTAATCTGGCCCGTTCCGGCGTGATAGACCCGGCCGGCGTCACCCAGGATTCCGACGGCGATCGACGTATCGCTTTTTGGGTTGAAGGCTCCGCCGTAAAAATTCGCGCCCTTACCAAGAATATTCTGCAACTCTTCAACCTCGATCGAGGCGAGGTCATAGATGTTCATCGAGTCGTCGTTACCGGTGCTGAGCAGAAGGTTGCCCGATTGACTAAAGCTGAGCTTCTGGATTCCGCGCTTGTGGGTTCGGTACTCGCGAATTTTGACGCCGGTCGCCGGGTCTTCGATGTAGATTCGCGCCGAGTCATCGCCGACGGCGACCCGCTTGCCATCTTGGCTCCACGCGGCCGCGTAGGGGAAGTCCGGGTGCGAAGTCAGCTTTCGAACGGTCGTTCGGGTGGCGGCATCGATGATGCGAACCGACTTGTCTTCCAACGTGAGGAGCACGCGCGTGCCGGTTGGAGCGGCAACCATGGCTAGCGGGCGCAACTCCGGGGCCAACTTTTCGAGCTTAAGGGTGATGAGAGGCGCACCTTGGCCACCAAGCATCGGGAGAAAAATGAGAGAGGCAAGGGCGGTCATGTGGGTTCCGAAGCGGCTCGCCAGTGAGCCGTACCGGATTCTAACGTACCGACCAGCGATTCAGCACGGCTTCCTTGCGGATTTCTGCGCGATTTCTGCCCGGGTTGGCTTACCGAAACCTTTCGTAAAGTGAGACAATGCGATGAGATGGCAAACGGGGAGCTCGTCAGTAACTGGTCGGTGGATTACGGTGATGGGCCGACCGAGATCACGGTGCCCCATGCCTGGGGCCAAGACGTACCGGTGGACTGGGAAGGACCGGCGGTCTACCGCACAACCGTCGTGGTTCCGGAAGGTAGTCCGAAGCTTCGGTTCCATGGCGTTAGCTACCTCGCCGTCGTCCGCATTGACGGCGTCAAAGTCGTCCAGAACGCCGGAATTTGGGACGCCTTCGACGTCTCGCTGCATGAGTTTGCTGGTCAATCGGTGGAAATTTCGGTTGAGGTCACCAAAAACGGCGGCACGACGTATCCCGTCCGCGAGGTCATGAGCGGCTTCTTGCCGTACGTATTCCATACCTTTGGCGGCATTTTCCGGCCGGTGGAGCTGGTGTCAGATGACGTCGTGCGGACGGCCCAGCCGTCGCGGTTTGAAGTTCGGGGCGGGAAAATTTACGCCGACGACCGTCCGGTTCATCTTCGCGGCCTACTGCACTGGGGCTGGTATCCGGAGCTCGGCCATCCCCACCCTTCCGGCGACGCAATCCAAAAGGAGATCGACCGCGCCGCGCAGCTTGGGTTCAACACGATCAAGTTTTGCCTCTGGATGCCCCCGCACGAATACCTGGAGCGCCTTGCCGCCGCCGGGATGTTTGCCTGGATCGAACTGCCGATTTGGGACCCGTTGCTCACGCCGGAATCGGAGCCGCGGTTCCTCCAAGAGTTCGAGCGCATCGTCGCGCAGTACCGCCACCACGACAATGTCATCGCTTGGACCGCCGCCTGCGAGCTCGGATCCTCCGTCTCCCTTGCGTTCCGCGAGAAGCTCACCCAAACCCTGGAGCAGCTCACCGGTTCGCCGATGGTAAAGGACAACAGCGGTGGCAGCGAGATGTACGGCGGCGACCTGCGCGAGTTCGGCACGTTCGACGACTTCCATCCGTACGCCGACGTGCCGTTCTTCCCGCCGCTTTTGGATTCCTTGCTGCCTGGTGCCCGTCCGCCGCGACCGATTTTGTTGGGCGAGACCAACGACATCGACGTCCACCGCGACCTCGCGCGCCTTTTGGAAGCCGCGCCGTTTTGGGCGCAGGCCTCCGACGACCTGAACGCGAAGGGCGTCCGCTGGCAATACGATCTTCCTTCGGTACTTCCGCGCACGCGCTTCGCGCTGTCTCCGGTGGAAAACCGCCACGCCCGCCTCATGGAATCTTCCCGGCGCAAGGCGATCTTCATCCGCAAGACCGTCACCGAGGCCATCCGGGCGCGGGACGCGTTCTCCGGTTACGTTCTCACCGGTTTTCGCGATACGCCGATCTCCTCTTCTGGGTTCTTCGACGACTTTGACGAGGTTCGATTTGAGCCCGAGGAGACCGAAGCCTGGAACGGCCCGGACGTGCTGTTCCGCCTTCCGGTCCGCCGCCCGCCCTGGATGAACGGCGGAAACCGGCCCGGGTTCCGCGACCCGTGGACTTTCTTCGTCGGCACCGTATACGCCCGGGTTGGGCTGGCCGTCGAGCAAGGCCGAACCGTTCGCGCGCACTGGGCGATCCTTGATGGCGCCGGAAAGGAAGTCGCCACCGGAAGCGGACCGGAGACTTCCATCGCCGATCTTTCCAGCCTTCAGGTGTGCGAAGTCAGTTGGAAATGCCCGACGCCGGGCGAGTTCTCGCTGGTGGTCGAATGCGATAACGTGCGCAACGCGTGGCCGATCTGGGTCGTCGCGAAGCCCGATTTCGAGGGTTGGTCGGTGGATGACCCAACCGGCAAGTTCGCCGACCTGCCGTTTTTCACGCATCGGGGCGGCTTTGGGCGGATCAGCACGCAGTTCCGCGAGGGCGACAAGCCATCGATCTTGTTCTTGGATGCCGAGCACACGCGTCCGGCACCGTTCTGGCGCGAGAGCGCGTTCAAGTTCCGGAACGACCTGTTTTGGGAGCGCGTTCCGTTTGCCGAGCGGTGGGAGCGGCTGCACGCGATTGCCACCGACCGCGTGCTCGACATCGATGCCCTGGTCCCGCACTTCGGGCGCGAGCACGAGGTCCTGATGAACCGCGTGGACACACGGACGTACGAGGAGTCGCCGCTGCTGGTTCGCTTTGGTCACGGCATCGTGACGTCGCTGCGGCCATATGGCGGGCTCGGTGTTCAGTCGATCGGCACTAGCCGGAACCCGGCCGGCGCGGCGTTCCTGCGCGGGCTGATGGAGAACGTCGCCCCGGACAGCGCGCGATTCATCGAAACGGAAGGTCCCACCGAGGAAGCCTAGCGGGTATCGCACGCAAGGATAATGCGTCTAGTACGTGGTGCGAAAGAAACGAGTAATCATCTGGGCGGTTGTTTTGGCCGTGGTGGTGATCTCCGCCGTGCTCTACCCGGTCATCTCGAAAGAGATGAAAACCCCGCGGGTGACTTGGTACCTGGAAGCACCGGCTGGCACCGAGATTCGGGCCGTATCTCCGAACGGCCGTTATTTTGTCGCATTAGGAAACGGTCGGGCCCACATAGCGAAAGAGGGCGAAGCAAAGTGGACGGAGCTGTCGGCCGATTTTGAGCCTGGAATCCTTATGGTGTCTGACCTTGGCACGGCGATGTTCCAGAAATCACCGATACAAGTCACCTGGTGGGTTGGTGATTGGTACTGGTTCCGAGCCGGTGAGAAAGGCGTACGCATCGACCCGAGGACTTCGCCGTTTCCCCAAGAGTTCATCGAAGAGACTGATAATTGGATTGGCGTTTATGGCAAATCCCAAGACAAATTGGGCGTCTTCGACCTCTCTGGCTCACTATGTCGGCCCGCAGAACCGCCAGCTGAAGCTCTTGTCGCCTCCGATGGCCGTTGGGTGGACTACTACATTCAGCAGGGCGAATATCGATTTTCAAACAGTGGGTCTGCTTTCAACGAACGCAATCCCCACATGAGCAGATATTTTGTTCGAATCGGGACAACGTTCGAAGAGCGGAAAGTTCCCCCCGCTTCAGGTCGTCGAACAATCGTTTCACAAGACGGACATTGGGTCGCTGTGTCCGACTTTGAGGAGAGTCGCGTTTACAAAGATGGGACCCTCAAAGAGAGACTGAGCTTCCAGCACTCGCCCGATAACACGGGGTTCCGCGCCATAGGCAATCTATTCAATCAATATATACTACAGCAGCCGAGCGCTACGGTTCGTTATGCGGACTTCATTACCAGCTTTGATTCATCCAGTAGGCGACGGGTTGGGTACGTCGTTACTAACGAAGAAAGCCAAGGCTACGTTCAAGACGGCGGAGATCGATTTTACGCCTCCGAGTTAGGGATTCGTCCTCAATACGACAAACCCGACTTCACTTCCTTCAATTACGTTAGCCTTGATGGTCGCCGAATCATAGGCGGCGATAAGTCTCGCCCGCTGGGAGCCTTTGTCTTCGCCATAGACCACTGAAGCCGCAATCGGAACCTGATCGGTAAAATCTTCGCATGGCGTTCCGCATCGAAAAAGACAGTCTTGGCGACGTTGCCGTTCCGGCGGGGGCGTACTGGGGGTCGCAGGCCGAGCGCAGCCGCAACCTCTTTCAGATCTCCGGGCTGACCGAGCACCCGAAGATGATCGACGCCTACATCATGCTGAAGAAGGCGGCCGCCGAGGTGAACACCGAGCTTGGACTGCTGGACGCCAAGGTTGGCGGGGCGATCGTCGCCGCGGCGGACGAGATCTTAAGCGGCCAGCTGCGCGACCAGTTCCCGGTGGATGTCTTCCACATGGGTGCCGGAACCAGCTTCAACATGAACTGCAACGAGGTTCTGGCGAACCGCGCCGAGGAGCTGCTGGGCGGCAAACTAGGCGAATACAAGATTGTTAAGCCGAACGACCACCCGAACTACGGCCAGAGCACGAACGACACCTTCCCTACCGCCATGCGCGTGATGGCGCGGACCATGCTTTCCGACTTGCTGGTCGCGGTGGACGGCCTCGCCGACGCGCTCCACGCCAAAGGGCGCGAGTTCGACGGCATCCTAAAATCGGGCCGAACTCACCTGCAAGACGCGGTTCCGATCCGCCTCGGCCAGGAGTTCACCGCCTATGCCATGGCCGTGCAAAAGAGCCGCCGCTGGCTGGAGCACGCCGCCTACGAGCTGGAAGAGCTGGGCATCGGCGGAAGCGCCGCCGGAACCGGACTGAACACCCACCCGGACTACCGCGCCGCCGTGGTGACCAAACTGGCCGATTACACCGGCATCCCGTTCCGGCCGTCGCCCGACCTGCGCGAGGCGATGCAGAGCAACCTGGCGATGGCGGCGCTTGCCTCCGGCCTGCGCATCCTCTGCCTTGAACTCACCCGAATCTCGAACGACCTTCGCTTGCTGTGCTCCGGCCCGCTTACTGGTTTCGCCGAGATCACGCTTCCGGCGGTTCAGCCGGGTTCCAGCATCATGCCCGGCAAGATCAACCCGAGCATGGCGGAGAACCTGAACTTGGTGCTGTTCCAGGTGTTGGGCCAATGCCAGGCGCTGGACTACTCGGTTCAGGCCGGCCAGCTGGAGCTGAACGTGATGATGCCGGGCATGGCGTTCGCCGCCCAGTTCTCGCTGCAGATTCTTACGAACACGTTGAGCACGTTCACCGAAAACTGCGTGGTGGGCATTACCGCCGACGCGGAGCGCTGCAAGCATTACGCCGAGACGTCGCCGTCGCTTGCCACCGCGCTCAACGTGTTCCTTGGCTACGAGGAAGTTTCGAAGGTCGTGAAGCAGGCGCTGCGCGAGAAGCGTTCGATCCCCGACGTCGTGCGGGAGCACGGCTTGCTGGACGAGGCCACGTTGATGGCCGCGTTGGACCCAGCAACCCTGACCGAGCCAGGAATTCCCGGCCGCTAGCGCGCTATGCTTCGGTTCATGGCGGGCTTGGTCGGGTTGCTGGTTTTGGCCGCGACCGCCTACGCCCAGCCCGTCACTTTCGATGCCAGCCTGGAGGATCGTGCGAGTGAATTGCTGAGCACCCCGGTTGTGCAAGAAGACCTCGGGCTGAACCAAAAGCAGCTCGACGCCTACCGGGCCCTGTTCCGAAGCGACCCGCCGATGTCCATCGAGGAGCAGCGACGTCTGACCTCGGCGCGGGCATTTCGACGCCGGACCCTGGTGGCCTACTGGCGGATCCGCCCGATGCTTTCGGAGACACAACGGGTCCGCCTGCGGCAACTCACGGTCCGGAGCTTTCAGCACCTTGCCTTGTTGCACCCCGAGGTCATTCAAGAATTGCAGTTGGCGCCGGAAGACGTCGCTCGGCTGGAACGCACCTACCGGGCCAACGACCCGGCCCGCATGACGCCCGAAACGCGGCTGCCTAAACCGACCAACAAGTTGACGTCGTACGAAATCGACGCCTACTGGGCGCGGTTCCGGATTGCGTCCCACCAACGTTTCATCGCCTTCCTTTCGAACCAAGCAAAGTGCGAAAGAGCCATGCTGTCGCAGCTTCCGCCGGAGAAGCGGGCAATGTGGCCAAAGCGAAAAGGCCGACCGCTTGTCTCGCGAGAAGTGGCGGCGTTCGCATCGCTTGAAGCCGCGATTCGGAGCGATGTGTACCGCGCCCGGATCGGCGAGAAGTGGCAATCGGCGGTGAGCCCCGACGACCGCGACCGGCAAGCGAGAATCTGGATTCGATCACTTTCTCCAGCCGAGATTGCCCGCGCCCGGCGATTGGCCATCGAAAGGGCTGGGCCGGTGGCGTGCCTTTGGCAGGAACTCGCGCCGCTGGCGAAGCTCAACGTGGACCAGCAGGAGGAACTGCTTCGGCTCGCGATGGATGTTCGCATCCAAAGCCGGCTCGGCGATGTGAAAATCGCCCTCGGCCCGCAGCTATCAGCCGAACTTCGCGAAGCCTACGCCCGCGTGTTGCCCGTCAAGTAGCGGATTCACCGAAGGCTATAGTAGCGGTCCTTCATCTCGTCGCGGAAGACCTTCTCGTACTTCTTTGCGTTTGCGGCAAGTGGGCTACCCGGATGCTCGGAGTACACGCGCTTAAGTAGATCGGCCGCCGAAGTGTAGAAGTTGCCGTTCTTGTCGTAGGTTCGCCACCACGGGTTGAAGCTCGCGAGGCGGCGGCTGGCGGTTGCCGCGCGGTAAAGCGCGCGGTCGGCGACCGCCGATTTCGGATTTTCCTTCACGATGTCCAGGCAGATCTGCCGGCTTCGGTACAGTGCCTCGTGCTCAAAGTGGTGCTTGCGTATTGCATCCTCGTCCGCTTTTGTCACGACGGTTGGGTTTGGCCCAGCGAGCAGCCCTCGGCTTCCGTCCCACATCGCCGCGTTGTACAGCACCAGGTTTCGGTGGGTGTAGTAGTAGCTCGCCAGCTCGTAGCGGGCCGCCAATCGTTCCTCGCCGGTAGCCTCGTTCACCTTTCTTTCGATCGCCTGGAGGTCTCGGACGGTGGTCAGCGGGTCGGCGATGACGTCGAGGGTGGAGCCGGGAGAATCCTCCCGGAGCCAGGCGTAATCGCCGCTTCCGACCTTGGCCATTTTGCGACGGTCGGCCTCTGGAATCGCGGCGAAGACCTTTTCGGCTTCGGCGAGTCGGTCAGCGCGGAGCAATCGGAAGCCGTGGGAGATGCGCAAAATGGGGTCCGGGTTCGCCCGCGCGTAGGCACCAAGCTGGTCGACCGACATCCGGACGTCCACCAAGTAGGCCACATCGTACGAGTATTTCAGGTTGCGATACAGGTCCAGCGCGCCGGCCAAGTCACCCAGACTTTCCGACAGAATCGCGCGCAGTTCCAGGCTCGGCCGCCTCAGGTAGCTACCGTTCAGCACCTTATCCGCGTTTTCCAGCGAAGCCAGGGCCTCGGCTTTGCGGCCAAGCCGCTGCAGGGCCCCGGCCCGAACATAGACCGCGAGGTCGCGGCGGGCGCCGTTGGGAACCCTCAGGCTGACGTCGGCGAGCGAGAGAGCGCGGGAGCTATTGCCCCGGGCGTATTCGATCTCGGCGAGTCGGGCGGTGATTCCGGCGCCAAGATTCGCGCGCGGATTGCTCTTTCGCACGGCGGCGGCAAAATCGGCAATCCCGGCCAGGTCGCGTTTGGCGACGTTTTCTTCGTCCCACGCCTGCTGGTAGTGGTAGAGCCGATACTCGGCATACGGCTCGAACAGCTCGGGCCGCGCAATGATGCCCTTGCGGATGACTTTTGCGGAAGTCGGGGTCAGCCGCTTGAGCGAGTAGCGGATGGAGCTGAGCAGGGAGATGCGCTCATCCAGGCTTTTCGAGGTGCGGTAAAGGTCCAGATAGGCGAGCGCGGCTTCGCCGTACTTGGCCTGAACGAAGTCGATGCGGGCGCGCCAGCCGCGCGCAGAGCGTCGGGTTGCGGCGTTGGGAGCCGATAGAGAGAGCGCGTCGAGCGTTTTTCGCGCTGCTTTGATGCTCGCCGGTTCGGGCAGCGGCTTTCGTTTCTCGCCCCAGGGGTAGGCCTTTTTAATCGCCGTAACGGCGGCGACAAGCTTTTTGTCCTTCGGTGGCGGAACGGCCTTTACTTCTTCGTAGCCGGGACGCAGGGTCGGGCGCGGGGTGTGCTCGCCCCAAACGGAAAGCGTCAAAGGCGAAGGCGGCGCGCCAAAGTCCACCGTGCTGTCCGCGAAGTGCACCGTCTCCGTCAGCTCGCCGATGCACGCAATTCCGACGCCAAACAACGCGGCGGCGAGGACGACCCCAAGGGGCTTCTTCCAAGGCTTGAAGACATTTTTCATGGCGCAATCGACAGGCTGGGAAGAGTCTTTCGGATCGGACTTCCCTGCTTAGGATATACCGTTATGGTCACGGTTGCGCGGCCGGATTCTTTGCCGGTCGCGCGGAGAGAGACAGGACCTAGCCGAAGCCGGTCCCCGGCGCGGAATGCACCACGTTGGAACTCGATTCGGTCGCCGCGCAGGCGACTCGCGGGAGTCTTTCCTGGCCCGGCCGTGATATCAACGCGGTCGAACGAGCGGCGTTCCAGCTCGCCGATCTCGACGCCTTGAAGCGCGACTTCGACGGAAATCGCATCAAGGCGAAGGGCGGCATCGCCCAGGCCCTTGTTGCGAATCACGAGATCTACGGTTTTCGCCGCCGAGCCTCGCTCCGGCGATTCGATGTATTCGAACGCGTCACCGCCGACGCGCGTGACGGCTTCAATTGCTGGCGTCAACGTCTCGCCCCGCCGAACCGCCGCAACTGCGAGAGGATTCAGCGCCATTGCCTCACGGGGTTCCGGCCACCGGAAGATCGCGATGCCTTGGCAGAGGGCTCCCGCGTGCTCGCGGATGGTCTTCTCATAGTCGTTGACTAACTCTGGCTCGGGCATTCGGTAGACCAGCTTGAACCCAAGACCGCGACCGTTTTCGTCGGCGGAGATCATCTCGAAAGTCGCGCGGGTTTCGTTGCGTTCGGTTGACTGTTTCAGCAATTTGAGACGGGGATTCCGCATGGCGTTCGTTGGCCCCATTCCGCGATAGACGCCGTATCGTTTCCCTTGGGCATCGAATGCGAGGCACTGACCGTAGGTCGGGACGCCAACATAGTACGGGCGACCGACCGATTCCAGTCGCGCAATGCCCTTTCGGAGGCGGTCGAGATTCGAAAGCCGGACCGGATCGTCGGGCAACTTTGCCACCGCCCCTTCATAGAACTGCATGTACACCGCGTCTGCCTGTTGCGCCAGAGCCGGATAGGCGCGGTCGTTCATCCAAGTTTGAAGGCCGGTCATCGTGAGCCGGATTCCCGGCTGCTTCTGGCGAAGACTCTTCAGGATGTCGGCGTATTGCCCCAGTCGCCGGGTGGGAAAGTCGAAGTCAAGCTGAAGCCCGGCCGGAGCGGCAAACTCGTACTTTCGGTAGGCGGCGAGGATGGTGTCGGCGATCTCGGCGGGCGCCAGGTTCTCCGAGTGCCGAATCGCGCCCTGGTCCATGTTGTAAACCAAGTCGACCGGCAACTTTCCCACCGCCTTTGCGTCAATCGAGACCGGCATCGTGACCTGCATCTCAGCCCCATCGTAGGAAAGCGTGCCGCCGCGAACCAGAAGGCGCGAAACCCCGAGCTCCTTTGCGGCGGCGGTATCGTTGGCGCTCCATTCAATCGGCGAATGCCAGATCCAGGCTTCCACCGCCGTCCCTGGCTTCCCTTTCGGAACCGGGGCCGCGCAACCGATTGCCAGAAACGCGGCAAACCAGCCGAATCTAGGCCCGGACATTGCGAAATCCGTCGGCGAGGTCCCAAGCGCCCTGCTTCCGCTTCTGGCTTGCCGGGCTGGGCGCGGCGGTGGTCGCCTTACCGACAAGGAGACCAATCTCGGGCGGGATGGCTGCCGTCCCCCATTCGTCGAGGAACTCCGCGACCGTGCCGGTATGGAAACGGCCCGAGGTAAACGCCTCGCTTTCCAATAGGTCGATGAGGAATGCCAGGTTGGTCTTCAGGCCCAAAAGATGCGTCTCCCGCAGGGCGGACGCGAGCTTCTGGCGCGCGATCTCGCGGGTTTCGCCGGTCGCGATGACCTTCGCGAGGAGCGAGTCGTAGTAGGGCGAGACCTCCGTTCCGGTGTCGATGCCGGAATCCACCCGCACGCCGGGGCCGGTAGGCGGGTGCCAAAACAGGATCTTGCCGACGGACGGCCGAAACTGCTTTGATGGATCTTCAGCGACGAGCCGCGCCTCGATGCTGTGATTCTTGATGGCCGCGCGGTTCCCGAGCATAAGGTCTTCCGGAATATCGAGCAGTTCCCCGTTGGCGATTTTCAGCTGCCATCGCACGAGGTCCAGCCCGGTGATCATCTCTGTGACCGGATGCTCTACCTGCAGGCGTGCGTTCACTTCGAGGAAATAGAACCCGCCGGTGGCGTCGTCAACGATGAATTCAACCGTCCCGGCGTTCACGTATTCAGCCGCGCGAACCAACCGACGCGTTGCCGCTGCCATGGCTTCCCACCACGGGGTTTCCGGGCGCGAGGACGGCGCTTCCTCGATCAGCTTTTGGTGGCGACGTTGCAGCGAGCATTCGCGCTCGAACAGCGGCGCGACGTTCCCCGCCGCGTCGGCCAGAAACTGCACCTCGATGTGCCGGGGTCGCTCGATGAGCTTTTCGACCATCATCGCGGGGTCACCGAAAGCATTATTCGCCTCGTCTTGCGCCAGCTGGAACGCATCATGGAACTCGGCGGCGCTACCGACCCGGCGCATTCCGCGCCCGCCGCCACCGGCACTTGCCTTTAGTAGCACCGGATAGCCGATAGAGTTGGCCGCTTCCAGCAGTTCGGCTTCGGTCGCGCCGTCGCGAAAGAATCCGGGCACCACGGGAACCTCTGCCTGCACGGCGATGGTCTTCGCGCCTATTTTCGAGCCTAACCGACGCATGGCGGCGCCGCTCGGGCCGACAAACGTGATCCCGGCGGCAACGCAAGCTTCGGCGAACTCGGCCCGCTCGCTCAGGAACCCGTAGCCAGGGTGGATGGCGTCGGCCCCGGTTTCGGCGGCGGCGGCCAACACCTTGGGAATATTCAGGTAACTCTGCGCGGCTTCCGGCGGACCGAGCAAAACGAACTCATCGGCGAGTCGGACATGCTTCGCGTTTCGGTCGGCTTCGCTGGCCACCGCCACGGTCTTCAGGCCGTGTTCCTGCGCCGCGCGAATAACCCGGACCGCGATCTCGCCCCGATTGGCAACAAGCAGCTTCTTCATACCGGCTCCTCGAAGTAGGTCGCGCGACGCTTGTCCAGGAATGCGGCGATCCCTTCCTTCGCTTCGTCCGAGGCGCGGACTTCGGCCAGAAGCTGGGCGGCGGCTTCGTTGGTTGGCGGCGTGTATCGCGCAAGGTTCTTCGCGCGGTGAACCGCGTTCGGACCGCCCGCAAGAATCGCCCGGACCTTCGCCGCAACCGCCGCGTCCAGGTCGGTCGTCACTTCGTGGACCAATCCGATGCGCAAGGCACGCGCGGAATCAAAAACCTCGCCGGTCGTGTAGAGCGCCCGCGCCTGCCCGGGCCCAATCTTCGGCGTCACGAATCGGCTGATCGTCGCCGGGACCAGCCCCAGCTTCACCTCGCTGAAGGCAAACTTTGCATTCTCGTGGGCAATCGCGATGTCGGCAGCGGCAACCAGCCCACAGCCTCCGCCAAAGCATCCGCCGTGAACCCGGGCGATCACCGGGACCGGGCAATCCGCAATTGCTTGAAACAATGCCGCCAGTCGCAGAGCATCGGCGTAGTTCTGAACCTGGGAATACATCGCCGCCTCGCGCATCCAGTTGAGGTCGCCGCCCGCGCAGAAGGCCTCACCTTCGCCGGACAAGATCAGCACGCGGACACCCAACGGCACCTTGGCGAGGGCGCGATGCAATGCTTCGATCAGTTCATGGTTGAACGCGTTTCGCACTTGCGGCCGGTTGAGCCGGACGGACAAAACGGAGCCACTCTGCTCGGTGATCAGCATGCATCGAAGTATGGCCCACAATCTTAGGCAAGGCGACCCATGACCCGCATCACGAACGAATACACCGTCCCACGCTACACGCTGGTCCGAATCGCGGCCCTGGAATACGTGCGCGCGTTCTGGTGGTGGATCATCGTTTTGCCAGTCTTTGGACTTGTTGCGGCGGTCACCGCGACGGGAATCTTGCAGGTGGTGGGCATCATCGCGCTGCTCTGGCCGCTCACGATTCCGAGCCGAGCTTTCTTGGTGAGTTCGCGCGCCGGGAGGATTTTGGCGGACGGCGTTTGGATCGGCGAGGAGAACGAGCGGCTGTACTTCCACCCCAAGAAGGGGAACGGGTTCTCAATGTCGGACGTGAGTATTCGGGACGTTGTTGACCGCGGCGACTACCTCGTCTTGAGGACCAAACGGATGGCTTTCTTTCCCATCCCTAAGACCGCGGTGATCGGGCCGGAATCCCTTTCGAGATTCCGGTCGGAGTAGTTACTTCGCGCCGAAGGCGTTGATGAACGGCGTGAAGAAGATCACGGTTCCGATGACGCCCACCGCACACAGGATGCACGCGCTACGCAAGGCGAGCGAACCAGGCCGCATGCGGGCGGTGTCGGCTTCGGTGCCGTCCGGCACGAACGCATGGTAGGCGATGTTCACGTAATAGTAAACGCTGATGATGCTGGCGATGGCCAACACGACGGCCAGCGGGGTGAGCCCGGCGTTCAGCGCGTCTGAGAAGATCAGCGTCTTGCCCCAGAACCCGCTCGTGGGCGGCAAGCCGATGAGGGACGCCACGAAGACAATGAGGCAGAAAGCCAGCGCCGGCGACCGCTGCCACATGCCGTGGAGGTCGTGAAGGGACGTGCTTTCCTTACCGTTTCGGGCACCGAGCGATACGATGGCGAACGAGCCAACCGTCATCAGCGTGTAGCTCGCCATGTAGTAAATGATCGCGTTCGGCCCGACTTTATCCGGGGCGATGCCGTGGGCCATGATGGCGACCAGCACGTAGCCGGCATGCGAAATGGAACTGTAGGCGAGGATTCGCTTGAGGTCGGTTTGGCGCAACGCCATGAGGTTGCCGCCGAGCATCGTCAGCACGGCAATGATGCCGAGGACAGGCACCCAGAATTCCTTCAGTCCGCTGGAAGCGCCGAGCAATCGGAACAATGCGGTGAAGGCGGCCACCTTCGCGACCGTGGCCATGTAGGCGGTGACGTTCGTCGGAGCACCTTCATAAACATCCGGCGTCCACTGGTGGAACGGAACGAACGACGCCTTAAAGCCGAGCCCGATCAGCAGCATCGCGAGGCCAAACATGAGGAGGGTACGACCGGTTGGGTTTCCGATTTGGAGCGCGGTTGCAATGCCCTCAAGCTGAAGCGAGCCGGTAGCGCCGTAGACGAAGGCGATTCCGTAGAGAAGGAACCCAGACGCGAAGGCGCCGAGCAAGAAGTACTTCATCGCGCTTTCTTCCGATCGCTCTTCGGTTCGGCATAGTCCCGCAAGCACGTAGAGCGAGATCGAAAGGATTTCCAATCCGACGAAGATCAGAAGCAGGTTGGTCGTGGAGACCATCAGCATCGCGCCGGTCGCGGACCAGAGGATGAGCGGATAGAACTCGCCGAACGGAATCTTCTTCTCGCGGAGGTACGCCTCGCTGAAGAGAATGACCAAGCCCGTGCCGATGACAATGATGAACTGCATCGAGAGGGCGAGCGGGTCGCGCAGGACCATGTCGCCGAAGCTTCGGATCGGTGGTGCGCCGAACTGAACCGCCAACAGGAAGGCGCTCATCAGAAGGCCAATGATGGAAGCGGTAACGATCAGGTTGTTATCGCGCTTCGGGTGAACCATTTCGACGACGAGGCCGAAGATTCCGGATAGCACGACCATCAAGATCGGCAGAACGAGAGCCCATTCGGTTTGCGGGACGGGTAAGTACAGCATGTTCAATCGTCCTTAGTGGTCGGCCTCCGCCGCCTTGCTTTCCGATTTCTTTGCGAGAACGGGGGCATGCAGGGTTGCCGGTTGCACGACAAAGTTAGAAGTGACCGGGACTCCGACTTCGCGAATTGCTTCGACCCGGACCAGCGCGCCGAGATTTGGGCCGCTCTTCGAAGCAATTTCGAGGCTCACGTCCTCCCAAATCGGTCGGTCGCCCGGCTTGCCAACCGCCATCATGCGCGCTGCCTGGTGGCTGAGCTCGGTTGGGCGGAGGAAGACGGTGGGTTGGAGCCCTCCCCAAAGAATGAACGCGGCAAAGATGAGGGCCGGGAAGAGCTCTTGCGGGCGGAGATCCTTGAACGTTCGGTTCTCCTCGCTAACCTCGCCGTAAAAGGTGCGCTGGAACATATAGAGCAGATAAGCCGCTGCCAACACGACACCGAAGACGGCCAGTACGGCGAAGCCGGCACCAAAACCGTAGCTACCGTTGAAGCCAGCCTCGAACGCACCAAGCAGGGCGAGGAACTCGCCCACAAATCCGTTGAGCGACGGCAAGCCGACGCTGCCGAGCATCGCGAACAGGAAGATCGCGGCTAGGATCGGCGCGTTGGCCTTGAGGCCACCAAAGCTCCGGAAGTCGGTGGTGTGCTTTCGGCTGAGGAGGTATCCCACCAGCATCACGAGGAGCCCGGTTGAGATGCCGTGGGCAAACTGCTGGATGCCAGCTCCCATGACTCCGGCGTGAGTGAAGCTAAAGATTCCGAGGAGCACGAAGCCCATGTGCGAGACCGACGAGTAGGCGATCATCCGCCGCATGTCGGTTTGGATGATCGCGACCACGGCTCCATAGAGAATTCCGATCGCCGCGAGGGTGAGCAAGATCGGCGCGGCGCCAACCGAGGCCTCGGGGAATAACGGAAGGCAGAAGCGGAGGAAACCGAAAGTTCCCAGCTTGATCATGACGCTGGAAAGCATCGGGCCGATGATCGGTGCCTCGGCGTAGAAGTCGGGCATCCACGAGTGGAACGGGAACGACGGCGTCTTCACCAGCAGCGCGATGGCGAAGGACCAGAAAACCCACTTTTGCAGGTCACCGGTGCCTTCCCACAGGCTTCCGTTTGCGGCAAGCACCTGGATCTGAGTGAGGCTGAACGTGAGCTCGCCGCCCGCGGCTTTCGCCTGGAGGGCGAGGCCGACGATGCCGACCAGCATGAAGATGGACCCGGCGAACGTGTAAATGAGGAACTTCGCCGCCGCTTTGCGTCGCCCTTCGCCGCCCCAAATGGCGACCAAGAAGTAGGTCGGCAGGAGCATCAGCTCGAAGAAGGTGAAGAAGAGAATCAGGTCGAGCGATAGAAACGCCCCAAGCAGGCCCGCTTCCACCAGCAGGATCAGGGCGATCATGGTCTTCGGCCGCACCTTTTGCGCATGGCAGAACGCCAACGCGACCAGGGTCAGCAGCGTCGTCAAGAGAACGAGCCAGTACGTGATGCCGTCGATGCCCAGGGCAAACTTGATGCCCAGCGACTCAATCCAAGGATAGGACTCGACGAGCTGGAAATGGAACGTCCCGGCACTGATCTGCATCAGGGTGGCAATGGACCACAGGAACGTGACGGCCCCGATGACGAGGCCCAGCTGGATGCCATCCTTTTGGCGAGCTTCCGGCATGATGCCGAGCAGGATCGCCCCAAAGAGGGGGAGCAGGACAAGAATCGATAGATACGGCATTAGCGTCCGCCTCCCAGGCTAGAAACATACACGAAGTAGCCGATGATGCCGACGACGCCGATCAGCATGACCAGCGCGTAGGTTCGCACCGCGCCGGACTGAATTTTCCGGGCGATGTCGCCCACCTTTCCGGCGAGCGTTCCGGAGCCTTCGACCGCACCGTCGATGATCGACTCGCCGAAGCCTTTGTTCAGTCCATTGGCCACTTCGGCACCACCTTCGACAAAAACGTTCGTCACCATCGAGTCAAATCCAAACTGGTTCGCTTCGGCCCGGCGAAGCGGGCTCCACTTGGCCAAATCCCAGCCTTGGTTCTTCGGCAGACCATTGCGGTAGACGAGGAACCCGGCGACGGTTCCGCCAATGGCGGCCACCAACGACAGCAGCAGCAGGTTCGGATACTCCTCCTTCACTTCGCCGAGCACGGCGAGTCCCTGCGGATAGAGCCAGTGGTCGAACCGGTGATCGGCGTGGAGGAACGCTCCGAGTACCACCGAAAACACGGCAAGCACGACGAGCGGAAACCACATCGACGCTGGAACTTCCTTCGGCTGGTGGCTTGCTTCGAGTCCGTGGTGGTCGTGATCGTGGTCATGATGCGCGTTCGGAGCGATGTCGCGCCATCGCTCTTTGTCGCCAAAGAACGTCAGCCAGGTCATCCGCGTCATGTAGGCCGCCGTCAGGGCGGCAACGAAAAGTCCGGTCCAACCGGCGATCTGGCTGAGTTGGCCAGCGTGCGAATTTGCCAGCGCCGAGCCGAGGATCGCTTCCTTACTGCTGAATCCGCCCACAAACGGGATGAAGGCCGAGATCGAAGCCCAGCCGACGAGCATCGTGGCACCCGTCACCGGCAGATATTTGAAAAGCTTTCCGTAGTGCCGCATGTCCTGCTCGTGCGACATGGCGTGGATGACAGCGCCGGCACCAAGGAACAGCAGCGCCTTAAAGAACGCGTGGGTCGTGACGTGGAACATGCCAGTGGAATAGGCACCCGCGCCACACCCGATAAACATGAAGCCAAGCTGCGAGACGGTCGAGTAGGCGAGCACCTTCTTGATGTCCGTTTGGCCGAAGGCGATGAGCGCCGCAAACAAAGCGGTGAACGCGCCAACCGCGCAGATGACCGCGCTGGCCACCGGCGAAAGCTGGAACACGATGTTCATCCGGTTCAGCAGCACTACGCCGCTCGTGACCATCGTCGCCGCGTGAATGAGGGCCGAAACCGGCGTCGGACCCGCCATGGCGTCCGGCAGCCATACGTAAAGAGGGAACTGCGCCGACTTACCGACCGCGCCGCCGAAAAGCAGAAGGCCGATCGCGGTGGCCATCGCCGGGTCGCTGGCAAGAATCTTCTGCAAGGTCGGGAGCATCACGTCGTAGCTGAGTAGCCGCGCATCCTTGGCGAGTTCGGAGTTCGCAACCAGGATCGTGATGAGGAACATCGCGAGCATGAGGCTGACGTCGCCGACGCGGTTGACGATGAACGCCTTGTTGGCGGCCTTGACGTTGGCCAGGTCCTTGTACCAAAAACCGATGAGCAAGTAGGAGCAGAGGCCGACGCCTTCCCAGCCGATGAAGAGCATCGGGAGGTTGCCGCCGAGAACCAACACGAGCATCGCGGCGATGAATAGGTTCATGTAGGCAAAGAAGCGGGAGAAATCCTTCTCCTCGGCCATGTAGCCCGTGCTGTAGACGTGGATGAGGGTGCCGATGCCGGTGATGATCAGCACCATCGTCATGGCCAGCGGATCCACCAGGATCTCAAACGGGATGCTCAGGCCAAAGATGTCGATCCAGGATGTTCCGGAAACCCGAAGCACTCGGTCGGCTTCTGGGCGGCCCGCAAGGGCCATGGTTAGCTGCGCGCCAAGCAAGAACGCGGCCGCAACCGGAACTACGGCTAGGATTCCGACCAATCGCTTGCCAAATTTCGCCTGAAGAAAGGGCCCGGCGAACGCCTGGAGTACAAAGCCGATGAGCGGCAGCAGGATAACGAGCCAAATGCTGGAGTAGTTTTCGCCCATTCTCTTAGCCCTTCAAAAGATTCAGTTCGTCCACGTCGATGTTCTGCCGCAGCCGGAAGATCGCCATGATGATGCCGAGTCCGACGGCGACTTCGGCGGCGGCCACCGCCATCACGAAGATCACCATCATTTGCCCGCCCATGATTGAGTTCGAAGTGGCCAGTTCCGGATTCTGGGCGAGTGCCGGGGCGGTGGAAAACTGATACCGCGCGAAGGCGAGGAACGTAAGGTTCACCGCATTCAGCATCAACTCAATGCACATGAAAATGACGATGGGACTGCGCCGGATGACCACGCCAACCACGCCGGTGGTGAACATGAAAAGCCCAAGCGCAAGGTAGGCCGCAAGTGGAACGCCGTTCATTTTCTAAATTCGCCTCTTGGCCAGCAGGATCGAGCCCACAATGCCAACGAGAAGGAGCACGCTGACCGCTTCGAACGGAATCACGTACTGGGTGAAGAGAGCCCGGCCGACGTTTTGCGGCGCGCCAAAGTTGTCAGGGGCAAGCGGCTTCGTCACGCTCATCAAGCCTGGCAGGAGCTGGCTCGCGATGAGACCAAAGAGTACGACACCAAGTGCGATCGCCACCGGCATGCGCTTATCACCTTTCTGCTGCAACAGACCCGATCCGCCAAGGTTGAGCAGCATGATGACGAACAGGAACAAGACCATGATCGCGCCCGTGTAGACAACGATTTGGATGATTCCTAGCGTTTCAGCCTGAAGCGTGAAGTAGATGAACGCCAGCAGGAAAAAGTTAATGACCAAGCAGAGCGCGCTGCGAACCGCGTTGTTGAAGGCAACGACGCCGACGGCGGCCATGGCCGCCGCAGTTGCAATTCCGCCAAAAAGCAGCAGTTCCGGGGTGATGGCGAGGGGAGCAGAAGTTTCCATGCTACGTTACGCCGAAGGGGCGACCTCCGATTCTGGCGCGGGGGCAGGGGTGGGCTTCGGAACATCGACCAAGGTGATGCTTCGCGGCGCAAGAAACGCTTTGGGAGGCGAGAAAGCTTTGTCGAGCCCACGCCACAGCCCGTAGAGGATGGCGAAGGCAACGACTGCGGAGAGGATGCCCACCGGCGGGCCGTAAACCCGTGCGGCCACAATCCAAAGCGCAACAACAATCAGGTTCGTTGTGGCGAGCGGCAGCAGCGTCTTCCATCCAAGGGCCATCAGCTGGTCGTAGCGGAGTCGCGGCATGGTGGCCCGAAGCCAAATGTAGGCAGTGAGAACCAAGACACCCTTAAAGATGAACGTGAGCGGCGAAAGCCAGTAGTCCACGTCGCGGAAGAAACCGGCGATGAAGTTGCTGGCCGGATACTGCTGGATGATCCAATCCCACCGGACCGGAAGCAAATGGTATCCACCGAAGAAGACCGTCGCGAGAATCCCGCCGTAAACCATCATCGCGGCGTACTCGCCCATGAAGAACACCGCGAACTTCATGGAGCTGTACTCCGTGTGGTAGCCCGCAACGAGCTCGTTTTCGGCTTCGGGAAGGTCAAACGGAGCGCGGTTCGTCTCGGCGACCATACAGATGAAGAAGATGATCGCGGCGATGAAGCCGTACGGCGTGAAGATGTTCCAGTTCGCCAACGCGGGAACGACGCCCCACAGCGGCTCTTGCTGCGCGGCAACGATGTCGGTTGGCCGCAAGGAACCGGTCGCCATGACGATGCACGCAAGCGCCATACCCATGCCCAGTTCATAGCTGATGAGCTGGGCGCTTGCCCGCAGGCCGCCCAGGAGCGAGTATTTGTTGTTCGAGGCGTAGCCGCTGAGCACAACGCCGTAGACGCCGAGCGAGCTGACCGCGATGATCCAGAGGATGCCAATGTTGACGTCGGCCACTGGCGTGAGCCAGGTGAAGGGTCCCCAAGGAATCGTAGCACCCAGCGTAAATGCCGGAAAAAGCGCAAGGGCCGGGGCGATGAAGTAGATCGGTCGGTCGACCGCCGTCGGAGTGATGTCCTCCTTCATGAACAGCTTGATGCCGTCGGCGATGGGCTGAATGAGCCCAAAAAGGTGGAATTTTTTGCCCTTCAGAAAACTCGGGATGTACTTTCCGCGTCGGCTAAAGGTGATGTTGCCAACGCGGTTCGGGCCGATTCGGTCTTGCGCCCAGCTTAGCAGCCGTCGCTCATACCAGATTGCTCCGGGAACTAATAGCAGAACCGGGAGTACGAATATCAAGACGCGTATGAGCGCTTGAACAACCGGCGGTAGATTCGCGAACCATTCGGGCATGGACCGTTCAATGTACCCGTTGCCTCCCCGCGCCGAATTCTGATCCACGCGGTTTTCCCAGAACCTTAAACAAGAACGCCCCCGCCAGAGAATTTCTGGCGAGGGCGTTTGCTTTTGACTACGTCAGCGACGCGGTCGGAAGCGGGAGTTCGTGTCGTCGTCGGCTCGATCCTTCTTGGGGAAGGAGTCGGGGACCTTGGGCGCGCTCACGGAAGGAGCGTCGTTTGCCGGGGCTTCTGGGGCCGGGGCACGCTCTTCGGTTCGAGCCGGTCGGTCGTCGTTGCGGTCTCGTCCGCCGCCGCCGAAGCCGCCGCGATCTCCACCACGGTCGCGTCCGCCGCCACCGAATCCGCCACGTCCGCCGCGGTCTCCACCACGGTCGCCGCCGCGATCTCCGCCTCGTCCACCACGATCGCCGCCGCGACCACCACGGTCGCCGCCACCGAAGCTACCGCCGGTCGGCGGGGTTGCCGTCTCGTTTGCGGCGAGGCTTGGCAAGGACTGCTTCAGACCAAGAGCGGTGAAGTTCACGCGGCCTTGGCTGTCGATTTCGTGGACCTTAACGGCCACTTCGTCGCCCATGTTGACCGCATCTTCGATCCGGTTAAGCTCTTTGGCGCTAAGGTGCTCCTTCGGCACCATGCCTTCGCGGCCCGGGAGGTACTCCACGAACACGCCTCGGCCGATGATTCGGGTGACCTTGCCCTTGAACTCCGTGCCAACTTCCACCGAGTCGGTGAGCGACTTGATCATGGCGATCGCCTCGCGAACCTGCTCGCCGTTCGATCCTCCAACCAAGACCTTTCCGTCCTGCTGGATGTCGATGCTGGCTCCCGTCGTGCCGGTGATCTTCTTGATCGTGGCGCCGCCGGGGCCGATGAGGGCGCCGATCTTCTCGGGGTTGATCTGAATCGTCGTGACCTGCGGCGCGGTTGCACCGACGGTCGATCTCGGTTCCGAGATCTCGGCTTCGATCACGTCGAGGATTTGGAATCGGGCGACCTTCGCCTGATCCAGCGCTCGGGCGAGAACGTCGTCGGGGATTCCGTCGAGCTTCGTGTCGAGCTGGAGGGCGGTGATACCGGCGCGGGTTCCCGCAACCTTAAAGTCCATGTCGCCGCAGAAGTCTTCCATCCCCTGGATGTCGGTGAGAACCTTGAAGACCTTTCCGTCGCTCATGAGACCCATCGCGATACCGGCGACCGGTGCCTTGATCTGGATTCCCGCGTCCATGAGGGCGAGGGTCGATCCGCAGACCGAAGCCATCGAGGTCGAACCGTTCGACTCCAGAACTTCGGAAACAAGCAGCAGCGTGTAGGGGAAGTTCGGATCTTCGATCGGAACAACCGCGCGAAGGGCACGCTCGGCGAGAGCGCCGTGGCCGATTTCTCGTCGACCGGGGCCGCGCATCGGTCGGACTTCGCCAACCGAGTAGGCCGGGAAGTTGTAGAAGTGCATGTAGCGCTTCGGCTCTTCTTCCTCAATGCCGTCCATGGTCTGGGCGTCACCCGGCAAGCCGAGGGTGACGATCGTCATGACCTGGGTCTGGCCGCGGGTGAAGAGGCCCGAACCGTGAACCTTCGGCAGGATGCCGGCGATGGCTTCGAGCGGGCGAATTTCGTCCAGCTTTCGGCCGTCCGGTCGAGAATCCTTCTTGATAATGAGCTCGCGAACGACTCCCTTCACCACGCTGTCGGCGGCTTCCGGAAGCTGAGCCTGAAGCTCCGGCTTGTCTTCGTAGTCCGGCTTCATCTTGGCGACGATATCTTTGATGATGTCGTCGAGCGCGCTCTCGCGCATTGCCTTGTCCTTCGAACCGAGAAGTGCCTTCGCGATGTCCTTTCCGAACTTCTTGTCGATAGCTTTCTTGAGGCCTTCGTCAAGCGTGTGGAGGGAAACTTCGCGCTTCGGCTTTCCGGCGGTGGCGGCGAACGATGCGATTTCGCGAACGATGACCTTAACGGCGTCGTGGGCGAAGGCCAGAGCCTCGCGCATCACGTCTTCGGTGATTTCCGAAGCGCCCGCTTCGACCATCGAGATGGCGAATTCGTGTCCGGCAACGACGAGGTCGAGGTCTCCGGCGGCGATTTCAGCCTGCGAAGGGAAAAGAATGAACTCGCCATCGATGCGTCCAACGCGTACGCCGGCAACCGGGTACTTGAACGGGATGTCGCTGACGGCAAGTGCAGCACCGGCGGCGGTGATCGCGAGCACGTCGGGCGGGCAAGCCTGGTCGACGGCAAACGGCATCGCAATGACCTGGAGGTCGTGGCGGAGGCCCTTGGGGAAAAGTGGGCGAAGGGGTCGGTCAATCAACCGCGAAACGAGAACTGCTTTCTCGCTGGGGCGGCCGCCGCGCTTGATGAATCCGCCGGGAATTTTTCCAACGGAGTACTTGCGCTCTTCGTAGTCGCAAGTTAAGGGGAGAAAGTCGATGCCGGCCCGTGGGTTTTCAGACATCGTAGCGACGCCGAGAATGACGGTGTCGCCCATACCTAAGAGAACGGCTCCGCCTGCCTGCTTGGCGACGCGACCGCTCTCTAGGGTGAGCGTCTTTCCGCCCACCTCGAATTCGTGAATGTGAATCAATTTTGCCTCGGTTTAGCGGGGCTTCACTTCGCGGATGCCGAGTTGCTTAATGAGCTCGCGGTAGCGGGCAATGTCCTTGCGCCGAAGGTATGCCTCCAACCGGCGGCGCTTGCCCACGAGGAGCAAAAGGCCGCGACGGCTATGAAAGTCCTTCTTGTGCGTGCGCAAGTGATCCGTAATCTGGAGGATACGGGCTTGCATCACGGCAATTTGCACTTCGGTCGATCCCGTGTCACCTTCGGACTTGGCGTAGGTGGAGATCGTGCTTGCTTTGAGTTCAGGATTCAACGGCATTTTCGAAAGTTTGAGAAGCCTCAGCTTGATACTTGTCCAGCCCGCTCTGTTTCGTTAACCGCTCAGTGCAGGGCTCCTTGGAGCCCTCCAGTCAACGGTAAACGACGTTTTTGCGTTCGGACGTTAAAATATACCCAATGCGTCCGGAAGAAATCTCGCAGAAGAAAGCGAGACGCATGGGCAGGGGGAAAAGTGTCGCGATTTAGTGATCGGAGTGATCGGTATCCGGCGACTTCATGTTTGGGTACGCGAAGGTCACGGCCAGGGCGACAATCACGCCAAGAACAAAACCGATGATGGCACCGTTTCGGCCGGGGCCTTGCATGTCTTGCACCTGAAGATCGATGACGTGCTTGCTGCCGGCGATGGTTCCCATGTAGAAACCGCCCACCGTAAACCAGGTTAGACCGATCGTCCAGGCGATTCCGATCGCCAAGAGGTTGTCTTCCCGAGACAGAATCTTCTTCACCAAACTCATCGCGATGTAAGTTTAGCCCAATTATCGGCGGATGCGGGTTCGCTTAGCGATATCCTTGCTGCCATCCTTCACTTTGTCGCCCACGTCGTCGCGAAGGTTATCGAACGCATCGCGGACGTCCCCTTTGAATCCGCGCGTAGACTCGCGGAAACTTTTCCCTCGCTGCTTCAGGCCCGCGAACGCCCGGCGAAGCCAACCTTTTTTCACCGCTGGCTTATGCTCGCTGGCCCACCCGGCGATCTCTTCCTTTGCCTCGCCAAGCGACGAGGCGGCCTCGATGATCGACTTCTTTGCGCCCTTAACGGCCCGGACGGTGTCGTGGGCGAATTCGATCGCCGTTTCTTTGGCGGCTTTGGCTTGCGCCCGCAGCTCTGCCGCAATCTCTTTTACGTCGGTTGGTCGCCTCTCGGCAATCGCTCGCCGACTGGCCTCGCGCCAGATCGCAACCTCAGACAAAACATTCTCCTTAAAATCTGAAAACTTCATAACGTCACCGGCCCGTTTGGGGACGCAACCGCCACCCGGTTCTTTGACGGCCCCCGGCTCGGCAGGTTCGGAAGAGTTCGAACTCTTAACAAGTTAGTGGCGGGCGAGGACTTCTTCGACCAAGTCACTCATCTCTACCGTGCCGGCCGGAGTGAATGTTCCGCACGGAGTGCCGCCTTCTGCGGGCTTGAGTTCGACGACGGTTCCATCGAACCGGAAGGCCGGGGCATACCAGTAGCCAACTCTCTCGGCCTCGGCCACCACGTAGTGCCCGACAATGATCCGACGGAAACGGTCCTTCGAGAGGTTTGGCCCGGAACCATGGATGAGATTGCCGTGGAAGAAAAGGACGTCGCCCGGATCCATGATGACGTTGACGACCTCGCTGGCCTCCGGAATTGGAACCGTCTCCTGCGTAAAGCTCACCGTCGTGTCGGCCTTGGTCGGACACAGAACCGGGAGCACATGCGAACCCGGCACGACTTGCAGGCAGCCGTTTTCTGGGTCGCATCGGTCCAGCGCCATCCAAGCCGCCGTGCAGGTGCCGGGCTCGACGCGGAGGTAGCGGTTGTCTTGGTGCAACGCTTGGCCTCGCGCTCCGGCCGGCTTGAAGTAGAGCATGGTTTGGACGGCAAACGGCGACGCGCCGAGAATCTCCATGAACACAGCTTCTAGCCGTGAGTCCAGGAGAAATTGCATCGCGACGTCATCCCCGAGATGCATTTGCATGAGGCGCGGGTATCGGCGCAACGGGTCGTCGCTGTCCCGGTCGACCCCGCCATCGGCAAATCGGTCCGAGGTTTCGACCATCTGCGTGTAGTGGTCGCAGATGGCTTCGGTTTCGGCGACCGAAAAGAGACCCTTGGCCAAGTAGAATCCGTTCTGCTCGTAGTCGGCGTGCGCATTCATATTCCCTCCATTTAACTGCCATGCCACTCGCTTTCGGAGTGAAGAATTCGTCGGTCGCCTATACTTTTCGGTCATGCCTGTCCCGCCGAAAGTTCAAGACCCAAAGGTTTCCAGCCTATTCGCCGACCACTTTCGCGAGGGTCCAACGTATCGGACCACCCGGCCAACCGGCAGTTCCAGTTGGCTGTTGATGGCAACCGCCTCCGGCTTCGGCGAAGTCGTGACGCCCCAGGGTTCGGCCGCGCTGCCAGCCGGAACCGCCGTGCTGCTTCCGCCCGAGCAAGCGCATGACTACGGAACTCACCCCAGCTCATCCTCTTGGGAACTGTATTGGGCACACTTCCATCCGCCAACCCACTGGCAGCCCTGGCTCGCTTGGCCGAGAAAACACGGCCTGCGCCTGGTCGAGGACTCTCCCAGGATTATTGAGACGATGTCGGAGGTCGCCCGACTATCCTCCGTCGGCACCTATTTCGCCGAAGCGCTGGCGATGAACGCGCTTGAACGGGCCCTGATCCTGGGCATGGCACACGGAACGACCGAAGGCACGCCGCCAAGTATGGAGGACGCCCTAATTCGACGTGCCATCCAAATTTTCAGCGACCGGTACGCCGAGAACCTGACGATGCCCGAAGTCGCCGGACTCGTTGGACTATCGGAGGCGCAGTTCACGCGGCGATTTCGTGCGGTGACCGGCGACTCGCCGCGAAGGTATCTGGAACGCGTTCGCATGCGAAGGGCCGAAGCCCTTCTCGCCCTTACCCATCGCTCGATCCAGTCGATTTCGAGTTCGGTCGGGTTCGAAAGCCCGTTCTACTTCAGCCTTCGGTTCCGTAAAAATACTGGAATGTCGCCAACCGAATTTAGATTGTTAAGATTTCGTGAACCTCTTGACAAACCTTGACGTCTTAACAAATGTAGGCGGAGGAAACGACCCGTTTACAGAAAAGAAAAGGGCCGCAGTGGCCAAAAGGAGGAAATGTTGCGAAACTTTCTCACTCGAAATACGGCGAATACGTGGGTTGCAAAGGAGAAGAACGGTGATTGAGTTCTGTCCGGTCCAGAGACCGGTTTAAGGGCCGCGAGAGTAAAGCCTCGCCGCAACCACAACTCTGGCGTGACCAGAGGAACTCGCACCAAGCGGGACGGGCAATTGACTCACCAAGTCGGTTGCCCATTTTCTTTTGCCTCATGCCGGCCGAAAAACGAAATGCGAAAAACGCATGATTACGAGCGAACTCCGATCCGTCAAAATAGGCGGGCCGACTAGATGAAAAGCCGGATCACACCTTCTAAGTCGTACAACCATTCCTCTAGTAACAAGTAGCCGTTGCTTTGACGGGTGCAGAGCATATCAGTCGGATGAGCTCTATATGGAACTCCGTTGGTCACGTACAACCCGGCCGCAGACCGTTTCGTGGTCTCGTTTCGGTGCGCGTAGAAGTTGCGCACGCAAGGTAAGTCGTGAAGCACTCTAGTGTTGCTACTGACCGCCGCCAAAATGTTCGAGTGGATACCGAAGTCAAGTTGTGCGGAGGTCTTCACTAAGTTAGCTGGTACATACCACTTCGGCTCATCCCTCCGGATGCCCGAAGGGGACTTCTGGTGCGTCAGACAGGCAATTCGGCACCAATCACCAGGTACGACGTTCCACCCTATCAAATTCCCCCCAAGAGTGCCGGAGTTCATCGCGCACTCGATGGTCTTCCGACAAAATAAAGACCAGTAGTTCATAGCTTCGATGCATACGTAAGCCGTTTCTCGGTCCCGTTTGGAGAAGCTGTCGGTCGACGCCAACATGAAGGAGCGCCTCAGTCTGGACACGGCGCCGGCGTGCTGATTAACGACTGACTCAAGCCTCATCCACGTCTAAGGACCGCCTATGGGCCTCGGAAAAGTCTCCCGTTGCTAGTGCCGCCATGAAGTAGCGGAAGCGCACGGAACGTTGCCTTTTCCGGTTCGTCGCTCCCGAGCACGCCCATACGTAGCGTTCCATGTCGGCCCCTTCATGGTCGTGTTGAAGTGCCCTGTCTAGCCGGGCAAGGTTCTCGAGGACGGCATTGTCCGGGAGTAGCTCGCCGGTTCCGAAGGAAGACAACGCCGGGGATTGCACGGTCAGGTGCATGGTCGACGTGATCAGTGACTGCATGTTGTAGGGTTTCGTGATGCTCGAATCGAACACCGTCCGCCATGCCGAAATACGTTGGAACGCCATTGCGAAAGCATCAAAGACAATGACTTCATCTGGAAAAGCCTCGTCGTTTTCTTCGTACAGCCGCCACAACTTTGGCTGTGCGGCGTTGTCGATACCGAAGAGGTACGTGTAGGCACATTCGGAGAGGAATTCTGTATCCGCCATCCGGCTTATCTGTCGCTTATTGAAGGTTCGGGATTGGTCGAGCATCGGGCTGTATATTTTCGTCACCCCGGAGATGAACTGCTTGAACTCGCCTGAGAACTGAGAGTGTCGCTTCTCCTGGTCATTTGCTGGTGCGGTGTACCAGTTCATGCGACGGAAGACCTCCCGGACATCTTCGTCGGTCGCGCCCGTGAAGAGATCGTAATTCACCATGTATGAGAGGAATCTTTGCTTGTCTTCGTCCTCAAGTTGGTCAAAATTCTTACCATGCCACTTAGACTTCTTGGTCGTTACACGTAGCCGATTGTCTAGAAACGCCATAATTGCTTCCGTCCGTTGCTGTCCATCAACAATGGCCTTCTTAGTGGCTCTGGTCTTAAGATCGGTCGTCTGAGAGAGGCTCAGCTTGGGCAACGGATAGCCGCTTAGAATGGTGTCGATGAGAAACGACTGAGCCGCTGCAGGCCAAGCCAGCGACCGCTGATAACTGTGGTCGATGATGATCGTCCCGTTCTTGTACTGCTGGCCCAGTTCCGCCAACGACATATTGCTCGGTGTAGAGATCATCATAGGTCCCATATTACCGATGTAGACTGTGCATCCCGTCGCCCGTCGATACGCACCATAGTGTGTGCTTGGAAGGTGAATCTGGGAAACGTCGCAGGTCCGGAAACTCTCTTCCCGGAATGACGCTGAAAGAGTCGCTAAGGCACTTCAACCGACCTCTGCGCCGGATCCCCCCCTCTAGAGTCAGGACAAAAGCGGAATCCTCACATACCTTAAGACGTCACGAAGCCATCGAGATAACGTGAGTGCTTCGTTTAAGCAAGGGCGCTTCATCAATGGGAAAATTCAGTTCTCTATCCTTCGGCAGGACGAATCGGGCGGTCCATCAGAAGCTCGACGCCACCTTGCGGCGAGACTTGCCCCCGCATCACGGCATCCACCGCGCTGATTACCGGCAGCTCGACGCCAAACTTAGCCCCAAGGATGAGGGCTGCCTCGCTGCTCGAGATTCCCTCAACGACTTGGCCGATCGTTTCCAGAGCCTCGGCGAAGGAATATCCGGTCGCGATGAGCTTCCCGAATCGATAGTTGCGGGAAAGCTGGCTGACCGCCGTGGCGAAAAGGTCTCCGACCCCCGCCGGGCCGAGGAAGGTTTCGATTTTTCCACCCATCGCCAATCCGAGCGCAGCCATTTCCACCAAACCCCGACTGAGGAATGCCGCCTTGGTGTTGTCGCCGAAGCCGATGCCGTCCGACATTCCCGCCCCGATGGCCAGCACGTTCTTGAGCGCACCTGCGATCTCTACCCCGACCACATCGCAGCGCGGCGCAACCCGGAATCGCCGACTGTGGAATGCCGCGGCCACTGATTCGGCGACGACTGTCTCGTAGGCGGCGGCAACGGCGACGGTCGGAATTCCGCGCGCGATCTCAACCGCCAGGTTTGGCCCACTTAGGACCGCGACTTTTGCCGCCGGAATCTCCTCCAGCACGACTTCGGCCATCAGTTTTGCCGTCCCGACTTCTAGGCCCTTGGCCGCGATCGCGACCGTTCCCAGGTAGTCGCTGTGGCAAAGCTCGTCCCACTGCTGGCAGATTTCTCGCACCGCCCCACTGGGCACGGCGATAACGAACATGTCCGCGCCCTCCGCCTGTGCCGCGGTGAGATCCTGCAAAAGGCTGGGCTCGATGTTCGCCGGAAGCGGAAATCCGGGAAGATAGCGGAGGTTCTCGCGGTGCTCCAGAATCGAAGAAATTTCGTCGGGGCTTCGGCCTACGAGCCTAACCGTGTGCCCATTTCGGGCGAGCAGCAGCGCGAGCGCGGTTCCCCAGCTGCCCGCGCCGACGACCGCCGCGTTCAAAACTGGCACCTCATCGGCAAAGAGGATACTTGCTTCGCCCGGATTGAATCAGAATCTAGGTAGGACCATGCCTAAGCTCGCGGATCGATCTGCCCGAATGCCAAGTTCGCCGATTCGGCGTTTGGTAGATTTTGCCGTCGCGGCCGAGAAGACGGGCGTCAAAGTTCACTATCTCAATATCGGCCAGCCGGACGTTCATTCGCCCGATGCCTTCTGGGAAGCGGTGGCGCATCCGGGAGTGAAGACCCTCGAATATAGCCACAGCGCGGGCACGGCCGGCCTGCGACAGGCGATCGCCGCGCATTACGTTTCGCGCGGATTGGAGGTGACGCCGAGCCAAGTGATCATCACCAACGGCGGCAGCGAGGCGTGCCTTTTGGCTTTCCTGACCTGCCTCAACCCGGGCGACGAGTGCCTCGTCGTCGAGCCGTTTTACGCCAACTACGCCGGGTTTGCCGTCGCCGCCGGAGTCGAGCTTCGGGCGATCACCAGCCATATCGAAGATGACTTCGCGCTGCCAAGCGCGGAGGAGATCGAGCGACAGATTACGCCCCGAACCCGCGCTATCCTGCTCTGTAACCCCAGTAACCCGACCGGCACCGTTTATCCCCGCGCGACGCTGGAAGCCATCGCCGAGATCGTCAAGGCGCGCGATTTGTTCCTGCTGAGCGATGAGGTGTACCGCGACTTTTACTACGGTCAGGACGAGCTGGTCTCGGTGTTGCAGCTTCCGGGGCTGGATAACCATGCCGTGATGCTGGATTCGGCTTCGAAGAAGTTCTCTCTGTGCGGGGCGCGGGTTGGCTTCTTTGTGGCGCGCAACCCGGACGTGATCTCGGCCACGCTTAAGTTTTGCCAGGCCCGGCTATCGGCACCCACGCTGGATATGTTCGGCGTCGAGGCCTCGCTAAAGAACACCGACGACAGCTACTTCGCCGCCGTTCGCAACGAGTACAAGGCCCGGCGCGACATCGTTGTAGCCGCCCTTCGAGCCATGCCGGGCGTGGTGGTTCCGAACATCGAAGGCGCCTTCTATGCCGTTGTGAAGCTTCCGATTGACGACAGCGACCGGTTTTGCCAGTGGATGGTGGAGGAATTTCGGCTAGACGGCGAGACGGTGCTGATGGCGCCGGCGACCGGCTTCTACATCACGCCCGGCCTTGGCAAAAACGAGGTCCGCATCGCGTATGTACTGGATCAGCAGCGGCTGAGCCGCGCGATGGAATGCCTCGCCGCCGGGTTGCAGGCGTATCCCGGGCGGGCTTAGCTTCCCGGGTATTCCCTTCCCTTCCACCGAATTTTGCCCGTGCGACGCCACTGATAGCTGCGTAGCAGCGTCGCCGCGCCGATCGGCAGCGCGAGCGGCATGAGGAAGGCAAAGAAGGAGAATCGCCCCGCGCTGAGCGTGACGAGGACCGCGCTAAGCGTCAACAAGCCGTACCCGAGCGGCGAGAGCAAGCTGCAAACCGTTAGACCCAGGAGCAACGCCGCCAAAGCGAACGTGCCCGCCGCCGAGTTCGTGATCTCGTAGCTGTTCTTTGAAAACCCGTCGAACGTCTCTCGCCAGGTTCGGTACATCCGCACGCTGAAGTGACGCCCGAACAGGAACGTTTCCACCGGCACGTTTTCGCGGGCCAGAAGGCGGCCCATCATCACGTCTTCCATGATCTGGCTCCGCACGGTTTCGTTTGGCCAAAGCCGGGTGTACACCGTCGGTCGCCAGGCCGAAATCTGGCCATTCAGAAATCGGTTATGCGACATGCCGCTTCGCGAAACCAGCCCGAACGGGTTCGTCGCGAGGATGATCCAGCCGACCCACGCCATGAAGAGCGGCTCGATTCCCTCGCCGGGAAGGATTCGCGGAATGCCGGTGACGACCCCCGTCTTTTTTGGCACCGCGCGAAGGGCGGCTCCGAATCGCGCCATGAACTCCGGGCCGACCTCGACATCGGCATCGATGAACAGCCACCAATCGGCGGCGGAGGCCTCGGCGGCGGCTTTGCCAAGCTCGTGGCAGGCGCGGTTTTTCCCGGTCCAACCCGCCGGAAGCGGCTCCCGGGAGGCGATGACCGTCGCACCCAGCGAACGGGCGATGTCTCCCGTGCCGTCGGTCGAGGCGTCATCAAAAACAAAGACCTGGCCGGACAGTTGCGGCAGAAGCCGACGGAGGTTGTCGGCCTCGTTTCGGGCGGGGATCAAAATCGTCACCGAATCCGGCGATCCGGCCGAGGGCAGACGCCGCATGAGGGCAAAGTTAATCGCCGAGACAAGAACAAACGGAGCGAAAATCCACTCGATCAACGCTCGATGGCGTCCCAAGTGCCGTCGATCTCGCTGCCGATGTACCAAGCCGACAGCCCGCGGACGCCCAGCTTTTTGGCCAAGATCGACTTCCGCTTCGCCGATTCTGGCCCGCCGAAGTACATCTGATTCACGCGTCGCTCACCGCTGCGGGGGTCAATCTCAAAAGCGACTTTCGGCAGGTCGCCGGCCACGATGCTGAGGGCCGGCTTTTTCGACCAATCGTAGCCGTAGCAGGCGATGCCCATATCGAGCTTGTTCGCCGGGACCACCGTCTTGGCGAAGGTCATCACGCGCTCCACCCAGTCATCGGGGGCAATCGGTCCGGCACCGCTATCCGCCCAGCTGAAGTCGTAGCACATGATTCGGAACCGGTCGACCGCCTTGCCGATGGCCGCCCAATCTTGCGCCTTTGGGCCGTCCCAGTTGCCGGGTTCCGACTCCTTCGGATGCACCGTCACGCTGAATTTCTTCTTGGCTTTCTTCAGCGCAGCCCCGAGTTCGACGACGAACTTGGAGAAGTTCTCGCGGTCGGTCGCGGGCAGGCTTTCGTAGTCCAGGTCGATCCCGTCGAGGCCGTCCGCTTTCGTGATCGCCAGCATGTCGGCGACGTGCTGCGTCCGCTTTTTGGGGTCCGCCAGCATCTTCGTCATGCGGGTTGCTTCAAATCCAGTGTCCGCGTAGTTGCTCGCCATCCCGTAGACGGCAATTTTGTTCTTCCGGGCCGCCGCGAAGAGCGGCTTGGTGTATTCGTCGGGCAGTTGCCGCCGCCGAACGGCGCGCCCGTCTTCCGTCACCATGATCCACTCCGGGAACACCTCGCTGAACTGCGCCGCGTTCCTCGTAAAGCTCTGGATGCTTTGCGGATTCCACGAAACGAGCCAGCCGCTGAGTTCCAGCGGGGCGGGCGCGAGGAGAAGCGGGAGGAGGCCGATCATGCTTCTGAGTCTACGCGCGGAACCACGCTAAAGAGCAAATCGAAGGATGGATTCCCCGGGAACTCTGGCGGATAGTATTCGAGCATGCCCGGCCCGGCGTTGTGGTCGGAGGTCGGGAGCCAGTCTTGGTAGAACCAGTCGATCGTTTGATGGATTTCGCCCAGGCTTGGGCATTTGACCAGCGCGTAGGTACCGCCGACGACGTCCCAACCGGTCATGCCTTCGGGGATCTGGTCGAAGTCGGCGACTTCGGATCCGCATAGGTAGGCAATCTTGCCGTCGGCCGTCATGTCGGAGGCGCCGAAGGTGTCTTTGATGCGGGCGACCTCGCCCATGCGCGGCATGAACGCCTGCCACAGGTCGGGGATGGCGGTCGGCGAATCGGGGCCGATGAGTTCCAGGCCGACTAACTTTCTGGCGGGTTGCGAAATCAACTCGACGCTGAGCATGCGCTCACGATACCTCGGTATACTTTAGAGCCTTACCGGGCGGTTAGCTCAGCGGTAGAGCACTACAATGACACTGTAGGGGTCACAGGTTCAATCCCTGTACCGCCCACCATTTTTCTGGAGCGCAAGCGCTCTGTCCCATCGAACGGCTCCATCAGTGCATGGAAGAAGCTAAGGTATTCCCGCGGCCGATTTGGAGTGCGGTGGCTCTGCCACCGCTTTTGCCTGCGACGGCTTGCCGTCGCATCGATTCGGTTTAGGTGATTGTCAGCTTCGAAAAGCGGTGGCAGAGCCACCGCACTCCAAAAACCATCACCGTCCCGATGGCGCGGAACATCCAATCAGCCTCCATGGCCTGAAGGGCCGCCATTCTATAACGATTGACGCTGTCGAGGCCACGGATTCAATCCCCGCACCGCTCACGCTTTTCTCCGTCTCCTATTCTCGACTTTGGCAGCGAGAACTTTCACTTTTCCTGGACCGTACGCGTTCCTTTTGCGCGGAAGCAATCGTCTGCTCATCCGTTCAACGAAACCAGCTGACGTTGCCGCGCGGCCGATTTGGACTGCGGTGGCTCTGCCACCGCTTTTGCCTGCGACGGCTTGCCGTCGCTGAACTTCCGTTTCGGTAACTGCCAGCTTCGAAAAGCGGTGTCAGAGCCACCGCACTCCAAAAACCATCGCCGTGCCGACGGCGCCCAGCCGGGAGGGATATCCATCCCGCTGATGTGGCGTTTCGGTCCAAAAAAATCGAACCTCACAAGAAGCCAGCGACGGCCGCGCCGACAGAATCTCGGCTTCTGCGGTAGAACCTTTTGATGCTTTCCAGGCCGTTTCTCTGGCTCCTAGCCCTGCTGGTTCTCGCCATCGCTGGTTGCGGTGGGTCGCGTAGTCGGTCCGACTCTCTCAAGGCCGTTTGGCCGACGTCGGGCGTTTACGCCGTAAGCAAGGCACCGCTCAGTGACGGCACGTTGCTTACCCTTCAGGTGGGCATCAGCTCCACGCCGGGCAAAGGTGGAATTCGCTTCAAAGAAACTGCCCCCGGGACCGCGGGACACATGGGGAACATGCCGTTCCGCAACGCGCGGGCAACAAACGGCGCGCTTGTTGTTTCGGGTCAGCCCGACGAGCACACGTTTGTCCGGAACGTGCCGGAGTACACCTACTCGATCCAGGAATTCCAGTCAAAGCTCGTCGTCAAACTCACACGGGGTGGTCGCGTCGAGACGCTTCGACTGGACCGGATCGGAGATCACGCACCCAAGGCAACAAAAACGAGGGAGATTGCAAGCCCCCAAATGTCGCTGATGCTTAACGGTGGCACAAGCATTATTGGTCGTATAATCCAATGTGACACCGTGTGGAATAGTGACTACGGCGATACCTACGCAAAATTGCTCGTCTACCTAGAACCAGACTTCCTTTCAACGGACCTTCTCTTGTCAGACCCAAACGAACTAGCTTCCGTGGGTGGGTTCGTGGTTCCGTCTTACTACATTGGGGACAACATAATTAATATAGCCACTGACGATTCTAATGTCGGAGGGTACGTGGTCTACATGAATCATGAAAGCTATTCGAGCAACGTCTACCGCGTCTATATTCAGCCTAATCCTGGCCAACTAACCCTTCTTGTGGCTTTGCACCACTCGAAGGACCAATTTCCGGATACAGACTATTGGCAGAACGATAATCCTTGGGCACTAACTTTGAGTGACAATGCAGCCAGTACGCGCTACCCATCAACCTATACGTCCGACTTCATCGACGTGGGATCAGAAGTATCGATTGAATTCCAGGGCGCGAATCCGACGCTCGTGGGCTTTACGATCGACGACACGAGTGCCATCAGCAGTCTCCTTTCCGGGTACACCGGCGATCAGATTGTGTGGGCCGGGCTCAGCTCAAATGAGCTACCGCAAACAAACCCAAGTAATGTGTGGGTCAGCGTCCTGAACTCATCGGCGCTTCGGCCTCCGAACATCGGGATTAACCTCGTTGGGAGCGTAAGCTTGATTCGAGATGCCAGCGTCTACGGCTACTGACGGTTCGCTTCGACACCGGTTGGATAAGCGGGGCCGGGAGGGGCAAGGGAGCCTCCCCTAATCCCGTTTGGACTTTGGCCCGACTGGTCGTTCCAGGTCAATGAGAAATCGAAGCCCGTCGTTGGCTCCAGCGTTCGGCGTGTTTTCCAACAGCACGCCGCCGTTCCTTTCGATCACTTTCCGCGAGGCGATGTTGTCCGGGTCGCAGATGGGCATCAGCTTGTGGATGTTCCGCTTACTGGCCTCGTCCAATAGAAGTTGAAGGGCACGCGTCGCGTAGCCCAGACGGCGCTTGCTCGGGCGGACGGCGTAGCCGACATGGTGGCCGACCCGTTCCGGCGCAGGGTAAAAAGCCAGGCCCAGAATGATTCGACCCGCGAAGCCGTCCGCGTCAATCATCCAGAACTCCACGGAAGGCACGTATCCGGCCTTCAGGTTCTTGCCAACGGATTGATCATGAAGCTGTTGTACGTAGGCGGGGAACCGCTCCCTGGTCATGTCTTGGGGGATTTGGCGGTTACCCTCGGCCTCAAACTCGGCCATCGCCTCGAAGAAGCTGTCGATGTATTTTTCTGATGGGAGTTCCAGCCGCATCGAATCCGCGCGCGTCACGTCATCTCCAACCGGCCGCGCGTCGTTCATCGTTCGAGTTTGACAAACCTAGCGCGCAGGCACGGGAATGTGTCGTGCTCCCTTCAGAAACATATATTTATTGTTCTTTAACTTAAACTTACACGATAATATAACCTCTAACGGAGGGTCGAGGACGGCGATTCCATAATCCGGGTGAAATCCTCTTCCGATCCTAACAGTGGTAGCTGCGACGAAAATATCTGGTGACCCCAATTCTGCACTGCTATAATTCAACTCTGAAGTCGTTCCCGGCCTTAGAACGGCCCCATGAGAAGGAATATCCAGCACCGACAATGGAGTCCAGGTTTGGCTGCGTTTGTCTGGCACTAAGTATGCGGTTCGAATAGATGTTACGTCTGCTCGCCATTTGGAATTGTTTCTAATGGAAACACCGTGGTCACTTTGGAGTGGAGCCAGTTCCAACATCCGACATGCACGTACCAACTCGCCCCCAAGCCCCCACTTGGCGTCCGGTCGATGCGTAGTTAGACCAACCATTTTTTGCTCTAACATTTCTACTAGTTTTTGCGGTGGGAAAAAAATAAATTCGCCTAGAGCCCAGGCAACGGCCACAACAACAATGACACTGTGTTCTATTCCTCCTTTTGAGATTGGCCTCAAAGAATCGTCTAGAAACTTTATTACATAATTGCTGCAGAGTAGGCCTATGAAAAAAACGACCACGAAAAGCAACATGTTGCTTTGCACTTTCTCTAAAGCACGATAGACAATAATGAGTTGCTCCTGAGATGCCACACAAATCAGGCCGCGACACACCAGTGGACCTAATATCATCGCGAAACAACACTTTGCACCTAGACTATTAATCTCTACGAATCTCGGCGTCTTCGATCCACCAGCCGAGGTTTTCGGCGACACATTCTCACCCAGGTCCCGCCCGCATTCTTTGTAGCGTGCCTCTTCACTGTTCGGTGCCTGTACACAACACTGACCATACACAGGCAAATCTTCGTCAGCGATCATTTCGCCGCATCGCTGACAAGCTTCATCGCCTTCTTTATTTTCTGCTCCGCAAGAGCCACAGAGAACGACGCGAGCTTCCGGCGTCGCCGCCAGGGGCATGGCTTTATTTAGATGAGAAGAACAGGCCCGACAGAGTGTAGATCCGCTCTGGTTTCGAGCTCCGCAGTTCGGACAATTAATCATTCGGCTGCCACCAGCGAGCCCGCGAAGTCCATACTCCAAAAATCGCCAGCGGTATTAAAAGTACGATAATCGAGAGTGGCGTAGCTTTCTGTTCCATGTACTTTTGTCTCTCGTCCACATTCCGAGAAATCTGTCGACTAAGATTATTTCGTAGGTTGCCAATATACTCCTGCTTTAGTTTCAATTCCGAACTGGGCTGACCCGAGTATCCTTCCATAGTGAGTTCGACTCGGTAAATTTTATCTCGAAGTACCGTGCTCTGTCGCTCCGAATCGTAGTCGTAGTCTGCCAATAGATTGGTCCAGAGAAGCCACGAAAAAATGTAGCCAAGCACAATTGAGCAGGCAAAGAGGACCCACCATTTTCTTCGAAGGAGTCTCTTTTGGTCCATTAGCGGTACTGTAGGTCCTGGTCGAGTCGGCAAGCCGACTTTGATGTTCGATATGCCGCATTTGCTACAAAATGCGTCACCTTGTCTCTTTTCTGCTCCGCAAGAGCCACACAGAACGACGTCGACTTCCGGCGTCGCTACCAGGGGCATGGCTTTATTGAGATGCGAAGAGCAGACGCGACAAAGTGAAGATCCACTCTGGTTTCGAGCTCCACAGTTCGGGCAACTATTCGTTAGCGGCATCCTAGGTCCCGGCATTTCTCGAGTTTCGACGCGTACTCAACCACGTCTGCGGCCGACGCATTGGACGAAGGTTTTGAAGGTGGGCAACCCATGCAGCCATAAAGCCTATCGAAAAATTTGCCATTTTCTTTCTGGATTGCCAGATTGCGTTCGGCTTGAAACTTATCCTCGGGAGTTTGTCTGCCATCTCCAAAACAATCCGAGCAGGAGATCACTCCGGTTTGCTGGCAACGGTCACAAGGCTTGTAGACCCAATTGGTCTGGGGATAAGGAATAGGTTGAGCTCTACCGGTAACCATCGGGGGTTCTGGTGCGTACGGGACACTCTCCTGTACATACATTTGCCCCTTGCCGTCGCAAATCCGACACCAAGTGGAACCTGTCCCTTCACACCTTTGGCACAGCTCGGGACTCGCCTGCGACGAGGCATAATCACCTGCATTTGACGCACTCTCATGCGCCTGATTCGTTGGGATATCCGCCGGAGGTCGGCAAGATGAGAGCCCAATCAGAACAAAAGCGCAGAAGAGCAGACTTGACGGACCTAGCCAAGTTTTCGGATCGAACGGCGTCGAAGGCATGAGGTCATCTTAAACCACCGAAAGCCCTGAATCCGGCGCGTTTCAGTCGCGTAGATGCCCTAGCCCGGCTGTAGATGGCCCGTAGATGGCAGGGAAGGAACAATCCCACGGCAAACCCCAAGACACAGTTCAGAATTCCTGTGTGGCTTGCGTTGTTCTTCACCTCATTGGGAAGCCAAAGCTGACAATCGATGGCGTTGACCATCGACTTTCTAGGCCGGTGGTCTTCGAATTGCTTGCCGTTATCGTGGTAGCCGGGGAGCCCGGGGTTAGCCGTACGGGGGTGATAGACGTACTTTGGAGCCATTTGACGCCAGCCAACGCCCGTAACCAGTTGAGGGGAACCCTTGCAAAACTGAGAGCGGATCTTGCTGCCAGTGGACTAGCCGAAGCATTCGATCTGGAGTCCCAGACCCTCCGTGCCGTGGCAAACGTCCAGTGCGATCTCGCTCGGTTCCTATCTGATCCGCCCGCCAACTTAGAGGACCTCGAGCCGTTTACCAAGCGCATCGCGGAAACCTGGCCCCCGGAGCATTGGTATAGATTATCGGACCAAGTAGCGACCACGTTGGCAAATCAGCTAGAGCCACATTTTCGGCAAGATCGGCTGGGAGACTTGCGGCCATTATTAGAGCGGGCGGTAGCTTCCTATCCTTTCAACAGTCGGCTTTCGTCGCTTCTAGCTAGTACGTATAAGCTGGGAGGGGACGAGTCGGCCGCCAGTGAGACGATTATCTCGTTTGAGACCGCCTGGGTGGACCGTTTTGGTCACGGCGATATCCCCAAGCTTGAAACGCTTGCTCTTTCCCCTGGGAAGAGTCCAGAAGAAGCTCAGTTGCCCAGTCCAGCTCGGAGGAATCGAAAGAGTTTGGGTGGCACTGTCCTTGTCGTACTCGCTGCGATAGCCGGCATTTGGTTGTCACTGCCTCCAAAACCGCCGGATCGTCTCCGCCTTGACATTTCTTTGGTTGAGAAAAGGACCAAGGTGGTAGACGGCTACACATTTCTTCTTCGCAAGTTTCGCATAGCGAATGCTTTTTCCGATAACCACCGAATATTGTACATGTCCATCAACGAGAAGGACTTTGCGGTCACGCTGGGTACGGAGGCTCAGGTGATCGTGAGAGAAGATCAATCGGTTCAGCATAACTTTCCCGTCATGGATTTCATCCAGGAACAATCAGGCGGAAAGGTGGACTTTCGAAATGACAAGCCCAGCATCCAAGTTGTGGGGATTCACCAGGGAACCTTTCAGGCCGTCCCCGGCTGGCCGAAAATGGCACCTCCATCGATTCTTTCAGATGGTACGACGCTCATCCGCCGCCTGTGTCGACATCCCTACATCTGCCACCAAAGGCTCTGGCATTTCTACGATGGGGCGGAGCACCCTGTTTTTCCGGATCAAGCGCAGCCGCAGGTTATCGTAACGGGCCCAATCACCGCGACGACGGTTTACGGCAAGTTCAGTTTCGGAAAGAAAAAGGGCTGGCGTTACCACACATTCAGCTATAGCATTGCCGAGCGTCAATTCCGATTCTTGGATATTCCGCCGGTGGTAGCTGCCCTGCACAAGGATGTCCTTGTTTGCTTTCCAGAAGAGACGACGGTAATCAACGGGGACTATGACACCCATCCGAACGGTGAGCTTGTTGTGCTCAATCTGAAGACCCAGACGAAAGTGCAGCGGATGTGGGGCAAACCCGGTCTGGCGCCGACGGTCAAATTTCTCCCCCCGTATATCGCGGACATTCAGCCGTTCACCACCCAGTCCAGCAAGCTCCAGTTCTTGGACGACAAGCTGCGGCCGAGGAATCCGTTTCCCGAGTTAGCTGGAGACTTCCGCCGCGTTGAAAGCCTCTCCAACCATGGTCTCGTGCTGGTGCCGTTCCAGAAAATGGAGCGTCCGAGGGACTTCTGGATCATCACAAGAGAGGAAGCACTCTGATGCGGGTAGCTCTCGGCGGCACCCTTTGCGGCTCAGAGACCTATAAGTACGCCAGGTACGTCCGGGCCGGTTAACCTGTCGACCGTCCAACCAAACCCGAAAAAGGGAGCGAACGCCCGATGGGGCTTTGGCCCAGGGCGGATTGGTCCTCTTCGCATACAGTAACTGCCTGGTGGCGTGAAATGCGGAAATCCATTGAATCTCTCTGGGCGAAGTGCCCGAATTGCCAAAAGCGGTTTCCGGCTTACGAGTACGAGTCTTCCGTTTTAAATGATCTCCTCGGCTACGCTGCGTTCTTCGCGTGCTGCTTGGAGCCCTTATTGCTCCTGATATTGCCTGCCTTCCTATTCACCGACATCGGTCCGTTCACCTGCAAAAGGTGCGGCCACATCTGGTGAGGCGCAAAAATCACCGACCGGTATCGATCCGCATGAAGCACCGGGTATCTTGCAAAAGATGCTTTACAAAGCCACCCCGAACCGGGAAAGATTAGGTCATCCAACACTTGGTTGGAATGATCTTATCGTCGTTCGGGCGTGTCGTTTGTAATAGAATCTAGCAAACGCAGACCCGGACGGATTACCGCCCGGGTCTTTTTTGTGAGTTCTTGGCGGGCGTTCGGCCGGGCTGCAAGGAGAAAACCATGCAGCAACTACCCATCACGACGTTTGGTGCCGTTGAGGACAACGTACGCGCGCAGATCGACCGATGCTCCACCGAGGCCATCGCGGCGGTCCTGTGCGCCGACAACCACCTGGGCTATTCCATGCCCATCGGGGGCGCCATCGCCTACCCAAACCATATCAGCCCGTCTGGCGTGGGCTACGACATCGGCTGCGGAAACAAGGCCGTTCGTACCAACCTCACGGTGGAGGCGGCGTTTCCGCACGGCCAAACGACGGTTCGGCAGGTGATGAACCGCATCGTCGATCAGATTGGCTTTGGAGTGGGCCGCCCCAACCCAACGCCGATCGACCACCCGGTTCTGGATAAGATCGCGACGACGGACTTTCGTCCGCAGAAGCGGATGATCCAGCTTGCGGCGTCGCAGCTGGGAACGGTGGGCAGCGGCAACCACTACATCGACATCTTCGCCGACGAGCAGGATCGGGTTTGGATCGGCGTGCACTTCGGGTCGCGCGGCTTTGGACACAAGACGGCAAGCGGGTTCCTTTCGCTGGCCCAAGGCGGCCAGTTTGACGACAAGTTGCACGACGGGGAGATGAACGCCCCGCCGACGCTGTTCGAGGTCAGCTCGCAAATCGGGCAGGACTACATTTCCGCGATGGAGCTGGCGGGCGAATACGCCTATGCTGGGCGAGACCTCGTGGTGACCAAGGTGCTGGAAATCTTGGAGGCCAAGGCCGAAGAGGAGATCCACAACCACCACAACTTTGCTTGGAAGGAGACCCACCTGGGCACGGAGTGTTGGGTCGTGCGTAAGGGGTGCACGCCGGCGTTCCCGGGTCAGCGCGGGTTCGTCGGCGGGACCATGGGCGACGTCTCTGTGATTTTGGAAGGCGTCGAGTCGGCACGCTCGGCGGAGGCTTTGTACTCCACGGTGCACGGGGCCGGCCGGGTGATGTCGCGCCGCGCGGCGGCTGGCAAGTCGAAGATCTCGAAGGGTCGAAAGATCTCGCTCGGGGGTGGATTGGTCGACTGGCCGGAGGTCCGAAAGGGGCTTTGGGATGCCGGGATCGTCGTGAAGGGCGGCGGGGCAGACGAAGCTCCGGCGTGCTACAAGCGACTGCCGGAGGTGCTGGAGCAGCACGCGGGCACGATCAAGGTGCTGCACACGCTACGCCCACTCGGCGTAGCGATGGCCTCGTCGGATGAGTTCGACCCGTACAAGGACTGAAATCGCCTTGGCCGGAATCTTGACAAAATCTTGATCCCGGCCGGGGTTCCTTGCCGCCGGCTTGATGCCCCCCAACGCCAGCATCTAGCAATGGATCTAATCGCGATAGGCGTAATGTTCATCCTCGGCCTCACCACGGTTTGGCTTATCGGTGCCTGCGACCGGCTGGCAAAGGAGCGCGATTGATGCTATACATCATCGTCGGCGTCATCGCGACGCTCCTCCTTGCCTACCTCTTTTTCGCTTTGCTTAAGCCGGAGCTGTTTTAATGGGCTGGCTACAAGTCGTTCTCTACTTCGTCGTGCTCCTGCTGTGCGCCAAGCCGCTCGGCCTGTACATGGCGAAGGTGCTGGAAGGTCAATCGACATTCCTTTCGCGCTTGCTCTCGCCCATCGAGAAGCTCGTCTACCGCCTTTCGGGTGTGAAGCCAGAAACCGAGCAAGGGTGGAAGACCTACGCGACGGCGGCGATCCTGTTCAACGTCGTCGGACTGTTCGCCGTCTACGCGTTGCAGCGGCTGCAGGGAATGTTGCCGCTGAACCCGGCCGAGATGGCCGGAGTCTCGGTCGACTCCTCCTTCAGCACTGCTTCTAGCTTCGCGACCAACACCAACTGGCAGGGCTACGGCGGCGAGTCGACGATGAGCTACCTCACCCAGATGGTGGCCCTCGGCGTCCAGAACTTCGTCAGTGCCGCAACCGGTATCGCGGTCATCGCGGCGCTTATTCGCGGCTTGCGCGCAAGAGAGATGAACACGATCGGCAACTTTTGGGCCGACCTCACCCGATCGACGCTCTACATCCTGGTTCCGCTCTCGATTCTGTTCGCCGTGATCTTCGTTAGCGATGGCATGGTGCAGACGTTCAACCCGTACGCGACCGCCCAGCTGGTTCAGGCAACGAAGGACGGCGACGGAAAGGCAATCACGGAGCAGACCATTGCGGTCGGTCCGGCGGCTTCGCAAATCGCGATTAAGCAGCTTGGAACCAATGGCGGCGGCTTCTTCAACGTCAACTCGGCGCACCCGCTGGAGAACCCGACTCCGCTCACGAACTTCCTCTCGGTTCTGGCCATCCTGCTCATTCCGGCGGCCCTCTGCGTCACTTTTGGCGAGATGGTGAAAGACCGTCGTCAGGGCTGGGCGATTCTCGCCGCAATGACGCTGCTCTTTGCGCTCTTCACCGTTCCCTGCGTCATCGCCGAGCAGTCCGGAAACCCGGCGTTCGCCAAGCTGGGGCTTACGACCACCGCGAACTGGGAAGGCAAGGAGACGCGGTTTGGAATCGAAAACTCAGCGCTTTGGGCCACGGTCACCACGGCAGCCAGTAATGGCTCGGTCAACTCAATGCACGACTAATACACGCCGATCGGCGGAATGATGCCGATGGTGCTGATGCAACTCGGAGAAGTCGTCTTTGGCGGCGTCAGCTCCGGTCTCTACGGAATGCTGGTCTTCGCCATCGTGACCGTCTTCGTTGCCGGCCTCATGGTGGGTCGAACGCCCAAATACATGGGCAAGAAGATCCAGGCCTTCGAAATGAAGATGGCCTCGCTCGTGATCTTGATCCCCTGCGCGGTCGTGCTGATCTGCACGGCGCTCAGCCTGGTTTGGCCGTCGGCCACCGCCGGAACGAGCGAAGGCGTGAAGGGAATGGCAAATACGGGCCCGCACGGATTCAGTGAGCTGCTCTACAACTACTCGTCTATGGGGAACAACAACGGGTCTGCCTTCGCGGGCTACTCGGCGAACGTTCCCTTCCACAACATTCTCGGCGGAATCGCCATGTGGCTCTCGCGGTTCTGGCTGCTGGTTCCCGTCCTTGCCTTGGCCGGGTCCCTGGCCCGAAAGAAGGTGGTTCCGGTTGGACCGGGCACGCTGCCAACCCATAACCCCCTGTTCGTCGCGATGCTTTGCTTCATCGTGCTTCTCGTTGCTGGGCTGACTTTCATCCCCGCCCTCGCTCTCGGCCCCGGAATCGAGGCCTTGCGAATGGCCGGAGGTGCCCTCTAATGTCAAAAGTATCACAACCGCTCTTCGACAAATCGCTGCTCAACCGCGCCATCGGCGACTCGTTCCGCAAGCTCGACCCGCGTATTCAGCTCCGCAACCCGGTGATGTTCATCGTGTTCGTCGGGTCGATCCTCACAACCGGCCTCGGGTTTCAGGCTCTCGCCGGTCAGGGCGAGGCTGCCCCGGGCTTCATCTTCATGATCTCGCTGTGGCTCTGGTTCACCGTGCTCTTCGCCAACTTCGCCGAAGCGATGGCAGAAGGGCGCGGCAAAGCCCAGGCCGACGCTTTGAAGGCTGCCAAAAAAGACGTCCCGGCGAAGAAGCTGACGTCAAAAACCGACCACGCCAATTACACGGCGGCGTCGGCCTCTGACCTTCGGAAAGGCGACATCGTTTTGGTCTCGGCGGGAGATTTCGTCCCGGGTGATGGCGACGTCATCGAAGGCGTCGCGACGGTGGACGAAAGTGCGATCACCGGCGAATCGGCTCCGGTTATCCGCGAATCGGGCGGCGACCGAAGTGCCGTCACCGGCGGAACGCGCGTCCTTAGCGACTGGATCGTGGTCGAAATCAGCGCGAATCCCGGCGAGAGCTTTCTGGACCGAATGATCTCGATGGTCGAAGGCGCAAAGCGCCAAAAGACGCCGAACGAGATTGCGCTGAACATCTTGCTGGCGGCAATGACGATCATCTTCTTGCTCGCCTGCGCCACGCTCCTTCCGTTCTCGATGTACGCGGTTGCCAGCGAAGGAAAGGGCAGCCCGATCTCAGTCACCGTCCTGGTTGCGCTGCTGGTTTGTCTGATCCCGACGACAATCGGCGGGTTGCTGAGTGCCATCGGAATCGCCGGTATGGATCGGTTGCTTCGAAAGAACGTGATCGCCACCAGCGGTCGCGCCGTGGAAGCCGCCGGCGACGTGGACGTGCTGCTGCTCGACAAGACCGGAACGATCACCCTCGGCAACCGCCAGGCGGTCGAGTTCTTCCCTGCTCCCGGCGTTAGCGCCGAGGAAATGGCGGATCGTGCGCAGGCGGCAAGTCTTGCCGATGAGACTCCAGAGGGCCGGAGCATCGTGGTTCTGGCAAAGGAGCGCTACGCGCTTCGCGGACGCGAAGTCCGCGGTGAGCACTTTGTGCCGTTCACCGCCCAGACCCGAATGTCGGGCGTGGATGTCGACGGAGTCAGCATCCGAAAAGGTGCCCAAGACGCGGTTCGCCGCTGGGTCGAGAGCCGGGGCGGAACGTTTCCGCCGGAAGTTCAGGCGAAGGTTGACGAAATCGGCAAGGCCGGCGGAACTCCGCTGGTTGTCGTCGAGGACAGCCGAGTTCTGGGCTGTATCTACCTAAAGGACATCGTGAAAGGCGGCATCAAGGAGCGGTTTGGGGAGCTCCGAAGGATGGGCATCCGCACCGTGATGATCACCGGCGACAACCCGCTGACCGCAGCTGCGATCGCCGCTGAATCGGGCGTGGATGACTTCCTTGCGGAAGCGACGCCCGAGGCGAAGCTGAAGCTCATCAAGGAGTATCAGCAAGGCGGACGCCTCGTCGCGATGACCGGCGACGGAACAAACGACGCACCCGCGCTCGCCCAGGCCGACGTTGCGGTTGCGATGAACTCGGGGACCCAAGCCGCTAAGGAAGCCGGCAACATGGTGGACCTGGAGAGCAACCCGACGAAGCTGATCGAGGTCGTGGAGACCGGCAAGCAGTTGCTGATGACACGTGGCGCGCTGACGACGTTCAGCATTGCCAACGACGTGGCGAAGTACTTCGCCATCCTGCCGGCCGCGTTCGTGGTGACGTATCCCGAACTCGCGGCCCTAAACATCACGGGCCTGAAGACACCGGAAAGCGCGATTATGAGCGCCGTCATCTTCAACGCCCTCGTCATCGTCGCGCTCATCCCGCTTGCGCTGAAGGGGGTGAAATACCTTCCGCTTGGCGCGGAGGATGTTCTGAAGCGAAATCTCCTGATCTACGGAGTTGGTGGCCTCGCGGTCCCCTTCGTCGGAATCAAGTTGATTGACCTTGTCATCGGAGTCTTCTTCAAATGAGAGAACTAGGCACTGCCATTCGAATCTTCCTCGTCCTTACGGTTCTCACCGGCATCATCTATCCGATGATTGTTACCGGAGTCGCCCAAGCTGCCTTTCGCGACAAGGCGAACGGATCGTTGATCGTTGTGGACGGAAAGGTCGTGGGATCGCGACTCATTGGCCAGCCGTTCGACGACCCCAAGTATTTCTGGAGCCGACCTTCGGCTACCGGGCCGTTCCCCTACAACGCGGCCGCCTCGAGCGGCTCGAACCAGGGTCCGCTGAACACCTCGCTGGTCGGCGGCAAGGACGCCGACGGCAAACCGATTTCGGGGGCGATTGCCGACCGAGTGGCGGAGCTGAAAGCGGCGGGCTCTGATGAAGGAAAAGTTCCGACCGAGTTAGTTACCGCCAGCGGTAGCGGACTGGACCCGGAGATCAGCCCGGCGGCGGCCGAGTTCCAGGTGGCTCGCGTGGCGAAAGTGCGCGGAACGACCGTCGAAGCGGTTCGGGCGTTGGTGCAAAAGTACACCACTCCGCCGTTCCTCGGCTTGCTTGGGGAGTCGCGCGTCAACGTGCTGGAGCTCAACCTCGCGCTCGACGCCGCGAAGTAGAGGGAGAATCTGTAGAGCCCTATGCCCTCTAACGATCTCAGCCAGGGCGGCTCCAAACGGGGCCGCCTCAAGGTCTACCTCGGCATGGCTGCCGGGGTGGGCAAAACGTTCTCCATGCTCTCCGACGCCCGGCTCGACATCGAGCGCGGCAACGAAGTCGTGATCGGTTACCTGCAGTCGCACGGGCGGAAGGAAACCGAGGATCTGGCCGTGGGCATCGAGCAGATCCCGCTCGCCGAGATCAGCCATCGCGGCGTTACGATTCGTGAATTCGATTTGGACGCCGCGCTGAAACGGCGACCGCAGTTTCTGCTGGTCGACGAGCTGGCACACACGAACGCCGAAGGAAGTCGGCACATTAAGCGATGGCAGGACGTTGCCGAGCTGCTGGAAAACGGCATCAACGTTCGCACCACCGTCAACATCCAGCACCTGGAAAGCGTGCGCGACGTCGTGGCGCAAATCACCGGCGTGTTCGTGCAGGAGACCGTTCCGGACCTGTTTTTTGACTTCGCCGACGAAGTTGAGCTGGTCGACATTCCGCCGGAGGAACTGCACAAGCGCCTTGAGGAAGGCAAAGTCTATGGGGCCGAAAAGGTCGACCAAGCCCTTACCGGATTCTTCAAAAAGAGCAACCTGCTGGCCCTGCGGGAACTTGCGCTGCGGCACACCGCCGACCGGGTCGACGAAGAAATGCGGGCCAGCCGCGCCCTGCAGGAAGTGCGCCAGCCGTGGCACGCTCGCGAGCGAATTCTCGTCTGCGTTGCCCCAAATCGAATGGCGGCACGGGTGGTTCGAGCGGCCAAGATGTTGGCAACCAACCTTCATGCCGACATGATTGCGGTGAGCGTTGAGAGTTCGCGGCAGAGTGGCGTACCGGAGCAGGCTCGTGCTCATCTGACAGAGGCGATGGTGCTCGCCGAAAGCCTGGGCGCAAAAACGACCTTCCTCGCCGGCGAAGATATCGTGGCCGAAGTGCTTCGCTACGCCGAATCCGAAAACGTGACGACCATCGTCATGGGCAAGCCGGTCCGAAAGCGATTCGCGGAAATTGTTTTTGGTTCGGTAACCGATCAGATGATCCGGCAAAGTGGCGACATAGACGTTCTCATCATTACTGGCCCGGAAGAGCATGGAACGCCGCTCACCACGATTCGACGGTCCGTCAAGACAAAGGAGCCGACCTCGTGGCGAGGATACGCAGTGACCGTAGGAATCATCGCGCTTTGCACCGCCGTTGGATTCTTGATGATAGATCGCTTCGAGCTGGCGAACATCGTCATGATCTATATCCTCGGGGTCGCCATTGTTTCGGTTAGGTTCGGGCGGAACGAGTCGCTGTTGGCAAGCGTTCTGGGAGTCGCCATTTTCGACTTTTCCTTCGTCCATCCACGCGGAACGTTTAACGTCAGTGACTTGCAGTATCTATTAACCTTCGCGGTGATGCTTGTCGTCTCGCTCATCATCAGCTCGCTTACTCAGCAGCTTAAGGAGCAAACAAAGTCAGCTTCAAAGCGGGCCCGCGAGACGGCGGCCCTTTACGAAGTCAGCAGCCAACTTGCCTCCTCACGAAAACGAGCTGAGATGGCAGCGGTGGCCGTCGCGAAAGTTGCCGACGTCTCGGGTTGTGCGGTGGCAGTTTTCCTGCCGGACTCCACGGGACAGCTTGACCTGGTTTCCAGTTCCAATCCGAGATTCGAAGTCTCTCACAAGGAGCTGGCCGTAGTTCAGTGGGCGTTCGAAAACGGGAAGCCTGCCGGCAAGGGCACCGATACGCTTGCCGGGGCCTCGTCGATGTACCTTCCACTCGAGGGCTCTACGGACTGCCTCGGCGTGCTTGGGCTTCAGCCGACCGGCCCGCAGGTAATCGAGGCGAGCAATCGGCATCTCGTCGAGGCCATCGCCCACCAGCTCGCGCTTGCCTTGGACCGCATTCAGCATGCGCAAGACTCGCACGAGGCTTCCCTGCTGGTGGAACGCGAGAAGCTTCGCGGGAACCTCCTCAGCAGCGTTTCGCATGACTTGCGGACGCCGCTGGCCTCCATCGAAGGGGCGGCAAGTAGCCTGGCCGAGCAAGCCGACTTGAACCCGCGGGCACGAACATTGGCGATCACGATCCAGGAGGAATCCGAGCGGATGGCGCGACTGGTGCGGAATCTGCTTGACATGTCTCGGTTCGAAGGCGGCGGCGTGGAGCTCAGTTTGGACTGGCAGTCGATCGAGGAACTGTGCGGCTCGGCCGTGTTGAGAACCGACCAACTGTTTACGAATCCGGTTCGGGTGGACTTGGCCGCGGAGTTGCCGCTCCTCAAGCTTGATGGCGTTTTGGTGGAGCAGGTCTTCGTGAACCTGCTTGAGAACGCGGCGCGGCACGGGGGACCCAATGTTCATGTTGTCATCTCGGGCAGACTGGTGAGGGGCGTGGTTCAAGTGACTGTCGCCAACAACGGGCCGGGTCTGCCGGAGGGAGAAGGTGACCGGCTGTTTGAGAAGTTTCGAAAACGCGGCGGCGATGGATTCGGCCTTGGACTCGCGATTTGCCGGGCGGTCATGGTTGCCCACCAAGGTTCCATCTCCGCTAAAAATGGCGTCAACGGCGGGGTTGAGTTTTTGCTGGAGTTCCCGTTGAATTCGCTTCAGGAGCAAGCTTGAGCGCACTAACCCGGATCGTGGTGATCGAGGATGAGGTCCCCATTCGCCGATTCCTCCGCGCCAGCCTCACGCCCGAAGAGGCCGAGTTTTTTGAAGCCGGGACGGGTGAAGAGGGGATTCGGATGGTTGCGCAGAAGAGTCCAGACCTGGTGCTATTGGACCTCGGCTTGCCGGACATCGACGGGCTGGAGGTTGTACGACGCCTTCGCGAATGGACCGCAGTGCCGATCATCGTGATTTCGGCGCGCGGGCAGGAAAAGGACAAGATCGCCGCCCTGGATGCCGGCGCGGATGACTATCTGACCAAGCCATTTGCACTGGGTGAGTTGATGGCCCGGATGCGGGTCGCGCAGCGTCACTTTGCCCTGTCGCAGCACGCCGTAGAGAAGACTTTCGAATCGAACGGGCTCCGCGTGGACTTTGAATCTCGACAAGTGTTTGTGGAAGGACGCGAGGTTCGCCTCACGCCGACAGAGTATCGGCTGGTGGCACTGTTGGCGCGGCATGCCGGTAAGGTGCTCACCCACAACCAGATCCTGCGGGAGGTTTGGGGACAGGCGTACGAAGATTCGACGCACACCCTTCGGGTTCACATGGGCACGGTGCGGCAAAAGATTGAGGCCGACCCGGCGCGGCCTAAGTTTGTCCGCACGGAAACCGGAATTGGCTACCGGCTGATGCTGGATTAAGCCCAGGAGGTGGCGGAGAGAGGGGGATTCGAACCCCCGAAGAGTTGCCCCTTACCGCATTTCGAGTGCGGCGCACTAGACCACTATGCGATCTCTCCGAGAACATTATGGCCGATCTGGTTTTGCGGTTGCCGGAATGACGGCGCGAATCTGCCGTAGAAGGGGACATGCCGACCGTTACGTTCACCCTGCGCCTTCCGGTTCCGGCGTCTCGCCTGCTTGAGTTTCATCGGGATGCCGGGGCTCTTGCGAAGATCACGCCCGGGGCGTGGGCGCTTCGCTTGCAGCCCCCGACCGGCGAGATGGTGCCCGGGATGGCGGTTTCGGCCTCACTGCTCGGTTTGACGGTGTGGAAGGGTCAGATAGACGAGGTTTTGCCGGACGGTTTCATCGATTCGGCCACAAACGTTGGCGCGTTTCGAACTTGGCAGCATCGACATCGGATTTCTGGCGACGAAACGTCCTGTGTTTTGGATGACATCATCACTTACGAGCCGAAGCCCTTCCTGGCGGGAGTGGCGGTGCTGGGGCTTAGGGCTCTGTTCGCCTACCGCCATTGGCGGACGGCGCAGGTCTTGCGGTAGATTTCCACCAATTTGGTGTATGCTTCCACCATGGCACTAAACATTAAAAATGAGGAGACGCATCGGCTTGCGACCGAGCTAGCGCGGCTGACGGGAGTCAGCATCACCGAAGCGGTCACCCAAGCCCTTAAGGACCAGCTTCGTCACATTGAGGTCAATAGTGAAGCGCGGCATCAACGGCTTCAGTGGATCGTGAACGACTGCGCTTCGCGCATCCCTGCGGGAACCAACCTTCATGCAGAGATCGATGCGCTCTACGACGAGAACGGTCTACCGGCATGATCGTCGACAGCTCCGCCATTGTCGCCATCGTCTGCAATGAGCGTGACGGCAGCAATTTTCTTAGCAAACTCGCGAATTCAGTGGAACCGCTTAGAATCTCGGCGGCGAGCTACCTGGAGTGTGCGATCGTCATAGATCGGCTGAAAGACCCGATCTTGAACAGCCGGCTTGATGAGCTGTTGGAGCAACTGGGCGTGGTCATTGAACCGGTGACCGTGCAGCAGGCGATATTTGCCCGGCAGGCCCACCGAGACTTCGGAAAAGGCAGCGGGAACCCCGCGCAATTGAACTTCGGCGACTGCCTCGCATACGCGCTCGCCAGGGAGTTCTCCGAGGCGATCCTCTTCAAAGGCAACGACTTTAGCCAAACCGACCTTCGGTCAGCGCTGGCCTAGAGGCGACCATCAAGCCGCTAATTTCTCAAAGATATCTTTGAGAAACTGTCCCGTGTAGGACTCCGGCACTTTTGCCACGTCCTCCGGGGTCCCGAAGGCCACGACGCGGCCACCGGCATTTCCGCCTTCCGGCCCCATGTCCACCAGCCAGTCGGCGGTTTTGATGACATCCAGGTTGTGTTCGATTACGAGCACCGTATTCCCCGTATCCACCAGACGATGAAGAACCTTCAAAAGTCGGTTCACATCCTCGAAGTGAAGGCCCGTGGTTGGCTCGTCAAGAATGTAGATCGTGCGGCCGGTTGAACGTTTTGACAGTTCCGACGCGAGCTTGATGCGCTGGGCTTCGCCGCCCGAGAGCGTGGTTGCCGGCTGGCCCATCCGAACGTAGCCCAGGCCAACTTCCTGCAAGGTCTCTAGTTTTCGGAAAATTTTGGGAATCGGTCGGAAGAATTCGCACGCGTCATCGATGGTTAGCCCCAGCACCTCCGAAATGTTCTTTCCCTTGTAGCGGACTTCCAGCGTTTCGCGGTTGTACCGTTTGCCCTTGCAGACTTCGCAAGGAACATAAACGTCCGGCAGAAAGACCATTTCGATCTTGAGAACGCCATCGCCTTTGCAGGCTTCGCAGCGTCCGCCCTTCACGTTGAAGCTGAAGCGTCCGTTCGAGTAGCCGCGAATCTTGGCGTCCGGAGTTTGCGCAAACAACTCCCGAATCATGTCGAACGTGCCGGTGTAAGTTGCCGGGTTCGAGCGGGGAGTTCGCCCGATTGGCGACTGGTCAATGTCGATGACTTTGTCAAAGTTTTCGAGTCCTTCAATGCTGTCATGGGCTTCCCAAACCGACCGGGTGCCATAAACCTCGAACATGAGGCGGGGAAAAAGCGTGTCCTGGATCAGGGTCGATTTACCGCTTCCCGACACGCCCGTTACGCAAACGAAGAGCCCGAGGGGAATCGCGACATCAACGCCCTTGAGGTTGTTTCCCCTCGCGTTGCGAATAACCAGCCAACCGTCCGACATACGTGGAATCTAGTCTACTACGAAGTTTCAGCTCTGTTTGGTGAGCCGCTCGTCAACCAACCAACTTCTGCAAGTAGCGGCCGTATTCGGTTTTTGCCAGAGGGGCGGCGAGCCGGAGTACTTGCTCGGCGTCGATCAGGCCCATCGAAAACGCCACCTCTTCGGGGCAAGAAATCATCAGGCCCTGTCGCTTCTCAATCGTCTCCACAAAGTTCGCCGCCTCAAGCAAGCTCTCGTGCGTACCGGTGTCGAGCCAGGCAAACCCACGGCCAAGAATCTCTACCGAAAGGCCGCCCGCTTCCAGATAGGTTCGGTTGAGGTCAGTAATCTCCAATTCGCCACGAGCGCTCGGAACCTGCGCCCGCGCGAACTCGACCGCCTGGTTGTCATAGAAATACAAGCCCGTCACCGCGTAGTTCGACTTGGGAACCTTCGGCTTTTCCTCAATGCTCACCGCGCGAAGCTGGTCGTCGAACTCCACAACGCCGTAGGACGACGCGTCCTGAACGCGATAGGCGAACACGGTCGCTCCTTCTTCCTGCGCGTCGGCCGCGCGCAAATGCTCCGGCAGGCCGTGGCCATAGTAGATGTTGTCGCCAAGAATCAGCGCCGACGGCGAGCCGCCGATGAACTCCGCGCCGATGGTAAAGGCTTGCGCGAGCCCTTTTGGCTCCGGCTGGACTTCGTACCGAAGGTCGAGTCCCCATTGCGAGCCATCGCCCAGAAGCCGCCGAAACTGCGGCTGATCTTCCGGCGTCGTGATGAGCAAAATCTCTCGCATCCCCGCCAGCATCAGCGTCGTCAGCGGATAGTAGATCATCGGCTTGTTGTAAACCGGCATGAGCTGCTTACTTACCGAGATCGTTAACGGGTGAAGACGCGTTCCGGCTCCGCCGGCAAGAATGATTCCTTTTCGATCGATCGCCATGTTTGTTCCTCAGTTAGGGGTGATCCACTCCTGCAGGTCCTGGCTTTGAACCTTATAGTAGGCGGGTTGGTTCGCCTCGAGAATGTGCCATTGGAGAATAGGCAAAAGCTCTTCGATGCGCTCCACGGTGTCGGTCATCTCCAGCAGGCGTTGCTTCTGGATGTTCTCCATGCTCAGAAGGTTCGCGATAGTGAAGCTAAGCGCGACGGGATCGGTCGGAAAAACGACCTGAACCGAGAACTCCTGCCTTTCGAACAACCGCTGAACCAAGATTTCGAACTCGCGGCGCGCTGATAGTAAAAGCGTCTCCACTTTGGATTGCTCCTCGATGGGGCTTTCGATGACCGGCTCGACAAAGCCGACCAGGAAGGCGCGCGTATCGTCAAGGCGACGAACCCGGAAGCGACGCTCGCCCTGCACCAAGATATCCATACGGCCATCGTCATAGGTGGAAACCTCCTTGATGCGCACTACCGTTCCGACGAGGTACGGGTCCGCAAGACCTCCCGCTTCGTCGCCCGAGCGAATGAGTACGACCCCGAACGGACGGTCATCCCGCACGCAGAGTTGAATCATCTCGCGGTACCGGTCTTCGAAGACGTGAAGTTGCAACGCGGCATGCGGAAACAGCACCGTGTTGAGCGGAAACAACGGCAACTCCTCAAGCTCTCGGGCCATGCCACCCAGAGTATAGCGTTTGGCCCAGCGGCCGTCGTCGCATCGCCATTTTCTCCTCCTTCGGCGCGACGTCAGGCGGGTAAAGTTCATTTCGTGGCGATGATGGCGAACGGACATGACGGCGGAGACGAAAAAGTAGCTCTGCAGCGGCAGCTAGAGGCTCTTCAGCAGCGGATCTCCGAGTTGGAAACGGACCAGAACCTTCCGGCACCTCGGCTTTCCGATGCCGAAGTAGCGCCACTGAGCGAGGCGGACGTTACGCTTCGTCGGCTTGTTCAGCGAATCTCCATGATCCTGCAGGCCGAGAAGATTGTCATCATGTTCTACCAGTCGGAGCTGGGCGAGCTAGTCGGCATTCCGCCCGCTTTTGGCGTGGATGACGAGCGACTGAAGCTCTTCCGCGTTCGGGCCACCACCGGCATCTCGGGTCAGGTTTTCCGCGAAAGCGAACCGATTCTTTTCCACGACATCGCAAACGATCCGCGCGCCAAAGCCGATCCGTTTGGCCTGCTGGGTGCCCAGAACGGCGTCACCGTTCCGCTCGTCATCGAGAAGCGAGACGACGAGAACCGCATCGTCGAGCGAAACACGATTGGCGTTCTCCATGCCTTCAACAAGAAGCACGGCGAAGACTTTAACGACGAAGACGTTCGGCTGCTGGAACGCATGGCGAAGAACGTTGGCTCCATCATCGCCAACCTTCAGATGTTCCGCGAAGTCGTCCAGAAGAAAGAAGAGCTTGCGCAGACTTTCGAATCGCTCAGCGCCGGTCTCATCCTGGTTTCGCCCGAGGGTCGCCTCAGCCAGGTGAACTCCTCGGCACGCGCCATCTTTGGCCTCGGACCGGAAGTCGTTGGCATGAGTGCCCGCGACCAGCTTAAGAACGACGAGCTGTGGAGCGTGATCACCGGTGCCAGCGAAGGCGTCGAAGGGACGAAGTGCGAAATCAACATCGTCATCAATGGGTCGGATCGCATCTATGAAGTCCAGGCGGCGCAGGTCCACGGCGAAGACGGCAAGAACCTCGGAATCGTCGCGATTCTCAACGACGTGACCGAGATGAAGAACATCGACCGCATGAAGTCGAGCTTCGTCGCCATGGCCTCTCACGAGCTTCGAACGCCGTTGACGGCGATCAAGGGCTTTTCGAGCACGCTGCTCGAAGGCATCAACGATGACATTTATTCGAAGGAAGACCAGCGCGAATTCCTCGGCATCGTGGTCAGCGAGTGCGACCGTCTGCGAAGGCTGATCGACGACCTACTCAACACCTCGCGTATTGAGGCAGGTGAAAGCCTGACGCCCAACTACACCGAGTTCGAACTTGTGCCGCTTCTCGAGAAGACGGTTCGGGTGCAGCAGCAAGCGACCAATCGCCACACGGTCAAGCTCAACATCCAGGGCGAACTGCCGGCGACAATCATCGGCGACGAAGACAAGCTAGACCAGATCTTTACCAACCTGCTGAACAACGCGATCAAGTACTCGCCGAACGGCGGTGACGTAACGGTACACGCGCGGAACGAGGGCGAGACGCTGTTGTTTGGAATTCAAGACCAGGGCCTCGGAATTCCGAAGGATCACCTTGCCAAGGTGTTCGAGAAGTTCCACCGCGTGAACAACGACGACAACCGAAAGATCTATGGAACCGGCCTCGGCCTATTCTTGGTGAAGCACTTGGTCGAGCAGGTTCACATGGGCAAGATCTGGGCAGATTCGGAAGTCGGCAAGGGCTCGACGTTCCTGTTCCGCATCCCAACGCGAATCAACATCGAAGAAGCCAAAGAGTTCAACGGTTAAGCTTTAGGGGCGGCCGGCAACCACGTCACCGCCGCCCAGATTCTTCCCCATCCTACGGTATCGGATTTTCGGTCGAGGTCCCAAGCGAGGCTCTGATTCGGCCAACGGCCGTCGCCGAGGCGCGAAGCTTGCCTGCGTCGAACTTACGGGCACTGATCTGCTCGGCGACGCGGGCCGTAAAGTTCTTGCCCAACGTCGAGAGCGGCTTGATGGTCAAGAACACATTGGTGCCGTTGCCCAACGCAAGGGAAGCCCGCTCGGCATCGGTGCCGTATTTCTGGAGCGCTTGCATGTCCGCCGCATCGGTAAACGTGATCCCGTTCGGAACCATCTCGGTTGCGATCGCGGAAAGCTTCGGTGAGAGTGAAGCCGGCAGGTCTTTGTCCCAGCCGGTGTAAATGATGTGCGACAGCATCATGCCATCGAGGCTGGATGCGGCGAGCTTAAACGCCCGCAAGTGCCGGTTGAGCTCGTTCTTACCGGCGTTACTGACGGCAATTTGCGTATGGGTGTCGTCTTTCACCAAACCGTGGCCCGGGAAATGCTTGCCGATCGCCAGAACCCCCGCCTCCTTCAGCCCGCGAGCGAAATCGCCTCCTAGCGTTGCGGCTTCGACGGGGTCAGCCGAGAACGTCCGGCCCGCCAGCACTTTTGACCCGGGCATGCTGAGGTCAAGCACCGGCGCGAAGTTCACGTTGATGCCAAGCTCGGCGAGTTTCTTCCCGACTTCGGCACCGTAGTCGCGGACTTTTTCCGGCGTTCGGGCCATCTCTTCGGCGCTGGGTAGGCCCATCTTGATGCGCTGCACGCTACCGCCTTCCTGGTCAATGCAGATGAGCGGCGCGGGCTTGCCGCCTTCGTTCGCCGCCGCTCGGATGTCCGCCGTAAGCTGGCGTATCTGGCCATCCGACTTTAGGTTTGCACCCATCAAGATTACGCCCGTAATCTCGCCTTCGCGAAGGGCGGCGGACGTCCGCTGATCTAGCTTGGTGCCCGGCAACCCGACCACGATACAAGCGCCGACTGCCTGTTTCAGGTCCGCACCGGCAAGCGCGACCGGTTCTTCCACCGGGTTCTTGTCGTTCCGCGCGGCGACGGTCTCAACCTTCTTGGGCGCGGTCGGCTTTTGGCCCTCGGCAACTGCAGACGTTTTCGCCAAAGGAAAGGCCCGCAGTAGAATCGCGAGCGTAGCTCCTTGCGACAAAAGCAACAGCAAAACGCACAGCAATCCACCGCCCCAGCGGTCGGTTATTCTAAACTTCGGCTGTGGACGGGGCGGCGTCAAGACGTAACCTCGATCTGGTACTCGAAGGCCGGCAACCGCTGAAAGGTCAGGATGGTAGCTTCGTCTGACGTTGGCACGGAATACGGCGACAACTTCGGCTCGTTTACAGTGGCGCGGCACCGGACAAGCAGACGGCCCGGCTTCTTGGGCGTGATTGTGAGCCGAATTCTTCGCTTCTGCGCTATCGGCCAGAGATCGGAATTGGTTTCGTAAATGAGATAACCCTGCGGCAGGGCTGACTTGCTCCAGACCCCATCCGCGAAAACAGAAACTTCGGAAGGCGGGGCGAACATCGCGACGTTCGGGCTCGCCGTGGAAACCGCCACGAGGTCTTCGACGCTAGTGCCGTCCGGATTCGCCAGCTCCACCGTCACGCTTCCTTTCAGCTTCCGGTCGCCATCTTGCATCAGATCGGCGGTAACGTCCACTACGAACGAGCTGCCGACCCGCACCTTTTTGGGGATGGCCTCAAAGCGAGATAGCCGTACTTTCGGCGTATTGCCGGTTCCAGCAGATTCCCAAGATCCGCCCGGGAAGTTCTCGGTAACGGGCGGCGGATCAGGCTGCTTTGCCGGTTCCGTCGGCCCTGGCATTGCTGCCGTTGTCTTGTCCGGCGGATACGGATTTCCGGTCGTTCCCGCTTCGGGATCCGTCGGCTCGTTCTTCGGATCGACGTAGCCCGTTCCGCCGGTCGTGGAAGGGTTTGTCGGGTTGATGTTTTCGTACGGCGTCTGCGGTTCCGTTGCCTTCGGCGACGTCGTTTCGTACAGGCCGTAGCCCACGGCAAGTAACCCGGCGGCGATGACGGCTCCCACGAGAAACTTGGGGAGGCTGGCCGTACGCGGGGCGAGCGCGCCTTCCAGGGCCTGCACGAACTCGGTGGTTGAAGCGAATCGATTCGCTGGCACCTTAGAAAGAGCTCGGTAGAAAACCGCATCAGCGGCCTTTGGAATAGTGGACTTTCGTGAAGAGATCGACGGCACCGGCGTTTGCAGGTGCGCGTGCATCACCGAGACCGGATTTCGATCGTCGAATGGTGGTTGCCCGGCAAGCAATTCCCACGCCACGCACGCAAACCCGTATCCGTCGGTACGTTGACTCGGTTCCGCCAGCTTGGAATCAATCTGCTCCGGGGCCATATACTGCGGCGTTCCGATGGGAAGACCGTCCTGCGTTACCACCGTGTTTCCGGAGCGAACGATGGTTCGGGCGATATCGAAATCTGCGACGAACGCATGCAGGCTGGACTCAGTGACGTTCTCGATCAGGATGTTTGCTGGCTTCAGGTCACGGTGCAAGATTCCTGCCCGGTGTGCCGCTTCTACGCCTTCGCTCACCTGCCGCAGGAGGTCGAGAATGACCGACTTATCGATGTGCGGATAGGTGCGCAACAGATCGAGCAGGTCGCCGCCCGGCACGTACCGCATCGTAAAGTACGGCACGTCCGCCGTGTCTGGCGAAATTGTATAGACGGGCACCACATTCGGGTGTTGCACCGCCGCAAGCTTCCGCGCACCACTTAGAAAGCGCTGGCGAAGGTCTTGGTTACCTAAATGCTGCTTCTGCAAAATCTTAAGAGCCTCGTGCCGCTGAAGCTGGCGGTTGTAGACCCGATAGACGTCGGCGACCCCGCCGCTGCCAAGTGGCTCCCCCCCGTCATAACCTGGAATTTGGATCATAAAATTCCCTTAATAAAACTTGCTTATTGCTGACTTGATTGTGGTTTAGGTTCGTTTGGCGTGACAGAAAAAGTCACCAACGGAGTGTCTCCGTTGATGTCTGCGGCCGTGGTGATGCTGATGCGTTGGCCAACAAGCGCTTGCAGGTTTCTCTCCTTAAGCTGCTTCATTGGGAACGAGTCCAAGCTTTCGGCCTTGCCGACCACAACGCGAAGCCCGCTATTCACGCTCGCTTGTGCGGCCGCATCCAGAACGCCCGCCTTATATTCCGTTCCAGATTTGCCAAGCGCGAACGTCACAGCGCTCGGCTTCGGCGGGACCTCTTTGGCCACTTTCGGAGGGTTGATCGTGTAGCCAGACGGAACCGAAATCGTCACGGACGACGCGGTCGCTTCCACGCCAAGTCGGGCGGGCTCTGGAACGGCCAGGCGAACTTCTGCACGCCGGACCGGTCGAACAAACTGTTTGGTGATCAGATAGCTCTGGATCCCGATGAGGATCCCAACTCCGATCGCCGCCGCGCCGTATCCCAAAAGGGTCAACGGAAAGCCCCGTTTCTTCTCGGCTGGCGGTGCTTCGGGAATCTTGGATTGGCCGATCGTAACCGCCTCATGAAGTTGGATCGTGGTGTCGATGGTGCTCGGGCCCCGGGCCGAGCTGTAAGGGACGACCGCCGCCCGAAAGTTCGGATGCCGAAGCAAAGAAACGGAAATATTGTCGGAGCCGCCCCGATCATTCGCCATGCCAATCAGAACTTGCGCAAGCTCGTTTAGGTCTGGGTAGCTCCGCCAAATCTGGACCATGTCGGCCGACTTAACGTACTCGTACAGGCCATCGCTGCAGAGAAGGATCAATTCTTGCGGCTCCCAGAGCCGGGTGAAAATCTTGACTTCGACCGTCGGCTCCGTCACCAGGCCGAGCGCGCGCTCCAGCCGGTTCCGCAGCGGCGACGACTCTGCCGCTTCTGCAGTCAGCTCCCCTTTGCGAACTGCGGTGGCGACATAGGTGTCGTCTTCGGTGATCTGCTCCGCGGCGTGCGGCGTCACGACGTAGCCGCGGCTGTCTCCCACGCTCGCCATGAACATCGTGGATTCTGTGACCGCACAAATGACGATGGTGGTGGCCGGACTAGACGCCGCGTTCCCACGGGCCCATTCTTGGATGCCAGTATTTGCCAGCGACACCGCCTCTCGGATCAATGTGGACTCGTCCGTCCCGTACGTTGTCGGATCGCCAAGAAAAACGTGTTTAACCGCGTTAACGGCGATTTGGCTCGCCACCTCACCCGAAGCGTGGCCGCCAACGCCATCCGCGACCACCGCAATCGCGACGATGCCGGATGGATGGGGCGTCTCGAAGACGTGGCTCCAACCGTTGTCTTCGTTGTTACTGCGCTGCCGGCCAACATCCGTTCGAAACAGCCCGGTCGGAAGTTTCACCAAGGTGTGCCTCCGGAATACAAACCAGGGTTCGTCGTGCCCGGTGGCAAGGTCTTGAAGACGGCGACCGTTTCGCCGCGGCCGAAAGTAATCAGCGAGTTGTGCGCGATCTCAACGCCTTCACTCATGACCGCCAGCGAATCCGCCAACGTGCCGTAAGTGCTGGAAGCATCTTTGATGAGAAAAATCTCGGAGCTTCGGACGATCACCGCGTGGTTGCGGGAGATCGTTGGATCATTGAGAACGACATCGCCGGCCTCACGACCGATGGTCAGTTGCTCGCCGGTCATTGGAAACTCTCGTCCGGCGTCGGGGCCCTTGATGATCTTCAGGACCGGCGTAAATCCGGAAGGCGATGCTGCGCCGACAAGCGTTGGGGCTCGCCGCTCGGCCTCATTTAGGGTCACCACTTCGAGTTCGCGCTCAAATTCCAGCGTCGTTTGGCCGACGACAATCTTTAGCTGCGGCGCCAAGACAACACCCTCGTGGTGGACCTTCAGGCCGTCTACGATGGAACCGTTTCGACTTTGGTCTCGATAGTTCGAACCGCCCGCGTGAAGATCGATCACGGCATGGGAAGAGGAAACTTCCATATCTTTGGTCAATTTGACGCTGTTCTGTGGGTCTCGGCCAACGGTGTTCTCCCCGAGGTGGAGGCGGAACGATTCACCCTTGTGCGGCCCTTCAACCGCCCGCAAAACTGCACCCGGCACCAACGTTGGAGGCCGCATTCCGGGGACAATCGTGGATTCCCGAGGAGCGGGGTTGAGAAACTCATCATGTGGTCTCGCCGCGACCACCGGCTCAAAAACCGGAGGGACAAAAACTGGGGGGACAAATACCGCTGGCTCGGCGGGAGCTGGATCCAGCGGAAGGCTAGGCGCTGGGTCGGCCGGCCGGCTTGGCCCGGTAGCGATGCGCCAACCCACGATGCCGGCAATAACGAGAAAGCCTCCGATAAACAACCAAATCACTTTTCTTGGGTCCTCTTCGAGAAGGCGTTCCTTCTTAATTTCTTCCAGGTACAGGCTGCCGTCTTCTTCCGCCACCCTTGCCACCAGCCGGTAGTAAACACGGCCCTGCGCAGGATACTTTCCGTAGACCCAAATGCTACTCCCATCATCGGATTGGAAGCGGTAGTCGCCCTTTGCTTCGCGACGGGTGCCGATGATGCCTCTCACCGAGACGTTTCGTCCAATGAGAGGGCTCAACACACTCGGCTTCACGGTATCCACGGCGGAAGATGCAACCTCTTTCTGGCCGCAGCCAACGACAGCTACGGCAACGCCAGCGACCATGAACGCACGCCTGAGGGCGCGGAAACGTGAGTCTGGATTGACGAAATGGTTGAGCATCGGCTTCTGGATAATCAGAATGACCGGGCTGGCTGGAATCACCTGTGATAAATCTCACGATTCCGGAAGGGCATCGTGCAAACTGAAGATGGTTTCTCGAATTGGAAACCATGAAAACGCGATCATGAACCCTCCAAAGGAAAAGCACACCTGGACGTTTCTCACGAATCACGCCCACGTGCTCGTTTGCCTCTACCGCGACCCGGCCGTCCGATTGCGTGAAGTGGCGCTGGAAGTCGGGATCACCGAACGTGCCGTACAGCGCATCGTCTCCGAGCTAGAAGACTTTGGTGCCATCCGCCGCGAACGGGATGGACGGCGAAATGCCTATGTTTTGGACTTGGCGAAGCCGCTACGCCACCCGATCGAGTCGCACAGAACTGTCGCCGACCTCATTGAGATGGTGGGTTCGCCGGTCAACTCGGATCCCACGTCTCGCCCAGATAGTCGCGATACCGATTGAACAGGTTGTGCGCCGCCGGGTAGGCCGAATAAGGCGAGACGAAATGCGGAAACTCGAACGTGATGATCTTCGAGACGCTGGCAGCGGCGGCTTCTAGCTTCAACCGTAAGTAGCGCCAGTCCGCCGGCGGAAACTTGATCGGCATATCCCGGTCAAACGTCTCGACGTTCGACCAAATCTCGACCCCGTATCGCTGGCCAAGTTCAAGAATTCCCGCGTGGAAGTTGGGGAGCTCCTCGTAGTGAACCTGACCGTCCTGGAATGCGCAGGTCGTAAACGCTCCTTCGGTCTCGGAAAAAATTCGGTTCCAGTGGTTCAGCGACTCCTGCAGGGACATCACGTCGCCGCCCGAGAACTGCTTTGCTCCTTGTGGGAACGGTGAGATCAAAACCGGAAGGTCTTTCGCCGCCCGGCAATGACGCCCAATGTGGTTAAAGAGCTCGATGATATTGCTGCCGTTTCGGCTCGTCTCGTGGCACAGGTACCAGCCCTTGAAACTTGCGTGATGCCCGTATCGCTCAACCGCCTCGTCGATGAACGCCTTGTTCAGGTCCACCTCGTCCCACCAGGCGCCCCGCATCCAGTGGAATCCCGAGTCGTAAGTGCCAAAGAAAACGTTTAGCCCATGCTGATCAGCAAGTTCAAAGAAAACTTCACCTAGGTCCTCGTACACCGGCAACAAACCGGGAATCACTCGCGAAGGGAAAATGCACTTTGAACCGTATCCGGCGCGGATTATGATGACGGTATCGAGTCCAATCGACTTGTAGAGCCTAAATTCTCGATCCCACTCTTTTCTCCCCCAGTTTTGTGAAGGGATATCGTGGGTGATTTCGTCGAGGAACGTACCGGTAATCCGCGGGGCCGTGGACATGCCCATTAAGGATAGTTCAATTCTAAGATGACTTGCACCCGCTGGCTAGATAGGGCTTTCCGTCAGGCGCGATAGGGTGGCTTCCATCACCGGCCCGGTTTGGGCGCTGACCGTAAAGACGAGGGCTTCGCGCAAAATCCGCTGGGCCGGATGCTGAAGCGAGTTCGCCGCGCCGCTACTGCTGGTGACCGCCGCCCAGGCGCAGCGTTGCATCACGTCGATCGCCCAGGCGCGTGCCGCCAAACGCTGCGGAATCGTGGCGTCGTCCGTGGTTCCGGAAGCGACGGCGAGCGCGGCGTGGCAACGCACATGCTCGGCATTGAGGGCCTCAAACGCCGCCCACACAAACTTTTCATCTTTCTTTTGGGCGTTCCGCTCGAGAACGTCAAGTCCAGCCCGCGCGCACCCGATGGCAAAGTTGGCCTGCAACGTAATGTTCAAGCGGTCGTTTCGCTGAATCCAGCCTTCCGGCCGGATCATTGCAACGTCGCTCGCCGGCAGGAAGAAACCGTCGATGTCGAGGGTGACGGTGTTCGCGGTTCCCATTGCGGCAAGCTGCATCGGCGCGGTGGTTTGGACTTCTTTCGAAACCGGCGTGTAGTTACCCGCCCGCACAATGTCGTTCTGGTCGCGCAGGGCCAGCGGAACGAGCCCGAACACGGCGCGGCCATCTGGCAGTTGCGCGCCGATCAAAAACTCCGGGTAGTAACCGTATCCGGTTACCCACGGAACGTGGCCCTCCAGAAGGTAACCACCGTCGACGGCGGTGGCACGCATGATCGGAGGGCCGGAACGCCGCAGCTGGGAAAAACCGACTCCGACCAAGCGTCGGCCATCCACCATCTTCGGCAAAATGTCGGCCTTCAGGGCTTCGTTCTCGCTCCGAGCGATCATTACCGCCGCGCTTTGATGCTGGGTTTGGAGGAAGGCAAACGCACCGGAGTACCGCGCCGCCTCCATTTGGAAGTCGCGAAAATCATTGTCGGAGAGGCCCGGGCCGCCCCATTCCGGTCCAAGGCGAAGGGCCATCCAGCCCCGCTCGCAAAGCGTGTCCATCACTTCGCCCAACGGCTTGGTGCCCTCGTCAATCGCGGTGGCTCGCTCCCGAACCTCGTGCTGTAAGTAGCCGATCAAATCACGAATCAATGCCGGCATCAACCCATTATGATTCGCGGATTCTTGTTCAAAATTCGGCGGCTAGGACCTTCATAATGGATGGCATGAACGGGCCGTGCCGCACCAAGATCGTCTGTACCCTTGGCCCCGCCGTTGGAACGCGGGAGAAAATCCAGGCGCTCATCGCGGCCGGATCAGCGCAATGTTGGCCCAACCGAATTTCCATTATTGTTTGAACCCCTGAGTCAGTCCGCGTAGGAAAACAGCGCCTTAACCAATCGGTGATTCTCTTCCAACAAGATTTCCAGTTGAATTCAGATCTCGCCCTGTTTTTGCGGCGAAGCAGTCAGACTGGAACGCTCGGCGCACCCGAAGGATTTGCGGTCACAGACTCCTTACGAGTTGCCAAATCTCCGTGGCGATGATACAATTGCGACATGCGATGCTTTCTTGTTTTTTGCTTAGCCCTGCTATCCACCTTTTCGTTTGCCCAAGTTCCAATAAATCCAAAGCCAAATGCGATCCGCTTCGTAGCCAAGGAATCGCCAGCTCTCGTGGAGCGGGTGAAATCTATCGGGACCGTGCTCTTTGCGTCTCGCGAATCAGAATTCGTTCTGCTACCTCACACTGGGACCAGCTTGTCCTCCGCGAAGAGCAAGTTAAGAAACCTCGGACTATCGGGCGTCGCCGTTTTTGAGCCTAAGGGAGAGCGACTCCAGATTGATCCTAACGTCGCTAGCCGCATAAAGAAAGGCAAACTCGAGTTCCGGCGGGCCAGAGAGCAAATGCTCTTCGAACGCGCCTACCCGTTCGTCATGCCGGATCCAAATCAGACCCAGCGAGCCATTCAAAAACGCGACCGAATGATGTCTTGGGAGCCGAGTCAAGTTTCGAAGCGCGACATCAACGGAAACTGGCAGTTTATGGGGCCGATTAACCTGCAGACCCCCCAGCTTCAGTACTTCGGGTCCGCGCCAGTTTCTGGCCGCGTGAACGCCGCCGCGTTCGATCCAACTAACTCCGACATCATGTACCTCGCAGCCGCCTGTGGTGGCATCTGGAAAAGCGTTAACGCTGGAGCCTCTTGGCTGTTTTTGAGCCAATCGTGGCCCGACCTGCACGCTGCATCGATCGCAATTGATCCGACGAGGCCGAACATAGTCTATGCCGGAACGGGCGACCTAACGCAAGACCAACGAGCCGCATTTAACCTTGGACTAAGCGGTGTCCTTTTTGGCGGAATGGGGGTAATGAAGTCAATCGATGGCGGACTGACCTGGACTCCGAAGGGAGCAAGCACCTTTGGCACCAATTCAATCACGGCGCTTTGGGTTGACCCCACTAGCCCGAACACTGTTGTAGCCTGCGCCGGCGCAATATACCGGAGCACGGACGGCGGGGAAACTTGGTCCCAACGGACCAGTGTTGGACCCCTTTACGTAAATCTTTCCTACTCAGCACCCAGATCTGGCCTCGCCACCGGCTACTTGTACACGGCCTCCCCGGGAGACGCGGCTCGCTCGTCTTACACGTTGAGGTCATCCAACGGCGGACTGACCTGGACCATCCTCACGCGCCCAAGCGCGGCCGTCCAGATGAATCCGGTGCTCGTGGCCGCTTCGAAAGTTTTTCCGGAAATCGTCTACGCACTTTTTCCCCAAGATCGTCGCGTCTATAAATCCACTAATGCAGGCACAACCTGGTTTGCCACAGGGAGCGGAATTCCAAACGACGACTCGAATTGGGATCAGTCTTGGTACAACTATTCGATGGACTCGTCCTCTAGAGTCGATAATTCTAAAGTTTTTGATGTCATTTATGTTGGCCAGAAGGATATCTATGCCTCTTTTAACGGTGGAGACTCCTGGAGATCGATTGGAGACACAAGCTCCTTGGTGTCAGCCAAGATCCATACCGACCAGCACGGCGTGACCGCCAGCCTCCGAGATCCCGCAAGAGTTCTTGTATCAAACGATGGTGGTATCTACCAATACAACCAGTCAATCGACAATTTTGCGAATCTTAACCGAAATCTGGGTATCGCGCAGTTCTACTCGGCTGACTGGAGCGACGTGAGTGCGACCGACGCAATCGGCGGCACGCAAGATAACGGATCCCCCTGGCTCGACAACGGAGTTTGGAGAAACGCCGTCGGAGGCGACGGCGGTGACGGCTGGATCGACCCACGAAACAGAGCCGTGATGTTCTCCAGTAGCCAAAATTCGGTCATGAAAACGGACACGAGTTGGTTTTTCTCTGGCGTACAGGGCATTCCTTGGATGCCAAACGAAGCAAGAACGTTCACCCCAATTCTGGAACCGGACCCAACGAGTCTCGACCGGCTGTACATTGCAGGGCAACGTCTCTACAGAATCGATAATGTCTTCTTGGGCGCAACAACCGCGCTCAACGGCCCCAACTCGCCCACGATGATTCGGTCAATTGAGATCGCAAAAGATGATCCCAACAAAATCTATTGTGGTGCCGCTGGCAGAGTCTACATGACCATCAACCGCGGCTCAAGTTGGCTTGAGATTCAAACCGGTCAGCCAAGCTTGCCAAATCGACTCGTGATGGACATGAGCGTTAACCCGTTCAACGCAAACGACCTCACTGTTACCCTGGGAGGAAGTGGCAGCGCTCATGTTTATCGGTGTTCAAACGTCTTGGCGCAGCAACGGTCATGGCGACAGGTGAGTGGCGGAACCTTGGCGGCAAACACCGCCCTGCCAGACATTCTGACGGGCGCGATCGCCCGCGATCCGCGTGACCCGGTCAACATTTGGTACGTCGGAACCGACATTGGGGTTTTTGTGACCCTGAATGCGGGCGACGACTGGTACAACGCGACCGCGTCGCTACAATTGCCTAACGTGCCCATCACAGATATGGAAGCCGTAACGGCCACAAAGTTCCTAAATGTGGCCACCTTCGGTCGCGGCATGTGGCGTCTCCCGCTGACGTTTGATATTCAAACCGTTTCCTCTGTCACAGCCGTGACGAGCACGCAATACCAAGGAGTTGAGTTTCCGGTGACGGTCACCCTTGGAAGGCTCGCCTCTTTCCCGCACCAGGACGTTCAAATACGATATAGCGGCCCCGTCCGTGGACCGGCGAGCGTTCGGGTAGCCGGCGGCTCTCGGTCCGTCACGTTTCGCGTGCGCCCGAGCGAGGTGACCGCGCAAACTCCTGCCACGATCACCGCAGAAATCGGCCAATCGACCAAGCAACTCACTGTCCAAGTCCGCCCGCCGAGACTCTCCGTCCTCGAGTTCGCAAACCGTTATGTCTGGGCCGGCGAAATCATTCGAGCTCGCATTGCCTTGCAAGGCGTCCCGGCAACGGACTACGTGGTTCAGTTATCTTCCACGACGCCGGGAGTGAAGTTTCCGTCGACTCTCACTTTCGGAAAGGGCGTCCAATCGCTCGCCTTCGATGTAGAAACGTCACCAGCAGAGAAGGACGTGACTATGATCCTCAAAGCCGTTTCGCAGGATAAAGGGGTCCTCTATGCAACCCTCGGTATTCGCGCCGCCCAAGTAGCCGCCGTGGAAACCGACAAGCCTGAGTACCTTGTCGGGGGTGGCGGAAACTTCACCGTTCACCTAACGGCTCCGGCCTTTGGAAACGGGACGGTCGTGAACCTATCGGCCGTTCCAACCGGCACATCAAACCTGCCAACGACGATCCATGTTCCGGCCGGTGCACGGACCGCCTCGTTCCAGTTTAAATGCATAAAACCTGGAACCGTGACGGTGACGGCACTGACAACACGCGACGCGCAGAAAACAAAGTTCGTGATCAAGTAAGCGAACCAGACTGAGGCCGGGACGCCGGGCTCAATGCAGAGCTGCTCTGCAAACGGGTTCGGCATGCAGCCTCCAAGTTAGCTGGAAACGTATGAGCGCGGTGGCTCAAGATCTCGAACCCGGCATCCTTCGCTAGACCCCGGTCAGAATCCTGGAGGGTCATCCCGACCACCACCGTATCGCAAGACTCGGTGGGATGCGGCAGATCTTCTGGGCCCACGGCATCCGTCCGATCACTTCCAAAATCTGGCCCGCTGGGACCTCCATAATGATAGGCATGATCGGGCCGACCCGCACCAAGATCGTCTGCACTCTGGGCCCCGCAGTGGGAACCCGGGAGAAGATTCGGGCCCTCATGGCGGCCGGCATGAATGTGGCCCGGCTGAACTGTTCCCACGGAGACTGGGACCAGAAACGACAATGGATTGAGTGGATTCGAGCCGAGGAATCTGCCCTTTCGCCGGTTGGAATTCTCGCCGACCTTCAGGGCCCAAAGTTTAGGATTGGCTCCATCGGCGACGGAATCTTGCTTACGGCCGGGGAGTCCCGTTTCGTTGGACCCGAGGCGGAAATCCCGATTAACCAACCGGAAATCCTTGCCGCGATGGCTGCGGGCGACCGGCTCTTGCTTGGCGACGGCGAAATCGAGTTCGCCGTGGAAGCCAAAGTCGGGGCGCAATTCCAGATCCGCGTCATCACGGGCGGCTACTTGCGCAGCCATAAAGGGGTCACCCTCGTCGATAAGGTTTTTGCGGTGGACGCATTCACCGCGAAGGACGCCGAAGACGCTCAGGAGGCCATCGCCGCCGGCGTGGATTTTATTGCGCTCAGCTACGTCCGCGAGGCAATTGATCTTGACGAGATCTGCGCCCTTGCCCACCCGCACGGCATCGGCGTCTGCGCGAAGATCGAGACGGGAGAGGCAATTGCCCACCTGGACGCCATTCTGGCAAAAGCCGATCTGGTCATGGTTGCCCGCGGGGACATGGGGCTACAGGTGGACCTCGAAAGCGTCCCGCGTCACCAAAAGGACATCATCCACTTGGCACGCGCCGCCGGAAAGCCGGTGATCACGGCAACTCAGATGCTGGAAAGCATGATCGTGAACCCGCGCCCAACGCGCGCCGAGGTGACCGATGTCTTCAATGCGATCCTGGATGGAACCGACGCCATCATGCTCTCCGGTGAAACCGCGACCGGTGTCTATCCGGTGGAGTGCGTTGCCACCATGCGCCGAATCGCGGCACAAGCCGAGTCTTTCGGGGTGGCGCATCCCGTGCCGGATTTCGATTTCAATCCCGAGAACGACCAAACCGACGCGATCGCCCTGGCGGCGTCCCGCATCGCGAACCTGCCGGATGTCACGGCCATCGTTTGCACTTCGACGAGCGGCCAAACTCCCCGTCTCGTCAGCAAGTTTCGACCGAACAAGCCGATCTACTGCGCGACCCATCGCAAGCAAACCCAACGCCAACTCTCCGTTGTCTGGGGAGTTTCGGCGGCAGAAATGGCTCATCCCACCACCACGCAAGAAACCGTGCAACTTGCGGTGGAAACATTTTTGGCCCATGGCCTCCTCAAAATGGACTGTACGGTTGTAGTGACGGCGGGAACCCCGCCCGGGGAGCCCGGCAACACGAACCTGATTGAGCTCGTGAAAGTGAGGAAAGTCGTTAATGCGTAAGAAGAAGAACGGGCAGGTCCAAAAAGTGGCAGTGCCGGTGATCACGGTGATGCTTGCATCTGCCCTTGTGGGCGTCTACTTCAGTCGAGACGCGATTGGCGGTATGTACCAGGAGAAGGAGGCACGCGCCGCCGAAGCGCCTCTGCTCGAGGACGCTTTCAAGAAGCAGATCGAGGCGCAACGAAAACTGGTGCGAACTTCCACCACGGTCGGCAAAGAGGAACTCGACCGGGAACAGAACCCAGCCCGCATCGGGGAGGAAGCCTTGCCGAATCCCTTCGAGCCGCTACCTTCAGACGGCCAGCGCGCGGATCAATAGCTCGGCCGTCGCGGGATTCGTCGCAATCGGCGTGTTTGTGATGTTGCAGATCCGCTGGAGAGTTTGAATGTCCGGGTCGTGAGGGTGCACGTCCATTGGCTCAACAAAAAAGATCACCGCTCGCACTTGGCCGGCCAAAACCTCTGCCGCAATCTGGACGTCGCCACCGAGCGGACCGCTGAGGACTCCTCGAACCGGCAAGCCGACATGCTCGGATAGGATTCGGGCCGTCGTTCCCGTACCGATGAGATTCCAGGCCTTCAACGCATCCCGGTGCGTGTGGGCAAAAACCTGCATCTCGTCTTTTTTCCCGTCGTGCGCGATGAGTGCGATGGTGCCCATGCCCGAGTATGGCAATGTTTCACTGAAGTTCAAGGGTGACCCTCAGCTCCTTGAGAAAGCGGTCCAGAAGGTCTTGCCGTGCTTGCCAAAGTTGGATCGCTGTTTTGCGTGTGACCCACTCGACGGAGACTTGGTCTCCGGGGAGCAGCTGGGCCACGCGGTCGAGGTCGGCCCGAATGATCCAGCCCGGCGACGGATAGCCGCCAATCGTGGGGCCATCCGGCCCGAGAATGATCGCGCCGCCGTCGGGTGTTTGCTGAATTTGACCGAAGAAGGTCGGTTGGCTCGGGCGGCCGTCTGCCGGGGCCGGGTTGCCGTGCGCGGAGAGCCGAACTCCCCGGCGGTCGCTCTGGGGCAGTACGCAGCGTTGGTGCATTTCCATCGGCCCCGAGAACGCGACTGCCCGGAGCGACCCTTCGCTTCGGACCGGCAAGGCTAACCGCGTTTCTCCGTTGGCAGCTCCGCCGCAAAAGGAAACGTAAGCTCGAGCCCCGACCGCCGCTGTTCCCCAACCCACGGCGAGCGTAACCCGGTCGCCTGCGCGAACCGGGAAGAACCGGGAGCCCTGGGTTGCTTCCCCGCTCTCGGGTCGAAGAATCGCAACTTGGCCGTCGGCTTCGGCGATAAACGTGGTTTGACCCGGAGCGACTTCCCAAACGCCGTCATTCAGCACCCGCGCGATTTCAAACAAGAACCCATCGAATGGCCCGCCGTTTGGCACCCCAAAGTGGCGGCAACCCGGCTTTGCCGGGGGGATGAGCCGCGCGTTCCCCGTGAGTAGCCTCAGGCCCACGGGGCGATCCCGTACCCGGCATCGTGCAGTGCACGCGCGGTAAGTTCGGCAAGCTCCAAGGAATCGGCGCGGTCGCCGTGCAGGCAGATGCTATCCACCTGAGGCGCCAAACGTACGACCTGGGTTGCAATCTCCGCCGGATCTTCCAGCAAAGCGGTCGGGTCGGAACGCGGCACGAGGGTGCCGTCGGCCGCATATCGGCGGTCGGCAAATCCTTCGCGGACGAACGGCTGGCTGGCCCGTTCGGCGACAACGGGATGAGCGGTGCCGGGCAACCCTAGCAACCGAAGGCGGTAAATCCGGAGCAGCATCGACAGCGAGTTCACACCCGGGAAACGGGAGAGGAAGAACGACGCCGGATCCTGGCCGGGCACGTAGCCAAAACCGGGGCGGTTCCAATTCGGCGGCAGAATGATCGCGGTGTCGTTGTAAAACGCGCCGTGAGGTTTCAGGTAGGCGACCTCGGAAAACCGCTGGACTGCCCGCACCTGGGCGAAAATGCTATCGAGATACGTGCGTGCCAGTTCGGGCGTGATCGGGCTTCGCCCCATCGACGCGCGATCCGGATAGCCTGGGTGCAGACCAACCTGCTTTCCGGCGGAAAGCCACTTCTCAAGCGTCGAAAACGTCAGGTCTTGGCTCCCGGCATGCGCGCCGCAGCAGACATTGCCTGAACTCGCGAACTGCAGCAAATCATCGTCGAACGGAAAGCCTTCCGCGATGTCAACGTTGAGGTCGATCGTCTTCATCACAGCCGGACCCCTTCCAGTCGGGCGAACTCAGCGGCGTCGATCCGGTAGAACTGCACGCGATCTCCCGCGGCAATTGGGAAAAAGTCGTCGTCGACGTCAACCAGGGTCAGTGGAGTTCGGCCGATCAGGTTCCAACCGCCGGGCGACGCAGAGGGGTAAACAGCGGTTTGCCGCCCCGCGATGGCAACCGAGCCAACCGGCACCGCCGTGCGCGGACTCGACAACCGAGTGGTTTGCGCAATTTCGTCGGGCAGATAGCCAAGGTAGGCGAAGCCAGGCTGGAACCCGACGGCGAAGCAATCGTAGGCCAGCGAAAGGTGGGCGGCAATCCAATCTTCTCTGCTGGGCTCGCCGGCAAGCTGCGGCCAATCCAGGCCCATCTCATAGCAAACGGGGACCTGAATGAGCTTCTGCTCTCCGCTCACTTCGCCGGTCAAAAGCGCCTCCACAAGCGCCTTCTGAAGGGCATCTTCCGCGATCGGCCCGAAGACGGCAACCGTCTCGTACGACGCAACGACGTCTTCAATATCGGAGCGGCCAAGTTGCCGAATCGCCGCCGCCAGACCCGATGGTTGGCAATCCTTAGGCTCAATCAGCCAGCCCGTTTCGCCAAACGGCTTCACCTTCACCGGGCCTCCGGCGGCTTCTCGCTTATACTCTCGGAGAAATGCCAGCCCACGAGGTTCACGTGCCGATTATGCTCTCCCGCGAAGCGGTCCCACCGGAGTACGCCACGCCCGGAGCGGCAGGCTTGGATCTGCGAACGCGCGAGTCCTTCGTTCTTGCCCCGATGCAACGCCGACAAGTGCAAACGGGGCTGCACGTTGCCATCCCAGATGGCTATGAGGCGCAAATTCGCCCTCGCTCTGGCCTGGCGAATCGCCACGGAATCTCGATGGTGAATACTCCTGGCACGATTGACTCCGATTATCGCGGAGAAATCGGCGTTTTACTGATCAATTTCGGGGAAACCGACGTCGAATTTCACGAAGGAGATCGGATCGGTCAGCTTGTGCTTTGCCCAGTCGCCCGGATTGCCTGGGACGTCGTGGCAGACCTGCCGGAAACGGAGCGCGGCACCGGCGGATTTGGTAGCACCGGACGTTGACCGTCAGACCTTCCGGACAGGAACAAGAGTGAGCATCATCGAGAATCATCAGGACGCGGTCGAGAAGGGGGAGATCTACCCACAAATCGCAAAAGCGAACCTCCTTCGCATGCGTGGCGACTACAAGGGCGCGATTGCCCAGTGCCTGTCGATCCTGAAGCGCTATCCAGACGATAGCGATGCGCACACACTCATCGCCGACATTTACGCGGAGCAGGGTGACCTCGGCCAGTCCGTGCAATGGTACGAACTCGCGCTTGATCTCAACCCAAAGTCGGAGAGCGATCGCGCCAAGCTGGAGGCCGTTCAGCAACGCATGAAGGAGCGCGATGCGGCCAGCGCGGTTCAGCAACTTGGGCTGCCGGCCGATCGGCCGTCGCCCTGGCTCTACGTGGGCATCATGACCGTTCTGGCCCTGATTATCGGGATCGGCGCCTATCTGCTGGGCCAGCGAACCGAGACGACGGGAAACACGCCGCAGACGCGCACCGTCGCGATTTCGGCTCCCCTTGAATCCGCTACGACGGCAGGACGGAGCGAGCCAGTGACGGAAACACCGGTGAACACGATTACCGTCGCCAGCGAAGAGGACCGAACGCTGCTGCAGGCCCTTGCCGGCCGACTGCCCGAAGGCACGGTTTTGCTTGGAGCGATTCAAGACCCGCGAACCCGCGAAATTACCTTGACCTACTCGCTCCGGCCAGAAGGCAGAGAGCGTGAGGCAGCGGCCGAGATTGCCCGGATGACGCTTGGCCAATTCGCAAACGTTTCGAGGGTGACGCTGCGCGGAGTTCGGAACGGCAAATTGGCACATGTTGCGACCGTCGAACGGACCCGACTTTCGTCGACCGAGGTCGCTGGATGGGCGGAAGCAAACCCCGGGGTGGACGCCCTATCCAACGCAATTTTGGAAGGCGAGTGGCCGACCGCCGCCCCGAATCCGGACGCTCCGGTAAGTTCCGACGGCTCGACCGCCCCGCCGGTCGAGCCAGCCCAAGGTGCAGTGCCGGGTAACCCCGGGCAGTCCAGCCCAGGACCAGGATCCAACGAGATTCCGCCAAGCCCCGGCACAGAAACGTCACCAAATCCTGGCACCGGAAACGGACCATAATCCAAGGACTATGCGCGCTACCGTACAGCTCTACACCCTTCGCGACGCCCTCGAAGCCGACTGGAAAGGCACCCTCGCTGCCGTCCGGGAGATCGGACTGGAATACGTGGAGCTCGCCGGCTTCTACGGCCAAACCGCCGCCGACTGGAAGTCTGCCCTCGATGAGCTCGGGCTAAAAGCCTCCGGCGCCCACATTGGCGTTGATGCCCTTGAGAACGACTTCGATGCCACCGTCGCCGACGCCAAGACGCTCGGCATGAAGTTCATCATCATTCCTTGGGTCGATGCTTCCAAGGTTGGCGGCTGGGCCGCCTTCGGCGCGATGCTGGACGTCATTGGTGCGAAGCTTGCCGCCGAGGGCCTTACGCTTGCCTATCACAACCACGACTTCGAGTATGCGAACGGTGACGGCCTTGCCGAGCTCTATGGCGCCGCTACGCCGCAGAACCTCGTGGCTGAGATTGACGCTGCTTGGGTGAAGATTGGCGGTCACGACCCGATTGCCGTCATCGGCTCCCTTGCCGGTCGAGTGCCGCTGGTGCACGGAAAGGACTTCGACCTCTCGAAGACCCCGCGATGGACTCCGGCCGGTGAAGGCACGATGGACCTGCCGGGAGTTTTCGCCGCCGCCGAGGCCGCTGGTACCGAATTCATCGCGATCGAGCTCGACGAGTCGCCGGGCGCGCCGATTGACGCTGTTCGAGCCAGCTACGCCTACTTCAAGACACTCGGCGTCTCGTAGCTCACGCCCGCGTTGGGACCGCGTCGGTTTGGCTGGAGACCTCGGATACAGAAACCGAGACCTCCAGCCGTTCGGTCCGATAGCCGGTGTAGATTCCCTTTGTCGGTGTGATCTCGCTGTAATCCAGACCAACATGCGCCTTGACGTAGCGATCGTTGGCCAAGAGGTTATTGGTTGGGTCGAATCCCATCCACTTCCCGTTCGGCATAAGGCACTCTGCCCAGGCGTGCGTCGCTTGCTCGCCCCGCATCGAAGCGTCGTTGCCAACGTAGAGATATCCGCTCACGTAGCGCGCGGGAATGCCCGCCACCCTGGCGCAGGCGATGAAGAGATGCGCGAAGTCTTGGCACACCCCGCCCCGCTTTGCCAACACCTCGTCCAACCGGCTATTCACGTGCGTCGCATCTTGATCGTATTCAAACGACTCATGGATGTGGCGGTTCATCCCGATGAGGAACTCGGCGACCGGAGCTTTTGGGTTTCGCAGGGTGTTGGAGCGGTAGCGAACTTCGGGTAGGAAGTCGACGTAGCGACTTTCACAGACATACTCGTAATATTGCGAGGCCAGGCTGGGTTCGGAGTAGAACTCCCAATCGGGCCAAACGAGGTTCAGCATCGCGAAAGGGTTAGCAAGGTGCGTTTCGACCAACGACGTCGCGAGTATCTGAAGGTGGTCGTGGGGTTCTCGAAGGCTGAAATGGTGCACGAACCCGCCTTGCTCCCGGTGCACCGAAACTTTGGCGTACGGCGTTGTTTCCAGCCGGAAGTCCAGACAGGTCTGGGTTGCATCGGACATTGGCATAAGCCGAACCTCGTTATGGCTCGTATGCGAGTTGCCGCGATAAACGTATTTCGTGCGATGGGCGAGGCGAAGTAACAAGGTGATGTGGTTAACAGACGATGTCGTACGACCCGTTGATGCAAGGTCGCTCGTCGCGGCGTTGCCCCAGCGGGGTTGGTGACTTCATCGTCATCAATATGAGAGATAAGATTCTATGACGGAATTGCCGACCTCGGCGCACCGCTCTTGTGTTTGGACCAAAAATTCGTGCAGGCCAGATTTGATGATGTCCTCCGCCCGTAGGTAGTTAAGATCGTTGTACAGGATGCCCACCGATCGCTCGGCAGAGTTGATCGGGCTCAGGTCCTGGTTCCCGCTCACCCGGCGCAGGCACTTGGCGACCCTTCCGACCGAGTAGCGCACTGACGCGGGAAACTGCGGGTTGAGAATCAGGAACTCGGCAACGCGCGACGGGGTGACGCCTTTTCGGTAGGTTTTTCGAAACGCTTCGTAGGCGCCGACCGACTTGAGCACCGCCATCCAGCCGTGCAGGTCTACCGGACCGCCGACGGAGCCAAGCTCGGGGTCACCGGCGGTGACAACTGCCGCCGCGCCCGCCCCAGACCTCTTTCGTCCGGCAAACTTTGGCAGGAGGTCGTGATATTTCACGTCCAGAATCCGGGCCGTTTGGTCGGCACGCTCTAGGTAGCGACCGATGTCGTAAAAGTTTTGGGTTTCGCCGGTCATCAGCGTCCGGCTCGTGATTCCCTGGAATAGATGGGACCCGCGCTTCACGAACTCGAAGAACGCAAAAGGTGAGCCGTTAAGAACCTTGTCCAGGTTCCAAGTTCGGTACTCCAAATAGAACTTATTGATGGACTCCCACATCTCGCTGGAAATCTGATCGCGGATGGATCGTCCGTTTTCGCGTGCGGAGAGCAAGCAGTTATAGATGGAGCTGTAATTCTTCTCGTCGAACGCGAAAAAGTTGAGCACGTTGCGCTCATCCATCTTCTCGTACCGCTTCGCGAACTCCTCCTTCTGATCGGTGATTGCCAAGATGGACGACCAGCGAAGGGCCTCACCCACCAGCGGACTTTCCAGTCCGAAGTGGTAATGGACGTCGATCATTCGGGCGGTGGCTTCGGCGCGCTCGATGTACCGGCCGATCCAGAACGCCGCATCGGCATGCCTAGAGAGCATGGGCACCCCATTTTGTGCATTCGTGATCGCGAGCGGGCATGGCAAAGATTTAACACTACGTTTGGCCGAACGCGTGCGGGTTTTGCGGGTTTTTTGTTGCGTGGCGTTTCGTTTCGCGTAGATTTGGTCTTGCTTGGCCCGGTAGGGTAGCCGCCGGTTGGCTCTTACCGGCGCAAGGCAAGCGGAGCTTGCCTCCGTAAAAGCGGCGGCAGAGCCGCACGCACTCCAATATCCAGATGCCGGATTCCAAGATGGTTCCCCTTGCGGCGAAGCGGTAGGGGGAACCGTGGGGGATGGGTCGATTAATTATGCAATTACACTTCCTGGCCGAATGGTTGCTCTCACCGGCGCAAGGCAAGCAGAGCCTGCCTCCGGAAAAGCGGCGGCAGAGCCGCACGCTCTCCGAAACCCGTTACGGCAAAAGCCGGACCGCCTTCAGGTTGAACGGCGCCATTTTCGACGGCATCTTCACTCGCACCGTTAGGTTGGCTTCGCCAGGGGTCACCAAGCTGACCGAACCGATCTTGGTCCGAACGAACTTCTTCCAAGAGCCGGTCGATGGCACCGTGAATGAAAGCGTGTTCCCCCCGATCTCGACCGCCACCGTTGCACCGGCCGACTCCGGATCGCAAGCAAATTCGATCTCAACCGTACGATCGCCGCGATCTTCAATCATCAGCGGCCACGAAACCGTATCGGCTGGGTTGGTCCAGAAGCCAATCGCGTTCGTCTCGCGCTCGAAGCGCGCGCTATTGCCCGCGACCTCGGCCTGGTTTGCCAACAATTCGAACGCTGCTCCGGAACGAAGCACCGGACGCGGACGAACCACGCGGAGGTCGCCCTCGGTCTCGCAAACGAACACGCGCGGCAAGGCTTCGGGAGCCGCCGCCGGGAGTTCAATCTTGGTTCCGTTAACCGTAAGACGACGGCCGGGCTCGCCGATCGGAGTTACCTTGACGACCTTTGCCTGGAGGCCCTCAAGATCGATCGAGGTCACCGAGTTATCAAACACGGTCAGGAACAGCTTTGACCCGTTACGAGAGACGCGCCCCCACGGCAACGGTCGAAGGAACGGTCCGGGGTGCGTGCCGTAGATCGCTTCCCCGTTCGTTTTTAGCCAGTCGCCAACCACCGCCAGCCGCTCAACCGAAGCCGAAGGGATGATCCCGGACGCCGTAGGGCCGACATTCAGGAGATAGTTGCCGCCTTTGCTGGCGCAATCAACCAAGTTCTCGATCAACACACGGGCCGACTTCCAGTTCTCATCGCTGGTCTTGAAGCCCCAGGTGTCGTTCATCGTCATGCACGACTCCCAGTCGACACCCGGCAGGCCGCTCGGTGGAATCTCCTGTTCCGGCGTTCCGTAGTCCCCGGCGAACTCCGCACCAGACATTCCTTGCATCCCGGCCCGCCCGACGTCCACTCGGTTGTTGACGATCGTTTGCGGCTGGAGGTCTCGGACGGTCTGGTAAAGGTCCAGCCCGCGCTCGTGCGTCCAGGTGGCTTCCCATTCGCCGTCGAACCAAACGACGTCAATCGGCCCGAGCTCAGTGAGAATTTCCTTCAGCTGACCTTTCAGCACCTTAACGTAGCGGTCGTAGTCCGGCTTCAGCTTGCGGTCGTCCCAGGCTCGCTTCGGCATGTAGTCCGGATGGTGCCAGTCCATGATGCTGTGATAGAGCCCGAACTTCAGGCCCTGCCGATGGCACTCGTCGGCGAGCTCGCGCAACGGATTGCGTTTGAACGGCGTGTTCCCAACGTTCCAGGTTCCGATTTTGCTGGGCCAAAGCGCGAAGCCCTCGTGGTGCTTGCTCGTGATGACGATGTACTTCATCCCGGCGTTTTTGGCTATTTCTACCCAGCGCTTGGCGTTGAACTCCGTCGGATTGAACTGCGGTTGAAGCGTTTCCCAGTCGGTGGGCTTCACCTGGGCGGTCTCCATGAGCCATTCGCCCGCTCCGCCGACTTCCTTTCCGTTCCAGCGGCCGGCGGGAATGGCGTAGAGGCCCCAATGGATGAACATGCCAAAGCGGGCCTCTCGCCACCACGCCATGCGGCGATCTTTTTCTACGGCGGTCTCTTGCAGGAAGGACTTCGGCCCGCGCGGGGTTCGGTAGGCGCGGACATTAGCGGGCTCGCCGCTAGTGACGACGCGCAGGCCGGTCGCCCGGGTGGGAACGATGGGCAGGATTCGCTGCAGGCCGACGGTCGTGCCTTTCGCCACCTCCCGCCACACTCCAGCTACGTTCGCCTCGACGCGGAACCATTGAATGCGCTGGCCGTAGCGGAGGTCTTCGCGGAGCTCAACGTGGTCGATGATCGGGTTCCCTTTCAGGTCCACCGCTTTGCCAAGGCGCTCATCGCGCAGTCGGCGAAAGTCCATGAGGGCCTTCACGTCGTTCGGATGGATAAGCCCTTCCGGCGTCGGTGGAACGTTGAGCAGCAGCACCGATCCGCGACCGACCGACTTTAGGTAGAGATCAAACAGCTGCTCGCCGCTCTTGACCTGGTCGTCTTGGCTCTTGTGATAGAACCAGCCCGGCCGGATCGATACGTCGCACTCGCTCGGAACCCAGTGCGTTCCGTTCTCCTGGCCTTCGGCCAGCTCTTGGTACAGCGGCGTGCCTGGCTGGTAGCGGTCTCGGTTGATGGTGTTCCAGTTGGTTTCGGCGGCAATGCCCGATTCGTTGCCGACCCAGCGAATGTCCGGCCCGGCATCCGAAAAGATCACGGCCTTCGGCTGGTGCTTTCGAACGACCGAGTGAAACAGCTTCCAGTCGTAGACCTGCTTCTTGCCGTTTGGCCCCTCGCCGTTTGCGCCGTCGAACCAAACTTCGAAGATTGGGCCGTAGCCCGTGAGCAGTTCCTTTAGGGTGTCGGCGAAAACCTGGTTGTAGGCCGGGGTGCCGTATGCGGGGTGATTGCGGTCCCACGGCGAAACGTAAATCCCAAACTTGAGGCCCTCGGCGCGGCAGGCTTCCGCGAGCTCCTCCACGATGTCGCGCTTAAACGGCGACTGAGCGACGGTATGCGTCGAAAACTTGCTAGGCCACAGGCAGAAGCCGTCGTGATGCTTCGCGGTGAGGACGACGCCCTTCATTCCGGCTTCGCGGAAGGTCCGGGCCCATTGCCGGCAATCGAGCTTCGTTGGGTTGAAGATCCCGGCGTCTTCCTTGCCATCTCCCCATTCCCGGTCGGTGAACGTGTTGGGCCCGAAGTGGATGAAGGCGTTGTAGCGCATCTTCTGCCAAGCGAGTTGGCTTGATGTCGGGACAACGCGCGAGGGGCCGTTCGCGAGGAAAAGGGAGGCCATTGCGAGGAGCGTGAACACTGGCTCCAGTTTAGGCAAATTCTGGGCCGTTGGGAAGGATTCTCCCGGGGAAGTCGCCCCGGGAGAGCAGTTTTTAGAGGCGGGGCCGGAAGTTCTCGGCGCCCTGCTCAGGTCGCTTGGCCGGGGGCCATTCGCGCGGGAGCGCGGTCCCGCCGTCGTTCGGACGGTTCATTTCCCATCCGGCAGTTGGCTCGAAGCGACGGGTTGCATAGTCACCCAAAATGCCGAACATGAGAATGAAGACGATGAAGCCGACCGCGACCCAAAGTCGCGTGAGAGGCGTAGCGAACTTCACACCCATGAAGATCCAGATGACGAGGCAAGCCTTGACGCTCGCGATCAGCAGCGCGATGAGATTGTTAATCGTCGAGTTGCCGAAGTTGACATAGGAAGCCCATATGGTGATTCCCATGAGAGCCATGAGGGCGAGCAAGTTGCCGAACAAATGGTTGAACTTGACTTCGTGGTGGCCGCCGTGTCCGGCGGCCTTAGAAAGTGGGGTGGTAGCCATGATTCTCTCAGGGTTTCGGCATCAGGTACATCAGCGGGAACAAGAATATCCAGACGAGGTCGACGAAATGCCAGTAGAGCCCAACCATTTCGGTCGGGACGTAATCGAGGGTGACGTTCTTCGCGTTTAGGAACCACTTCACCCACAGGTAGGCGATGACGATGATGCCGACGATGACGTGCACCGCGTGGAGTCCGGTCATGCCGAAGTACAGGCCGTAATAGAGCTGCGCGAAGTTCGGTGCCGCACCGTGCAGATACTCCGGGTGTCGGCCAAACTCCGGTCCCGGGTAGAGGTTGTGCTGGAACTTCTCCATGTACTCCACGCCCTTGATGCCAAGGAAGGCAAAGGCGCAGACCAGCGTGATGCCGAGGTTCCACAGAACCAGGTTCCGCTCCCTTCGCTGCGCACTTCGCACGGCGACAGCGACGGTGAACGAGCTGATCAAGAGAATGATCGTGTTGACGCCACCCATCGGGATGTTCAGGGCCTCGTGGGCGAGGTACCAGTCCATCTGATACATGCTGCGGTACAGCGTGTAGATGATGAACAGGGTTCCGAAGAACATCACTTCGGTGACGAGGAATGTCCACATGCCAACGAGGTAGGCCTCGTTCTGCTGGTCCATGTCCTCGAACTGGTGATGGAGGGCCTCGTCGTGACCGTGGCCGTGGGCGTCGGCGATGGCCGCCATTAGGATTTACCTCCGAGGTCAGATTCGTCCTTCTTCGGCTCGGCGAGGGCGCCGGGCTCGTAACCTTCGTAGCCGGTCGGCTCTAGGGCCTTGCGGGCCTGGGCCTGCTCGTGCTCAAGAACCGGGTCGAAGTCGTAGACCTCGTCCATGACGATCGGGGTCTGCTCGAAGTTGGTCGTGACAGGCGGCGAAGCGGTTTCCCACTCGAGGCCATGGGCGCCCCAAGGATTCGCGCTTGCCTTAGGACCGTTTGCCAGCGACTTCAGCAAGTAGAAGCCGGGGATGATCAGGCCAAGGGCGAGGACCGACGCTCCGGCCGTCGACATGAGATGGTACGGCTGATACTCCGGTGCGAAATAGTAGTAGTGGTAGCGTCGCGGCATTCCCATCCAACCCATCACGAACTGAGGGAAGAAGGTGAGGTTGAAGCCGACGAAGACCAAAACTGCGTTCCACTTGGCCAGGCTCTCGTTATAGAGTCGGCCGGTCATCTTGGGCCACCAGTAGTGCAGGGCACCTAGGAAGGCGGTGAGCGAACCACCGACCATCACGTAGTGGAAGTGAGCGACGATGAAGTAGGTGTTCGTAAGGTGAACGTTGGTTCCCAGCGAGCCGAGGAACAGACCGGTGAGGCCGCCGACCGTGAAGAGGCCGATGAAGCTCAGCGCATAGATCATCGGCGACGTCAGCCGGATGTTGCCCTTGTAGAGCGTTGCCGTCCAGTTGAAGATCTTGACCGCCGAGGGTACGGCGACCAAGAAGCTGATGAGCGAGAAGACGATGCCTTGGTACATCGACTGGCTGGAGATGAACATGTGGTGGCCCCACACGAGGAAGCCAAGTCCGGCAATCGCCAGCGTCGAGAACGCAACGAAGTGGTAACCGAAGATCCTCTTTCGGGCAAAGTTCGCGATGAGCTCGCTTTGAATCCCAAAGGCCGGCAGAATCATGATGTAAACGGCCGGGTGGCTATAGAACCAGAAAAGGTGCTGGAACAGAACCGGGTCTCCGCCAAGCTCGGGGCTGAAGATCGGTAGCTGGAAGACCCTCTCGAAGACGATAAGCAGAAGCGTGATGGCAACGACCGGCGTTCCCAAGATGATGACGACGGAGGTCGCGTACATCGCCCAGACGAACAACGGCAGTCGGAACCAGGTCATTCCCGGTGCCCTCATCTTATGGGTCGTAACAATGAAGTTAATACCGGTGGTGATGCTGCTAAATCCGCCAAAGAAGATGCCGACGATTACGAGCGCGATGTTTGAGTTCGCGTACATGCTGCTGTACGGAACGTAGAACGTCCACCCAGAGTCGACGCCGCCGTTGATCATCCCGCCGAGGATCAGCGTTCCGCCGATCATGTACAGGTACCAGCTCATCAAGTTGAGCCGCGGGAAGGCAAGGTCGCGCGCTCCGATCATGAGCGGGAGCAGGAAGTTCCCGAAGACCGCCGGAATGGCGACAACGAGGAACGTGAAGATCATCAGGATTCCGTGGGCACTGAAGATCTTGTTATAGGTCTCCGATTCCAGAACCCGACCAGCCGGTGAGGTGAGCTCGTACCGGATGAGACCGGCGGAGATTCCACCTAGCAAGAAGAAGAAGGAGATCGAAATGAGATACATGATCCCAATTCGTTTGTGGTCACCCGTGGTAAGCCAAGATTTCAGCGACCAGTCTACGGTTAGGTAGTTGGCCGGCTCGCGCTGGTGCGGCGAGCTATTCTCCAGTCCTTTTTCGATGGGTATTGAACTCATGTTGTTTACTGTCTCCCCTCCTCTTGGGCGGCGATCGCGTTCACGGCAGGATTGCCGCGTCGGGTCGTGGGAGTTGCGTCAAGGCGCTTCTTAAGGTTTTCTTGATACTGAATCGCGTTCGATGCGAATGGCGTCATTGTTCCGCCGGTGCCGTTTAGGGCCGCCGCATCAAGGCTAGTCGGGCTGCTGGCGGGTACTCCGCCGGGCGTTCCGATTGCTTTGATATACGCAAGTAGCTTCGGAATGTCTTGCTCGGTGATCTTGCCTTCGTAAATCGGCATCGTTGGGCCGTAACCGGAGCTGAGCCGATTGTGCGGTCTTAGAATGGATTCTCGAATGTAGGTTTCGTCCGCGACCACGCTGGTTCCGTTGGAAAGCTTTCGTTGCTTGCCCCAGATTCCGTACAGCGATGGGGCACGCAGGTTGTCGTCGGCTCCGTGGCAGTTGTTGCAGCTGATGTTGTTGTATAGCTTTTGGCCCGCTTGCTCGAGGGTCATCGGCGGCACGCTTTCGCCGCCGTTCGCGATCCAGTTCGCCCAGGCTTTCGGCTCCATTGCCACGACGGTTCCGCCCATTTCGCTGTGCTGAGTTCCGCAGTACATCGAGCAGAACAGGTGGTACTTGCCGGCCTTCGTGGGCGTGAACCACATGCTTGTGTAGCGGCCCGGAACCACGTGCATCTGCACGCGGAACGCAGGAATGTAGAACGCGTGGATGACGTCTTGCGAGATCATCGTGAGCTTGACCGGCTTGCCAACCGGCACGTGGAGCGTATTGTTCTCGCGAACCCCGTTCGAGTGTTGAACGTGCCACATCCACTGCTTACCGATGATGAAGATCTCTTGCGCATCCTTCGGCGGAACCTTCATATCGACGAACACCTTGGCGCCAAGGAAGAACATCACCAATCCCAGCAGCAGCGGAATGACGGACCAAGTGGTTTCCAGCCTGAGGTCTTCATAAATCGGGCGGGACCGGTCGGCTTTGCTTCCTTGCCGGTATCGAACGGTGAAGAAGATGACGGCAATGCCGACGACCACAGAGAAGAAGATCGTCAACCCAAGTAACAGGAAGAAGACGAAGTCATACTCGGCGGCGAAGTTCGACGCGGAAGGCGGAGAGAACGGAGTGTTCGTTAGCATGGGGTGAACTCCTGGCGCCTAGGCCTGGGACCCTCCTTCCTGGTCGGACTTCGGTGCTTCTTTCGAAGCGAGCACCGAGTTTCGGTAGATCGGAGTGCGTTTGTTTTTCACGGCAAGGTTGAAGATCGAGGCGGCAACGACGAGGGTGGTTCCAATTCCGGTGATGAGGAGAGAAAGCTTGATGATCGGCGTGTACTTACCGGCGGAGGCGTCGGGGGTGATGCAGCCAAACATTTGGCTCTGATCAGCGGGCTCGGTCGGCGTGTCTTCCTGGGCGGCAGCAAGATTCGTCTCGAATACTTTCGTGGCGAAATCGTTTGCGATGGTGTATCCGCAGATTTTTCGCTGCTTAGAAATCACAGCCGTCATCGTGGGGTAGTTCAGGATTTTCTTCTCGGCGCTGTAATAGAACTTGAGGCCGATTGCGTCCGAGACCTTTCGGATGTTCGCCATATCGCCGGTGAGGAAGTGCCACCCTTTTTCGAACGCGGTGTTGTTTAGCCCTTCCAGGACGAGCTTCTCGCGAGCGGCGGCAAGCTTCGGCGTTTCCGTCGGGTTAAGGCTTAGGAGAATGACGTCGAAGTCCTTGCCGGCCGCGAGGTCCGTGGGATTCCCCACGTTGATTCGATTGCTTCGGCCGCTCGGATTGAGCTTGGCGATCGCTTTCGCCACGCCATCGAGCAGCGAGTTGCAGCCGTCCTTGGCGTTGAAGTAGGTCGGAATGAGAAGCGTTGGCCGAGCCGACATGATGTCGCCGATTTTCACCGTGGCCCCTTTCTCATCCTTAAACGTAGCATCTGCCGGAACGTACTTCCCGAGGTTCTGCGTGATTCCCATTCCGGCGACGATGTCGAACGGCTTTGCCTCCGCTGACTCTTGCGCAGAAGTCGCTCCCGCGGACAGCAAAGCAGCAACGAGCACCGCCAGCTTTTGTACTTGCCGACAAGGGTTCATCATGGGTTCGGCGCTTCCTCGGTTGCGGGCATTGTCTTTGCTTTAGCCATTTCGCTTGGCGAAACGCGGAAGCTTCCATTTTTCGCCTCGGCTTCCGCTTCTCTGCGCTGCATTTCGGCGGCGGCCGCACCCGCGTCCACGGTCTCATCGATTCGAATCTTGTTGTCCACGTTGCCTTTGCTAACGGCGTTGGTTTCGCTTCCCTTGGGAATTCCCCGCTCGGCAAGCAGGTCCATCGCCTGATCGATCGGGATGTGCGCCATAGCCTTATTGGGTCCAACGTAGCCGGTTGATTTGAGTGCCTCGTCTTCGGCGTAACGCATCTCGCTGATCTCGATTTTTGCGCTGACGCCGCTTTGAACGAGCGGATTGGGCGCGGCGGGCACCTTACGCACCGTTTCGAATCCCCATTTGCCGGAGGCGTACTGCGGATTGACGCCGGCATACCGGTAGCCGAACACTCCGAACGGCATTCCAAACAGATAGATCCAGCCGAAGACCGCGCTGATCGCGGCGAAGACGAAAAACCCGATGATGACTTTCCGCAGCGTCTTGTAGTTGACGTCGCGGACTTCATAGCCCATCTCGACTAGCGGGTCTTCTCTCTTCTCAGTGTGCATGTGCCTTGGCCTCCTGGATTCGGTTGTCGTAGCTCACGAGGAGCGGAGTCTGTTTCGTTTGGTGGGCAAAGGTGGCGAGCCACAGGGCACCGACCGAAACCCACGCCAGGATGTCGTAGCCCAGGTTTGCCGAAATCGGTCCGAGGGCGGCCCGGCCGGGCACCGCCGGAATCACGAGCATATACATGTCGAAGATGTGCATGACGAAGACCCAGCCGCAAACCTTCTGCAGGTTGTCGGTATAGCGTCGGGTTCTCGGCGCAAGCAGGAGGAAGAAGGGAACGAAGAAGCGCCCCACGATGAGCAAGAGTCCGAGCGCGCCCCAGCTGTTAGCTTCCATTCCGGCCGGGTGCATCGAGCTGCTTCGTTTAACGAAGTAGGACGTCATTTCCGGGATGTTTCCGTTCCAGATAATGAGAAACTGCGAGATGGACGTGTAGCCCCAGAGCATGGTGAAGGCGAAGAGCATGTTGCCCATGTCTCGCGTTAGGCCGGGATGGACGATGTCTTTGAACGGCGCACGCTTTGCGTTAATGCATACGAGGCCAAGGCAGAGAGCGAACGCGCCGCCGACTCCGGCGACGATCTGCCAAGGTCCGTACATCGTTGAGCTCCAGTGCGGCTCCATGCTCATGACAAAGTCGGTGAGTGCGAGGAACGACGTGAGCATGAAGATGACGATGGCAACGGCACCCGTGGTCATTCGCTTGGTCTCAAGCTTGAATTCCTTAGTCCGTTCCTGCTCCATCGTGCTCCGGCGGAAGATGTAGGCAATGAGCGCCCAGATGGCGAAGTAGGCGATGAACCGAACCCCAAAGAACGGTAGGTTCAAGTAGGGCGCCTTCCATTCGAGGATACGGTCGCCGATGACGTGCGATGGGTCGGCCCATTCGTACACCTTGGGGAAGTTGAGCAGGATCGGGCTGAAAAGCACCGCAAGGACGACAAAGTTGATCCAACCCGCTCCGGCTTCGAGCATGCGAAGCACGCCGAGCGTCCACTGGCCGCGAACGGCGTGGTGGAGGGCGGTGAGAGCAAACATGCCCAGCGTGATGCTGACCCAGAAGAACCAGCCGAACATCCACGCGCCGGACATGCCGGTAGCGGTGCCCGGATTGAGCATAAGACCGACGCTGACGAGCAAGCCAATGAAGCCAACAAGCCCCATGGGCGAGACGAGTCGGGCGAAGGAGAACGCTCCCAGCCCAGCTTTTGCATCCGATTCCGGATGATGCGTTGTTGCGTCGCTCATTTAGTGTTTCGCTCCTTCGGCGTGTGCTTTGTCCTCTTTAGGCTTGAGGGACTCTTCTAAAGCGACCGGGTCGGCATCGGCCAGCGGCGCGTTTTGGCTTAGCTGGAGCGCCTTGACATAGGCGACGATCGCCCACCGGTCTGAGGGTTCGATTCGAGAGGCGTAGGAGTACATCGTTCCGTAGCCGTTCGTGATGACGTCGTAGAAGTGGCCGACGGGCATGTTCCGAAGCCGGTCCGTGTGATAGTTGCCTACCGGGCGCTTCAGGGTGAAACCTCGGTTAGCGATCATGCCGTTGCCGTCTCCCACCTGGCCGTGGCACGGCGAGCAGAAGATGTTGTATCGCTCTTGGCCGCGCAGAAGAAGCTTTTTGCTGAGCGGAACCGGAAGCTCGTTGACCCACTTTCCGCCTTTCGCGCCGGTGAAGAAGGCATCGTCCTTTCGCTCGTGGCCCTTGGCAATGGTTCCGGCAAGCAGCGGGCGGCTGGCCTGGCCATCGGGAAAGAAGTCGTTCTGCGAAAGCGGCGCGCTCTTGTTCTGCCGCCACATATCAGTGTGGCAACCGGCCAAAAGCACCGAAGCCACGGCGAAGAAGATTACGTTTCGGTTCATGCTTCCACCTCGTGAACGCTGAGCGGGGCCATTTCGGCGAGGAACTGGCGGGTCTTGTCGGAGTCGAATTGCGGATCGCCGCTTTCGATGGCCAGGAAGAACCGATCTTGACTTGCCCGGTTGAAGCCGGGTGTGTTGAAGATGGAGTGGTACGGCTTCGGCAGACCGTTGAGGGCGATCATGCTAAAGAAGGCGGTGAGGCCGGCTACCAGAATCGTCATTTCGAAGGTGATCGGGATCATGGACGGAATCGAAACCAGCGGCTTGCCGCCGACGTTCATCGGATAGTCCAAGACGTGCGCATAGAACTGCAGCCCGTAGCCAACGAAGGCCCCAACCAATCCGCCGGCGAAGACCAGGTACGGCACTTTGACGTCTCGGAAGCCGATGGCATCCGATAGTCCGTGGATGGGGAACGGCGAGTAAGCATCAAGCTTCTTGAAGCCGGCCAGTCGTGCCTTCTCGGCGGCGCTGATCAGTTTTTCGGGCGTGTCGAACTCGGCAACCAATCCAAAGCTTTTCGGGCTGTCGTCTGCGTATCCGTGGCTCACTTGGCCACCTCCTTCTCAACCGTCGGCAAGGCTTCCTTGGGGGCGTTGCCGTATGGGGTCCTTTCCGCATTCGGCTCGACCTTCGAGTCGTTATTCAGAACCTTATGGAGGAGGTCCTTCATTTCGAAGACGTTAATCGCCGGCAGGAAGCGGATGAAGAGCATCATCAGCATCAGGAAGAAGCCCATCGTGCCGAAGAACATCGCGAAGTCCCAGAACGTCGGGATGTACATCTTGTTCGAGCTCGGCAAGTAGTTATTGGTGAGCGAGACCGGGATGATGACAAACCGCTCCAGCCACATTCCGAGGCCAACGACTGCGGAGACACCCCACACGACCCACAGTCTCTGCCGCATTTTCTGCGACCACATCAGCTGCGGGACGACGCCGTTACAGATGATGAGCAACCAGTAGCTCCAGGCGTATGGGCCTTGGAATCGATCCATCAGCAGCTTGTACTCGTAAAAGTTCGCGCTGTAGACGGCGTAGAAGACTTCTAGGATGTAACCGTAGAGAACGATGAGGCCGGTCGCCAGCATGATCTTGCACATCCAGTCGATGTGCCGCATCGTGATGAGATCCTTCAGTCCGTAGAACGCCCGCACCGGAATGAGGAAGTTAAGCACCATCGCGAAGCCAGCAAAGACGGCTCCGGCAACGAAGTACGGCGGGAAGACGGTGACGTTCCAGCCCGGCACGATGGAAATCGCAAAGTCGTAGCTAACGATCGTGTGAACCGAGAGAACCAGCGGAGTAGAAAGTCCGGCCAGCAGCAGGTTCGCTTGCTCGTATCGGTGCCAGTGTTGGTTGCTTCCGCGCCAGCCCATCGAGAGGAGCGCGAAGGCGACTTTGCCGAACTTATTGGTCGACCGGTCTCGCATCGACGCGAAGTCGGGGATGAGCCCCATGAACCAGAAGACCAGCGAGATCGTGAAGTAGGTGGAAACCGCGAAAACGTCCCATTCCAGAGCGGAGCGGAACTGCGGCAACATGCCGAGAATGTTGGGATACGGGAACAGCCAGTAGGCGTTCCAGGGTCGCCCGGTGTGCAGCAGCGGATACATTCCCGCGCACATAACGGCAAAAATCGTCATCGCTTCCGCGAAGCGGTTAATCGAATTACGCCATTGCTGCTTGAAGAGCAGAAGAATTGCCGAGATCAGGGTGCCGGCGTGGCCGATACCGATCCACCAAACGAAGTTAACGATGTCGAACGCCCAGCTGACGGGAACGTTGTTGCCCCAGATTCCGATGCCCTGGTAAAGCAACCAGGTGATGGAAATCCCCAGCATCCCGGTTCCGGCGAGGCCGACCAAGAAGAAGATCCACCAAGCTTTCTTGTGGAGCTGCGGCTTCAGAATCAGCCGACCAATCGAATCCTCTAGGGATTCGTAATTGTGCGGCTTTGTGATTAGGACGTCGTTCAGTACTTCTTGCTTAGCCATTCAGCACCACCTGGGTGTTTCGATCGTTGTTGTCCAAAACGTTTTCGCGCGACGCGTGATCTTCGCCGTGACCCTCTTCACCGTGGTGATGGTCCTTCTTGCGCTTGTCTGGCTCGGGAATCGGCGTGATGGCCGGATTCGGGTTGCGCAGCTTGGCAAGGTGCGAAGTTCGCGGTCGGGTCTGCAGTTCCTCCAGCAGAAGCCAGGCGCGGGGATCGTTCCGCAGCTTCGCGACTTTGCTTTCCTTGTCCGCTATGTTGCCGAACACTATAGCTTGGGTCGGACAGGCTTGCTGGCAGGCGGTGACGATGTCGCCGTCCTTCGGGTCGGTGCCTTGTTTTTTGCCTTCGATTCGCGCGGCGTTGATTCGCTGGACGCAGTAGGAACACTTCTCCATGACACCACGGCTTCGAACCGTGACGCTTGGGTTGTTGATCATCTTGAGCAACGCGATGCCGTTCTGCTTCGCCGAGTGGATCGGCCCCTTTATGTTTTCGTCCTCGAAAACCTTGTCCGCGAAGTTCGGCTGGTTATCCGTGTAGTTGAGGTAGTTAAACCGTCGCACCTTGTAGGGGCAGTTGTTTGAGCAGTAGCGGGTTCCAACGCAGCGGTTGTAAACCATCTGGTTGAGTCCCTCGTGGCTGTGAACCGTCGCGGCAACCGGGCAAACCGGCTCGCAGGGTGCTTTCTCGCAGTGAACGCACATGATCGGCTGCCACGTGAGCTGCGGGTTCGCTTCGTCGCCCTTGTAGTAGCGGTCAATTCGAATCCAATGCATTTCGCGGTTGACGTTCACCTGGACCTTACCTACGACCGGGATGTTGTTCTCGGCCTGGCAGGCGGTAACGCAGGCGTTGCAGCCGGTGCAAACGTTGAGGTCGATGGTCATGCCCCACTGGGCACCATTCCATTCGAAAACCTCCTCAACGTACATATTGTTCTTCTTAATCTCATCCTGCGGGAACGCGCTGTACGGCACGAGTTCCGTGTAGTCTCGGTTGAACTGCTGGAGAGTGGCCTCGCGGAGAATGTCCCGCTCGTCGCCGATCCGGTCGCCGCCCAACGGGTTGTGCCCTTGGGTGCTGGCAAGGTCCATCGTCTTGCCGGTTGCCTTCGCGGTGACCGAAGTTGCCGCCATCTGGTTGGAGGTTCGAAGCGCGTAGGCGTTGAAACCGCCTCCATCGCGTCCGGTTGCCGTGGCCACCGAGCCGCCCCTGGTTCGGCCATATCCGAGGTGCACCGTGATGGCGTTTTGGGCCATGCCCGGCTGGATGTAGACGCCGGCTTCAACGGTTTGGCCGTTCGCATTCAGCGCGATGACCGAGTCATTGGTAACGCCAAGCTCTTCAGCCATCTTAAGGCTCATGATCGCGGCGTTATCCCAGGTGATCTTGCTGATCGGGCTAGGAAGCTCCTGGAGCCAGCCGTTGTTGGCAAATCGACCGTCATAAATCTTCGGGTCGGGCCGGAAGTTGAGCTCGATGCCGGAAACCGGCGGGTCGAAAGACATGGTGGCCATGTTTGCCGACTGGACACGCGCCACGGTTGGCGTCGGGGTCTGCGAAGGCAACACGCCGTCGTGAACGAAATCGCGCCAAGTGGCTTCGAAGTCGCCGGTTCCGCCAATCTTCTTCTTCCAGAAGTTCTTAACAATGTCGTAGCTGGCCTGGGGCTTGCCGTTGAGGGCGGCCATCACCTGAAGGGCGCACCGACCGTCGAACAGCGGCGCGATGAGCGGTTGCACCATGCTCGGCGTGCCGTCATGAGCAAGGGCGTCGCCCCACTCTTCCAGCGCATGGGTCTGCGGAAGCGTCCACTTTGCGTATTCGGTGGTCTCCGTCGTTTCCTGAGCAAGGTAGATGACGTTTGGCACCTTTCGCAATGCATCGGCAAACTTGTAATCCGCCGGTGCGTCGTAGACCGGGTTTCCGCCGAGGATAAAGACCGCGTCGGCAGTGCCGGAGTCCATATCGCTGACAAGCTCCTTCAGTCCCAGGGCGTTCGGCGAGCCGTCAACCGCGGGAATGTGGCTGACCGTGTTGCCGGGGGCGCTGAGAGCCTCGTTGATCGCGTGGACGAGAGCATGGACTTCTGCGCTCTGGTGGAGACCAGGGAACACGACCGCACGGCCGTTGGCACCGCGAAGATCATCGACCATTGCCTGGAAGTGATCCGCCGAAAGCGGAGCGAAGGAACCGCCGGAGGCTCCGGCGACGCCGAGCGCGCTCGCCAAAGCCTGGGCGAAGGAAGGAATCTCGCTGCTTCGAAGAGCCCAGCGGTGGTCGGCCAGCATGCCCGAAAGCGAAGGGGTGCTTTCCACGGCGTAGAGCCGATTCATCGTGCCTTGCTTGCCGGCAACGCGTCGGAGGGAGGCGAAGTCGCGGGCGTATCGAACCGCGCCGGGCGTCTGCTCCGTGGCGAGGAAGTCGCCGTCGAGGGTGAGAACGACATCCGCCTTGCTGAAGTCGTACAACGTCTCCATCGGCTTACCGAACGCGATTTGCGAGCCGCCGTAAATGTTGGCCCGGGAGACCGGCTCGTAGGCGTGCCACTTGGCGCCGGGATTTTTCTGAAGGAACGTCTGGATCTGGTCGAGCAGGACCGGTGAAGTGACCGCGCCGGTGAGCAGGCGAATACCCTTAGCCCCCTTCATGATCTCCTTCAGGGCTACGTCGAAAAGCTCCCAAGTGGAGATATCGCCGGAATCCATCACGTTGGCGGCACGCTCTGGGTCGTAGAGCGAAAGCACGGCTGCCTGCGTGATTGCGTCAATCGCGCCAAGCGACGACGGGTGCTCCGGATTTCCTTCCAGCTTGGTAGGTCGGCCCTCGTGCTGCTCGACGAGAACGCCTTGGGCGAACCCGGCAAGCGGGATCGTCGAGGCATAGAACAACGGCACGCCAAGTACCAGCTCTTCCGGCTGCTTCACGTAAGGGATGACCTTGCTCTGTCCGAGGAAAACGCTTCGGCAGCCCGAGAGTCCGGCGAGGGCCATCGAGGCGCCCATGAACTTAAGCAGGTCGCGTCGATTCAGCTGCAGCAGGCTCTTTCGATTGGGGAATTCATCTTCCACCCAATCCTGGAATTCGGCCGTGTCGGCTACCTCTTCTAAGCTGCGCCAGTAGCCACGGCCTGACTTCCCGGCCAGCTTTTCGCGCACGGCCGCTAGATCCAGCTTTGGCTTCGTGGGCCCGCCGGTAATCGGCTCTAAATTCTTCTCGTCAAATGCCATTCTTTCCCCTCAATTCTCTTGCGCGCCGCTTAGTAGTGGCAAACCGAGCAGTCGGCCAGCTGCTGAACCTTAATGCCGTAATACTTCACGAGCTCCTTCCCTTTCGCTCGCTCCTTTCCGTCGTTCGTGCCGTCGAACGTGCCCACCATCAACGAGCGCTCCCGCAGGTTGAGCCCCTTCAGGCCGTCTTTCTGGTACTTCCAGTAAAGGTTGAAGACCTGCTGGCGCGGCTCCAGGTCGGGCCGTGATTCATCCTTGTAAATGTGTCGATCCGGGGCGCGGTGGCACTCAAGGCACCACTTCATCTGGAACGGGTTGCCCTTATACGTGATGTGCATGTGCTGAACGGGGCCGTGGCAAGTGTTACAGTTGATACCTCGCGCCACGTGAATGCTGTGGTTAAAGTGAACGAAGTGCGGCAGCTGGTTGACCAGGTTCCACTTGAGTGGCGTGCCGGTTTCGTAGCTCTGGCGCACGGGCTCGAGCAGCGGCGAGTTCTTCCAAATCTGCGAGTGGCAGCTCATGCACGTCTCGGTGGACGGCACACCGGCATACGAAGACTTTTCGACGTTCGCGTGGCAGTAGCGACAGTCGATACCAAGCTCCCAGGCATGGTGCTGGTGCGAGAATGGGACCGGCTGATTGATCGGCACGTTCACTTTCGTGTTCGCCGGCGACCGACTGAGGGCGGCAATGGCGAGCCACACCGTGGGAACACCCAAAACCACGCCGTAGAGTGCGGCGGTCGTAATGTGGTTTGCGCTTGGCTTAAAAATCTGTGCCATGACTATCTATTCACCATATGAAACGGAAACGGGGTCGGCCTCAAGCACCGCTCAAATCTGACGAATTCTTGACTCCGATGACGACCGAGATTGAATCTTACCGACTCATTCTTCTGGACTGCTCGCCCGGCTCGGCAATTTTTCAAAAAGTCACCGAGCGGCTGACCGCAAAAGAGAGGAAGAGAAGAGCGAGGTAGATCATGGAGTAGTGGAAGAGCGAACTGGCGTGGGGCCGGTCGATCTGCTTGGAGAGGTCAAAACATTTCTTAATGAGGAGCGCATTTAGCACCAATGCTGCGCCGCCGTAGATCCATCCGACCTGGGGCATGAGGAACGGAATCATCGTGACGATGACCGTAATCACGGCATAGATGAGGATCTGGTTCACCGTGACGCGGTCGCCCTTTACCACGGGCAGCATCGGCACGCCAGCCGCCGCGTATTCGTCCTTCAGCAGTAGCGCCAGCGCCCAGAAGTGAACCGGCGTCCAAACGAAGATGATGGCGAACAGATAGAGGGCCAACGGCGGAATGTCATTTGTTACGGCGGCCCAGCCGACGAGCGGCGGGAATGCTCCGGCCGCGCCACCGATGACGATGTTCTGCCAGGTTCGCCGCTTCAGCAGCATCGTGTAGATGACGACGTAGAACACCAATCCGCTGAAGGAGAGAACCGCAGCGAGCGGTCCGCCGGCTACCCAGAGGATGATAAACGAGAGAAGCGTCAGCGTGAAGGCGAATGTCAGCACGTGTGGCGACGAGATCGACTGGGTGACCGTCGGCCGGGTCGCCGTGCGCTTCATGGTGAGGTCGATGTCGCGGTCGATCACCATGTTGATCGCGTTGGCGGCACCGGCGGACATGTAGCCGCCAATCGCGACGGCAAGGAACTGCCAAAGCGGCGGGAAGCCCTTTTGCGCGGCGATCATTGCCGTCAGCGTCGTAAACAGGAGCAGACTGATGATCCGCGGCTTTGTGAGCGCGATATAGGCGTTGACCAAGGCGCGACCGCGCAGAGGCTCGGCCGCCGGGGCCGTTTCTGGCGGCGGGCGTAGCTCAACTCGTTCGACCCCAGCCTGCAAGGCGTATGCCGAGAGTACGACGACGGTGATGAAATTGATGTCAGCCCAGACGAGGTGGATCATCTGGAGCGCGATGGGTGCGTTCGCGAGAATATTCACCACGCCCACGAGACTCTGGGCAAAGTACAGCCCAACCATCCAGCCGGCCGCCATGCGAACCCGTGGGTCGGGTCGAAGATGGCATACCATTCCGGCAACCAGCACCAAGTACACGCCGACCGAAACGGCGATGATCGGGTGAAGCGGCTGTAGTCGAACCATCCAGAACGTCGCTGGATTCATTGCCGCGGCGATTACGTCTTTGGTGGGTTGAAGCTGATGCCCGAGAGCCGATATTGCCCCGCTGACGCCGAGGAAGCAGACTCCGGCGAACGCCATCGCCAGCATCCAGCCGACCAAGCCTTGCCCGCGAAGCCGGAGGTCAATCTCCTGCTTCGAGCCGAGCCATGCAAGCGCCATCGCCCCCAGCAGGAAGAACGTGGAAACAACGTGGAGGCCCATGACGCCCGCGCGAAGGGCGCTGTCGTCGTGAACGACTAGCTGGTACCTGACGAGAAGAAATCCGATCAGGCCTTCGAAGATTGTCAGCCCGAGGGTGACAACCGAAGCCTTGCGCACCACGCTTCCCTTCGGAAACGCCCGAAACGCCCAGTAAACGAGGATGACCGCGAAGAGACCAATCGCGGAAGTCGTGAGACGGTGCGAAGACTCCACGAACTTGGCAAACATGCCGTTCAGCGGCATGTGATCGCCGTCGCACAGCGGCCAGTTGGTACCACAGCCGTCTCCGCTTCCCGATGCCCGCACGAAGACACCCCAGGCAACGGAGAGTAGCGTGTAGATGAGGAGGGAGAGTGAGTACGTAGAGAAACGCCGGTTCATTTCACCTCCGGGACCGAAGATGCTAAATTTTCAATCAATTCATTATTTCTGAAAAGATTGAAAGTTCGTCCGGTGCAGTTCATCTGGATGCGTCTCCCATTCGACCACTCGTAGTGTAGCCCAATTATTCTACGACGCTCTACGTTTTTCCTCCTATTTGTCCAGAGCGGCCAGGGCGTCTTTGAGTCGGTCGATGTTCTCGATTTGCGTCGGATCGACTTCGTTGAGCCGCGCGAGGTAGATGGAAACCCAGTCGCCAATAAAGGTGAGGGTCAGCATCTTTTCCAGTAGGCGCTCGCCGGAACCACGCACGTGGTGGAACATTACTTTCTCGGCACCGATGACATCTGCGGTCACCGCAGCGCGCGTCGACATACGAGCGCTTTCGTGTCCATCTTCGAGGACGATGGCGGCATAGTTGCCCGCCTGCTTCTCGGCCGCGACCCAACCCATGATCTCGTTGTGGCAGAGCTCGGGGAACGCGTTAGCGAAAAGCAGAAACTTTGCGTTTTCGTTGAACTGGCAGCGCCAGCGGTTCGCGATGTAGCCCCGGTATCCGCCCAGACCATAACAAACCGTCACCTTTCCGACGACGTCTTTCGCCAACTTCATCGCGGCGTTGTCGGCGGCGTCAGGCCCTAGCTCTGCGCCAACGCGGTCCAGCCCGGCGAAGGCGGCTTCATAATCTTGCTGCGAGATCAATCCGAGTCCTTGGCTTGCCCATAGAACCGGGATCAACATCAGCCCTAGCGCAGAGCGCGGCGGTTGGCCGCCCGGAACGGTGATCACACGGTGGCCATGCTCGTGGCTCAATCGGCCGATTTCTCCTCCACTTGTAACGGTAATGATCGTGGCTCCGCGGGCTTGCGCCTGATGGTAAGCGCTCAGGGTTTCTTCGGTGTTGCCGGAGTAGCTCGCGATGAAGACCAGGCTGCGGGCATCCACAAAATTCGGAAGGTCGTAGTCGCGGACTACCTGGAACGGCACGCTGGCTTCGGCTTCGTAGATGGCGCGCACGAAGTCACCGCCTGCCGCCGAGCCACCCATTCCGCACAAGACCACCACGTTTGGCGCCTGCATGGCCGGCTCAAACTCGAACGCTTGTGCGATGGAGAGCGCCGTTCGGCACTGCTGAGGAAATCCTTCGATCAGACCCAACATGTTTTTGGGATCAAGGGCAACGAGGTCGGAGCGAAGGTTGAGATCCATCGATGCTCATTATGGGGCATCGAATGTTTAGGTGACACGCTAAAAGGTGACCCCGAAAGACTTGGCACCCGTGCCCGTGTCACCCGTCGCAGAATGGATTCGTTTGGACGGCGACTTTTGCCAACCCGTGAATATCATGAAAACCAGTCATCATGTAATCCTCGGCCTCGCCCTTGCTTCGGCAAGCACTGCCAATGTCGGCGTTTTGAACATGACCAACATGGTCGCCGGAAAGTCTCAGATCGTTTCGGCAAGCCTTTTTGGTAACGGAAGCACTTTTTATAGTGGTCCGCAGAACGCTCAGTACAACGGAGGATCGTTCTTCGACGGTTACTGCACCGACTTTGGCTTCTCGAACAACCTCCCGGTTGCTTACGCCGCTACTCCGACCAGCGCTCTAACGCTGGGCAATGGCGCGCGTGTTGCCAAGCTTTACAACACCTTCGCATCGGCCGTTTCGACCGCAGACCAAGGTGCCGCCCTTCAGCTCGCGATCTGGGACGTCATTTATGACAACGGCGACGGCGCTGCAGCCGGTAACTTCCAGGTCACCGGCGGCCTCACGGCGGGTATCTCCACTTACCTGACGTCGTTCCTTTCGGACCCGCTGAGCGGCGCTTCGACCGACGTCACCTACTACGCCGCCGACAACCACGGCCCGAACAACAACCTGTATCAGGGCATCCTTGGCCCGGGTGCCGGCGAGCCGGTTCCGGAGCCGGCAAGCATGGCCGTTCTCGGTCTGGGCGCCCTCCTGCTCCGACGACGCAACAAGAAAGCCTGAAGCTAAAAGCTTCAGTAAATGACCTTATTGAGCGGGTACTCGACCAAACCGGTCGCGCCCGCTCTTTTCAATCGCGGGATCAAGTCCCGCACTTCTTTCTCGCTGAGGATGACCTCGGCGGCAATCCAGCGGTCGTCGGCCAATGGGCTGAGCGTTGGGTTCTGCAACGCCGGCAGCAGGCTCAGAATTTCGGCCTGTTGTTCGCGCGGCATATTCATCTTTAGCCCCACCAGCTTGGCGGCGTTCATCGCCCCGGTCAGAAGAATCTCCAGCGATTGAATCCGCTCTCGCTTCCAGTCGTCCATCCAGGCGGCGGGCGACGCGATAAATCGCGTCGTCGAAGTAAGCAAGCGGTCGATGATCACCAAGTTGTGGGCGCGCAGAGAATTGCCCGTTTCGGTGTTGACCACGATCGCATCGACTAGCTCGGGCACTTTCACCTCATCGGCGCCCCACGAAAACTCGATGTGCGCGTGGACGTTGTTGTCGGCGAAATACCGCGTGGCTAGGCGGACGTATTCGGTCGCGATCCGCTTGCCGGCAAGTTGCTGCACCGACTCGATGCCGCTGTCCTTGTGAACCGCAAGCACGATTTGGATCGGATTGTTCGTCAGCTTGCTGTACCGAAGCTCGCAGACCTCGTGAACGTTTGCACCGGCGTCCTCAATCCAATCCTTGCCGGTTAACCCGGCATCGATAACGCCGTTCTGCACGTAGAGCGGAATCTCTTGCGGGCGAAGCAGAATCGGCTCCAGCGTCTCGTCGTCCACGATCGGCTGATAGGACCGCGACGACACCTTGAACGAGTAACCCGCCCGTTCGAAGAGGCTGAATGTCGCTTCCTGGAGGCTGCCCTTCGGAAGCCCGAGCTTGAGTTTCATTTCTGGAGTGTACTTTCGACCATCCGGTGGTCCCGCCGCCTACGTAGAATAGGGCATGACCTTTTCCACCATCCCGGAAGCGCTGGAAGATCTTCGGCGCGGAAAGATGATCGTCGTTGTGGATGACCCGGACCGCGAGAACGAAGGCGACTTGGTTTGTGCCGCCGAAGCTTGCACCCCAGAGATCATGAATTTCATGATTCGGTATGGGCGCGGCGTGCCGTTCATTCCCACTTCGGCCGAGCGCCTGGCCGAGCTCGGCGTGCCGATGATGACGAAGCAGAACACCGCGCGCCACGGAACCGCGATGGCCGAGACGGTGGACGCGCTACACGGTGCGACCACGGGCGTTTCCGCGCAAGACCGGGCGCGAACCGTGGCCGTTTTTGTCGATCCAGATGCGAAACCGACCGATCTTGGTCGTCCGGGCCACATCATTCCGCTCCGTGCCGAGAAAGGGGGCGTCCTGGTTCGGGCCGGTCACACGGAGGCGATCGTCGATCTTTGCATGCTCTCCGGATTCCAGCCAACCGGAGTAGGTTGCGAGATTTTGAACGAGGACGGCACGATGATGCGGCTCGACGGCCTGACCGAGTTTTGCGCGGAGCACGACCTCCGGCTAATCACCATTGCCGACCTCATCGCCTACCGACGCGGGCATGAGCGGCTGGTCGAGCTCGCCGCCGGACCGATTGACTTCCCCACCAAGTTCGGCCACTTCCAGCTCTATTGCTATGAAACCAAGGTCGAAAAGGACCCGTACATAGCCATCGTGAAGGGCGACGTTTGCACCGATGAGCCGGTTTTGGTGCGGACCCACAGCAGCTGCCTCACCGGCGATTTGCTCGGCTCGCTTCGTTGTGATTGCGGCGACCAGCTCGAGATGGCATTGCGGATGATCGAGGAAGAAGGGCGGGGCGTGGTGCTCTACATCTCGCAGGAGGGGCGCGGCATCGGCATCGTGAACAAGCTTCGCGCGTATGAATTGCAGGATCGTGGGATGGATACCGTCGAGGCGAACCTGGCGCTCGGCTTCCAGGCCGATCTGCGCGACTACGGCCTCGGGGCGCAGGTGCTGGCCGATCTGGGCCTTCGTCGGCTGCGGCTGATGACGAACAACCCCAAGAAGGTGAGCGCGCTGCAAGGCTACGGACTAGAGATTGTGGACCACGTGCCGATCGTTGCCAAGCCGAACCCCGAGCGAGAACGCTACATGGCGACGAAGCGCGACAAGATGGACCACATGTTGCCTTGAAGACACGTACTCCGCTTTCGCCGCTCGAGTGGGCCGTCATGGTGGGCGGCCCGCTGATCTTCATTTTGCTGGCGGTCGGCGGCGTCATGGCGTTTCTTGGTCCGACGCCCCGGCCAAACGCGATGGAGGTTCTGAGGAACGGAAAGGTGAAGCCGGGAATGCGCGAGGCGGAGGTGCTCTCGGTTGCGGGTCAGCCTAAGGCAAGCGTTCCGCGCGATACCGGCGGGTTTTTCTATCGCTACCAGCGCAGCCGTTGGAACCCGGAGGCTTCCAACTTCACCGAGGAGGACGCCTACGTGGACTTTGATGACAGCGGGTACGTCACGGGGGTTAGCTTCGACGCCCGGACGCCTTCGCCGTAGATGAAACTAGGTGGGTGCCCAGAGTTCCAACACCGCGGACTTTGACTTCACCCCTCTCAATTGCTTCACGCCTACCGGCTTTTGGATGACATCCTTCACGATTCCGGAGATTCGTTGCGCAAGCTCCTTGTCCTCATTCCGGTAGAACCGAACTTCAAACCGATCTGGCATGCGAAGCTTATCGGACACCTGCCAGACGGGCACCGTGAGCCCGGTCGCCGCGAGTTGATCAGAGATTTTCTTCCGGGTGCCCTCCTCCAGCGACGGATTTGCCTGGCAATAGACGGTGCCAGTTAGTTTTACAATCTGCGCGTTCGGACTCCCGCCTACACCGGCCGCGGTTGACCCGATGGGCTGAATTCCTGGGTCTTGGACCGCGTCCTCCAAACTTCCCGGGATCGGCTGGCCTTTCATTGCCTTTGAGAGTGCTTCAAGATTTTTCTGGCTCGCCGCAGAGGTAGTGGCTTCCTCCAGGATCCGCGCCCGCTTTGCCGTGAGTTGACGCGACTTAAGCAGGTAGTCGGTGAAGGCCTTCTGAATTTTTTCGTCGGTGACCGCGACGTAGTACATCACCGCTAGCTTGAATTCTTCGTCATCGCCGGCGAATATGGACGACCGGTGCTTCTCAATAAAATCTTCCGACCGCTTTTTTTCTTCGTTGGCGTACTTGCGTTGGTCGAATTCGGTGGTTCGCCTCTTCTCTTGTTCCTGAAAGAATAGCGTCGTCCCAGAGACGATCAGGGTCACGATTATGGCTAGGTTTGCCGCTACAAACCGGGCAAGCCAACTTTGTGGAGCCGCTTCTTTCAGCGACTTCAGGATCTCCGGAACCTTAGCCGGGTCCGCCTTGGCGGTCTCCTTGAGGCCCTCCATCGCCAGCAGTTCGATCTCGCGGAATTCCTTCTTTGTCATTTGCCTAGCATCACTATAGGCCTGGTTTGAGCTTTTGTGCAAACCGTTTTCTCGGACGGGGTTTGTGATGGGCCGCCCGCTGCGAGTAATAGATTCCCTGGTGGCCGGTGAGCCAATACGTGAGGAAACAAACCAGCAGCGCCGGAAGGAACATCGCCGGACCAAAAAGTTCCGCGGCCACCACCGCGCAGCAAAGCGGCACGTTCGCCGCTCCCGCGAAGACCGCGCAGAATCCGAGCGCGGCAAAAAACACCGGGTCTTGATGCGTGACAATCGCAATAGCCGAACCCAGCGTCGCCCCGATGCAGAACAGCGGCGTTACTTCCCCGCCTCGAAAACCAAAACCCAGCGTCACCGCCGTAAAGAGCAGCTTCAGCAAAAATGTCCACGGCGCAACCCCGCCGGGTTCAAACGCTCGCTCGATCAGCCCAAGGCTGAGCCCGTTGTAATCGCGCGTGCCGACCCAGAGCGTCATCGCGATCACCACCAGCCCGCCGATCACCGGTCGAACCCAATCCGGGACCGTCAGTTTCTCGGCCAAACTCTTCACCGCGTGGACCACCCACGTGAAGCCCCCCGCCGCCAAGGCAAATGGCACCGCAAGCAAGGGAAACAGCCCCGACCAAACCGGGCTCACGGTCGGATACTCAAAGTGATGGATGCCGACGGCCCGGCAGACCCAGTCTCCGACGAAGCTCGCCACCAGGCACGGCAGCAGACCTTGGAATCGCAACGCCCCGATCGCAAGGACCTCGATGCCAAAAATCGCACCGGCGAAAGGCGTCCCGAAAACCGCGCCAAACCCGGCCGCAAGGCCCGCCATCAGGAGTAGCTTTCGCTCCTCGTCCCCCAGGGAAAGTCGCCGAACAAAGACGTCCGCAATCGCTCCGCCCATCTGTACCGCCGTGCCTTCGCGCCCGGCCGAGCCGCCAAACACTTGCGTGCCGACCGTAGAAAACAGAATCAACGGCGCCATGACGAACGGAACCGGCGCGCGCGGCTCGTGAATTTCGTCGAGTAGCAAGTTAGTCCCCGCCGCGACGTCGCTTCCGCATCGGGTGTAAATCCAGCCGATCAGGCCGCCTGCCAGCGGAAGCCCAAACAGCAAATACGGATACGCGGCAAAATTTTCCGTCGCCAAAGCTAGCAAGGCCAAGAATAAAGCCGAAGCCAGACCGGTAAACGCCCCGACCAGCAGCGCGACCGCACTGACTTTCAGCGTTCGGAGGCTCCCGTCTCGCCACGATTTTGGGTTCATTGCATCCGCGCAAAGAGGCTACCGTAGGCGTGGGCGGTGTTGTGTCACCATGATGGGATGCTTCTGCGAACCCGGCCAAAGCCCGAAATTCGCCTCAAATCCAGCGGAGAAATCGACGCGATGGCCCGCGCCGGGCTTGCCGTCGGCACGACCCTTCAGCGCCTCAAAGCGGCGGCCGCCGTCGGCGTGAACCTGCTGGACCTCGAAGCCCTCGCTCTCGAAAGCCTGGCCGAATTCCAGGCGAAACCTTCGCTCCTTGGCTACCATCCGGCGTTTTCGCAGGTTCCCTACGCCTGGGCGACCTGCCTTTCGGTCAATGACGAAGTCATCCACGGCACCCCGCGCAAAAAGCTGCTTCGCGAAGGCGACATCCTCGGCATCGACCTCACCGCTAACATCGACGGCTGGCACGCAGACTCGGCGATCACCGTTCCGATCGGCCAGATCTCGCCCCGAGCCGCAAAGCTACTCAAAGTCACGGAGGAATCCATGTGGCTCGGCATTGAAAAGGCCCGGAACGGAAACACGCTTGGCGACATTGGTGCCGCTATCCAGCGGCACGTCGAGCGCGGCGGGTTCAGCGTGCTCAAGAATATGTGCGGCCACGGAATCGGCCAGCACGTACATGAGCCGGGCTTGGATGTGGCTAATTTTGGCCGACCCGGTGCGGGCCAGAAACTGCAAATCGGCATGACGTTTTGCGTCGAGCCGATGGTCGCGGCCGGGCGCGGCGATATGAAGCATCGCAAAGATGACGTGTGGGCGGTCCTCACAAAAGACGGCTCCTTGGGCGCGCACTTCGAACACACGGTGGCCGTAACCGAAGATGGTCCCAGAATCCTCACTCAGGTCGTCTAAAACCGCTTTTCTCCGCTATACTCAACTACTGTTGAGATAAGGCTCAACGGCGTAAGCCGGCGGATCCTCGACCGAGGAGGGTGCCGGTTTTTTTGTGCGTCCGATTCGAAGGAGAAATAGATGCCAACACTCGTAATTGTCGGTGCCCAGTGGGGCGACGAAGCCAAGGGCAAAATGATCGACGTCCTGGGCGGCCAGGCGAACCTGGTCGTTCGCTATGCCGGCGGGAACAACGCGGGCCACACCGTCATCACCGGCGGAAAAACCTATAAGTTCCAGCTGATTCCGGCGGGAATCCTGCACCCCAACACCGTGGCCGTCATCGGAAGCGGGATGGTGGTTTGCCCCGAAGGCTTGCTCGATGAACTGGAGCGAACCCGGAGCCAAAAGCAAGAGCTAGGCACGCTGAAGATTTCCAGCGCTGCCCACGTCGTCTTTCCGTACCACCGCATGCTGGACGCGCTGGAAGAAGAGGCGCGTGGCGAGAACAAGATTGGAACGACCTCGCGCGGAATCGGACCGGCCTACCAAGACAAGGTCGCCCGCACCGGCATCCGAATGGGTGAATTCGTCGAACCGGCGATCTTCGAGCGACGATTTGCGGAGGTTTTGGCCTACAAGAACCGGTTGCTGGAGATGTTCGGCTCGAAGCCGCTTGAATTCGCGCCGACTTTCGAGCGGTACGTGAAGTACGCCGAGCGGCTGAAGCCTTTCGTGGAAGACACCGAGATTTTGGCGCAGGACGCGGTCGCCGCCGGACACCGGGTGTTGTTTGAAGGCGCCCAGGGAACCTACCTGGACCTCGACAGCGGGACATATCCGTACGTGACGTCGTCGCACCCGGTCGCGGGCGGTGCCTGCCTCGGTACCGGCGTCGGTCCGCGTGATATCAATAACGTCCTGGGCGTTTGCAAGGCCTACACCACGCGGGTCGGCTCAGGTCCGTTCCCGACCGAACTCGACGACGAGATTGGCGCGCGCATTCGCGAGCAGGGTCAGGAGTACGGCACGGTGACGGGCCGTGGCCGCCGCTGCGGATGGCTGGACCTGGTTGCGCTGCGACATTCGGCTCGGCTGAACAGCCTGAGTGGATTGGTCGTAACGCGGTTGGACGTCCTGCAGGGCATCGGCCGCCTGAAGGTGGCGACGGGCTACCGAGTGGACGGCAACCCGGTTCGGACGCTCCCGGCAAACGTTTGGGATCTGGCAAAAGTGCAGGCGGAATACGAAGAGTTAGAGGGTTGGGACGACGACCTTCGGCCCTGCCGGAAGTTCGAGGACCTGCCGACGTCGGTTCGAAACTACCTCGCGTTTGTGGAGGAGTACACCAAGACTCCGGTCGCCATCGTGAGCATCGGACCGGACCGCGACGAGACGATCATCGTTCGCCCGGACCTCATTTGGGGCTGACTTTCGGGTGAAGGGTTAAGATTAGGTTAAGACCGTCGCAAGGCGGTCTTCCGCAACATTAAACTGGCGATGATGCTTGCCTTATGCCTTTCGTTGATCGCGGCTGCGCCACCGGCCTATTTTGAGGCCCCCGCGGGAGACATGTTCGCGCAGGTCGTTCCGGGCGGAACGACCGTTTTGCCCAACGGACGATTTCTAACCCCCAAAGGCAAGCGGCTCTACACCGGCCAAACCCTCTGGCACGCCACGATGTCGCCGGACGCGCAAACACTGGTCGCTCTGCATACCGACGATTCGGCCCCCGGTAACCGCAAGCCAGGATTCACGGTTTTTTGGAGCCTCTCGCTTAAAACGCCGAGCCGAAAGCTCGTCACCATGGATACGATCGCCCCGGCGGCGGTCTTCAGCCCAGACGGCCAGAAGCTCGTCGTGAGCACCGGCGACGCAGGCGGCCTGAAGGTTTTCAGCACGCGCACCTGGACGGAAGAGGGTGCGCTTGCACTTAAAGACAACGGACTAACGGCCGGTTACCTCAACGACTTTGCCTTCTCGCGCGACGGGAAGAAACTTTATAGCGTTGATGTGGCGACCCAAAAGCTCGTAACGATCGACTTTGCGACCCTGAAGGTTACGAACGTCGCGGCCGCCGGTCGCCAGCCTTATGCCATCGCAATCAGCCCGGATGGCAAGCGAATCCATGTCGCTAACATCGGTGTTTTCGACTACACCGCCGTACCGGCCGCGACCGAAAGCAGCCCGAACAAGCGCGGTATCACCATTCCGCCGTTCGGTTTCCCTTCGAAGGAAGCCACCGACGGCGTGAAGCTGGAGGGGCGAGACATCGCCGGGCTTGGCTCGCCGTTTGTGCCGGACGCACAATCGGTTTGGACCTACGCCGTTGGCAGCGACGGCATGCCGAAGTTCCAGAAATCCGCGAAGTCGGGCATTCTGATTCAAGGCGTCGCGGACGCCGGAAAGGCAGTCGGATCGAGCGCGCCTAACGCGTTGCTCATTGATCGCGGCTTGCTTTACGTCGCCAACGCGAACAACGACACGATCTCCGTTTTCGACGAGAAAACGCTGAAACTGCGACGCACCATCAAGCTTCGGCCGCTGGCCCAGGCATCGAAGCTACGCGGCGTCATCCCAAGCGGCATGACAATGAACCGCGCCGGAACCCGGCTGTACGTGTGCGAGAGTGGCCTGAACTCCGTGGCGGTCATTGATCCGAAGAATGGGAAAACGCTTGGGCGCATCCCGACGGGCTGGTTCCCCACGAAAGTATTGCTGAGCGCCGACGAGCAGCAGCTCGCGATTGCCACCCAGAAGGGTATCGGACGCGGTCCGCAGGGATCGAAGCACGCCCGACCGAGCACCGACGAGCGGTACGGCTACGTCGCGATGCCGGGCATGGTCGACCTGACCCCGACTCCAACTGACGCTCAGCTCAAGACCCTGAACCAGGAAGTCCTCCGCAATAACGGCCTCGTGGTTCGAAAGCCGAAAACCCAGCAGTCGGTGATGCCGCTGATTCCCGGTAAGGCCAGCGACCAGATTAAGCACGTCGTCTTCATCACGAAGGAGAACCACACGTTTGACGGCATTTTCGGCGGCCTTAAAGGCTCGCGAAGCGAGGCCGACTACGCCGAATTTGGCATGAACGGCTGGATTTCGGAAAAGGGCCGAACCGAGCGGCTGCCGATCATGCCGAACCACATTCGCTTGGCCGAGCAGTTCTCGATTAGCGACAACTTCTACATGGAGCCGCAGGCCAGCGGCGACGGCCACCGATGGCTCGTCGGCGTCTATCCCAGCCTTTGGACGACCCGCGTGTTCTACGCCGGATGGGACTTTGCCGCGAACAACAACGCCCGCGGCCGCATGGTGAGCTTCAGCTCGAACGGCAGCCAGATTCCCGAGGACTACCTCGAGAACGGCTCGCTTTGGGAGCACCTGGATCGCCACGGTATCACCTTCCGCAACTACGGCGAAGGCTATGAGCTGCCCGGCACCGACGAACCGGGTGAGTATTCGGGCCGAACCGGAACGCTATACAGCATCAACCACCCGATGCCGAAGGTGCTATTCGACAACACGGACTTTAACTTCCCGGCCTACAATACGGCCATTCCGGATATCGCTCGGGCCGACTGGTTCAAGGAAGACCTCGAGAAATATCGGAAGGCGAACGGCGGAAAATTCCCGCAATTCATCAACGCCGCCATCTGCAACGACCACGGCGACTCACCGAAGCCGAATCGCGGCTATCCGTACGTTGCCAGCTACATGGCGGACAACGACCTTGCGCTGGGCCGCATGGTCGAGTACCTATCGCGCCAGCCGGAGTGGAAGAACATGGCCATCTTCGTGACGCAAGACGACTCGGGCGGAGACGCGGACAGCGTCGACCGACACCGCAGCTTTGTCTTGGCGATCAGCCCCTACGCGAAGCGCGGCTACGTGAGCCACGACCACAGCAGCATCATTTCGATCATCAAGTCGATCTACTTGCTGTTTGGAATCGGGCCGAACAACATGTTCGACGGCGTCGCCACGCCGCTGCACGACATGTTCACGGACAAGCCGGACTTCACGCCATACACGCACGTGCCGGTGGACCCCCGAGTCTTCAAGCCGGAGGACACGTTCGATCCGCAGGATCCGGACTTCAAGCGACGCCGAAGCGAGCGCCCAACGAAGATGGACGATCCGAAGTTCATCGAATGGCTTCGGACCCGCGGCGGAGACAAAGACTAAAAGTCGGTTGACGAGGCGACCGCTTCCATCCGATCAAGGTCGGCGGTCACCTCGGCCAACTTAGCGCGGATTCCGGCGAGGGAGTCTTTGCCCAGCGGAAGCCGTAGCGGCGGGTTGACCATTGTCACGAGGTCGATCATGGCTCGAGCGGCCTTGGCTGGGTCGCCGGGCTGTTTGCCATCCACCTCGTTGATCCACGCAATGTTGGCGTGGGCCGTTTCGGTGTAGGCCGGGTTTTCGGCGGCGGCTCGCGCCAGCGAACGGCCCGCAAAGTCGGTTCGAAATCCGCCCGGCTCGACGTTGGTCACGTGGATTCCCAGTGGCTGGAGCTCATGGTAGAGGGCTTCGCCGATGGCCTCTAGCGCGAACTTGGTCGAGGAGTAGAGCCCAAATCCCGGACGCGACCGATGTCCGGCCACGCTCGTGATGTTCAGAATGTGCCCGGAACCCTGCGCACGCAAAACCGGCACCGTGTGCCGAATGACGTTCAGCGCGCCGAACACGTTCGTGTCGTATTGGTGGCGAACCTCGGCATCGGTGAACTCTTCGATGGCTCCAACCGCGCCAAAACCGGCGTTGTTCACCACGACATCGATACGCCCGAAAGTAGCGATGGCGGCCTCGACCGCCGCCGCAATGCTCGCTTCGTCGGTGACGTCCAGCGCCACGGTGAGAACCCGCTCGCCGAACTCGTCGGAGAGCGACTGAAGGACCTCCGGTCGGCGGGCGGTAGCAACGACAAGCTGCCCTTCTGCCAGAAGCTCATCCGCCAAAACTCGCCCAAAACCCGTCGAACTACCGGTGATAAACCAAACGCCCATACGATGAGATTACGCCAAGGTCGCCGGGATAACGTGGGACTCCCAATCCAATCGTTTCAAGCAAAACTGAAAGGGCTTCGCCGCGTAGAATAGGGGAAAGCTATGTCAGCGCACCGAAACGTAATCGTCGTGGGCGGAGGTCTTGCCGGACTGATGACCACCATGAAGCTCGCCGAGGCGGGCCACTTGGTCCAACTCTTCAGCGTCGTCCCCGTGAAGCGCTCGCACAGCGTTTGCGCGCAGGGCGGCATCAACGGTGCGGTGAACCTGCGGGGCGAAGGCGACTCGCCTTACCTGCACTTTGAAGACACCATTACCGGCGGCGACTTCCTCAACCACCAGCCCCCGGTGATGCGCATGGCCGAGCGCGCGCCCGCGATCATTTATCTTCTGGACCGAATGGGCGTTCCGTTCAACCGAACCTCCGAGGGGCTGCTCAGCTTCCGTCGATTTGGCGGCACGCTGAAGCACCGCACCGCCTACGCCGGCGCCACCACCGGCCAACAGTTGCTCTATGCGCTGGACGAACAGGTTCGCCGATGGGAATCGATGAACCGCGTTGAGAAGTACGAAGGTTGGGAATTCCTCAGCGTCATCAAAGACAATGACGGCACCTGTCGCGGAATCGTCGCGCAGAACCTGCGTTCGATGGAAATTACGGCATTCCCCGCTGACGCCGTCGTGATGTGTACCGGTGGAAACGGCGTCATTTTCGGCCGATCCACCAACTCCATCATCAACACCGGTTCGCCGGTGAGCATTTGCTACCAGCAGGGCGTGCACTACGGCAACCCCGAGATGGTGCAGATTCACCCGACCGCGATCCCCGGCGAAGACAAGTGTCGCCTCATCTCGGAATCGGTACGCGGCGAAGGCGGCCGGGTTTGGGTTCCCCGCGATCCGTATGATGCCCGGCCTGCCGCCGACATCCCAGAAGCCGACCGCTGGTACGTTTGCGAAGAGATGGACCCGGTTTACGGCAACCTGCTCAGCCGCGACATCGTTAGCTTCATCATGTACTGCGTTTGCCGAATGGGCAAAGGAATTCGTGGCCAGCAGCAGGTCTATCTGGACATCACGCAGTTGCACAAAGATCGCGGCGGACCCTTCACCCGCGAGCAGATCAACGACAAGCTCGAGGGCGTGTTGGAGATTTACGAGAAGTTTATGCGCGAAGACCCGATCACGGTCCCGATGCGCATTTACCCGGCGGTCCACTACACGATGGGTGGCCTTTGGGTGGACTACGCGCTCAACGGCGACGGCTCGTGGAACGTCGACGAACCGCGCAACCAGATGACCAACATCGCCGGGCTTTATGCCGCCGGTGAAGCCGACTTCCAGTATCACGGCGCGAACCGCCTCGGCGCGAACGCGTTGCTTTCCTGTCTGGTCGGCGGCGAGATCGCTGCGCAAGGCGTGATGGCCTACCTGAAGCAGACCAAGATCGGCGAGATCAACCCGGCCGTCGTCGAAGACGCCCGCCGCGAGAAAGCCGACGAGTACACGAAGCTTCGACAGAGCAACGGATCGGAGAATCCGTACAAGTTGCACGCCGAGCTCGCCGACGTGATGTGGAACAACTGCGGCATCTGGCGCGTTCAGAAGGATCTGATCGCCGCGCAGGCCAAGCTCGACGAGCTTTCGCAGCGCGCCCGCCAGGTGAACCTCATCGACGATTCGGGCTGGAACAACCAGGCCGTGCCGTTTGCCCGCGCCGTTCAGAACATGATCGAGCAGGGCAAGGCGATTGTCGGCGGGGCTATGGCCCGCGACGAATCGCGCGGCGCACACTTCAAGATGGATACGCCGGACCGAGACGACACTAACTGGCTGAAGTCCACCCTGGCCACCTGGACGCCAACCGGACCGACCTTCCGGCTGGAAGCGATCGACTGCCGATATATCGCTCCGCGGGCCCGAAAATATCGGATCAATCAGAACAAGATCGTGAAGGATCTGATGGGCGAGGAATACCTCGCCGAGCTAGCCATTAAGACCGAAGCGTAAGCTTCGGTCTTCAGTTACCTAGCTTTAGGTAGTGGCTCAGCATGTCGATGCCGAGCATGAGGGCCATGAAGCCCACGCCCAGGTACAGCGTCCAGCGCGAGATCTGGTCGTCAAAGCTGGCCTTGCCCTTGAACGACGTGCGGACACTGCCGCCACCAGACATCGCATCGCCTTTCCCGGTTAGCAGAATGAGGCCGGAGAAAACGATGGCGACAATGATGGCCACGGTTAGCAGGACCCAGTAGAACACGCTCATGAACTCATAAGGGTACCCAACGGGCGCGGGTTGGAGCTGGAATGCCTTCCGTTATCCGCCATTCACCCGGCGTACACCTCGCCAAAAACTGCCCGCTGCGAGTTACTCGCAATCAAATTAGATATTCGGGTAGCAAGCAAAAGGTCGCCCTCAGGATGGGTCCCCGCTGACCAAGCCACAATACGCCTTATTACATCTAATGCCATTGAAACGAATAAAGTGATTTCGAACTCTATGTCCCTTCGGAAGGAGAAGGACTTTCGGAGCCTCCAGATTGCCATCTGAACCCTTCTCCCGTCTGCGGGAGAAGGGCAGGGATGAGGGCTAAATCACCCGATTCATCCACGTAGAGAGTACCCTTTCCTCCCAATAGTGGCCGTCTCCGCCTCATCCTAATCCTTCTCCCGAGGGAGAAGGACTTTCGGAGACTACACATAACTGTCGAGGCTGCGACCGTTGCGTGGTGGCCGTTTCCGCCTCATCCTAATCCTTCTCCTGAGGGAGAAGGACTTTCGGAGACTACACATAACTGTCTAGGCCGTGCCCGTTGCGTAGTGGCCGTTTCCGCCTCATCCTAATCCTTTTCCCGAGGGAGAAGGACTTTCGGAGACTACACATAACTGTCTAGGCCGTGGCCGTTGCGTAGTGGCCGTTTCCGCCTCATCCTAATCCTTCTCCCGAGGGAGAAGGACTTTCAGAGCTCTCCCCCACGGTCACCGCTTCGCATGGGCACCATTTTGGAGAGAAACGGCTCCAGGTTTCCCCTTCCAACGGGCACCCTCTCGCAAGGAACCGACGCCAGGTTGCGGGCGATTCGACTAGACTTTGCCCATGGCTCCGGCGGCATCGAAGACACGGTACGACGCGGTGGTCGTGGGGAGTGGCCACAACGGCCTGGTCGCGGCGGCCTACCTGGCCCGGGCCGGAAAGTCGGTGTTGGTGCTCGAGCGCAATGCGACCCTAGGCGGCGCGACGGCTTCGCAGCGGGTGTTTCCCGACTACGAGGCATACCTTTCGCGCTACTCGTACCTCGTTTCGCTCTTTCCGCAAAAGATCATCGACGACCTGGGACTCACCTTCGAGACCCGGCGCCGGACGACGGCTTCCTTCACGCCGTACGGCGATTCGCAGGGGCTGGTGATGTCGAATATCGATCCGGCGCGCTCGCGGCAGTCGATGGATGAGCTTGGAGCCGGGCTTTGGGAGAGCTATTCGCGGCTGATGGAGCTGGAAGGCGCCATCGCCGCCAAGGCATGGCCGACGTTGTTGGAGCCTTTGCTTTCGCGCGAGGCATTCCGGGCGCAAATGGAAACCGTGGACGAGAAGGAGGCATGGCGGTCCTTCGTCGAGGAGCCGCTGGGCGAGGTCATCGAGCGGCTGATCCCGAACGATGTGCTGCGTGGACTGCTGCTTACCGACGCGAAGATCGGGGTCTTCACCCACCCACACGACCCGAGCCTGATCCAGAATCGCTGCTTTTTGTACCACATCATCGGCGGCGGAACCGGCGAGTGGCGCGTGCCGGTGGGCGGCATGCGGTCTTTGGTGAACGCGCTGCTGGATTCCTGCCGCGCCGCCGGCGTGGAGTTTATGACTTCCGCGCCGGTGACGAACGTGGCGCAGGGCAACCCGCACACGGTGAGTTTTGGAGTCGAAGGGGGACAGCAAGAGGTCGATGCCGAGCACGTTTTGATCAACGCCGGGCCGAAGACGTTTGCCAAGATCACCGGGACGACGTGGAACCCGATTCCGACCGACGAGGGCTCCGTCATCAAGATCAATATGCTGCTGCGGCGGTTGCCGAAGGTGCGGGCGAAGGGGGTCGGTTCGGAGGAGGCGTTTGCCGGTTCGTTCCACATCGACGAGGGCTATGCCCAGATGCAGGATTCGTACGAAAGCGCGAGAGACGGCGTCCCTCCGAGTCCGGCACCCGGCGAAATGTATTGCCATACGCTTACCGATCCCTCCATTTTGAGCCCGGAGTTGCAGGCAGCGGGCTACCACACGCTCACGCTTTTTGGTCTCGATATGCCCTACCGACTGTTCCAGCAAGACCACAATGCCCGGCGCGACCAGGTGCTGGATGGCTATTTGGACGCATTGGACGGCGTTTGCGATGGCTCTTTCCGGGATTGTCTTGCGCTCGATAGCGACGGGCGGCCCTGCGTCGAGATCAAAACGCCCCAGGATTTGGAGCAAGAAGTCGACCTGGACCAAGGCAATATCTTCCATAACTCGCTATCGTGGTTCTTTGCCGACCGGGCCGAAGACGTTGGCACTTGGGGCGTCGAGACGGAGTTCCCGCGCATCTACCGGGCCGGGTCGTCGGCGCTTCGGGGCGGCGCGGTGAGCGGGATTCCAGGACATAACGCCGCACGCTGCATTCTGGAAAAGGATCCGTCATGAAGGTTTTGGCAAACGTTTTTCATCCGGGGCTCGCGGAGTCGCGCGTTGTGCGGGTTTGGGCGGACGCGCTGGAAGCGGCCGGAATTGAGGTTCGCCGACACACCGGCGCGGCTCTGGACCATGCGGCCGAGCGCGCCGCCTGTGAACAGGCCGACCAGCTCCTCTTCGTGCATCCGTTCCACTGGTACAGCGCGCCGTGGCCGCTCAAGCAGTGGATTGATGAAGTATTGACCGGCGGCTGGGCCTACGGCGGGCCGGATCGCTTAGCCGGAAAGCCTTGGATGCACGCGATTTCGGTGGGCGCGGGTGCCGAGGAATACGCCCCGGGTGGCTCGCGCCGGTATTCGGTAGAGGAATTCCTACGGCCGTTCGAGCGCACCGCCGCCTTTTGCCGGGCCGAGTATCAGACGCCGTTTCTGTTTTTCGGAGCCGGGTACCGCGGCGAAGAGGACATCCGCGCCGCGGCGGATGAGCTCGTTGATCGCCTAATTCGCTAGCATTCGCTGCAGCGCCTGGGCGGTTTCCTTCCACTTTTTGTCGCCACCGATGATGCCCCAGAGGTCAACCGGTCTCACGTCATGGCCCGGGATCGGGCGGCCGTAGAGTTGATCCGGCTCGAACCCGCCCTCGAACTCGTCCATGGACACCCAAAGGAAGATCTTCTCGCAGCCGCGAATTTGTAGCAGCTCTGGGCAAACCGCCTCCATCCACCGAGCGCGATTGATATCCTCTCGCACCAAGACCGGATGCTCCATCAGCTCGCGACCGGTGTAGGCATCCAGGACGGGAGTCCACAGCCCGGGGAACTGTTTGTAGGTGTCGAACACGGTGTCGGTCAGGCTGCCGGTTCCCCACCAGCCCATTTCGGTAATCCAGATCGGCTTGTCGGCTTCGCCGTTCGCGTCGGCAATGTCGCGAAAAGCCTGAGTCTCGGCGACGTCCGCATTTGGCAAAACCTCGGTCCGGAACATTCCCCAACTGTCGTATTGGTGATGATTCAGGATGTCGTAGTGCCCACGGGCGGCATCCCAAAACTCGATGCGCTCGCCGACGATAGGCAGATTGTTGTAGGCACAGGCCAAGGTTTTGGCATTCGAATCGAGGCTCTTCACGATGGCGTTGGCAGGCCGCAGCACCTTCTCGCAATACTCGACAACGGTTAGACCCTTGTGGTGAACTTTGGGCTCATTGAGGATTTCCCAATACGTGATGCGGTCTTTGTATCGCTTCACCCAGGCCTCGACGAACCGATCTTGGTGCTCCGGGTGGTGGTTGACAACGTCCTTTAGCGACGTCCCCGCCCAAGCGGGAACGGCCGGATCATCGAAGTGACCGCCAAGCGTCGCAACGATCTGGACGCCCTTCGCGGCACAGTCATCGACGATCCGGTCGTACAGGTCCCAATCAAAAACGTCCGCCTCCGGCTGAACCAGCGGCCACGAGAAGGCGAGCCGGTTCCACTTACAACCCAGCTCGACGAACTGATCGACGATCCACTCGCTGTCATGGACGAACGTATGGAAGCCGGGGCGACCGACGTCCGGTCGCACGTGGTTCAGGCCAACGGAATCGGAGAGGTTATTCATGTTGCGTCCAATCGAGAACAATGCCAAGCGAAGGCTGCTTTTGCTGGATCAGCGACCACATTTCGGGTGCCTGCGCGAACGGCACGTGGTGCGAGACGATGTCGCGAAACCGCATTTTGCCCGCCGCCATCAGGTCCAACGTGGCCTCGAGCCGCGCGCGCGTCCATCCTGAAACAAAGTGCGCGGTCACCTCGCGTTGCTGCAAATGGGCCATGTTTGCCCAGGTTTCGCCCGAGCTGAATCCGGCATAAACGATTTCGCCGCCGCGCGGCGGAAAAAGATCCATGTATCGCGACTGAACCGCCTCGCCCTGGATCGTGTCGATGATCGAGAAAACTGACTCGACGCCAGTTTCGCTTCGCACCGCCCCAACGAGATCGGACTCTTTGCCGTTCACCGTCGCATCGATGCCCGCTTTCCGGGCAATCTCAAGCCGCTCGCTGCGGTGCCCAACCAAAACAACCTTCGCCCCCCTCGCCCGGGCCGCCTGCGCGGCGCATTGGCCGATGACACCATCCCCAAAGACCGCCACCCAGTCGCCAGGCGTGATGGTCGCGCGGGAGGCCGCATTGAACCCAACCTGTGCGACGACAAAGCTCGCGGCATCCACCGGATCCACCCCCTCCGGAAGGCGATAGATCTCGCCTTCGCTTGTATTGGCCAAACCGATGTGCGAACCCCACATCGAAGCGACTCCTCCCGGCGCCGAAGCCCACGTGGCCGCCACGCGCTCTCCGATGTTCCAGCCGGTAACGCCTTCGCCTAGGGCGGTCACCATGCCGACGCGCTGGTAGCCCGGAACGCACGGATACTGCGTAGGCTGCCAAGTGAAGACATCCTGCAATACCCAGCCTTCGGTGCCGGGGCTGATCACGCTGAACTCAGTCTTCACCTGTACTTCGCCCGGGGCCGGGGGCGGGACCGAGACCTCGCGGACGGCGACCTGCCCAAGTGACTCAAAAACGACGGCGGACGTATTCATTGCTTCAAGGGCACCTTTTTGGCCCGGTAGATTCGGTAGACGGCGCATCCGTGCGGCGGCAAGGTGGTCCGGATCACGTTATCAAGGACGGGGAGTTCCTTCTGGCTCCAGGCGTCCCTGGTAGTGGTGCCAGCGATGCCGTACATCGCGAGATCTAGCGGGCCGGTCCAAGCGGAGTCGCCGACGTTAAAGAGGGCGATAACGGCGTCGCGGCCGACCGCGGTTCGCCACCCGATGAGGTCGCCCATGCGAAAGACTTCCTGAGGGTCCTTTCCTTTCTGGTTTGCCGCGAGTAGGTCTGGGTTCGTCAGAAGGTCCATCGTCTTGTCATCCATCGACGGCAGGTCTCCACCAATCATCAACGGCGAGCGAGCGATGCTCCATGCGGCCATCAGGGTTTGTTGCTCCGGCCAGGTGAAACGCGTGGCGCGTTCCGGGTCATCGCCTCCGGTTCCGCCCATGAGAAGTCGACCGACCGGGAGCATGTCGCCATCTGGCCAGCCGCCATCGCGAGCGTAGGGTGCCCATGCCGCGAGACGATCAAGGTTTCGGCGGAGGTCGCTCCACACATCCCAAAAGTCGGGCGAGATTCGCCACATGTGGGAGTGCTGCGCGGCATGCACGGCATTTTTGACCCAGTTTTCGTCACCGGGGGAGAGGCTCAGCACCATGGGTCGGCCGCTTTTTTGCAGGGCCTTGGCAACCATTTCGACCTCAGCGGCAAAGTACGGGCTCGACATGTCGTCCATCTTGACGAAATCGACCCCCCACTCGGCCCACTGCGCAAATATCGAATCGTAATATGCTTGCGATGCGGGGGACCCAGCGCGAACCCCGTACATCATGCTGTTCCAGCCGCATAGGCTAGTCCGGTCAGCGATGTCATCGTGGGTGGCTTGGCTGCCAAGGATGGGCAGCTTGGCTTCCGCCGCGACCCGGGGAACACCTCGCAGGTAGTGAATTCCAAACTTTAGGCCGAGCTTACGGATCCGGTTGGAGAGCGTTCGGAAGCTGCGGCTCTTTAACGTCGAAGGGAACTTCCTGGCATCGGGAAGGTAGCGGCCGTACATATCCATGATGTCCAGCGGTCCGGCGGGTTCCGTCGCCGGCCCCATCCAGCCGCCATCAATGACGATGTATCGGTAGCCGTGCCGCTTCAGTTTCTGCACCATGACCTCGGCCGTGGCAAGAAACTGCTGCTCGTTAACCTGGTGTAAGTAAACCGTCCAGCTATTCCAGCCAAGCGGGGGCGCTTTTGCCAATTGCAGATCTTTCACGCTTGTGTTCCGGAGCGTTTCGGGTTGGTCATCGTATGGTCCAGCCTCCGTCGACGAGCATCGTCGTTCCGGTGACCAGCGACGACTCGCGTGAGGCGAGGAACAGCACGGCGGCCGCGACTTCGCGCGGCTCACCGATGCGATGAAGGGCGGCGATACGCTCCTCCACGTCCGCGCGGCGTGCGGGATCAGCGAGGTAAGGGGTGGTTCCGGGAGTCCAAACGAAGGTTGGCGAGACGGCATTCACGGTGATTCCGAAGCCGCCCCACTCGATGGCCATGCACCTCGTGAGGTGGTTTAGCGCGGCCTTTGCCATGCAGTAGGTTCCGTCGCCCGGCAAAACGATGGTGCCGGCCTGCGAACTCATGTTGATGATGCGGCCGTAAGCCTGCTCGCGCATGATTTTTGCCGCCACCTGCGAAGCAAAAAACGAGCCCTTCACGTTTTGACTCATCACGTAGTCGAACTGGTCTTCCGTAACGTCGAGCAGATCGCTTCCGCAGGCACCGCCGACATTATTCACGAGGATATCGAGCCGCCCCAGCGCGGCCGCCGCCTCGGCGACGCCCTCGCGAACGCGCGCCAGGTTGTGAACATCCATTTCGATCATCACGGCGCGCCGACCGGTCGCTTCGATTTCGGCAACAAGATCGGCGGCGGCGTTCACATCCCGAACGCCGATCGCGACATCTGCGCCGGCCTGGGCCAGCGCCAGGGCGCATTCGCGCCCAAGACCTTTTGCAGCGCCGGTGACGAGGGCCGTTTGGCCAATTAACGAGAAGTACGGTGACATGCTCATGATCTTGCGCTAGGCGGGCAGGTGTTTTGCGGTCTTTTCGGCTAGGCCGGTCAAGCTCACTTTTTCGTAACCCTTCACGCCGGTCTCGAGCGAGTCTTGGAGCGGGTCGAGCCACTTCGCCGGGATGGACGACAGGCCGTGCGCCGCGCCAAAGATGGAGCCGGCAGTGGCGCCATTGCAGTCCGTATCGTAAAGCGGCTCGACGGCCGCGCAGATGGTCTTCTCGAAGTCATCCTCACCCCAAAGCAGTCCAATGGCGACCACGACCGCGTTGGTAATCGTGTGGGTCCAAACGTGCCAGCTGTCCTCGTCATACTTGGCGCGTACGACCTCGATGACCTCTCGCAACGAGATGCCGGAATCACGCCAAACGATCGCTTCCTTGATGGCATCCGCAAGTCGACACTCGGCCGGAATCTCGCCGAGCCCCGCCGCAATGATCTTGCGAACGTCGGTCGTCGTGAAGGCGGCGGCGATACACGCAGCCGCCCACATTTCGCCGTAAATTCCGTTGCGGATGTGGGAGATTCGGGCGTCCCGCCAGGCCATCTCAGCGGCAAGCTCGGGGTTACCCGGATTGACATAGCCAAAATAGTCGGCTCGAATCTGCGCGCCGATCCACTCTCGGTACGGGTTCTGATACGTTGCCGACTCATGCGGCGCGATGCCGTTCACAAAGTTGCGGTAGGCAATTCGCTCGGCGGTGCAGGTGTGGAGAATGGGAATGTTCTCCAGCCAGAACGTCACGACGTCGCCACTCGTGAAGTCGCGACCGTACTTCTCGACAATCGCCAAACCAGTGACGGTGTAGTTCATGTCGTCGTCTTCGGGCATGCCGTGGCATCGGTCAATGAGGAACGCGCCGGACCACACGTTCTCGCCGAACGCCGCGTCCCAGGTTCCGGGTGCAACGTCATCGGACCGCAGATACCGGTGCATCGGCAAATTGCCCGAGCCCGCTAGGATTGGATCGACTAGCTTGCTTCGATAGCCTTCGATCGGCTTGCCGAGAAGGCATCCCGCAGCGCGGCCGCACCAGGCTCCCTTCAATCGCTCGTAGATGTCATGGGGAACGGGTCCCAGTTCAACGCGGTCGGAAGGTCGCAGCGCGCGAATCGCCTCCAGTTCATCCGGTTCTCGGGCGGCAAGTCCATCATTGGTCGGAAGCGACTGAACGTCATCCATGAACTTGCGGAATCTCGCTTGGGTCTCCGGGAGATCGAAGTCGGCCGCCTTGAGCGCGGCAATTTCCGCCTCGACGGAACTGAGATCCCGGCCCTCATCACCAAGCTGTTGCAACTCGGTTTCGAGGTCGGTCGTCGTCATATGAAGCCAGATGAACTTTTGCATGATTTATTCGCCTTGCGGTTTGGAGATTCGAGGATTCACTTCGAGGCAGTGGCGGCCTTCGCCAAGGGTGGCAAACGGTCCGGGCGCACTGTTTGGCCCCCTGCGGTTGCCGAAGTAGTCGCGCGGGCACTCGGTAAGGGTCGGAACGACCGGGCTGACCGCTTCCTTAGAGAGCCGAAGCTCGAAGTAGGTATCGCGCGCGGCTAGCGTCGACGTTCCTTTCACTACGGCGCCGTTCTCGGAGGTGATTCGGAACGCGCCGGGCGCGAAGCTGTGCCGGTCGAAGCCGAGCTTTTGCCACTCTTCAAGCTTCAGGTAGGCGTTGCCGCTGTTCGAGTCCGGGGTCACGCCGGCGTCCGTGAGCTGCTTGTCCAGCACCGCGCGCGGGAGGTTGCCATCGTTATCGCCCAAGCAGAAGCGGTGGAAGCCCAAGCCCTCCCACTGCCACTGGGTGCCGTTGATGAAGTGGTTGTGTTCGCTTAGGTTGCCGCTGGAGCGCTCGGCGACGGCCGGCAGGCAAATGTGGCCGCGGTAGTTATCGATGAAGAGGTTGTTCAGCAACTGGTTCTTCGAGCATCCCGCCGGACGCTCGACGCCGTCCTTGTGCGGAAATGGGCGGTCGGTGACGTAGCGCATGTAGATGCCGAAGTGCGCGTTGCCAAAAACCAGGTTGTGCGCAATCAGGACGTCGTTGGCGTCGTGGCTGTAGATTCCGTCGCCGAGACGCGTGTAGGCAACAATGTTGTGGTCGACGGTTGCTTTGTCCGCACCCAGCTCGATGAAAATTCCGCAGCCAACATTGTTCACCACAAAATTTCGTGAAACGCGCGCGCCGGTCCAAACGGCATCAAGCCAGATTCCGGCGGCCTCATTGTCGCGGATGATATTGCCTTCAATGACACCATCGATAAACTCATGAAACTTGAGGCCGCCCTCTTCAACGGTTGCCAGCGAGAGGCAGGAATTTCGTTCGACGATGTTGTTGCGGACGACGGTCCGCTTGGACCGCTGGCCGCACGCGCCGACCTCGCCGTTATCGCAAAGATGGTTGTCCTCAATCAGGTTGTCGTGCGGAATGATGCCGTCGCCGCGCTCGGCTCCACCGCCGATTCCCGAGTCGATGCCGATCGTTTTCGCATAGCGCACGACGTTGCCGGCAAACCGGATGTGGTGACCGGCGCGGAAACCTACCGCTCCGCACTGGCGTCGCTGGACTTCCCAGAAGGCCGCCGCCGATTGGTTTGCGCATCGCTCGAAAACGAAGCCCTCAACGTTGAAGTAGCCCATTCCTCGATCGAGCGGGACAAAGAGCCGGTCGCGCAAGGTGACTTCGACCTGTCCGGGCGTCGAATCGGCCGAGACGTGGATCTCGATTTTGGTGCCGTTCTCTAGGGCGGCCCAAGTGCCGGGCTGCAGAGCCTCGCCGTTCACCTCGCGCATCATCTGGTCGCCGATGAAAACCTGGCCGAGGGTTCCGCCGATTCGGCTTCCGTCGAGGCGCATAGCAAACGGATTTCGCACCGCGATGAGCGCGGGCGGCAGAACGAGAACGTGCCTTCCCGGTGCAAGCGGCGTTTCCTGCAAGATTTCGGAGCCGCGCACGAAGGCCGCGTGGGGGATCGACGACCGAATCGTGATCGGCTTGCCTTCGGCTCCGCTCTTCGGCGGAGTGACGGTTTCTCGGTAGATCCCTGGGGCAACGTTCACCGTGTCGCCGGGTCCGGCCAGCTTCAACGCGGCGTTGATCGTCTTGGTTGGCTGGTCTTTTGAACCGGGTCCGGCGTCGCTGGCGGAGGGGTGAGATATGTCAGTCCAAAATTCCATGGTCGATCCTAGTCGGGTCGTTTATAATTATAACGAGATCGATCCAAGAAGTGGGAAGGCCTGCAAAATTCAGCAGAACTTTGCTTCGCAGTTGCCCACGCCAAGACGCCTTACCGGTTAGCCAATGAGAAACCTCCCCGTAAAAGCCACCCTTCTTTTGCTTCTGGCCGCCGGATTGCCGGGCATGGCGCGCGCGCAATCGGCGCTTCCGCCCGACGACCAGTACGTGATGGTTCAGAACGGACGCCTGACCGTTGGCGGGGAGCGGATTCGCCTTTGGTGCGCCATCGGTGGCTTCCCCAACCCGAGCTACATCCAGCCAGCCGACCCAGCAGAAGAAAAAAAGAAGAAGCGCGATCGCGCCTACCGTGATGCGGAGGCCATCATCGCGCGCTTCATCGACCTGGGCTTTAACGGCATGCGCATGTGGGCGCGTCCAAACGGCAACTACGTGAAAGGAGATGGCTCCGAGAGCGACGTTGTGGATTACTTCGTATCCGTCGCGAAGGCCAAAGGCTTCCGAATCTGGGTGCCGTCGATTTCTACGACCCCGGCGGTTGATGCCGACGCCAAGCTGGTCGATGATCCGGCGACCGAGGCCGCATGGAAGGCCGGCCTTGCCCAGGGCGGAAACGGCATCGCGCGGGTTTGGGACGCTCGACTCGAGAAAGCCCAGATTCAAGGCATGCAGAAACTGGCCGACCATGTGAACCAGCACACCGGACTTCGATGGGGCGATGACCCGGTATTCGGCATCTGGGAGCTCACCAACGAGGAGTGGTGGATGATGAAAATGGTCGGCGGCGAGTGGCAAAAGCTCCCGGCGTACTTCCGCGAGTCGCTCTCGCGCCAGTGGCACGACTTCCTAAAGAAGAAGTACGCATCCGAGTCGAAGCTGCTCACCGCCTGGTCGTTCCTGCTGCCCGGCGAGAACCTCGATAAGGGGACGATCCAGATTGCCCCGATCGCCAGCGGAGTGGCGCGGGACCTTTCCGGCATGGATCCGCAGGCGCGGCTTCAGGTGGAAGCGGCCATGTCTTCCGGCAAGCAAAAGTTTACGCGGGATGACTTTGTCCGCCAGCGCGGTGCGGACGTGCTGGAGTTTTTCCTGCAGATTCAGCTTGCACACAAGAAGCGATTGCAGACCGCGCTGAAAGGGATGGGCAAAAGCATGCGGCTTGGGCCAACGGTTTTTGATACGGGCATCGGTTACGAAGCGCAGTCGCAGTTCATGCATCAGAATGCAGATGCGGTCGCGCACGACGCCTACATCACGGGCTTCACCGCCGACAAAAAGAACCCTCGCTACCCATGGTTTGCCGGCGTGGAAGAGTGGCCGAAGATCTCGCAGGACGTGCCTTGGCTGGAGCATAACCGGGTCGAAGGCAAGCCGTATCTCTGCTACGAGACCCAAATCATGCAGCCGGCGAAGTACCGGGCCGAGTTCCCGCTACGCATTTTGGCCCTTGCGGCGATCCAAGATTGGGATGCCATCTGCTGGCACTATTGGGGAAGCGTGGGCGACATCACGACCAGCCCGAATCCCTGGGATCGGCCGATGGACAACACCACCGGATGGCACCCGCAGGGTTACCATTACACCTTCGACGCCGTTCAGAACGCGATGATGCGCGCCGCCGCCCACATGTTTCGCGGCGGATGGCTCAAGCCAGCCCCGACGCCTACGAAGTTTATCTTCGGAAAAAAGAGCCTCTACGATCCGGCCTCGATGGATTACGGCGGATCGTACGGCGCGATTGGACGACGCCTTCTGCCGACGACCTACAAGCACGGCGTCCGCATGCTGATTGACCCGACTCGGGAGGACGACGCGGTGGAGGGCCCAACCCAAGACCCGCTTGGCAACGCGCTGCCGAATATCGTCAAGTCGACCGATCAGATCACCTGGGATGTTGGCCGGGGCGGATTGAAGATGGATGCGCCCGGCGCGGCCGCATTCACCGGGTTTTTCAGCCGATATGGGGAGAAGATGACGTTCACGAGCGGCATCTCGCTGAGCGACGTCAAGATCACCGTTCCGCCGAAAATGCCCTATCCTGAAGGCATCGCCCAGGAGCGCTACATTGGTTTCGTGCTTTGCTCGGAGGACGGCCTTCCGCTTGCGTTGACGAAGCGGGCCACTTTGGCCATCAAAAGCACGAGCTTCAACACCGGTTTCAAGATGCTTTGGAAGGACGGCAACCTGTCGGAAGGCGGAACGCTTCCCGTCCTAGAGGCGCAAGTCGCTGCGACGGTGCGGGGCAAAGCGCTTGCTGGCATGCGCTACGCATACTTCGATTGGAGCATGAAGCGAATTGGTAGCGGTACGATTGGGTCCGACGGCGTGATCAAGATTCCGAGCACGCTGCCCATCTGGATCATCGAGCTAACCCGACCATGAAATTCACCGATCTTCCGGCCGACATTCAGGAGAAAGCCGCGGGCGACTGGGGGCTTCAGGTTCCCTTGGATCCGCTTCCCGGGTTCTTCCCGGAAGACGCGGAGGAGTGGATGACGCGCCACAACCGGTATTCGGTGCTTGCCGCCGCAGGCGGTGTCCGAGTGCTCTTCATCGGTGACTCGATCACCGAAGGTTGGGGCGGCGAAGGCGCCGACACTTGGGCGAAGCACTTTTGCCCGCTTTATGCGGCGAACTTTGGCATTGGTGGCGACCGCACGCAACAGATCCTTTGGCGGTTACAGAACGGAACCCTGGATGGCATTGAGCCGGAGGTCGTCGTGCTGCTTATCGGCGTGAACAATCTTTGGTCGATGAGCCATTCGGCCGACGAAGTTGCGGCCGGCGTCTTCGCCGTCGTCGCTGAGATTCAGAACCGGCTTCCAAACGCGAAGATCCTCTTGCAGGGCATTTTGCCCACCGGCGAAGCCGCCGACCACCCGCTCCGCGCGATCATTCGCGACATTAACACGGCCCTTACCGCAAAGAGTTTCCCCGGTCACGTTCGCTACGTTGACTTCGGCAGCCTGTTCTTGGAGCCGGATGGGACGATCCTTGCCAGCACCATGCCCGACTTCTGCCACCTATCGGCAGCAGCCTACGCCAATTGGGGCGAAGCCCTGGCGACGGAACTCGCTCTGATTAACCCTTAACCGCGCCGAGCTGAATTCCCTTCACGAGGTGCTTCTGGCCCACGATGAAGAGGATCAGCGGCGGGATGATGCTCATGACCGAAGCGGCCATCAGCAGGTTCGTCTGGCTGCCGTACTTACTGTCGAAGAACGTGAGGCCAACCGGCAGCGTCCGCAATCCGTCGCTTTTCAGCATGATTAGCGGGCCGATGAGGCTGCCGTAGTTGCCCATGAAGGAAAAAATCGCGAGGGTGATGATGCCTGAGCGCGAAAGCGGCAGCACGATCTCCCACAGGATTTGCCAACTGTTCGCGCCGTCGATGCGGGCGGCCTCGTCGAGTGCCTTCGGGACTCCGAGCATCACCTGCCGCAACAAGAAAACGCCGAACGCAGTGAAGGCGCTTGGCACGATGAGCGCGGCATAGGTATCCAGCATTCCCAAGTTGACGATGATCGCGAAGCCAGGAATCTGCGTGACGACGCCCGGGATCATCCTCGTTGCCAAGTAAACGCGGAATAGGAAGTCGCGCGACTTCCACTCCAACCGCGTGAAGGAGTAGGCGGCCAACGCACTGGTTAAACACGTTAGGTACGTGACCCACGACGCCACGAAAATGCTGTTGAGGTAGTACCGGCCAAACCGGATCTGCGCGAACACTTCCTGGAAGTTGCCGGGCCGCCAATCCTTCGGCAGAAAGCTACCGGACTCGACTTCAGAGAGCGGCTTCAGACTCGTGAAAAGCATCCAGAAGAACGGGACCAGCGACATGATCGCCAGCCCGACCAGGGCCGTGTAGACGAATGCGCCCTTGGCTATCGAACCTTTCATCAGTAGTTTGTCTCCTTATTGCCAAACTTCCACAGCAAGCCGCTGAAGGCGAAGACAATGGCGAAAAGCACCCAGGCAACCGCCGAGGCGTAGCCAAACTGGTATTCGACGAACGACTTGCGGAAGATGTGATACGCCAGCGTGGTCGTGGTTCCGGCCGGGCCACCGCCCGTCATGACCTGCGCCGAATCGACGCCGCCCTGGAACCCGCCGATGACGGACATGATGACGATGAAGAACGTCGTTGGGGCAAGCTGGGGCCACTTCACGTGGCGGAAAACCGCCCACCTTCCGGCGCCGTCTAGCGACGCCGCTTCGATCAATTCATCCGGCATGTTGGTGAGCGCCGCCAGATACAAGAGCATGTTGCCGCCGCCCAGCCCGGCCCAGAATCCCATGAAGACCAGCGCTTCCCTGGCTCCCAAGCCGATATCCTTCACTGCGAAAGCGATCTTCTCGGGGTGCAAGCCCATCAGGTTTTGCGTCGATTGAAGCCATCCCGGCCCTTGGAACGGCAGCGAAAAAAGGTCAAAAACTCCGCGCAGGCACGCATTGATGAGTCCGTGATCCGGGTTATACAGCCCCTTCCACATGATCATGATCGCGACGCCGGCCGTGAACGATGGCAAGTACAGCAACGTTCGGAACAGCGTCATCCCGCGAAGGCGGCTGTCCAGCAGCAACGCTACCACCAACGAGCCAGCAATGCCGACCGGGATGAACGCCATAAAGTAGACGGTGTTGATGAAGAACGTCCAGAACTGGGAGCTTTGGCCGACCTGCTGGTAGTTCCGAAAACCCACGAACTCGAGCGGGGGCGAGTTCATGATGTTCCAGTTGGTGAGGCTGGCTCCGAATGAGAAGATCACCGGTCCGGCGGTAAACACCAAAAAGCCAAGCAGGTTCGGCAGCAAGTAGGCCAAGCCGAGAATGGTCGCGATTCGCGTCGCTCGTTTTTTGTTCTTTGCCGTCATTTCGAGCCCTCCGCGTACCGTTTTGCCAGGGCGGCGTTTGCCGCCAGATTTTCCTGAAGAAGCTTTTCGCCCGCCGCCTGGGCCGCTGCAAGGGCCGCCTTCGGATCCTTAATTCCTTGATTCACCAAGTCGAGCTGGAAGCCAACGGCTTCATCCACTTGCCCGTTCGAAATGTACGGGCTGCTTTCGTCCGGCTGCGCCGCGAGCATCGACTGCCGCCAGATCGGGTTGTACTTTTCTTCCGGAAAGTCCGGATTGAACTGAAACTTCGGCTCCTCGGTGTACTTCAGTGAAGGGCCAACTCCGTCCGCTAGGTCGTTGTTGAGCCGGTTGTAGCCGCCATCCGTGACAAACTTGATGAAGCGGAGCGCGGCGGCGCGGCGCGGGCTTCGGGAGTTCACCGCGATCGTTCTTCCCTTCAGGCGAGTCGAGCCGGTGGCCGAGAGTGGCAACTTGACGACGCCAACCTTCAGGTCCGGTGCACGGCGAAAGTTGCCGGTGAAGTAGCGCGGTCCAACGACCATAGCCGCCCGGCGTCCCACGAATCGGCTTTCATTGCCGGAACCCCAGCCCCCGACGGAGGCCATCGAATTCGACTCGGATGCGGTTGGCGCAAGCTTATGGACGTAGATGAGAGACGACATGAGGTTAACCGCCGCCAGCGCCTCCGGGGTGTCGATCGTCAGCTTTCGCCCGTCATCGGTGAAAAGTCTGGCTCCACACATCGCAAAGAAATCGCGCCAATCCCACCAGAACAGAAGGCCGTACCGGGTTGTCCGTCCGGAAGCGTCTTTCGCGGTGAGCTTTTTGCCGATGGCAATGATGTCGTCCCAAGTCGGATTCACCGGCGGATATGGCAGCTTCATCTCATCGAACGCCTGGCGATCGTAGAAGATGGCGAGCGTATCGAGGTTCGCCGGAACGCCGTAGGTTCGGTCTTCGATGGCGAACAACGGCTTGGCCGCCGGCCAGATTTCGCTCAGCGGGTCGTAGCCCATTTTCGCCAGCTCATCCGTGAGGTCCAGCGCGATTCCCGAATCGACGAACACCTTCAGCGTCGTGCCGGGCATATCAAAAACGTCCGGACCCACGCCGCCGATCGACTGCACGACAACCTTGTTCGGGTCGTTGTTCGTGGGATCGATCCGCAGATCGAGGTCGGGATTCAGTTTATTAAAGAGAGCAATTTGCTCGCGACGAATCGGCGTGTCGTCGGTCGCCCACGTCACGATGGTCTTTCCTGCGGGCACCGGATCGCGCGAAGTCGGCAACATGAAAAGCGTCCAGCCGACAAGGACGACGAGAATCGCAGAAAAAAGGGCGCGCATTCCTAATCCGGAAACCTTGCCATGATGTCGGCTCCGGAGATCACGCGGCTAATTTCTTGGTCCGGCGGTCCGTCCAGGTCCAAGCGCAAGACGGTAAGAATGTCGTCCGGGTCGTCCTTCGGCAAGCCGTGGATGATCGTTTGGTTTCCGCGCCGCTCCCAGGAGAGCTCGGCCGGATAGCTGAGAATTTCGGCTCCGGTGACGTTGGGAACCAGACCACCGATGCTCAGATCGGACCCAAAGTACCGCTCCAGGAACAGATACATCCGGTTTTCGGCGGCCAGGGTGGAGCCCCAAAGGTTAAACGGCAACCGGTCTACCGGCTTCGCTTCGATAGCCTCGCGGTTAGTTTCTAACCATGCGCCGACACGCTCGACAATCTGGCGGCTTTCATCCGGAATTCTTCCGGCCGCATCCGGCCCAACGTTTAGCAACAGATTGCCTCCGTTACTCGAAATCTTCGCCAGGGTCCGGGCGACCTGCCGTGGAGTTTTGAAATCTTTATCGCCGTCCACGTACGCCCACGACTCGTTCAGCGTCATGCACGCTTCCCACATCCGGCCCATATGCGGCGCGTTGCTATTCTGCTCGGAGATCGAGAAATCCTCGGCCAGCATAGAGCGGTTGTTGATGAGGATGCCCGGCTGATGCTGCCGAACCATTGCGTTCAGCTCTTTTGCGCGCCACTGGGCGGCAGAAAGACCCTGCGGGAGGTCGTACCACATCACGTCGATCTTCCCGTATTGGGTTACTAACTCTTCGACCATCGCCCAGGTTGTCTCGGCGAACCGAACCTGCGCGGCCACGTCACCGTGTACGGCGCGAGACCAATCGGGCTGGTCCCAATCACCTAATGAGTAGTACAAACCAACACGAAGCCCTTCAGCGCGAAATGCTTCCACAAACTCCGCTACGAAGTCTCGCTTCGCCGCCGAGCTCACCGAGTTAAACGCGCAAACCTTTGAGTTCCAGAGGCAGAAACCGTCGTGGTGCTTGGTCGTTAAGACCGCGTAGCGCATTCCGCTCGCGGCGGCAAAAGCCGCCCATTCGCGAGCATTGAACCCGTCACCGGTAAATCTGTCAGCGAGCGTATGGTATTCGTCGGCGGGAATTTGCTCCCGGTTTCGCGCCCACTCCCCGCGACCGAGAATGGAATAAAGACCCCAGTGCAAGAAGAGTCCGTAGCGAGCCTCTTGGAACCAGGCACGATCACGCTCGGAGGCCAGTGCGTCCGGACGCAACTCGGTGTTCCTAACCGATTCCATCACACTCACAATCTTTCTTCCTTTCTCGATTTCTTTACGCAACAACGCTGGGCACCTTTTGGCGAAGCAATTACTTGGCGGGACACAAGCCGAGGCTAGTTCGACATGCTGCCGAGCGCCGGCCAGCCCTTCTGCGCAAGCATTTCGTCGTTATTCGAAAACTCGACGATGCGTTTCTTGTCTTCTGGCGTCAATTTGTTCCAGTCACCTTCGGCACGTTTGAAGATCGCAACCGCTTCATCGCGACGGGCGCGCGCAGCGTCCATTTCCGTCTTCGGTGGGTTCTGGGCGAGGTTCGGATCGTACTGCTCGCCGCAACCGAACAGGAAAAGCGACGCGAAAATGGCGAGGAGGAGTCGATTTTTCATGGCTGTATGCATCAAAACGGGTGCGGCCCACCCCAAGGCAGACCGCACCGCGTGGTCTCTTAGTAAACGCCCGGGATCGAGTCCTGCGGGAAGATGTTCTCTACCTTCAGGCTACCGAGCTTGATGACTTTCGAGTGTCCGTCGACGTAGGTGACGGGTGCCGACTGGGTGTAAGCCCATCGGATGCCTTTGCACATGTAGGGTCCCCAAGTGCAGAACCAGGTGCCGAGGGCGCCCGGACCATTTCTGTTCTCCCACGAGAGGTCAGCCTTGATCCAGTTGTCCTTGTACCACTGAGCGGCCACGGCGAGGCCGGCTCCGCTGGAGCTGCCACCGGATACCTGCTCCGGTCGCGTCCACTCAACCGGCACTTCCCACGCTTCGCGTACGCCGCCGCTCCAAGTGAAGTTCTCGGTGAGGCCCATCATCAGCATTTCTGCCGGGCGAGCGGCTTCCGTTCCGCTGAGGCTGTTGATCGTGCCGTTCGGGTTCGATTCGCCCATAACAAGCGCGTTCGCACCGTAGCTCGGTCCGTAGGTTCCACGAGCCCAGCCGGCCGTGAAGCCAACTTCTCGTGCGACCGGGCTGCGCCACAGTCCGAGGCTGATTCGGCGAGGAGGGTTGACCGAGAAGTCAAGACCCGTGATGAAGTCGCCCTGAGCGAGCGGAACCGATCCGGACTTGATGTACGGATTGACCGTAACGTGCCATGGGGTCCAGTTCGACCAGCCGGGGTTCGAGCTAGCCATCGGGAAGACATCATCGCTGTCTGCCGAGTACATGATCGTGCCGAGGCCGATCTGCTTGACGTTGCTGAGGTCGGAGGTCTTCTTGGCGGCCAGCTTGGCCTGAGCGAAGACAGGGAAGAGAATTGCGGCGAGGATCGCAATAATTGCGATGACGACTAGGAGTTCGATGAGCGTGAATGCTCTCTCGCTTCGTTGCATATTTCACCTTCGGACAGAATTTCGGTGGAAAACCACCGAGTTATAGTTATAACTCGCTCAATATACCAAAGGTTTCCGGGTTTACCAAGAATTTTCTTAAAATTCTTTTGCGGGGAAGGAAGAGCGGCGGACAACCAGCTCCGGGGGCACCCGATCGGTGACCGGATCGGACACTTTGCCCGAAAGTCGGGCAATCATTCGGCTTGCGGCACGGCGTCCCATCTCAATCGGATGCTGTTCGATGGTGGTTAGCCAAAGGTAGCGCGAAAACTCCAAGTTTCCGTAGCCAACGAAGGCCAAGATATCGCGTCGGTAGATACCTTCCGATTCCAGGCGCATCATCGCCTGCCCCACCAAGCCATCACTGACGCCAAAGACCGCCGTTGCGCGGTGGGGCCCGACAATAAGCGGGCTGAGATCCGGATCAACGTCCGTTCGGTAGTGATGCCCAAGTTGAAGGGCAGGGTCTACGTCTATTCCATGCCGTTGCAGCGCCTGCTCATAGCCAATCCGTCGATCTCGCGAGGTCGTGGTCAACTCGCTTCCTCCCAAGAAAGCGATGCGCTCATGCCCCTGGGAAATGAGGTGCCCGACCGCGAGGTTTGCCCCGGCGATGTCGTCTGACACCACGGTATCCACAATGCCATCCAGCGACGAGTCGTCCACGACGCAAACATCAACGTCCAGCTTAATTGCCTGTTCGACCCACGCCGGAAGCTCGGCGATGGTTGCTTCGTCGCCAACCGCGATGATGCCGGCAACGCGGTGCTCCATCAACATTCGAACCTGATGACGCTCCAATTCCGGCTCATTTCGGTTGTGGGCGATGAGGATGCTGTAGCCCGCGTCGGCGAATTCGCTCTCCAGGCCGATGAGAATTTTCGAGTTAAAGGAGTGCCCGAAGTCGGGCATCAACACCCCGACCGTAAGGGTTTTACCGCGCAAAATACCGTCGGCCAGCCGGTTCGGCATGTAGCTGAGCTTCTCTGCGGCCGCCAAGACCTTTGATCGCGTGACTTCGCTGATCACCTTGTCCGTTCGGTTGCTAAGGACATAGGAGACGGTCGCCTGGGAGACCTCGGCGAGTCGAGCCACATCGATGCTGCTAGGTCTTTTCCTCACTAAATTAATCCTACTCCCATGCCCCGCGTTACCGGTCAATCCGGTTATCATTATAAACCATGGTGCACAACGCCTTGATGGCCGTAGGGAAAAACGAGATCGCCTGGCAGGAGGTTTCGCGCCGCGACCTAGCCGCAAATCAGGTTCGAATTAAGAACCGATTCGGCACCGAGAAGCACGGGACGATGAAGGCCATCGTGAAGGGCTTCGGCGAAGATCGCGGCAAATGGGACGAGGAATTGGGCCTGTACTTTGGCACCGGAGTCGCCTGGGGCTATCCCATTTCGCTTGGCAACATGAATTTTGGTGAGATCATCGAGGTCGGGCCGGGCATGGAAGAGTTCACGGTAGGCCAAACCGTCGCGGCCAGCGGCCGCTTCGAAACCGAGTCTGTGGCCTCCATCTCCGACTGCTTTCGGGTTCCGGACGGCCTGGGCTGGAAAACAGCTTTTCTTCAGCATCCGGCGGAGTTTGCCATCGGCGCGCTGCGTGACGGCAACGTTCGGTTTGGCGACCACGTGGCGGTTTTTAGCCTGGGTGCCATTGGCCTGACCGCGGTTCAGTTGGCGAAGGCGGCCGGTGCCGAATGCGTTATCGGTATCGACCCGCTTGCTTCCCGCCGCGCGGCGGCGCTGGCGTGCGGAGCCGATGTCGTCCTTGGCGAGAATCCGGAAGACATCGGCTGGCAGACCCGGCGGACCTCCCGGCGCGAGGGGATCGACGTGGTGATCGACTTCAGCGGCTCGGTCCCGGCCATGCAAAGCGCGTTCCGTGCTCTGGCTCCGTTAGGAACGTTGGTTCTCGGCGCGTATCCCGACGCAACTCAGGCGTTGGTGGACTTCGGCCGCGAGTCGCACGCGAACCAGCTGAACATCGTCTTCACCCGGGCCTGCAGCCATCCGTTGCGCGACCATCCGCGCTGGGATTGGCACCGCATCCGCAAAGCCGCTTGGCAGGCGATTCTCGCCGGCAAGCTAAACGGCGAACCGATCGTGGACGATCCGATTCCGTATGCGGACTTGCGCGAAGCCTACGAACGCGTCGTCGGTAATCCGCACGAGAGCATCAAACTGTCGGTCCGCTACCCGGATTAACGAGGCATATGACCACGTTTTGGATCGGTCCGAGCCACCCTTCCGAGGACGTTGGGGTGTTTGTCTTTCGTTGTTTGCTGGATTTGGCCGAGCGGCCCGAAGCGTTGTACGTGGATGTCTCGGCGGACCAGCGCTACAAGCTCTATGTAAACGGCGAATTGGTCGCCCACGGCCCGCAACGTGGCGACCTGAGCCGGTGGTTTTACGACTCCGTCGATCTGGCACCGTACCTTCGACAAGGCGAAAACGAGATCCGGGCGGTGGTTTGGAACTTCGGCTGGCTTGCCCCGATTGCCCAGATGGGCCTTCGCACCGGATTCGTGTGCCGGAGCGAGTGGCCGAACCTGACCACGCCGGGCGGGTGGGAATACGCGCGGCTCGAGCACTGGGGTTTTGAACGTCTGACGGCCCAGCCGGTCAGCTTCTACATGGAAGTCGGTCCCGGCGAGATATATGATTCCCGTCTGCCCGCTTCTAGCCAATGGAAAAAGCCAATACTGATCGCAGACTGGCGGGACCGGGGCAGCCGATACGAATCCATTTGGGCGATGACGCCGCGATCGATTCCGCCGATGCGCCGCGACCTCCGGACCAAGCCGCCGGCGGTCCGGCGCGGTTCCGGTAACTTCTTGAGCGGCGGGCTTTTGCTCGATTTCGAAGAGCTGCTCTGCGCGTATCCGGTGGTCGTCCTTACCGGCGATCCGGGCACAACTGTCACCCTCACGTACGACGAAGGACTTTGGGAGACCACGGAAGCCACCGGAGCCTACGGTTCGCAGGCCGTGAAGGGGCATCGCGACGAGGTTGAAGATAAGGAAGCCCGTGGGTACCAAGACAAGGTGATTTTGGGCGACGGCCCGTGCTCGTTCGAGCCACTATGGTGGCGGACGTTTCGGTACGTCACGCTGGAATCCGACAGCCCAGCGAGTCTGATCTCCTTCGAAACGTTGGAAACCGGCTATCCATATCGGGTTGAGTCATCGTTCGAAGCCGACGAGGCGAGCATCCAACCCATCTGGTCGACGGCGGTTCGCACTTTGGAGCGATGCGCCGGGGAGACGTATTTCGACTGCCCGTATTACGAACAGTTGCAATACGCAGGGGATACCCGCCTCCAGGTGCTCGCGCACTACTATCTATCCTCCGACCGCCAGCTCGCGCGCAACGCGATCTTGCAGTTGGGGGAGTCCTTGCAGGCGAACGGTCTCACGCAAAGCCGGTTCCCGAACCGGACGACGCAGTTCATCCCGCCGTTCAGCCTGTGGTGGGTGATGATGCTCCACGACCAGATGCTATACGACGGCGAAGCCCACGTCGAAGAGCATCAACAACGGTTAGCCCGCCTCGCGATCGACACGTTCACGGATTTACAGCGTGCGGACACGACCCAACATTGGATGTTTGCCGACTGGGTTCCGGGCTGGGACGCGGGCGTCCCGCCCGGAGGCGCGAATGCCACCGTGCATCATCTCACGAAGGAACTCGCCAGCGTCGCGCTTTGCTACATCTCCGGGCAGCAGCCCACGGCACCGGGTTACTTCTCCACCGTCGGCGGACTGATTTCGTCCGATCTGGACAGGAATTGGCGGCCTTCCGAGCACGCCGAAGCCCTTTTTCGCCTGCTTCAGGTGGCGCGCGGCCACGAACCATCCGCCTGGCCCGCTGCCGAACTCCGGGCCGCGAATGCCGCCGAGACGACGTTGTACTTCAGCTACTACAAGCATCTCGCGATGCGGCCAGAAAACTACTTGGCCGAGCTTGGGCCTTGGCAGCAGATGATTGAAGATGGCTTGACGACCTTCGCCGAGACTCCCGAACCTGCCCGCAGCGACTGCCATGCTTGGTCGGCGCATCCGGTTCTCGGCTTTTTCCAGATCGTCGCGGGAATCACCAGCACGTCCGCCGGCTGGCGAAAGGCGAAGATCGCGCCAAACCCCGGGGCTCTCTCCCGCTTCAACGCAGAAGTCGTTCACCCGCTGGGCTGCATTTCCGTTCGCTGGGAAGATCAAGCTTTTGACATCGAGACGCCCGTTCCCACCGAGTTCACCTATGGCGGAAAGACGGAATCGTTCGGCCCGGGCAAGCACCGGATTCGACCTTAACCAACAAAAAGATCCATCATGAAAGCCCTTCAAATTCTCTCTGGTGCCGATGTCGCCGTCGTCGATTTGCCGATTCCCCAGCCTGGGCCGGGCGAGGTCCGAGTTCGGATCGACGCCGTGACCATCTGCACGCAATGGGACCTGCACCTGCGGCACAATTCGCCGATGTTCCCCGGGCACCAGTTCCATTACCCATACACGGTTGGGCAGCCGGGCCACGAAGGGTCGGGCGTAGTGGAAGCGGTCGGCGCAAACGTCACGGAGCTGAAAGAAGGTGACCGAGTCAGCCTTTGGCGCGACCCGGGCCACGATGTTCAGGGTTGCTTTGCCCAATACGTCGTCCGCGAAACCTCAGAGGTCATTCAGGTTCCAGAGGGCCTTTCGCCGGTCGCGACCGCACCCGTCGAGCTCGCGATGTGCGTTGCCTGCTCCATCATGCAGATGGCCTCAATGCATGCCATCGACGGCAAGCGAATCGCCGTCGCCGGTCTTGGCCCGGCCGGCCTCATAGCGATCCAAATGCTGAAAGCGGAAGGTGCGGCGCATATCACAGGAATTGATCCCGTAGAAAAGCGGCGAGAGATCGCAATTCAGTTAGGGGCCGACGTCGCCTACTCGCCGGAGGAAGCCGCCGCCGCCATTCCACTCCGAAATGCCGCCATTCTCGACTCGGCGATTGATTGCGTTGGTGCCGAGCGAAGCGTGCAATTCCTGATGGACCGTGTCGCCGACACGATCTCGATTTTCGGCGTTTTGCGCGGCGAGGTGAAGTTTGGTTTTCCGCACTACATTGGCCTGCGCCTTTGCGGATATCCGCCGCATAACCGACCGGCCGCTGAGTATGCCGTGCAACTTATGACCGACGGCAAACTCGACTTGATGCCGGTGATCAGCCATGTGATGCCGATGGCCGCCTACCGCGAGGCCATCGACATGCTAGAACGGCAGGAGGCGACCAAAGTCTGCCTCCTGCCGTGGATGGATTAGCCGGGCTCGATTAGCCCGGCTGGCTTAGAGTCCGCCGCGGAAGAGCGGAATCGCGCTTCCGTTCATGAACGAGAACCGGAAAGGAGCCTGACCGCGAAGGAGGCTTCGCGTGACGCCGCCCTTCGTCTCCTGAACCAACGTTCCGTAGGGTGGTGGGCCGTAGGCGACCTCCGCAATCGTCGCACCGATGGAACCGTTGAGCACGGTGAACATCGGGTCGGTGCCAGACGTGGTGGTGTAGCTTAGGCCACCCAGAATCTCCGACTTTCCGCCATTGATTGTGTTGACCAGAGTTCCGGCTCGCTCCGTCTTCAAGCCGAGGATCCACAGGCGACCGCCGTCGTTTTGAATCTTCAGTCCTTCGGGCTCACTATTGACCTGGCGGCCCCAAACCGAGCCGCGACCGAACCGGAAGGTTCCACCTACGTTATCGAGGAACGTCTTTCCGGCAATGCCGCCCTCCTCGAACTCCGTGGAGACGCTGCTTTCGCTGTCCACAACGGCCAGAGTTCGCGAAGACTCGTTGACGAAGTCAACGCCCTTGAACCGCTCGAACAGAACGAACGGCGCGGTACCGTCCTGCAGCCGAATCTTGGCTCCGTTTGCCGTTTGAACGTTGGCGTGGAAGCCGACGATATGTCGAGTTCGACCCTCGACGAACACATCGCCGCGAAGGACGATGGCAGCGTCGCTGGGGAGATAGACGACGGCATAGCCGAAGTCCAAGGCGCGCTGGAAGGCGAGCGTGTCATCCGGCTCGTCGGTCTTTCGGAAGGTGCGCACGTTACCCCAATCCTTCGAAAGGATCGTCGCGGGCACCGGCGTTTCTTCCACCCTAAGGCGAAGGAACGTGGTCGGGTTGGGGAACAGGGTCAAGGTCGGCGGATGGGACAAGAACTGTGCCGAAGTAGCCGCCGCCACCGAAGCGGCGCCGCCATGATTGTTCTGGATCAGCGAGCCAAACCCGGCGCTGGCCAAGTCCCGTCCCACAAGAAACTCGCCGTTACTCACGGCGGCAACCGTCGACGCCGGGCCGGTTCCGGTGAAGTTGCTGTTCATCACGTAGGCAAAGCCGTACAGGTTCTTGAAAGCCGGAACCGTTCCGGTCGTCGTCAGGTTGCGAACGGAGACGCACTGGCCGTTGTTCTGGAAGGCAACGGTTCGCTGTCCGTTCAGTCGAATGTTTTCAAGCGTCTGGCTGTTGACCGTTGCGCCGGTGCTGACGCCGATATCAAAGCCCTGAACAGTTAGCCCCTTTACCAGGAGAGGACCGTTCTTATCCGCATGGCCGAGATCAAGGCCAACCGCGCCCTGGCCGTCTTTAGAGATAATGCGCACGTCGCGCATGCTGCCGGTGTTGTTCGAGTAGAACTCCACACCTTTCGCGCCCGGGTTGCCCGAACCGGTATCAACCGTTAGGCCCTTGAGCGTGTTGTTGAACCAGTCGGCAGTGGTTTCTTCCCACGAACCGTTCCAGAACGAAATGACGCCGTAACCGATGACCGGCTGCGGGTTGCTGGTGTTCGTGAGCGTGTTGTTATCCAAACGGATGGTCGTCCTCGTGCTGCCCGCGCCAAGAAGGTGGTTTCGGCCGAAGTACCAGTTGCGGTCGGAACTACTGTTCGACCGGAATCGGATGGGTGCCGTAACACGGTAAGTTCCGGCCGGCAGATATACGATACGATCTCGGCCTTCCCAGTCGAGAATGGCTTGCTGAATCGCGGCCGTGTCATCGGCAATGCCGTCGCCCTTCGCGTTGTACGGAGCCGCCTTCACGTCGATGAGGCCGGCACCGCGCGGATACACTCCGGTATCCGTAAACGGCGTCCATCGTCCGCCTGCGTAGATCCGAACCTTACCCAATGAGGCAATGTCTGCCTGCGGGAAATCGCGGTGGGTCGAGTTGATGCAGAAGCGAATGTAACGGGCCGAAATCGGTCGCGCCAGGGTTTTCAGTTCACCGTAGTAGCTGTCCGTTCCCGGTCCACGCGCCACGGTAACGCGCTCGGGGACGGTTGTCCAGCGCTCAGCGTTGTTCGACCACTGGATCGTGATGTCCTTTGCACCACGGAACGTGTAGCTCGTACCGTTTGGGTTCCAGATTCGGAACCGATCGATGGTTCGCGGCACGCCGAAATCGAAGTGGACGAGTGGAGCCTCATCATTCGGGCTTCCGTAACTCGAGTTGTACGAAAGGGCGTCCGTCGTGAGACGAAACTTGCCGCTTCCGGGGGGATCTTCCACCAACCCGTCGTTCGAGATGATGTTTTGTGGTCCGAGGTATCCGGCCTGCGCGCTTGAGGCAACCGCCTCGATCACGTTTACGGGAGTCTGAGCCACCGAAATTCGCGTGCAAAGCAAAGCGCAACAGCCAAGCAATAACCTAAGTGACAACGAGGTCGATAGATTGAGGTTCATCCAATTTCACCCTTTCGTTTTTCCGCAGCTCGCCCGTTGACACCCTTTCGGGAAGGACGGCAAGCCCGGTTATAATTATAAACGACACCTACGAAAAGATGTTCCGGCTTTTTTCGTAAAGTTTTCTCGGGCTTTCCTGCTGGCGAACAGTCTGCAATCACACCTCTAGGAGATGGTTCCCCTGCGAAGCGATGGAACCGTCGCATCGCTATGACGCAAGATGGTGCCCCTGCGAAGTGTTCTGCGACATTACATGGTGTGCAGTTTGAGACAGGACATGGTTTACACCTTGTATGCCTTTTACGCGGGTGGATATCGTGGAATCACGTCTGAACTTTGTTCGCTCTGTTCTTGCGGAAGGCA
>Ga0247843_1000159_pt1 | contig 156971 bp, 245 predicted proteins | sample LaCruzMarch2017__FD_192420 | JGI IMG/M metagenome (GOLD analysis project Ga0247843, IMG submission 192420) | Freshwater microbial communities from meromictic Lake La Cruz, Castile-La Mancha, Spain - LaCruzMarch2017_8m | ecosystem: Environmental > Aquatic > Freshwater > Lake | place: Spain... | reverse complement strand
ACTATGATGCTTCTTGATGCAGATGACTTTAGCTTTGTCGAGAAATGGTTTGGGGATGAAAAACCAAATCAATCTCTTCAAGTGGTTATCAAGATGAGCAATGGAGATACAGAAATTGTCGACGACGAAGATCTTTCCTATTAACCTGTCCACCTTAAGCCTCTAATATCTACGCCATGACAACAACACGAGCATTCATTGTAAACAACGAAGACGCCTCTGCGAATGGAACATCCTTCATGGGATGTATCACGACCACCTACGACAAGCTTGTTGAGCTGCTCGGAGAACCGATGGATGGAAGTGATGATGAGAAGACGACTGCGGAGTGGGTCATTGAATTCGAAGACGGAGAAGTAGCAACGATCTATGATTGGAAGCTTTCCTCTACACCAAAGAATCTTTATGACTGGCATGTCGGAGGACGTTCGCATCGAGTTCTGGATCTTCTAGAGGAGATCACTGGCATTCAGACTCGAGTCAGTAAATTCTAGAACATATATCAAAAACAACCTCAACTAATAGAAAGAATAATATGGGAACACCAGCATACATACAAGGCGGATCGATCGGATTTGACGCTTCAGAGTCAGCAGCAGAAGCGTTTAAGATTATCAATGAATGGGTTAACAAAGCAAATACCGGAACACTTCCTGAAGACCAGAACGGTGATTACGGAATTGAGAACCTGGAACTCTGCGCAGGCAAGCCGTTTATCACGTTCGCAGGTAGCTCCGGTCATTATCAGAACTTGCAATGGCAGATGGAGAACCTTCTGAGTGTTTGTAAACCTTTGAATGGTATGAAGTACTTCGAGGCACCAATCATGATTCAATCTGATGATGGAATCTATTGGAGTTCAGAAGACGAAGAATAAGTGTTGTCATATCAACTATAAGCAGTACACTCTTAAACACAATGAAAAACATCAAACACGCAACTCAAATGGTACGCAATCTCGAATCTAGAGGAGAGCCAAGAGATTTTATTATTGGATTTTTAACGGCAACAATCGACGGCATGAGACACGTAGCCACAATTGAAGACCTCGAATCTTATCTTGAACGCGCAGTACTTCACTCAGCAAACCACCAAAAATGAAAACACTAGCAACCATTCTAACATGTGCAACCTTCTGTAGCTGTAGTGTCTTCCAAGACAATTACAAATTCACTAACATGCACAAGCTGCATACTAAACAACACATCGTATTCAATCAACAGTATGCTGATTGCGATTACTGTAATAAAGACAAAGCAGAAGCAGTCAAGTCTATGATTGCTGACAAAGAGATTGATTTCACGAAGCCAGTTCTTTAATATGAAGTTAAAGGCAATTATTCTGAGCTGTCTGTTAGCTTGTGCAGTCCATGTACATGCTAAAGAAGATCCTATTGATGTGGCTATGGATGCCGCCATGGGGCCAGCGATGGAACGAGACGGGAGTACGGAAGGTCAGATAGCTGTCTTCAAACAAGCTCAAGTCAAGTGGGAGGTTAGACTCAATTCGGTTTATAGGCTACTGAAGGCATCAATGGGTGCAGAAGAGTTTAATGCTCTTCAACAAGCTCAGCGGGCTTGGCTTGTTTATCGAGAGAAGCAGTTGGTCTCACTTGAGTCAAGTTGTAGTAAGATTTGTCCCGGCACTAGATGGATTCCCTTTTACGAACGGGAAGTGATGTTACTCACTCGAGCTAGAGTACAAGATCTCGAAGGTCTTGTTGAGCTTGTGAATGAGCGTAGGAATTATTGAGTTGATGTGTCCTCAATCAACCTCTATAGTCTTATCTGTAATGAACACTACTACAATTACATTTAACGAAGAGGTCTGCACTCTTTCAACTAGCAAGACAATTGAGCCTTACGGTTCCAGACAGAAGCATACTATCCTCTACGTCAGCAATCCATTTGATCCTGAGGATCTGAAACATAGTGGAATCACTAAGCGCCCTGAGTATTCAGCAAAGGGAGATAATACTGAACTTGATAAGGAATGGAAGAGATATAATAAGGCCGAACTTATGATTCAGAAGCGCATTATTAGTCAGGCTGTTCGAGATGGTTTAATTGATAATGATCTTGCTAAAGAGCTTAAGTGGTCTAGGAAAGCTGGTTGTGCTTGTGGATGTTCTCCAGGATGGAAGGCACGAGACTATCGCAGGCAATCCGTTTGGTTGACAGTTACTTCTCCTTCAAAGGAAGAAGAGGGGAAGGCTCGTCTACGAGAGTACACTTCCAAGAGGGAGTTCGAAACTCTCTCCTCGATGGTAATTTAGTTGATCTGCTCAGAGTAATTAATAAGTACGTAGAGGTTCCCGATGATCCTAAATCGGAGATTGTTATTTGATATTTTAGTAGACCCGCCATGCCTCTGCTTGCAAGAAGTAGTCTTCGAAGTACAAGAAGATGAAAGCAAGATCATGCACACTTTGGCGGGTGTTCTTTTAGCTGGTTGAGGGAAAGGTGGGATCATTCCTCGTCCTGTAAGTGCAGGTTCCTCTTTGGGCAATTGCAGCCCTATAGATTGAAACACGACAAAGGCTTACCTCAATTGGCTATTTTACCGAGCGCATAGGCCTGCAAAGCCATATCCGCGACAGATGACAATGCAATGCTTCCGGACGCAACATTTAGTCTGTAGGGAACTTCTCCTCGAAAGAGAATGAGAGGTCTCGGTATGATCTTTTGAAATATTATATTCTGAAATATAATAAAGTTTATATGGTCGGCGGCTGAGGTGGTGTACTTTTAAAGTACCCTTCCCAATAATGCCGAGCTAGCCCGGCCTCCATTTTAGTAACAGGGTAGCTCAATTGGCAGAGCAGCGGTCTCCAAAACCGCTTGTTGAAGGTTCAAGTCCTTCTCCTGTTGCCATTTGAAAACAAAACCGTTTATACGCCGTTCTAGTGCCAAGAATCACTATGTATTGCTGGGGAGTTGAATGGATATTCTTAGCACTCGAAGAGGATTTTGTTGATCTGTCCAGACGGATAAGTGAAGGTCTTATCTGTAATGAAACTAAAACTTAAAACCCAATATGAGGTGTTGAAGTCAATACGAAAGCAAACACTTCCAGCACCACGTCGTCACAAGTCGGCAAAAGATTATAACAGATCAAAATTCAAAACAACTCTGGATTGATCTGTCCGCACTAAACCTCTACTATCTTATCTGTAATGAATATTGAAACCGAACTTAACCAAGCAGCTGAACAACTTAAACGAGTAATATCTCCAGAACAAATTGCATACAGTCAAGCAGTTAGTGTCTGCTCTGTTGTAATGGAGTTGGGATTGCAACGAGCCTCTGTTGATGATGTCGTTGACGGATTGAATGAAAGGTTTCATGGGCTCTTGGATCGTGATAGCATTCAAGACGTTGCAGAAGGTGCAATCGAATTTGGAATGCATGCGGGGTTAATGCAATATGTTGATAATGAGACGTTTAGTCTTTCTATTACCGGGATGTATGTAGGAAGAGATTGGTTGATGAGGCTCAAACAAACACTCTAAGTTAACACGAGAGGTTTCTCTCTCGCTTCTCTCTCGCACTTCTCTCTCGGCCGCCCCTGTTATCTTTGGAGGGGGCGGCCACAAGCTTTCAGTTGGTTCTAGTCACCGTAGTTAATTTATAGGTGAACTACTACGAGTAGGATTAGCAATACTTTTGTTGGACAGCACAACAACAATCTTTTATTGTTGAGCTCTCCACTCATCTCCTCTATGCTCTTATCTGTAATGAACACAACCTACTCAACATCAGCAAAGAAACTCCTTCAAAACTACATCGCCAACACTACCAACATCCTACTGGATGATGATGAAGCAAACGGTTGGGAATTGCACACAAACAATCTCAACTTCCTCACAAACCTCTGCAGAGGAATCGTTTCGCATGATGAGCTTAAAGCTTTCCTTGCAACTGGAATCCTTCCTCTCCTCGTGGATGTATCTGAGCTTGAAGGGGTTGAATATCTTCAGCTTGAAGATAAAGAAGTTTACGTAATCCAACTACAGCCCTCGTGGCTGTAGTTTTTTATTGATCTGTCCAACTGAAATCTCTATAGTCTTATCTGTTATGAAAAACAAATACACAGTAGTCACAAAAAGCGCTGAACACGGTATTATCGAAGTTCAGAAAGTAGAAGCTAATACGACAGTACAAGCAGTTGAAGTTGCTATTCAAAACATTATAGATCAAATGATTACAGATAGTGGAGAGATGAGCGAAAGTGATAAGCAGGAAGTAATTGACAATGAAGAACTTATCTGTATTTTTGAAGGTCATTGTAAATGTCTCTTGAATGGTGGTTGTGAATAATCTTGAACTGTCCTCCAAAATTACCTACCATCAATCCTAATGAAAGCAACATACGACTACAGCGATACTACAACACAACATTACTTCCAAATTGAACATGAGGGAGAGCAGTACGGAGTGACAGTCCATACAAAAGAGAATGGAAAGTTTATCGATGAGAACATCACTCACAACGGGGTTGAGCTTGATTATGAGGGAGAAGAGGGACAAGTTCGAGAAGACATTATGACGCATCTCGATGAGAATTGGGACAAGCTTGTAAAATAATCTTGAACTGTCCACAATCAACCTCTAATATCAAAACTATGAAATCAATCCTCAAACAAATCCTGAACGAAATCAACGACGACAACTCATTCAATCTCAAAAATGTAGATTGGGATGCTCTGAAGGAAGCCGTTAAAGACGAAGGGGTTAACAAGAACTCTTGCTACGAAGACATTAAGATTACTGTTGTAGATCTCTTTGAGAGTGTGGGTTATGAAGAGTTTGGAATTGTCGATAACGAGAAGACCCTCAACTAACAGTTTCTCTCTCTAAGGGCTAGCCCCTCTTCTCTCTCAGAGTTTCATACTTTCCCTCTGAGAGAGGGAGGGGGCGCGGAAGAAGATTGCTAAGTCAATTAGCAGCTGTTGTATTGGACAAGACAACAACAAACATTCTCAAAATAATTCTTGAACTGTCCGGTCGAAAATACTATAGTCTTATCTGTAATGAATATAAAAAATAAATGGATCGGTATTAGTTATGCAGATGGTAAAAAAATCGAAGTAAAGAAGTTAGATGATTACTGGTTAGAAAAGATAAAGTCTTCAACTACAAAGACTAAAAACTTCTATGTTGTGACTGATAGAGAACTTATGAATGAAGTTAGAGTGTTGTGTGTTGGTAATAATAGAGATATCATTAAACTTAAGTTGAACTACAGTCCTAACAGTGAATATTCTTATGAAGTTATGGATGTATTTGCGTGGGATTGTGATATGGAATAGTTTATAAAGAGTCTCTGTGACTGAAGAGGTTACAGAGACTCTTTTTTTCTTGAACTATCCACAACAAATATCTAAGATCTTATCTGTAATGAATATCACCTTAACATTCCATTTAAACTACAATAGTTGGTCTGCAGAAATTAGCGTCAATGATACTATGTTGGAAGAGCTTACTAACTACTCTGCAACATGTTACAATGACAATGGAGATTATGTAGAAGATATTGATCTTGACAAAGTTAAAGAAATTGTTGACAAGCACACAGTAAATGTTATTGCTGAAGTAGTTGAAGATACTCTAAGTTCTTAGAAATTATTGTCGACTTGTCCAACTGAAATCTCTATAGTCTTATCTGTAATGAAAAACAAATCCAAATCAAACAAAATGAAAATTGAACAAGTTCACATTCACGCTGATGTAGTCTTCTTAAAAGCACCAGAAGGTGTTGATCTCGATATAGTTGGAGAGATTATTGGTGATGACAATTGGGATATCATCTTTCTTGAGGATGGTATTGCATGTAAAGTAGATAGAGTGAATGATGTGCTTGAAGCATATCAAGAAGCTCTTGATGATCTTGAAGAAGATGAAGATGATGAAGAATAATCTTGAGCTGTCCCCAATCAATAACTAGAATCAAAATCATGAAAGACATGCTCGACACATACACAGCACTCGCTAAAGACATCAACAACAAAGCGGAGAAGATGTACAAAGGCAAGATGAAAGACGAAGAGCTCGAGGACGAGATCCGTTGCTTGTACTTGGAAGCTAGTGTCAAGACCAAGAACATCTACGACAAGCTCGTTGCTCTGCTCGACTTGAACGAACAGACCAAAGAGCTCCTCGATGACGTCAAAGATGCCACAGAAGGAGATATCGAGTTCTTCTTTGAAGACACAGAGCACACATTCGACGAAATCATCAAAGCCAATTGCTAACATGAAAGCAATCTATGCAGCAGCCATTCTGTTCTACAGCTGCTGTCTCGTCGGATCAGCCTTGCTTGCCACGCGGGCACTACTCGCCAAGCGAGATCGAGACGAGATCAGAATAGCAGCACAAGACATCCTCAACACCCCAAATCTAACAATCCTAGCAAAAAACAAATGATCAAATCCCACACCAAGCAAATCAGTTCCATCTTCATGCAGCACTTCAATCAGCTGATGGAGATCCAATCGTGCGAAGAGCTCAAGAACAAGATCAAGGAGATTGTGAACACATCTTCCATTAATCAACTGGACAAGCGCAAGATCACAATTGACATTTCGCCTCTCGAGTCCTTGCGGTCCCTGCAGTTCTATTTGACCAACTCCATGCTGAAGTACGGGGGCATGGGCGTTCGATAAGAGATTATCGTTGACTGTCTGAACCAAATCCCGGAATCTAGATACATGAAAAAGATCCTGCTTACAATCATCGGAAGTGCAGTAGCGTTTGGAATGGTCGGCTGTGTAGGAAGTGCTGACTATTACGGTGGGCAGCAGGCTGCTCCTTATGTTCCGAGGTATGTTTATGGTCAGACTTGCGAGCGTCCGATGCCTCCTGCTGGTCTTGGATACTATCGAACAGATCGTAACTTTGTTCCCAAGCCTGTTCCAGTTGGCGTTCCAGGAGGTGGGCACATCATGACTCCTTATCCCGTCTTGTACACTTCTCCAATGGTCCGTGCTGTAGAGCAATGGTAAACAGAGTTTCTCTCTCTCTCTTTAGAGGATCTTTACTGCGGAACCGAACAGTTCCGAAAGGAGAAACCGACTCTGCGGACGAACCAGTTCAGTCGAAGGCATCACGAGGATCAAGAGAACAACGACTTGGTTGATTGGTCCTCACTATAGTCCTCAAATTGGACAACACAACACCAAATAGATTGGTTGACTTGTCCACCATCAATCTCTAATATCAATCCTGTAATGAAACAAACACAAATCAAATTCAAAAACCTCACTGAAGATCAAACTATTCAAATTGTTGATTTGAATGACTACTTTGGTGATGGAGTACCAACTATCACTAAACCAGTCACAAAGAAGCAGTTCATCAAGAAGCATTTGCAAGAGATTATAGATGATGAAGATTGTGATATGGATGTCAATGAAGTATTTAGCATGATTAATGAGAATGATGGTGGTGATAGCAACAAGGTCTACATCACTGTGATAGATGGTGTTGCAACAATAGTTCGAGACTAACAATTTACAGAGTCTCTCTGACTGAAGAGGTTAGAGAGACTCTTTTTTTTAACTTCAACACGATTAAAAATATAACAACAGAGGAGTTCTTGACCTTATATGAATTTAATTGATGATTAATTCTCAATATGAACGAAAACTGCGAATCAACCAAAGAAATTCAACACAAGCTCCAACAAGCTCAGTATGCTCGTGATACTATGAATTACATGTTAAAACCATTAATCAATAGAGCTCCTTGGGCACGGGACTTTACTAAGATTCCATCTTTAAACTCTATAGTAGACAGAGTATATATGTCTATAAATGATGCTGTCGAGAAGCTTGATAAAGAAATTGAAAAAATTGAGTTACAGCTTAACGAAGCTGGAGAGCAAATGATCACTCCATCAACACTTAACGTCGATAGATAAAATTTTTCTTGCCCTGTCCACAAACAACTTTTATGGTATTTCAAGTAAAGTAAACAACATATGAAATTAAAAACCAACCTATTAGCTCTCACCTCAAGCTTATTGCTAGCTGTGGGAGGTCAAGCAGCAGCACAAACCCCTAAAGATCAAATCGCACTACAACTAGGAGCGATTCAAATGGGCTACACAGTTCCTTTTGCTGTTTCAGCAAATAGTACTGCGACACAAAAGCAACAAGCAGTCAACTCTCTCGTCATGGGACGGAATGCTATGAATGCCACAGTGTCACGACCAGCAGCAACAGTAAAGGGAGTGGTAACATCTCCTAATATCAACACTGCGGATTATCGAGATCAACTCTACTCTGCTGTGGAGTATGTAGTGACGTCTCCTGTCAGTGCATCGATTAACGGAACTGTAGTGATGTCAAATAATGCGACAGTGACTGTTAATGCTACAGCGTTGAGAGCTGCTGCAGTGTCAAATGATTGGATGACTCCTGTACCTTATGCGCTAGAGTCTCGATCTAGTGTTGATACTCAAGCGTTGCGAGCAGAGCTTGTTGCTGCTGGATTACTTGCTGTAGCTTCTGATAATAGTACAAAATCGTTCTTTATTTTTAGTCCAGATACTGCAACTGGTGTTTCTAGAGGAACGGCAGGAGAGTATTTTAAACTGCATTTTGATGCCAAAGGTAATAATCTTATAGGTCTTGGGTTCAGATATAACGGTGTGTATGAGTCGTTTGAAACAATGGTTAATAGAAGGATTGCCACAAACGATAGAATTATAACAAAACCTGGAAATTTTGTTGCAACACAAATACATCTGCCATTTGGAAGCAAAGACATCACCCCCATTAACCTAACTAATAAACCTGGAGATACATGCACCACTTTTACAGCCATTTTTGCTCAACCGGAGTCAGAGCCTCCCCTTAAGTCTATAAGTTATGTTGGGTTACTTGGACCATTCTGGCTGTTTACAAGTACCTCATCAGGAATAGGAACAACAAGCCCAACATTTCCATTAACACTAAACGGTATTAAATACAGACTATACGTAGTAGCTTTTAATTTTACTTCACAACAAGTCAAAATTGCAATTGAATCATAAGCTAAATCAAATCGACTATCATTACACAAGAAGGTGGTCTTCGAAAGGAGACCACCTCTTCTTTTACTCTCTCAACAAAACCGTTTATACGCCGTTCTAGTGCCAAGAATCCCTGCGTAATGCTACGGACTTGAAGACTGATAATTCAAACAACAGCAAGGAATCTTGTTGTACAGTCCATCAAGATGTCTGATGATCTTTCCTTGTAATGAATACAAACCACATCATCAACGACTACATCGAAGCACTCAGCGAAAGAGCTGAGCAATCTGGAGACGGAAGACTTGACTATGCAATGGGCTTTCTCTACAGCACTCTGAAGAACCTCAAGCTTCAAAGCTACGAGCTTGAACAACTTCAGCTCGACATTAAGAACCTTCGCAAGCTTGCAACGACTGAAGCTGTTTCCTAATTGACCTGTCCACTCCAATCCTCTACACTCTTATCTGTAATGAATAAAGACATCATCAATCAATACTACACAATGCTAGAGAAGTTCGAGCGGAAAGAGATCACTCAGCAGCAATGGTTCTCCTTCTGCTCTTCGATCCTTGAACGGATCATGGAAGAGAACAAAGACGTTCTCATCCGTCTCAAAAATCGTTGAACTGTCCTCTCTAAACTTCTACACTCTTATCTGTAATGAATACTAAACATCTAAAACAACTCTGGTTGAGCAACCGCACACTACAAAATCTCTCTCTGGCGTTAATGCTTTTTGCTGTGATAGATATAGCTGCATCATGTGCAGTTGTTTCTTATTTAAAGAATTCTGAACGACAACAGATTAAAGAAGCTGCTCAGGACATTCTTAATACACCAGACCTTGTAAGCATGAGTCAACAACTCAATAGTTGACCTATCCACCCCAAACCTTTAATATCTTATCTGTAATGACTACTACTACCACAATCACTAAACACACAATCATCGTTAACAAGCACGAAGCAATCAATCGATACAACGATTCTGTACTCGATCACATTCAATGTGATCTAAAGGCTTCAGACTACGAGTATTGTGAAGACTTGATCAATCTCGGTAAAGAACTTAAACGGATGCACAACAACGAGTTCACTATATTCTTTAAGGAAGGTTGTACTATGATACTGCTTGAGAGTGATGACTTTCAGCTTCTTGAAGACGAAGCAGACAACAAAGACTTCTTCTTCGAAATTCATGTCATGGATGGAGATAGATTAGTTGAGATGATTTCAAGTGATAATGTCGCTTGGTAGTCGACCTGTCCACCTGAAACCTCTACACTCTTATCTGTAATGAACAACACCAATCACATCATTAATGACTTCCTGGAAGCACTAGCAGAACGAGCAGAGATGGCTGGAGATGGCCGGCTCGATTATGTCATGGGGTTCCTGCAAGGATCCCTCAAGACTCTCGGACTTCAAACCTATGAGCTTGAAGTGCTTCAACGAGACACAATCAACCTTCGCAACCTCATTGCTGGAAAGTAATTTATGACAAAACAACAAAACACTATCAACCTTGTCCGATCAATTATGCGAGCGAGCGGCAAGACGCAAGTTTGGAACAACAAGTACGATGACGGACTTCGTACGGTGAAGTGCTATAGGCACAAATGTCCTTATGGAAGTTCGATTCCAAATGTAGACACTATGCTGAAAGACGTCCTGACTCAGACTCTCACAAAGCTTCGCATTAGGCACGAGATTAAACTCACAGCTCCTTCGAGTGGTCCTTTCAATCCAGGCACGGGAGGATTTATTGTCAAGCTTCCAGCAGAAGCTTGACCTGTCCATCCGAAACCTCTAATATCTTATCTGTAATGAAAGAACACGAACTCGCAAACTACTTGATCGAAGTCCTGGATTGGGCAAGCTCTGAGGATGGCATGGTCGTTGGTGTAGATACCTTCGAAAGTGCTGGACTCTTGACTAACAACGAAGGTCTGGTCATTAAAATGAAGACTGGAGAAGTCTTCCAACTATCAATCAAACAATCTCGCTAACATGAAACAACTACTACTTCTAATCACAGTCACAGCAACACTGACCCTCACAGGTTGTGGAGCATTCAAGAACAACCTCAGCAGGATGGGTGAGGCGCTTTCAACTGGCAACTATGTCGTGACAGTCTGGTCTGGAGATAAAGCAGTTCGCACATACGAGATCAAGGATGGGTTTGTCAACTCTGAGAAAGAATCTGATGGATGGTTCTTTATGCACAACGGCAAGCTTGTACGAGTGTCTGGCACAGTCACGATCGAACAACAATAGAATTTAACCCGAGTGCAGCGGGGAAGCCTGCACTTCATTACAAAACTGGAAGAGGTCTCTGAAAGGGGGCCTCTTCCTGCATTCTGAGGGAGTACTCTGCAGGATCAACAAAACCGTTTATACACGATCCTAGTGCCAAGAATCGTCTAGTCTTGCGACGGGATTGACTCTCAGAAGATCCCTTCAAGCTCTGGCAGCTTCTTCAATAGGTTGAGTCGGTCTTTTGCTTCCTTGTCACTAAACACATCAGACATAATCTCGCCTCCCACTTCAAGATCAATTGGGAGTTGCTCAATAGAAGTTATTCCAGTCTCTTCGATCATTAAAACTCCTCCAACCTTCAGACCCTTTGGAAGAACTTTCAATCTAAGACAGCCCCACAAGTTCAAAAATCCTTCTATAGTCAAATTGTCTGGAAGCTTATTGACAAATGTTTCCTGGAGGGAAAAAAATCCTCTCACATGCGTCAATGTGTCAGGAACGAAGTCGATCTGATACAACTCAAGATCTCCCTTGCAGCCGTTCTTAATATAGTCCTGAATTTCTTCATGGGCTTGTTTTATATTTGCTGCCAGATCTTTAATCACAGCATTATTTATGTTGATCTATCCATAAAGTCTGTAGATAGTCTTTAACAGTATGCAATATAGCTCAATCAGTAGAGTCTTGATTTGTATTCAGGAGGTTGATGGTGCAAGTCCATCTATTGCAGAAACAAGAAGTGTAGCTCAGTTGGTAGAGCAGCAACCCACTCATGGTAAAGGACCAAACGCTGTGGGGTAAAGCAAGCCGTTGGTTCGATCCCAACCACTTCTCCTTTTTCTGTTGACTTATCCCAAATACCATTCGACTATGATAAACATGAAAACAATAACAGCAGTTCTTATCCTTACTGGAATCACTAGTGGCTCTGCTCTAGCTAAGCCTGGTGGATGGATCAATGGATTCTTTGGCAACTCACAAGTAAGTGTGTCTACTTCTTCCTCATATGGTGCTCCAGTCTACTATCAGCCACAACCAGTTTATTACCAACCACGACCCATCTACTACCAACCCCAACCAATTTATTGTCCTCCCCGTCCAGTATATCACTGCGAACCTCGTCCAGTATACCATTGCGAACCCCGTCCAGTATATTATCAACAACCTTATACTCCAATGCGTCCTTACCAACAACATTCGAACTTCTATTGGCAAGGTAATAATGGATATAACAGGTAATGTGTGATGGAAAAACAAAATGAATCCCAACGACAACAAGAGCGACACAGACAAGATGCGTGATGCATTAGTCGACATCTTACATAACGCTGTCACAGCCTCAAAGGATGACCCACAACTTGCCCAATGCAGAAAGAGCTTGAGGGAACACTTCACGAAAGACATAGACGGATTCATAAAGGACTTTATTCTGTTTGAAAAACGATACTAATATTGTTGATGTGTCCACCGAAAACATCGATTATATAAACATAATGAAAACTAAATCCACTCTGCTTGCAGTAGCTTCTATCTCAGCTTTGCTTACTGGTTGCGTTTATGATGATGGCTCTGGATATTATAACAACTACCAGACTTCTCCTGGAGTGTATCCTCAAGTTCAACCACAACAATACCAGTATAATCAACCAAGAGTATATCGAACCACCACAACGGTTATCACTACTCGTCGGAATTCACAAGGATCACACTGTAATCACAGCCAAAATAACGGGTATTATAACCAAAATAACGGGTATAATAACGGTTATAACGGCCAAAATAACGGGTATAATGGGCAAAATAATGGGTTTTTTGGCGCTCTTTTCGGCCAAAATAACGGTTATAACGGCCAAAATAACGGCTATAATAGCGGAAATAACGGCTATAATACCTATCAAGGACAGTATCAAGGCTCAGGAAAAGCTGGTTCTTACAGCAATAATAGCGGCTTAGGTGGGTATAATAACGGGTATAGACCCTACTAAAACACAAGTTTATGAACACAATAGACGAAGATATCTCTATAACAATAGATAAACTCTGCACTCTACTTCAATATCGTAACTCAGAAATAGCAGAAGTTACGTATAATCTAGTAGCTGCAGCAAAGAACGTGTGGAATAAAAGCCAAGTTCCCAAAGGATTTGAAGAGGAAACAACAGACCATTGGGATGACGATGTCGTCATGCAAGGCTGGGCTAATTCCCAAGAAGATAAATGAAAGTAGAACCGATTAACAACATCCCTCCGAGCACTACCTCGAAGAAAGATTTCCAAGACCATTGGAAAAAAACAAACAAGAAGAAAAAAGAACAACAACAGCAACAGCAACAAGAAACAACAACTACACCAGAGCTGTCTACAACAAGACATACCTGGTACGCTTAACCTAATATAAATTATGATATGCAAAGTCTGTCACAATCAAATTGAATCTGAACGTCTCGAAGCCCTCCCCACTACAGCATGTTGCATCACTTGTGCACACAAGCACAACTTCGTAAAGCCTCGTAGGGGCATTATGGTCTTCGACGGAAAGACTGGTGGTGAGCTTCAAGTAATGGATGCTGACTACTTCGAGAACAATAAGCACTACTTTACTTCTCTTGGGGCTCAAGTCCACAACAAGCAACTATCAAAGGACGAAGCATGAGTGACGACAATAAAGAACCAGAAAAGGACAATCAACAGACTTTAATCACAAACGTCGCTATCGGGATTGCTGCAGTGGTAGGAGCAATCGGTCTGCTGATTGCTTGTCCGTTGGCTGTACTGTGGGCTATCAATGGTCTGTTCGATTTGAAGATCCCATATGACTTCTGGCATTGGGCTTATGCTGCAGTACTTTTAATCATGTTGCGTGCAGACTATACTTCTTCAAAATGATTAACGAATTTGATGGCATGAAGCTAATAAGGAATGCAAGACAACAACTTGCTCTCACTGGAATTTACTTAAAGACGTTTGAAGAAAGACTGCTTGATGACCCAACTGATGAGATAGCAATGGATGAGATCACAGAGATCTTTGATTCGCTGAGTCACCTCAACCAATGCATAGAGACAGAGTCCTCAGAAGACCAATCGTAACTTTTTTTAAATATATTGTTGCCATGTCGGACCAAACTGTATAATATATACCTTAATGATTGCTACACGAATGAAAAAAATAAAAGCTGCAAAGGGTAAAGGTTTCAAACTTAAACCAGGATCTCCACTGGACGATCAACAAATCAAAATGTTTGTTGCTCACTACAAGACATACAAAAGCTTCCCAGGCTCAAAGATCCCTTGTACACTAACGGGTAAGTTGACTACTGCAGTAGGTCCTTGGCTCAGGAAGAAGGTTGCAGAGTTTGGTTCAGCAGAAGCTCTCTTGAGAGGATACAAATGTCGTGGAGCTACTAAGAAGCAAAAGGTATTACCAATTGGAAAGAAGAAAAAGAAAGATGACTCCAACAAAGTAGTTAAAGAAGAGAATGGTCGTTATGACATTCCTATTGTCAATCTCAACAAACCTTCTCGTTCTCTTACTAAAGAAGAACTATCTAAAGACTCCAGAAGCATTTGTTTGCGACCAGATATCTTTCTAAATAATGCAAGGCATTGTGATGGTTGCCATTACTATGGCCTTTGTGAAAATAGGTTGAAAACTCTTCCGAAGCATATATACTTCGACGGAACTGAATTCATATCAACTGAAGAACGTAGAACCAAAAGGAAATAATTTATGACAATAGAAATAGCAGTACAAGAAGCAATCGACGCCATCAACTCGTTGGCAAAGTATTCAAAGACCCATCAGTCAGCTGTCATTGGCTATGACTTGCTTGACGAGCTTGAGCAAGCCGTAGCAGAGATCCAAGAGGTCACCTATGATCTCGAAGCACGAGCACAAGATCCAGAAGAAGATCTTGAGGGTTACGAAGCTGTCTAATATACAATGAGGAGAAAGACTGCTTTGATTAATTAGTGAGGCAATGGTGAGCTGAGTTTCTCTCTCGCTTCTCTCTCGCTTCTCTCTCGTGCAGTGAACTCTGTCAAAGAGTGACAGAACCTGCGGGCGGACAAGTTATATTAACAATTGTTTTCCTGGACAGGTCAACATGTCTGGTTGAGACTTGACCTGTCCTCACTGATCCCTGATACTCTTATCTGTAATGAATGCTACCAACTTCAATCAAGCAGATCTTCACAAGGAAGGAATCTATCTCACCTATGGACCGAAGCATCAGTTCGTTGCTAGGTTCAAACACAAGGGACCTGTCACAATGTCTCAGTTCAAGAGAGAGCTTGTTGCTAGTCACAAGGTCGAGGACTACTTCTTTGATCTGAACATTGCTCACAAAGCACCATTGGAGATCTTGAAAGAAAAGAATCCAACTTGGTATAACAAAATCAAACAAGATTGGCTCACAAAACAATATGATTGAATCTACTCTATATGTATTAATATTGTCTGTCGACTATGAGGGCGACCAGATATACGGGGTCTACGACAAGCTGGCTTATGCAGAGAAGGCTCGCAAGATCGTTCTTGCAGACGATGACACTATTGAGTGTGGAGCTGAGCTGTGGATAAAAGAAGTGAAGATGAACCAGGCGCCAGTGTTCAACTTCTTGTGGGAGTGTGACACCAAAGAAGCTTGAGCTGTCCACTAAGACTCCCTACAATCTTCTCTGTAATGAATACAATTCAAATCAAAAACTCAGGCTACTACAATTCAATCAACAACAAGGTGTGCATGCTCCGAGAGGGAGAGCAACTCAGGTTGGTAGGGGAGGCAGATCCTGCTGACCTGAAGGATGGATGGAAGTGCCTCATGCCAGATGGTCGCACAGTGTTCGTCGAGCATGAGTGTGGGAAGGCATTGGATATCATTTGACCTGTCCACTCCATTCACCTATACTCTTATCTGTAATGAATAAGAATCAAATCAATAGAGCAATCAAGCATCTCGGACTAGAGATCGTTGGGGCAAGGGGAGATGGATACTTCTACTTTTGTGATCTGGAGACTGGAGCCCAGGTCGGAGAGAGTGTGCTAGTCTGCTATCTGAATCATTGCACCCTCCAAGAGTGGGTGGAATATGCAGAGCAGGTCAAAGAATATTTGGTTTGAGCTGTTCACCACTTCACCCTATACTCTTATCTGTAATGAATAACACAATACTTGCTATCGAAGTTCTCTGGAAGATTGCTGGGCACTTTCTCTTCAATCCAACTGCAGCAGGCATCATCCTTTTCTTTGTCGTGGGTCTTGGTGCCTGGACAATGATCTACAAACACAACCATAATTGCTAATATGACAACCATCTACGCACAACGTGCAGAACTCAGCAACGCAACTGAACAGGTGAAGAAGCATCAGGATACTCTTCTGGATATGTACGATCCAAAGAACGCCCGACTGAATGCTTTGCTTGCCGAGCTAGTGGGACTGGAACAAGAGCTGGAGGACCTTAATAATGAGTTCGAGGTCCTCCAGTAAAGAGATTGACCTGTCCAGGACCTGACCCTATACTCTTATCTGTAATGAATACAATCGAAACGCTCAAACGACAACTTGAGAAGGCAGTCAAGCACGCTGTCGAGCTCGACGGAAGCATGGACCAGTTCGCTGCAGATACTCGCAAGTTCTGGTGCAATCAAGCCAACGAGCTCCTCAGCGCTCTGGAAGCTCTTGGAGAAGATCCTGAAGAGCTCCTGGTAGCAATCGATGTTTAATCCCATGGCCTGAGAACAATTTGATAGTCTGCTCAACGTATTCTAGACAGAGAGGAGAGCAGCGCAAGTCGAAGCCGTTATGGTGGAGAGCTATCTAATCCCCCTCAACTTATAAGTACTCTGCAATGACGTTCAAGGAATACATGCACGATGCAATCATGAGAAAACCAAAATTGCTGTATCATGTAACTTTTGGTAAAGAGACTATCGAGAACATTCAGCAAAATGGATTGGAGCCAAAGCTACAGACTCCTCAGAATTTTAATGGTGTGTTCTTCACACGAACCAAACAAAAAGCATTAGCGATCGGACGTTCCATTAAATGGAGAAGAAACTTACATGATAGCCCAATGTTCGTATTAACAATTGACAGCAACAAACTCACAAAGCTTTTTTATGATGACTTGTATGCAAGTGGGGTCTATACAACAGAGCATGTACCTGCGAGCGCAATCTTGTCTGTTGAACAAGTAAGTTGATTTGTCATAGCCGAAGCCGTTATTGTGAAGAGCTATCTAATTCCCCTTGACCTGTCCATCCCTTCCACCTATAGTCTTCTCTGTAATGAATACAACTTCAACACAAATCAATCACCTCGTCAAGACTCTGGCCGAACAACTGCGCGCAGTCGAGGAAGCTACTCTGAGACAGCTCAGCACCTACAAGAAGATCGCACAATGCTCTAAGACAGTGGCAGACCTGGAGAAGCTAGGTGTGGACTACATCACTGCATACGACAAAGCTGACCTGATCAACGGAGTGGCAGATCGAGAGACTATTGGCCATGCTTAATCCTTTATGAACAAAGAACAACTCGCTCAATACATTTACAACTATGCCCAAGAACATTATGAAGATGGAGGCTGGGATGTTATAGTTGAATGCTGGACAATCAAAACCATTATGGAGGATATCGAAGACGGAGAGTCTAAAGAAGATGTCCTCAAGAGATTCAAAAGCGTCGTGGGTGTCTGGGCCGATCAACAAGCTGATGCCGCAAATTCTGTCTGGTAACACAATCCTTATGAACATGACATATTGCCAATTTGAGAACACAGTGAAGGACCTCCGATCAATGGAAGTGATCGAAATCCTTTGACCTGTCCTACATACTCTCTGACTATAGGCATATGACCGTTCAAAAGCTCATCCAAGCACTTCAAAAGATCGAAGACTCTACACAACAAGTCAAACTCCAGGACCTTGCCACCAACTATATCTACCGAATCTTTACCATTGACAAAGACACAGGAGTAATCCTCATCGAAGATACAGAAGAATAATATATGAAGCGAGACAACTGGACAAACGAAGAAGTGATAGACATTCTGGAGGGAATGAAGACTGTCGGAAGGGATGGAGTGGTACCAGACACCGACCACAACATGACTCTAGAGATAGCCATTAGTCAGTTCTGGGACTTCAAGCGCCCGGTAGATGAGTATGTAGCAATAGCTTACGATCCAGAGAAGAAAGAGATCGTAGTAGTGGGACCTCCCCTGCCTCGATAATGTTGACCTGTCCTGCAGACTCTCTGACTATAGACATATGAACAACACCGCAACCTTTATCGGCAATGAGATCTCAGTCCGTCACTCGGAACGGCCAGACGTCCGGAGGGAGTTCCTGACCTTCTCAGTCGACAACGGATGGGACGATGTGAAGAAGGTCCACAAGAAGGTCTTGAAGTTCCAAGACCGCAAGTTTGTCTTCAGTGGCTGGAACTCAGACACTAATGAATGCTACTTCTTCCGTCCCTTGAATCAAGACCCAGACACTGCTACGATCCTTTAATGACTAAACGACTTATCGATATTGTGGACTGTGTCTTCGCTGGGGGAGTGTTCGAGGGCCAGTGGGTGGGACTGGATGAAGTAGAAGTAGTAGAGAGCTTCCAGAAGCAAATGGTTCCTAACAATAGGTTTATAACTTCTCCCTTCTGTACATTCTTTTATAGAGGGAACAAGTACACGTCTCAGGTGACAAAGAGACCGACCTGGGTCTTTGAATAGTTGACCTGTCCTCCATCAATCCCTATACTGATCCCATAATGAGAACACACCACTCACAATCACAGTTCGAATCGCAGAGGCACTTGGCCTCCCAGACAGCCATATGGCTGATGTCATTCAGATGACTAGGTACAAAGCTGCAGCAGAAGTTATCTCCAGCTTCCTCAACTATACTGGAAAGAACGATCCAGGTCAGCAAGGGTTCTTTGCTTCTATGATCATTCGGATCCTTCTCCCGAACGACAAGTCTGTACACTTCTCAGATGTTCAGATGGTCATCAACGTTATCCAGAAGCTTGATAAGGCTATCCAGGAAGAGATGAAGCAAGAGCGTGCTGACTGGCTTTGTGCACGGAAGGCTGAGAACGAACTGGCTACTGCTTAAGACTATGATCCTCAATCTATTCCCAAACCTTAAAGGCCACAAAGTCCTCCATGGATCTCCTGGGTGCGAGAACTCGGAGACTATCAAATCAATTCGTACTGATAGGATTAAGCAGGGCTTCCTGACTCTAAAGTTCGACAGTGGGGCCTTCACTTTCATCAACAAAGAAGACTTCGACAAGTTCCTGGAGGATGGCAAGGTCTACTTTAAACGAGCGGCAGGTCGCTTGGGCTTCGAGGCTTCAGAGAGTCTAATTGATCTATCTAACTTATGAACGACAAACAAGAAGAGAAGCGATATACACACAAAGAGATTGAAGAAATGTTTGAGAATGATGACACATTGTCATTTGACTTTAGGTCAGAGGTTCTTTCCAGGCTAGATGCTACGTACCAAGCAATGTGGAACTGTGTCAATGAAAGAGAGAAGATAATGCATATGGCTGACACTTGGAGTGACAGGTGGGTAGATGAACACAATCGTTTTGTTACTCTCTATCAGCATTACATTTCTCATCCAAAACATTATATCACATTGGAGTATGGAGAGATAATGAAAGAAAAGCTGAAGGAATGGAAACGAGAAGAGGAGGCAGCTACTGCTTAAGACTTTATGAACATGACATATTGCCAATTCGAGAACACGGTAAAGGACCTTAGGCAAGTACTGGAGACATTACGGAACACCACGTCTATGCAGGACTTACTAGAGGAAAGTTCAACATATGAGCGAGCAGCCATTAAGGATCTTCCTTATGTTTGTAAAGACATTCTAGCTCACTATGAGTACTTTAGGATGCACGAGACATATGAATACTTCAGAAATCAAAAGAAGACGCAAGAGAATTAATACTTTATGATTAAGAACATTAAACGAGCACTAGTAATTCCTATTCTGTTTACGTTGACTGTAGTAGTATGGGTGATGTGGGGTGTAATTTTTTTAGCTGAACGGGTAATGGAATCTATAGAGCATTACGGAGATAAGCTTTTTAATTGGACACACAAATAACTTATTATGAACGACACACATAGACTAACACTACTCACCTCGCTTATCAGAACTTACTTCTCAGATGATCTCCAGTTCGATGATACACCTGCAGGAGTCAAGAAGAGGATGCAGCTTAGACTAGCGATCCTGGAACTCTCTGAGGATCCTTATGCAGCACAAGCTGCAAAGGAAGCTTAAATTTTTTCTCTTCTATCGAACCTCGGACAGGTGAAGGCTTTAGAATGTTCGGTTGCCTATGAGACCGTGCTGGGTATTTAATGACAACAGATGACGCGTTTCTAAGTTGAAAGTTTTCGCTTAAAATATCCCTTCTACTTCTGGAAGATTTTTTTCCATTTTATTAATTTTAGCTCGTTCTTTTCTCCAAGCAAATCCTTTCCCTGCCCAAGTATCAAGGGACTCTTCTTTTTCTAACTTCTTGATTGTCTTTGGATCAGCGAACGCAAATTTAATATATCGCTTAAACCATTCTTCTAATTTACTAACAATGATGTTAAGTTCTTCGTCTAATCGAATAACCATTAGATCTTTTGAATCAGAAGGAGAAGAAATAACCAAACACAACGAATCTTTTATCTTCTTCAGAACAGCCGTTTGATGAGTCATGTCCTTTACAATAATCTCATAAAGCTCTGCAAAACATTTTGAAGTGAGAGAATCTAACTCTAGATTTGACAAAACGTATTCCGGAATTTGTTTTACTTGCAGCCAAAAGTAATTGAACATCGAAGTTGGCAAAAACTTTTCGACGTCTTTTTCTAATTCTTCGTGATGTCTAGCTACTTCGTTTACAATTGCTATAGCAAGATATCTAGAATACTCTTTAACAAATATCCTCTCTTCCCTAATCTGAAGACTTATTGCCTCAAAAAGAGTATGAAGAACTACTCGACATATTAAGACAAGTTGTAGAAAAAGGAGATCTAAAATCTGCTAAGCAAATATACAATATACTCAATCAAACATGCATAGAAGCTGCTGGGAAAGTACGTAGCAGCGATGAGGTACGCAAGATAGCAGCAATGGATGCAAAAGCTCTTGATATTTGGAACGATGCTTATCTTAAAGTATTTAAGACTGGTGTTGGTGCTATGACGGATGCCGCCCGCAGCGCAGCAAGATAAATACACAATATTACAGACAATCAACTACGTTTATACACCAATTAATTGTCCTCCAAAATATTCACAATTGCATATTGCACATTCTAAATGATGCCCAGTAGTTGACCATAAGTCAAATCCTATCTCTGCTCGATTGTATATTGTAAACTCTTTATTTTTAAAAAATTGATCAAGGTATAATTTAGAAGCAATAAACATCGCACCTGATATATGTACTTTTCTCGGTAGTGGTTCTATGTCGAGTAATCTATCAATCCACGGTTTTCGTGAATTGCGTTTAATAAGTTGTTTACTTGCATGCTTTCCTGTTATAAATACGTATTGCTCAGGTCCTACTATATATATGTTTGAGTTGGTTGTAAATAGTTCAATGTTTTGTTTATATTTTTGAGGTGTACCTATTAATGGTAGGTATAAGGCTTTTCTCCATTTTTCTCCACCGCCTGCTTCTTTTGCTCCTGGCATATTAGAGTCGAGCTCCATTCTGGGTGATTTTTTACCATGCAACTTGGTAATAGTAAAGTAGTTCATGCTTTTAATTTGGTGCAAGGAATACAAAAAGCCTCCAAATTCAGCACCTTTATTATCAATTACAAATACATCAGTCGCATTTGCTTTAATGTCTGTATACCATTCGGTTTCTGTGGTGTGAACGGTAACGTAAACATCAATATTTTCGTCTTTAATTTATTTTAAATAATGCCAAAATTCAGGCCAAAGATCTTGATAGTGGAGATGGAGAACAATTGCGTGTTTCATAATTAATACCACCCTTTGTCTAACTGGGGTATTTTATTTGCATGAGGTTTAAAGTAATTTACGTTTCTGTTTTGATGTAAATATTGGTTGAAGTTTTCAACATTTCCGCGAAAAAGAGCTGTCCATAAACCACAATTTCCTGTATGAGTTATAATGTATTTGCATTTTGATTGCATGTAGATGGAGTGTAATATTTTACAGCCAAATTGTCTTCTTTGGTCTCTTGGCAACATATCGTGCATGACTTTATTTGAGTCTTTAGAAATGAGCGGCAGTTCTTCTAGATGAAATGTGTTTTGAAATTGTTTGTAAAACTCATCGAGGAACTCTTGTTCATCAGTTTGGACAAAAAATCTACAATTTGGGCTTTTCGTGATAATTTCTTGAGCTTTTAAAAAAAACTCATCATATCTTGCTAAGTGGGTTTCTGTACATTTGTCATTTCCTCTATAACAAACTGCAATAGTTTGGTCGTAGTCGATGTTGTATTTTTCCTCGCTGTCAGAAACTAATTTTAGTACACAGTCACTTACACTAAAATACTTTCTTACAAAAGGAGACAGCTGATTCAAATTTAATTTTTTATATACACTATTACATAATACCCAATGAAAAGACACATTTTGAAAAAAAGGAATTGTATCAAAATTATTAAAATCTTTAAAATAAGTTAATGTGAGATCTTCTTTATTGCTTTCAAACTTAAAACGCTTAAATTGTTCTGAACAATCTAATAACATTGGCTCCGTTAAATTGCGGTTAAAATATTGTATAATTTCCGTTAACCTTATAGAACAGCAAGAAAAAAACCCATTGTTGTGCTTGGTGTTCTCCTTGATAACCAATAATTCGTCGATGTTGTTGTGAGCTGAATCCATCAATTTATTTGTGAGTTTGGTCATTAATATACCTAATTACCAAGACGTCTTGGTAATTACTACTAAAATCGTATGTTTTTTTGTTGACATGTCCGGAGCTATTGATGAAGCTAACTCCATGATTAAGCCTGCCAAGAAGATCTCAATGAACCGCAGGAAGCTTGCTTCTCCATACTTCTCAATAAGGAAGGAGAAGGTCAAGTGGCCAACGATTCGTGGGGCATATATGACAGACAGTAATGTGCCCGTGCTTAAGGACTTTGTGACGAAGAAGGGACGTTCCATTATCTTCCTGGACGGGAAGTATGATACTACTCTGAACCGTTATAAGAACCTTCCATCAGAAGAGCGGGCAATTGCATGGGAGTTTATGTGCAGGGAGAAGGGAGTCAAGGGAGGGATCTTCATGCTGTGCTGGCTTGGGAACTTCCACAATGGCTGCATCTTCCATGCATCTCCTCAGTTCCCCCAGATCCAATGCTGGTATGAACAGATGGGAGTGGAGAAGGCCAATGCTTTCTTTGAGAGGCAAGCATTCAGGATCTATAATGAAGTGGTAAAGATTGTGCACAATGGCGGTTCCATTATCGATGATGAAGTGCAAGAGTTCATAACTAACGGGACTGTTGACCTGTCCGAGAAAGAGTCCTAAGATTTATAACATGACAACGACCGAGCACACTCTAATGAACTACGTTGAAGAGGCACACGGAGCACTGGTGGCTGCTGCAAAAGAAGCTCACCTTGCAAATCACCCACAAGCCAAGTCAATCTCTAAACTAATTGATGCTCTAGAAGATATTGATCTAGAGGTCTGTGGCAAGGTATCTTATAAAGGAGTCAAGTCCTAATGAAGATCCCACTTGACATTCAAAGGTCCCTTGTGACAGCTTGCTACATTACCATCATGCAGTACTATCCTCAAAGGAACAAGAGTGCTGCAGCAAGGGCTTATGTGAAGCAATCTATAGAGGCTGTGAGGTACATAATTGATGAAGCTGATGAACAAGATTGTGAAGGGTCTTGTAGGAATTAGTTGACCTGTCCATATACTTCTGCTATAGTCTTAGCTAGTGGTCGAACACGACAGACTCGAAAGAGTCAGGTCAAGCCACAATGAGGCGACGGTCTACTCTCCTAGTGAGAAACAGAGTCGCACAGATGTCTGACAGGAAATGGTCAGCACAACGAGGTCTCTATAAAAAAGAGGCTTCCTCCTAATGTTGCTCGTAGTGTAGCGGTTAGCACTACTCCCTGTGAAGGAGTCAGGGCGAGTTCGAATCTCGTCGAGCAACCCAATTTCTGGTCGATAGCTCAACGGTAGAGCAGTGCCCTTTTAAGGCATTGGCTGTGGGTTCAAATCCCACTCGACCAACAATCGCTAAACACATTAACATTTCAACCAACACACATAATGAATAAACAACAAGCAATACACACACTAACCGAAAGCTCACTTAAACTAGAAAGTTATCTCCGACTACAAATTGTACCGAAGGGCATTAAAGTTGCTCTGCAGATTGCACCGACCATTAAACTGGTAGTCAATAAGATCCTGTCGAAGCTGTTCCCCTTCGAGGAGCGTATGGGAATGCCTTCTCTTTTTATTCAAGAGACTTGGTTGGAGAAGAACATGCGTCCTCTTCAAGTTAAAGATTACCTCTGGACTCCGTCTGCTGTAACGAAAGAATAATATAAAAACTAAGTCACAGGAAGCAGTGGTTGTTTCGCTCAAACTTTGATTGATGTGAGAGAATTGTGCAGCTGACTTAGAAGAATGGACTAAATCTAATAGCGAGCTTAATCCTATCCCAAATGAAGCAGACAAATAATTGTGAATATATTCTTCTTCACTCATTGACTAACAATTCATCTCGAGTAGAATGTGCTCATGATTAATACAACATCGAAAGAAGAAAAAGTGTTCAACCTCTGCAAAGATCTTGAAGACATGAAAAGGAAGAAGAAGGATGTGATGAAGGGATATAACGAGGAAATTAAGAGACTCCAAGGAGAGATTAAAGACCTGGTTGATCCTTTCAAGGAAGATGAAGAGGAACTACTTCCTTAAATCTAAAACGCACCCTTAATAATTTAAAACCCGAGATTAACCTCTCGGGTTTTTTATTTTATTGTTAATTAACTTCTTACTCCAATAAACAGCATCAGCATCAACATTTTCGTTAATCTTCTTATAGTTACCAGAGTGCCCTATAAAAAGATGACAAACAACTCCGTGACTTTTCGACTCACAAAGAGTAATCAAGTTGGAAGGTTCTAACTCAAGAGAAGGATCGGTGTGGAAGGGCACTTTGTGGTGAACTTCTATCTTCTCTTTTCCTCCACATACTGCACAAAACGGATTAGTTACTAAATGTTTCTTTCTGGTTGTTGGCCATTGATTAGATCTCTTAGCACCTAGGTCAGCCTTTCCTTGAATGACGTCTTTAATGTTTTTAATGATCATTATATTATTTAATAAAAAATATATTGGACTTCCGTGTTAGCAGATCATGTGTTTATCATAAGTAATTTAATGCAAATCTTGATTGGAATAATAATTGGCTGCATATTAACAGTAGGACTAATTGGTTTAGTAATATGGTTTCAACTTAATACAACCGAAGAAGAATATTTAGAAGAAGAAGAAGAGTATTCAGAAGAAGAAGAAGAACAAGAAGAAGAACAAGAAGAAGAAGAGCATTTAGAACAACAAGAGTATTTAGAAAAAGATACAGAATCATCCTCGCAGATCTTGCCGGAACCAACTTCTCGTGTTTGGTTTTCTCCAAAAGTATAGGTCAATAAAAATTGTTGATGTGTCCAGTGAAAGTATGTAAGATTATTTCACAATGAAAACATCAATTATAACCTCTGTTGTAAATAAATCTAAACTTGTTGCGGTAGTCCTTGCTACAGCCTCCATCACTGGTTGTGCAACTGGACCTAATGCTCAAACAAATGCTGTCGTTGGAGGACTGCTGGGAGCTGGTGCTGGGGGTATTATTGGGCATCAGTCCGGTCGCGGATTAGAGGGTGCTGCTATTGGAGCTCTTATTGGTGGGGCCTCTGGTAATATGTTTGGTAATGGTATTGATACTCGCAATGGTTATAATAGACCACAACAATATCAACAACCTGTATATCAGCAGCCTGTATATCAGCAGCCTGTATATCAGCAGCCTGTATATCAGCAGCAGTGCCAACAGAGAACCCCTCAGTACTACAACAATGGGTATGGACAATCCAACTACTGCCGTCCTTCAGGAGGTAATGTAATCACTACAACGATTACAACAAGGCGTGGGTATGATAATAATCAGTGGTAATTTAATTGTACCCCAACAATCTCATTTTACGGAACTTCTTCTTCTTGTTCTCTCTCCTGCTTGATCCAGTACTCAATTGTCTCCTTTAGTCCATGCAGAGCACTCTCGTATGAATCATACTCTTCCTCAATTTTGTCTAAAATATATCCATAGTGTTGTACTGTATATGTTGGAGCATTCCCATATGACCAAACAGTTTCAATATACCAATGACAGTCCCTATCCTTATGGTGGTCTGGTCCAATGAGCTTATACCATTCTAACGTTAGTTCTGTAATATCTTGAATTATTTTGTCCATATTGTTAAAAGAATTTCTCTTCTATCGAGGCTTGAAGTCTCCGAGATATCCCAGAGAGTTAGGACCTTCAAGCACTTGGCTCCAGCAACCTGTACATTCTTCACAGGCGACCGAATGTTCTAAAGCCTATACCAGTCCAGGTTCGATAGAAGAGAAAAATTTGTTCATTTGTAAAATTTGTCGTGCACTAGCTTTAGTCCTGACTCTTGTTCAGAAGTCTTTTCCCTGAGCCAAAACCCTTCCGCTTCATTACACTTAGGCATCCATCCACATCCCTCTGTCTTTCCATCAATAAACTCTTGTGCAGTACTTTTGCGCGTCAAAGGAAGGTTCATAACAATCTCCATCCCATCAAACTCTTTTGTAATTACCAACTCATTGTCTTCACTAAGCGATAGATCTGCTGCATCAATCTCCAGTGAGATATCTAATAGGTACTTTTTGTTATTCATAAAGTCTTAAGCAGTAACCTTTTCTGTTTTAACAGTCAACAAACACATCTGCTGAAATACAATATCCTTAAAGCTGTAGCAGTATGACATTGCATCTTCTAGCTTTTCGAAAGATTTTCCTCTGTCTGCAGGTCCGGAATGCTTGAGGTCGGTCACGTTATACATCTTCGTGATTTTGTCTTTTTTTAGTAGCAGGTCAGGTTGTTTTTTGTTCATAGATGTTAAAAATTTATTTTCTTTAATTGTCATATTCTTAAGCTGGCCGATTAGTGACTCGAGACTGCATCTCCTTCCCTTCATACACAAAGGTCATAAGATCATATCCTTGAAAGTCTTCTGATATGTCTATAAACTCAACTTTGTCTGTAGCAATCCATTCTCCATTCCCTACATGCACATAAGGTACAGTCTCTACAAAGTGGTCTTCTTTCATGTTAGTTATGTCTTCTGTTATTGTTGTTTATTCTTATTCTTTACTCAAATCCCGTATTTTTATTAGTCAGTAAGAACAGTCTTCTTCAGTTGTTTTACGACAGCTTTAAAATCATTTACTACAGTCATGAAGTCTCTTTCCCATTTAAATATTTCAACACTTGCAAGATCAAGTTCGGTGATTGCTTTCTTTAAACACAATTGTGCTTCTTCCAGCTCTTGCTTAAGCTTCTTGTTATCTAAGATGAGCTCGGTGATAACATCCTGTTGTGCTGTTAGTAATTTACTCATTGTTATAATTTTTCCAAGCTTCTAGAGCAGCTTTAAAACGTTCTGTTGTGTTCTGATGCAATCCTAATCCCAAGATCCTTTCACATTCATCAGCAAGTTTGTTTCCTAGAATTAATACTTCATCAATACCTTGAGTAAGTTTTCTGTTTTCAAAGGTGAGTCGCAGTACTTCGTCTTGAGAATCTCGTAAGCTTTGCCAGGTGGCTTTAGAATATTCCTGTGTTTCTGAAGTTTCTGTCATGTATAAGATAATACGCTTAAATCTTGAACAAATCAACACCTGCTTTTTTTAAAATACTGGTAATACATTATCAAACCTAGAAGAAGCAATCCCGTAAAATATACACCAGGCTCTGGTACGGGATACACTTCATTAGTTATACCAAAGTCTCGAATAAAGCTGTCTCCTATCAATGTGTTTCCTGCATCACTATAAAATTGTATGCGAGGAAGACTTTCATTTACATATGTTGATCCATTGAAGTACAAATGATCACTATAGAGGGAGTAGTTATATATCTTTAAGTTATAACTTTCAAGAGTTGCATAAAGTATAGCAAACTCCAATTGAATATCTCCACCCTCCATGTCGATTATTGAATCCGCTGATAAAGTTAGAGCTCCAACGTTTTCATTTATACTGCCTTCAAACTTTATTGTTCCTCCATTCAATGTAATGTCTGTGTCGTCTCCTATGGAATTCTCGACGCCTACGAGAAGAGATCCTCCTGTATTAACTACAATTGATTCCGCTTGCCCTAAAGCTCCCACGCTTGCAACCTTGAGTGTTCCACTATTAATTGTTGCTGTCCCAGAGTAGCTATTGTTGCCAGATAAGGTAAGCGTACTAGCAGCATTTTTAATCATGTTGCCCGTGCCTGTGATCGTACCGGACAGTGTCTGGTTATTAGTTCCGGAATAGATAAAGGTACCATTGTTAGAAATTCTTCCAGCGTAAGCTCCTGCACCAAGCCGACCAGTTGCTCCGATCTGTATTGTGCCGTCACTTATGGAAGTGTTTCCAGTATATGTATTGCTGCCTGCTAAAACAAATGTACCTGTACCTGATTTGTTGATGCCACCCGCACCCGTAGTATTAATTTGACTCCCAAAGGTAAGATTCCCACTGCCGTTATGAACAATATCCAGCGAACTCGTAAGCACAACACTAGCGACACCAGCTCCTCCACGGTTTAAAGTCTTGTCTCCAGTAGAGCCAGCGGCCACTGTCAAGGATGCAATGCCGGAGTTTGAAGAGAATGTCAGACTAGAGCTACCAGAGCCATTGTTGCCGGTCCTTTGTAACGTGAATGAAGTGTTGGCGTCGTTAGTATCATCAAAGGTCAACGAACGTACGGTGTAGCTTGAAGTACCAAAAAACATCCCCATATTAGTGGTGCCGCTGATAATGACATCGGTAGTGTTGGATGCGGTAGGAATAGTTCCCGTGTTCCAGTTACCGGCCCCGGACCAATAATTATTTGAAGCGCCGGTCCAAGTGTGAGTAGCCGCTGACAAAGATCCCGTGAGTAACATCAGAGACATTAATATAAACTTCGCATACTGTTTCATAGGATCAAACTACCCCGAAGGATGGTTTGGTCTTATGTAATAGTAGTTAGGATTATATCCCTAACTTTAATTATCAATTGTGTGAACTTTTTATCAACATTGTTCTACTATCTGTTGAAAAATGTACTAAAAAATGATTTGGGCTTAACTTTTTCAGCAAGCACAGCAAACTGTTCGGCGGTAATAAACTCTTCGTGATGTAGTTGTTTAACTATAGAAGCTTGTTCGCTGCTGTCTAACTCATACTTTACTGCAATCAATTCAATAGCTTTTTGTACAGTGTTTATAAACCGCTCTCCGTCATCAGTCTTACATATACCGGATTTATCTACGATTGTTTTAATGAGAGAAGCTCTTGATATAAGGTCAAAATCATCTATGAATCCTTCATGAACGCGATTAGGTTTACCAAGTTTATCTAAAGCGTCTTTGATTATTTTCTCGTGATCAAAAGCTATCTGTGACGGAAGTTTAGTTAAATTAAACCAATGAGCACCAGAGGCATCATCCGATCCCCTTACACTATTAATATCAATACCATCATCATCCGTTAATATTAAAGCAAATACGTGAGAACGTGACCAAGCTTCTTTATTATCTCTTGGATCTCTTTGATCTCCCTCATAGACTCCAACTTCCCTCATTCTTGAACTGATATGCAGAGTATTGGTTAAATCTAGCCCAGTCTCTTCTTCCAACTCTCTGAGTGCTGCTTGCTTTGGGAGTTCTTTATCCATACGGAAAGGTTCTCCTTTCTTCGAGGAAGTATCTATAAATCCTCCAGGAATTGCCCATTTATTTGCCTCAGAACCGCCTTCACCACGTTTGATTAGAAGGATCTTGTTATTGTATATTAAAACAAGATCAACAGTTGGATTTGGTCCTGGACGCCAATACGGTTGTTCAGACGATCCCCATACATCTAGGGATTGTTCTATAATAGATTGATAGGCTTCTCGAAGTAGTGAATAATCCTTATACTTCACGAAGTTTGATTAAACGTAACCGAGGTTTCTGAGTCTGAGAAATCTCTCTTTTCCTGTCTCGTTTCCATAAGCAAACTTATCAAATACCGAAACAGCGTGTGCAGACGGTGTCGGGGTTGGTGTCGGCGTCGGTGCTGGAGTTGCAGACGGAGTAGGTGTTGGAGTAACTGCAGGAGTTTCTGATGGCGTTGGTGTTGGTGTTGGGTCCATAGTATTATTTATTGTTAACGCACTAATTTTTAGACGTAATTGATTGTTTTACACATATAACGTTGCTCGTCGTTTAAAATATTCCATCTAGTTCCGGTAAATTCGTTGTGAGATTTTCGTACTTAAGTTTTTGTTTTCTCCATTCAGCCCACTGCTTCATCCTTGTTGGATTTTTTTTCAACGGCTCTAAGCAGTCATTATAACGAACAACAAATGCTTCTTCTATTGTTTTTCGAAGCTTTTCTTCTAGAGCTTGCTTGTCTAAAAACGGTATAACGCGTTTGTTTTCCTCTCCCTTGTATCGAACTAACATTTCCGGATATATAATAACCATTTTAATATCTTTAGGTTCAAGATCGTGAGCTCTGCGTGCTGTAAAATAAATTAACGAAGAGAAAACATCATACCGAACAAAATTATCATATACTAAAGAGATTGATTCTGGTTCGTTTTTAAATAGTTGTTTGGCGTGTTCAATCTCTGGTTTTATGAAATCTCCTAACCTTGCTCCCTTAATGTTGCCTCGATTCCGAATCCGTCTTTCCATCGACTCAGTAAGATCTTTAATTGCGTGTTCGGCAATTATTTTAGCATACTTTACTTCTAATTTAAGAACACGGTTCTCTCCTTCTGTAACTTGCTCGTAAAGAAGCTCTAACTTTTTTTGATCTTTGTTCATTAAAATATTCCTTCTAATTCCGGAAGCTTGTCTTTCAGTGGTCTGTATTTAAGTTCGCTGGCTCTCCAGTCATACCACATATTTTGTAGCTCCTCCTCTTTAGAGTCTGTAAAATGATCATACCACATTTCCAACGTTTTAATTAAGCACTTTTTTAAGGCTTCTTTGATTCCGCTTTCATCTGTTATATCAACTCGATCAGTCACACTAACCTGATTATGAGGGTTTTTAAATACTAACTTTATTGGAGACGAGTTAGAATATTCACCTCTTTTTACGTGTATGTTTGTCAAAGCATTATATACAATCCAATTTTTGTATGTGTTGTTGACCGCAAATTCAAGCTTTGTTGTTTTGACTTTATCGAAAAACCACGGAAGAGATTCGACGAATAGTTGATCATCAAATGTTGTTAGGGTTTTCTTTTGATTGTAAATATGTGTAGCATCAGCAAACTTTGTCAATCCGCTTGCTTTAGAAACTATATGTTCTGTTAGTTGATCTGACACTTTATCAAAGTATTTTTTTTCCTGATCAAGCAATTTAAATGGTTGGTTAACTTGTTGTTCATACAAAAATTCTAATTGCTTTTGGTCATTTGTCTTCATTTAAAATATTCCTTCGAGTTCTGGAAGTTTCTGTATCAACTTATGAAACCTGTCAGTAATTTCATTCCAATCATGTTTCATGCCTGTAGGGATCGTTGTGTAAGAAAACCGTTTTGGGTATCGAGGTTGTATTACTTCGACTATTTTACTACGCACAAAATTAATTCTACCAAGGTGGTCTGTTCCAGACTCAACTGTCTTGGGAATAATTAAATATACATTGAGAGGATAATGTACCATTGATATAATCCTTACTCCTTTTGTTTGCAACCCAGTCTCTTTAAGAGCATAGATAAGCATTGGAATATCAGTCGGTTCGATACTTACCATACTATAATTATCTGAAATTTCTTGAGATGTAAGGTCACTACGAACAGTCTCTAAATAGACTTCATCATAAGCTTGTTCTAAAAGTAATTGATCAGATTTCTTCATTTCTCTTGTTATTTAATTAAATAATTCAAATGAAAGGAGAAGAAACCAGTGCAGTTGCTGATATTATAGTACAGATGAATTCAACAGACATGCATGGAAACAAAACAACACCAGAACTCGTAGATGGCATTGCTTGGAGACTTACAAGGCACGCAGAAACTCTAATGAAGCAATATTATAATCCAACAAAAAAATATGCATTTGACACTAAAATAGATCAAAATTCTCTAAGATTCAAAATTATTGATATTCCAACAAATATTGTAGAAGATTATTTGTTGGAATTAGACAGAGCAATTGAAAATCTTGACTATTGGATGGATGGAATGGAATATTATGCTAGCCAAAAAATTATTGCAAATGCTGATATAGATGAAAACTCTCCAAAGGTTAGGAAGATGGAAGCTAAGCTACCGGAAATAGAGGGAATATTTTAAATGAAAACTGTAGATCAAACGTTGCTTGAAGAGGCTTATAGCACAGTTGAAACTCAAACAATAATTGACAAATATATCACTTTTGGAAACATAGGAGACTTAGATTTAACAAGGGCAAACGGAGTTTCTTTTCCAGATAATTTTATAGTCAAAGGAAATTTGCAAATGAGATATGCAAAAATTAAACGCTTTCCAGATAACATGACCGTAACCGGAACTATGGACGCAGAAGGCTCAAAGTTTAAAACTTTACCAAAAAACTTGAAGGTGTCAGCAAGATTAGACTTAAGAAGCTCGTCATTAACCTCCCTTCCAGACAACTTAACAGTTGGAGAGAACTTAATCATTGGTTATACCTATATCAATGCTTTACCTAAAAATTTAAAAATTGGAGAAGATCTATTTATGACTGCAACCGACATGCAACTAAAAGACATAAAGCATTATGTTGATGTAAAAGGCAAGGTTCATTCTTCCAATTTTTCTAACGAAGAATTCAAAGAGCATAATGAGAGGCTCAAGAAGTATGAAGAACTAAAGAAAAAACTTCCGGAAATAGAGGGAATATTTTAATGAACAAAGATCAAAAGAAATTAAAACCGATTGGTGAGTCGACGGTCAATGACTTCAATTTTACTAAAGAAGAAGAGTTGCTTGCTAAAGACCTTTCACAGAGATTTGCAACGACAATTGCTTCGACAATTACATCAACAGAAAACACTAAAAAGCGCTTTCATTTTTTACCAACTTCGCTTTATACCGCATTTTGGATAAAGCTAACGAAAATGCATCATGACATTCCTGATGAAACGCTAGCAAAGTTGAACCTAGGTCCAGAAATAACAAAATACTTTAATTCTCTTTATGAGGGGTATGTCGTAAGAATAATGGCAAAAAACACGATGCTCACATTTCAAAGGATTGTCTCAAATTCAAAAAGTAAAATTTGTTTGACGTTTTTCGATCCACTTCAAGCAGGCGCTGTTGAAACCGTTTCAGCAGAAGATGTTTCTAAACTCACGGAAGCTTTTGAAAAATACATCAAACACCATATCAAGTTTGCTTTTACCGACAAAACCAGTATTAAAGAAATTGAAAATGAAATAGAATGGGTCCGTAAAGCCTATGAGTGGAGAAAAGAAGAAGAAAAGCTTCAAGGGCTGAGGAAGAAACTTCCAGAAATAGAAGGAATATTTTAAATGAATACGGATCAGAAGCAATTAGAACTTCTTTATGAAGAAGTGTCAAACAAGCAAGAAAATTGTCACTATCCTGGAGAAACTACAGATTCAGCAATAGAAAAGTACATTAAAAATGGAAGTACATCACATTTATATTTACCTGGAACTTTGGATCTTAAATCACTTCCTTCTACATTGAAGTTAGTTGGAAGAAACTTAATACTCAGCAATTGCGCAAATCTTGAATCTCTTCCTGATAATTTAACAGTAATAGGAAACGCGAATTTGCATCGTTGTGAAAAACTTAAATCACTTCCGACAAATTTAAAAGTGGGTGGATATTTAAATTTAGAACATAGTGGAATTAAAAGATTGGAACAACTTCCAGACGATTTAAGAGTCGTAGGACCAATAAAAATGAATGGCTTTTCAGAAGAAGATATAAGTAAATACCAAAGTATGAGACGAAAAGTACGTCGGATGGAAGACAAGTTACCAGAATTGAAAGATATATTTTAATGAAAACGTTTAAACTAGAAATAAGCTATCCTTCAATAATAAAAGCTCCTAAGCAAGCTCAAATTTGGCTTGAAAATATTCTTGACATGACTCTCGTCAAAAAATTTATAGAAAGATTTAACTTTCGTCACGAAATTGTTAAAACAACCGATAAAGGACCTATTCTTATCATTTATGATATTACAGAGGAAGACGGTAAAATAAATTTAGACAAGTTTAAAGAACTTGTATTAACAACCCTTACAAATGCAATTGAGAGATCATCAATCAGCAATTATATTAACAAATCGGACATGCGGATAACACTGGAGTCAAACTTTGATGAGCTTATTAAAAAGCTTCCAGAACTAGAAGGAATATTTTAAATGAATAAAGATCAACAATTATTAAAACTTGTTGAGTTTGTTAAATAGTATTTATGAATATTTTGTCAAAACTCTGTATGTGTTTAGTGCTTTTTTTGATCGGTTGTACGAGTACTCCTCCAACAGGAGTTCCTGAATGGGCTGGCTCGTACAGGAAGGCTTGTCTTCCAGAAGCAATTGCTGTGGCTCAAGGTTTGCGTAAGGGTGGTGTACAAGCAAAGGTTTTATCAATTCATACAAAGAATTGGGGACATGCTACTTGTGCTTATCTCTATCCTCCAGGAAAGAATCGGTTGTGGGTATGGGATAGTCAATGGCAATCAATTCCGTTGAGAGCATGGTGGAGTGATCCGAAAGATATTGCTGAGGCTTGGATGAAGTGGAGATATGATGAGACTCCAGTAGAGAGTGCTTACTTTCATGAGGATCGTCCGGAGATTATGTTATCAGAACAAATTAAATAAAAACAATATATGATTATAGACAATATTATCTTTATACATCCTCCTAGATGTAGTGGCACTTCAATAGAAAGATCTCTTGTTGCTGACCGCTCAATTACCCTCCATCAAAAGCATCATACTGCCAGTTTTGCAAAGAACCTATGTGGACCTGATGTGTGGACAAATAGTGTTAAATTTGCTGTCGTCAGAAATCCATTTGATAGAGTTATATCCATGTATCGTTCAACGTGGTATAGTACCAGACGGAGAGGAATAAAATTTGAAACTTTAGAAGAATTTCTTACCTCTATACCTAAAGTTCCATGGGAAGCGGGTTTAACGTGTTGTGATTATATAGATGAAGAATTGGATTATATTATAAAGTTTGAAACTAGAAATGACGACATTGATGAAATCAACAAAAGATATAATTTAAAAATAAATAAAGACATACACGCCAAAGAAAGAGCAAATCCTAGAGAAAAAGACTACAGATCACATCACACTCCAGAGACAATACAATTAGTAGAAAAGCATTTTCAAGATGATCTTATTCGGTTTAATTATAAATTTTAAATCAAATGATACAAAAAAAACGCTTTTATAAAAGTTGGTAATTGATTTAACATAATAATGCCATATACTATTCTGGTATGATTATTGTTCCTAAATTTAAAGTCGATAATAACAGCGAAACAGCAAACGGAACTTCTTTGCAGGGGTATATTACTACAACTTACAACCAACTTGTAGAGAAGCTCGGAGAACCTAGACGAACGTGCGGTGACGGGAAAGTTACAGCTGAGTGGATTCTGGAGTTTGAAGATCAGTCAGTAGCTACTATTTATGACTGGAAAACGAACGAAACTCCCATGGGAATCTATAAGTGGAATGTTGGAGGTAAATCCAGTAACGCCGTGAAACAAGCTGCAAAGGTGTTAGGCGTTAAACAATTTAACAGATTTCTAATTAAGTGAATTTATGGGAGTTACCAATTTTTCTGTTTGCGAGCGTTGAATTTTATTTAATTTAGTAGATCATTTAAAAATGATCCTACAAAAAATTTACAGCCAACTAACTCTTTGGAAGGCAGAAAGACAACGCAAACGTTCGCTAAAGTGCCACATAAGTACACTTTGGAAAGAAGAAAGACAACATAAACGTTTGCTGAAATGTTGCATAACGGAGCTCAATAAAGATCCGAAGCACTTTTTTAATACAGGAAGAAATTTCAGCCTTACTCCAGAAACCGTTAAAGATATTCCATCTCTTCTTAACGAAGGATTAAATTCTCGCAACGAGCAAAATGACTCACCAATTTAATGACTAACCAAGAAGCACACTTAACTGTATCTATCGAACAAGCAAAGCTTTTCCTGTTGCGTGATGTGCCTTTTGATGAATTACCAAAAAGCACGCGCATACAAGACATAGTAACTCGATACAGAAACGGAACATTGCCAGGTACTACCGCTATACAATACCTCGAGTCATTTCGGGAGGAACTAACTGAAATGATAGAAACTAACAATTTTTTAATTAATATAATAACAGATAACAACTTATGAAAAAACATATACAAACAGACGAAACATACCATTGGAAGTATGGTGTAAACATTGCAGAAATTACAAGCACAATTTCAGTTACGGACATTGATCCGACCATCACTTCGAGTTCTAATATTATTGATAAGGCTGGGTAATGACCGAACAAGAATTAGAAGCTGTAGCTTCTCGTATGATTTCTCCAGAAGAGAAAGTTATGTTAGCTTCTGGTTTTGAAGATGCATTTTTAGGTATAGGAAGACAATTCACTAAACCTCCGTTTGCGTTATACGACAAGAGCAAATGTTTGCATATTCTTCAGCAAACGCTGTCAGAAGAAGAGGCAATGGAGTATTTTGACTTCAACGTACAAGGAGCTTATGTCGGAGAGTCCACTCCTGTATTTGTTGATCTGATTTAACCTGTACATTAAAATGCACATTCCTACTATAAATAACTTCACATGAAATCCAAAGACCAAACATTATTAGAAGAAGCATACCAATCCATATATATTAAAGAGAATGAGGGAGGTAATGGTCTTGAGTCTATACTTCCGTCTTTGCAATGGAAGCAAACAACAAAACAACCAAAGAAATATGCGTTTGCTAACAGTACGGAAAATATGCCTGCGATGTCATACGCTGTAGCAAAAGAACAACAACAAGTTGTTACTAATACTGCGGACGGTAAAGAAACGCAAAATGTCGCACAACCCGAAGATGTTATAATGTCTGGGCCAAGTAAAGAACAATATGTTGTAAAGGTAGCTAAGTTTCCTAAATTATATACAGGCAAGATTGGAGAGACAGTAATTCCTGAACAAAGTCCTAGAACAGTAGCAAGAGTGGATAACATCGAACAACCAATTACATTTAAAGCTCCGTGGGGAGAAGACATGGTTCTTAAGAAGGGTGATTATCTCGTAAAAGACGGAGATCAAGGTTATTACCGTATTGCTCAGCTCGAGTATGATCAAACATACAACAAGATTTAGTGTGAAAGTTATTAGCTTTTCTTTATATGGAGACAACCCAATTTATACAACGGGTGCTATCAAAAACGCTGAACTCAAAGAAACTTATTTTCGAGACTGGAAAATGTGGGTATACCACAACAATTCCGTACCGTCTATCGTATTAGATGAGTTAGCTGCATTAAATGTACGTCTAATAAACACACGAGAAGAAAATAGTGGATTTTTAGGGTCACTTTGGCGTTTTAGGCCCTTAGCAGACCAGCAAGTAGAGCGTTTCATATCTAGAGATTGTGATTCCAGAATAAGTATTAGAGATGAAATTGCTGTAAACGAATGGATTAATTCAGAAAAAAAATTTCACATAATAAGAGACCATCCAAAAGGACATCGCTATCTAATTAATGCTGGTATGTGGGGAGCTAAAGGAAACTCAATTCCAAATTTTTCTGAATTAATGTCTACATATATCCAAAAAAATACCAGAAAAAGAGACTGTACAGTAGATCAACGTTTTTTAGCTGATGTGATTTACAAACTTATTGTTTCTGATTTGTTCGTGCATGATGAATTTTTCAATTATGAAGGTATAAGCACTAAGATAAAGCGATCCAGATGTTTAGATGAGTTTGCTTTTATTGGAGAGATTATAGACGAACATGGCCGTTTTCGTTGCTCAGACCGACGTGTTATTACTACTCACTTTAAGAACAACTCCTCTGATTCCGTTTGACTTAATACGGTTTTTGTTTAATTAATCTCAATGAAATATTATTTTACTAACAACAAAACAGGATTGAGTTCTACAAACCTGATGGATGTAGTAGAAAATCCGCTTTTTATTAAAATAAATACCATTTTAAATGGATCTCCACTGAGTAATGGCACAACTCCATACGAAAATGTTTTTTATAAAAAAGAAGAAAATCAGGATTTTTACGACAAGCTTTCTGGGAATACGTTAACAGAAATAATCCAAGAACGGACTTGTTCATTGAAAAATAAATATGGAGACGACACTGCTGTGCTTTTAAGCGGTGGAGTAGACTCATCAATAATTACTATGTTATGGGAACCAAAAGAAGTTTGGACTCTTGATAACGGAACTGAGCAAGGGCTCGGAGAGGTTCATTTTGCTAAAGTGGTAGCAAATAAAATAGGAGCTAAAATGAATTTAGTTACTCCACAAAAAGACCTTCCTCATCTTAAAAAGATCATAGCAAAAAACGGGTTGTTAAGTAGACATTCAGGATTTTTTGCACTTGATTGTTTAATGAGAAAAATTAAAGAGGCTGGGTACAAGAATATTTTAATTGGGTCTCATGCTGATTATTGTTTTGGACATTTTAAAATAGGGTTCGCACTTGAAACTCACAAGCTAATACACGATAGTCCTATGTTTAGCGGTTACAACACAATGTGTGAAAAAGCTATCGGCTCGCCAGATAAAATTTTATTACGATTGCTTGGAATGTCCGACACAATAAAAACCGAATTTAATACTACAGGCGGACCGATTACAAATAGATTGCATGATATTATGGGTAACTGTGATGATCAGGAACAGTATAACGAGTGTTTTCTGGAAGAATATTATGGATTAACTTTGATTGATCCGTTTAAAAGTGAGGCGGTTGAAACGTTTGCTTTTAGTTATGATAAACAATTAGACTATACTCACGGTAAACCAAAAACTGTATTGTTGAACGCTTTTGATCACTTACTCCCTGATGAAATACTGCATAGAACTCATAAAGTAGGATGCAGTGTTCCATATTGGAGATGGTTTCCTGAAATTAAAAGAGGAGACTACAAAGAATTAATTAAGTTATTCATGACATGGCATCTAGCTTGGTGGAAAAACAATCATTCAAACTACACCAAAATAAAAAGGAGAGTTAACGACAAGTTGATCTCAACAAAATCCGCTCGTACTAACACGAAAGCAATAAACTGAGTTTGATTGCCTTGAATATATGCAAAGCAGTGTAAGTAAACACATTAAAAAATGGATAAAAGAGGTTTCAGAGAAACATACCTCTCTTAACGGGCACTCCGTATGTCCTTTTGCTAAGACAGCAAAATATAACATTATCGAGCTTGTGGACACAAATGCATTCGTGCCGGACTGTGGTAGATTCGAACTTATTTTGTATATATTGCCGCACTCTTACTCACTTGAAGACGTAGAAAATTTTACTGACTGTTGTAATATTAAATTTCCAGAATTTATATTCATTCCCGACCCAAGAGAAAAAGCTACCTTTATAAAAAACGTCCAAACAAATAATTGTGTGTATAATATAGTTTTTTGTCAGCCGAGAGCAAAAATGAGTTTAGCACGTTTGCATCTCAAGAAAATTGGATACTATGAGAATTGGACAACAGAACAACTTCAAAATATTATGAAAGACGACCACACAAAATTTATTAGTAAATGTCCTTACACAAACACAAAAAACATAATTAAAAATATCTTGGCATCATTATTGAGTCGACTACAGCAGACACGTTCTATTAAAGATTTGACTAAATCTAACAATGAGTGATGAAGTCGTAAAGCTAGTTCAAAACGCTGCTGTAAAAGAATTACTACAAGAAGCTAAAAAAGCTAATCGTATTATTGAGGTGGATGAAATGTCATTTATGGTGAGAAACAATATGAACAAAAGAGTAATTTTTCGCGGCATACAAATTAGAAATAATTGTTGGGGAATTACTTTCACAAAAGTCCATTAGTACCTTTATTTGCAGCTAAAATTTTTTTATTGATTTGTTAACGAATATTGATATAATGTAGCACCAACATGATGCCTAACTTACCCTTTCAAATTAAATCTAAATTCGTTGTATTATCCCTTCATAGGTCCGGATCCTCATTGCTTGTTGACTTACTAGATAGAGTTCCTGATATTAAATGTTATTGTGAGCTGTTCAAGCCTTACACGGAATATACTGATAGGAACTGGCTCAAAGCAAACAGCGGAAGATACTCTGACTGGAAAGAAGAAGTTCAACAGAATCCGTTAAAATATATGAACGAGATTCTCGCCATGAATACACATTGTAAGGCAGTGGGATTCAAACTCCTACATGGACATCACTCGGATGTAATACATCACGTCGTACATTCAAGTGAATTCAGAAAAATAATTCTCAACAGACACCCAGTCAGTAGATATATATCCCATGCTAGAGCTGTATCAACAGGCAAATGGTGCAAACTCTCAGACAGTGATTCGTCTACTCCTATGCTAACTTTTAATGTAAAGATGTTTAATACAATTTTGATGAGTCATCGTAAATTTCAATCAATTGTGGATCGTGTGAAATCTCAACCAGACAATTTGATTACTGTAGTGGATTATGATGACGTGGTTAATTTAAGTGGAGTTGAATTAATCATACGTGATTTAGGCATTACGTGCCCACCGCGAACAGATCTTGTTTCCTCGTTCAGAAAACAGACAACCGAACCAATTGAATCTCTTTTTACTAATTATAAAGAACTGAAAAGTTGGATTATGAGAGAACATACAGACTTAATGGAGCAGCCTGGTGCTCCCCAACTCACATAAAATAACCATCTACGTAATTCACGTGGTGATATATGCTTTTATAAAGTTCTGCTCGCCATTATCTCTTTGCATAGAGCCACGAATTCAATATCTTGTTTGTACCACTCTTTTAGGAATGTCAATCCAGGCTCTTGAATTATCTTGTCTTGCTCTCGTATCCTAGTTGGTCCTTTCATAACTCCTATGGAGTCTTTAGGGAGAGTTATTTTAGACGGAAGATTTAACAGTTTTTTTAACTTATCAAAATCACTATCTAACGTTTCTGTAAACCCAATAAAAAGTATATCGTCAATGCGAGAATTGAAATATTCTATGCTCTTGTACCAGTGGATTAGATGGTGTATATGGCCAATCTCGTGTAGTGCACTCAATGCTAATTTATTTTTATCACAACACACATTTGACAGAGAAGCTGCTAGTTGGTTTGGTGTACGAAAATAACTAAACAATATTTTCTCTTGCTCTGACTGGTTTTTATACATTCTCCTTCGATGATAAAATGCACTGACGAATCTGGTTATAGGATCCCTTAAGAATATTACTATTTTGTCTCCCACTGGAATATCCTCAATAGAAGTAGAGTGAGCACAAAGCAAGATAGTGGCTTTCTGTTTGCTTAACGGTATTTTGTTTATTCTGTTGAAATGTTTGTTATAAAGGAAAATATTGTTTTGCTCTCCTGTACAATTCTTTAATTTTTGTCCTTCAAGTAATGCTAATTTTAATGCGGTCCCTCCAGTTTTTCCTACGTGAAGAACATAGATAGTTGGTTTCATTTGTTTAAATTATTTGTTTTGAAAATTACGTGCTACATATTATAATTAACATACCATGCATCTCAAATCAATGTAGATGTGATTAACAAATAATAAATTATAGTTGGGTGATTCAGGTAATAGACAACCTTATATATTAAGTATATCACACAGCAGTTTATGATAAAAAGTATTATGAATGACGGGGGTATAGCTCAGTTGGTAGAGCGCCAGCTTTGCAAGCTGGATGTCGGGGGTTCGAATCCCCCTGCCTCCATTTTTTAAATAATAATTGTTGCCTTTTTGTGGTAATTAAAGGATGGTTCCTATTCAAGATTCAACTGAATCTAACAACGATCTTTGACAGTGACAAAAAAAGGTTCCCGATGAACCGGATAAAAAAATCGGAGAAAATAAATTATTCCTGAGTAGCTCAGTGGTAGAGCGGTCGGCTGTTAACCGATTGGTCGTAGGTTCGAATCCTACCTCAGGAGTTTTTTTATAAAAACATTGTTGACCAATCCTTCTTATTAATAGAGTATACATTTTATAAAAGCCCAGGTGGTGAAATGGCAGACACAAGGGACTTAAAATCCCTTATCAGTAATGGTGTGCGGGTTCGAGTCCCGCCCTGGGTACCACTTTCAAATTAAATGCTACAATATAATAAATCATATTTTCCAAACACAAAGTTTATCTTTGCACTCTCTGGAGGCATCGATAGCGTAGCAGCTTGCCACTCCCTCAAAAAGAAAAACTTCAACTTTATTGCAGTACACATTAACAACAAGTTCATTGAACAAGATGACCAAATTGCAGAGGACGTTCAAAGATTTTGCTACAAAGAACAAATCCCTCTACACACAATCACAGCTACTGAAAAATATTCCAAAGGAAGCAAAGAAGACTTCTGCAGAAATCTAAGATACAAAGCTCTTAGAGAATATGCAAAGAGTCAAGGAATTGATTTCATCTGCACAGCACACCACCTAGATGATTGTGTAGAATCTTACTTCTTGAACTTCTTAAAAGGACATCCAGAGTTTGTGCCAATCCAATTCTACTGCAAGTATCCTGAAGTAACTGTATTTCGTCCATTTTTATTAAACAAAAAGATTGACTTCGCCAAGCATGCAATGGATAGTAATTTAGTTGAGTATATCAGAGAGGACGAACTAAACTCTGATATGACTCTAATGAGAAACTGGACTAGAAAAGTAGTTCTTCCAATAATTGATAAGAAATATAAAGGACTCCACAAAGTAGTCTTCAAGAAGACGAAAGAACATTTAGATAGTGTAGTAAAGAATTAATTTTTAATACCCTTGTAGTTCAACGGTTAGAACGTCGGTTTCATAAACCGCGAACGTAGGTTCGACTCCTACCTGGGGTACCACTTTGTTTCCATAGCTCAATTGGATAGAGCAACGCTCTTCTAAAGCGTAGGTTGCTGGTTCAAGCCCAGCTGGAAACGCCACTTAATAGATTAAATAAAAACAATAATGGGTAGTTCGTATAGCGGCAATTACCGGAGACTGTAAATCTCCTGCCTTCGGGCTTCGCAGGTTCGAGTCCTGCACTGCCCACCATTTTGACGAGCATTAGCTTAGCTTGGTAGAGCGCCTGGTTTGGGACCAGGAGGTCGCGAGTTCGAATCCCGCATGCTCGAAATTTGCAGCATTAGTTTAATGGTAGAACGGAGCTCTTCCAAAGCCCAGACGAGAGTTCGATTCTCTCATGCTGCACCATTTTCAGACTTGTAGCTCAGTTGGTTAGAGCAGTTCATTGATAATGAACAGGTCGTTGGTTCGAGCCCAACCAGGTCTACATTTAAGGCTCGGGTAACTTAGCGACTAAAGTACCTGCTTTACACGCAGGCTATCGTGGGTTTGAGTCCCACCCCGAGCACCATTTTAAAGCTCATGTGGCGAAATTGGCAGACGCGCCAGACTTAGGATCTGGTTCCGCGAGGAATGTGGGTTCGAGTCCCTCCATGAGCATATTTTAATTAAATAAAAGGAAGGGTGGCAGAGTGGTCTATTGCAGCGGTTTACTAAACCGCCGAGGCGAACGCCTCCGAGAGTTCGAATCTCTCCTCTTCCGAATTTTTGCTCCCATAGTGTAGCGGTTAGCACATCTCCCTTTCACGGAGGTAGCAGGGGTTCAAGTCCCCTTGGGAGTGCCAGTTTAATACGGAGTAGCACAATTGGTAGTGCATCAGAATTTGGATCTAAGTGTTATAGGTTCGAGTCCCTCCATGAGGATATTTTGATTAAATACAAATTTGTTCAATAATGCTGCAAAAAAAAAACAAAATACCTTAAATATAATGTACATGAAAACAAAAGATCAAATATTATTAGAAGAAGCCTACGAAAAAGTAAATGGCACGAGCCTATCTGATGCTCTCGAATCTCATGATCCAGCTTGTATACAATTTACCAATCAAACTGACATTCCTTTCAAACAGATTTATATTTTTGTTGATCATTACAAAAATGAAAGATCAGTTACCATTATAACGTTTGGTGAAGTTTCAATTCCTTCAGCTCTTGCAGATCGAGTAAATCTTGTTGTAGATCCAGATCAAAAACAATTTCATAAATTAATCGAAGATAAATCTTCAAAAATAATTATTATTAAGCCTTTAAAGTTTCCGATTGCCCTGCCGATTATGAATCGCTGCAACAACGTCTTTTTATCAAACAACTCTTAGTCTAATTTAATACGGAGTAGCACAATTGGTAGTGCATCAGAATTTGGATCTGAGGGTTATAGGTTCAAGTCCTATCTCCGTAGCTTTTTTAGCTGTGTTAAACAACTAGTTTAATGTTTAGTGAATCCCCAACAATGTTCAGACTTTATTTCTAACGAATAGTTGTTTTTTGAAATGAACTCATTGACTGCTTGTATAACACCTGGCCATGCTGGTCTATAATCATGTCCAGCTAAAATGCCACCCTTTTTGACTTTGGGATACCAATGTTTTATATCATCTTTTACGAACTCGTAAGAGTGGTTGGCATCTATAAAAACAAAATCTAAACTATTATCAGCATATAAATTAGATGCTTCAGTGGAAGGCAATCTAATCGGATTAATGGTCGAGCGGACAGTTTCTGTGTTTTTTAAAAACTCGTTGTACGCCCTGTTGTTCTCAATGCAGTCTAACTTGTTGTTTTTATTTCCTTCCAAATAATTAATTGAGTCGTCAGTCCAGATATCTACACAATCAAACTTTATGTTTTTGTTTGAGTTAATAATCTCAACAGCCATACAACAAGTGCTTTTTCCTAAAAAAGAACCAACTTCTACAAAATGAGCTTCTGATTGGTGCTTTGCCACAACTTGCTTGTAGAGATTAGGAAATGAAAACCACCCTCTAATATTTTCATAAAAATGTTCCATAACATTACTTATTCACAAACCGTTTATATAATTGCAGATCCAAATACTTATGGTCGTTAAATCTTTTTTGCGTATCTAATGAAAGTTCGCTAAATTTAAGTTTATTATATTCGTTTTTGTTCATTTTGGATGAACCAATTTCGTGTGGATCGAAGTTAATTACATCAAAACACTTCAATAACACATCTCGGATTGCTTTATCTGTTTGATTTATATCGTATGTTTCAATCGTTTCTAAAAAATTGCAGGCTTTATTAAAGTGTTCTTCGGTTAATGTTGTTCCAGCTGGTATGTCTGACAACACTCTTATGATCCAGCTATCTTGAAGCTGTTTCGACATTACATGTTCTTCGAACGACTGTGATTTGAATCTGTTGTGAGTATGTTCGTGTTTGGATTTCTCTGAAGTTAAATAACTATATAACGATTGCTCTCTAGAAAAGGGGTCTCTTAATATTATAAATTTGTGTAAAACAAATTTTGATAAAAACAAAAAAAGTGATTTTAATGAATCGTGTAAACGTCTAAACCCTCTTGCTTCAACAGAAACAAACACAACAGATAAGTTTTTGAGAAGGTCTTCTGTTAAATCTGAAACGTTTAAATTTCGAGCTACGTTTGTATTATTTATTGAAGTGAGTTTATCTTCGAAAAAGGATAAGTCGCTATTTATAACTATTTTTGCTAAAATATATTGGCCGTCTATTACTCTAATGACATGAGTAGGTTTATTAATTTTTTTAATTTCGCTTAAGATACAATTGTACAGATAAGTGCCTGAGTTTTTTGGTACATGGTAAAATATCGGGATTGGAAGTTTCATTTAAAGAGCTTGGTAATGTTATTGGTTGTTTTAAATTCACATTAGAGCTATTTTGATTTAAATGGTGCGAATATGCCATTAAAACTTATCATCTGATTAGTTCCCGTTTCTCTTGGCATTATTAAATTTGGAGCATGTTTTTTAAAAAATGCAAATTCGTTTATGTTTATAAATTCTCCTGTTCGTTCTCCTTTGGGGTGTTCAATATTTTCAGTTCTTTCTAATAAATCGAGATCTTCTCCTAACAGAGTCAACAACCTTGAAATTAGCTCTCTGTAGTACATTTCTGTTGGATGATTCAAACTAGAAAATAGCAAATGGTCTTTCCAATTTTTTTCAACAAAATCGTTTATGGGTATTACCTTGTCATATAGCTCAACGCATTTTTCGTGTTGGCTTGGGTTTTGGGATAAACTTTTTTCTGTATATCCCTCAAATGGATATTGTGTGTATAATAATTCAGTAAAAACTGGATCGTCTTCATTTTTAATATACTCTGCTATTTTTACAGGATCTTTAGTTATATTTTGTCTTATATACTCGAGGTAAATTTTTAAGCTCCGGCTACATATTGGATATGCACTAAATCTGTTATTAGGAAGGCATATTTTCAAGCCCCGTGCTACGTTATCGTGTAGATTAACAGTGTTAAGTTCGTCAATGTTTGTTGTATGATGCATGAACACAAAAATATCAGCCTCTCTTATTTTTTCTTGTACGGCTTTCCTGGTTTTTGTATTCTGTAATTTCTTAACGTTGGGAGGAGTCCACAAAGCAAATGTTGGATTACTACGACTCCAATACATAGCTAAATTAGCTTCTGTACAATTAATAAATTGATATTTGGTTGAATAATTTTGCTCAAACCATCTTGATATAGCACAAGTTTGACAATTTCCGTGGAAGAGTATTTTTTTCATATTTATTTTAATAGATTTTTAAAGTTTTCTACTAAAAACTTTGCTTTTTCTTTTTGCCAATCTATATGTTTATACTTACTGTCATAAGCTTCGTTTAAGAAGTCTTCTGTTAAGTCCTCCCATTTATCTACTATTAAGAGTGGTAAATTGTAAATGTCTCTTAGTTCTCTGTGCGCAATATGATTTGTTACTACAGGTACTGTTTCACATAGAATAGATTCACATATCTTAGGAGTCTGAATACCATTCCCTAATGGACAAGCAAAAAATTTATAATCACTTAGCTTTTCAAAATAATCTAATGGATCACAAAACATATTATCCATAAATGGAGAGCTTTGTGTGAACTCTGCTAACAATCTCCTGTCTTGAACTTTTTTGGTTACTGAAGGCCATTTACTACCAAAAGCAGAACCAATTAGCTTAGTTTTATTTTTTGGTTTGTTTATATGATGAAGTATTTTGTCTCCTCCGCATCTTAACATATATCCCATAATCGTACCCATAGGTATGGTGGTTACCCAATCACATTCTATGTCTTTTGCTTCGTAGTAAATTTTTTTGAATAAATGTTTTACCTCTTTTAATTGTTCAAGTGTGACGCTTAAGTGTGGATCGCGTCCTGCACATACAACATTGTTCAACTGTATCCCATTGAGATTATTAAGTGCTTTTTTTAAATTACCCATGCTGAGGCGGTCGCAATACACATCGTTGGATGTTGAATCATAATTAATATGCACACCATCTTCAAAAATAACTAATTTAAAGTGCTTGCTGACAAGTGGCTTTGGAATTAACATATCGTTAATCGTTTCTATTGACACTGCAGGATAAGTCCAATTCCCCTTATAAAATCTGACGCCATGCCTAAAATTCAGAATTTCTTTTATAGAATTAATCATTTGGGTTTACTTAATCTGGATATGTTACTTGATGGTAATTAAATTTTAAAAAGTCTTCTTCGTAAAGTTTATTTATAAGAACTTTAGCTTCTACACTCAAAGAATGCCCATGTGGGCTATGACCAAATTTTCCCAACTCTTTTTCTCTCAATCCGAGCGTATTGCATATATTTTTAAAATCTTCTTCTAGTGTTTCAAATTTTCCAATATAATCAATTGGTTCGTCTAGTATATTTCCATATACGCAATTTTCTCTGTGTGTTTCATTCTCGACTTCTTCCCTTTTATAAAATCGGTAATCATGCTCTATTAAAATAGGTGTTCCAAATAATTTTTTATACTCATTTATATGTTGATCCGTAATTATACCAGCGAACGGAACGGTATCCCCAAAGTATATTTTACGCATGGGATTGAAAGTAGACATACTCAGCATTCTTGAATATGGATCGCGGACAAATGAAAATTTAAAATAGTCATTCCAATATTCAGAATAAAGTTTCTTAGCTTGACTTGCAACTAGATGCTTTGTTTTACGTTCAATTTGCCACCAATCGTCATTGATTAATGCTCGCTCAATACTGGACCCTGCTGTTCGAGGGATATGAATAAATATGCATTTTAGTTCGTGAGAGATCATATGAGAAAGGGGGTTTTAACTGAATTAATAATCGTAATTATTTTAAATAACGAGATAACATACTCTGTGTCATTCGCCATACCGGTATCTCTCTAATTATGTTTGACTTTTTGCTATAACGTTTATTCAAACCTATATGTTCAGATGATAGACAAGTCAATCGTATATTTTTGTCAACGTTTTTATCGCAGCTCATCCCCATAAAAATATCAACAGGGCAAATAATGCTCATTTTGGGGTACTTATGAACGATAGGCTTTACGGACGGATTGTCTTTAAAAAATTTAAATACGTTGGTAGCATCCCGAGTAGCAGCAACGTTTTTTAATAAAATTGGCTCGTGAGTAAGTTTTATTAATTTTTTTGCTGCTTCATTATTTAGAATATAACTCTCGGTTCCTGTGCCGAATATCCCGTGGTGATACTTTGGTCTTTTATTCAATTGCACTAAATCATAATTCTCATATTTAAGTAAAGACAAGTCTTGCTGTAAAAACTTATCCACATCCAAAAAGTCAGCATCATCCTCGAGGATTAAAGCCTGAGAAATGTTCTCTTTTACTATTTTTTGCCAAATTTTGTAATGACTAAGATAACAACCTATTGCTCCTGGGCAGGTTTCTAAAAGCACTTTCCATGTGCTGTTTACTGGTGATACAGTTAATCCATAGCCCACGCAAATATCAGGATTTAATCTTGTATCTACGGCTTCAATTCTTTCACAATGAAATAAAGGATTGTTGTAAGATGGTCTCGGCGAATCAACAAGATTTATACAATATATTTTTATGTTATTATTCATTAGTATTTTTTTCAAATACCATTAAAGTATTTTTAAACCACCGACGTTTTGCACTTTTTCTAAGAGATTTTTCTAACTCCAAGTTACGCAAAAAATTTTTATTTTTCAACAAAACTTCTATGTAATCATTGCTTTGACAGTTTACATGTCCGTCCCCAGATTGACCTGGAATTGCCCAAGACAATATAATAATATTAGAACAATGGTTTGTTATATTTTGGATAAAAATATCTTCGTATTGGTTTGGTATATGTTCCCCTACCTCCAAAGATAATACGCAGTCAAATTTTCTATTTAATTCAACCAACGTTGATAAGTCTAATACTTGGCATCTTCCGTTAGTATCCTCTTCTGTATACGGATTTCCATCATAGCATTTGCAATCAAATCCATTTTCAATAAAGTTTTTGCTATACAATCCAGGTCCACAACCTAAATCCAGGATAGAAGTAACATTTAAATCTTTTAGTAATTTGATAATTTCAGCATTTAAAGCACGATCATGTACGTGTCGAGAGTGCTTACTGATAGGATCTTCCCAAAAGCCTCTTTTGTTAATATTTACATTGTTCATATTATATTATTTATTTAGAATATACGGATTTTTAAAATTCAATTGGTGTCCACTCGTCAAACACAAATATGTCTCCATGCCATCGAGGACCACCCTTAGGATATAAAACGCTTCCAGCTTTACTTAAGAATCCCATCCACCAACTAAACGTTCCTTTGCTTAAAACTAAATTACCAAAATCTTTTGCGAAATTTATAGTTTCTGCTGGTTTATTTTCATACAAAGTTAAATTGAATTTATTAATCAAATATGTTATAATTTCGTTAGAAGGGTCGTCGCTACTAATATATCCTTTTTTGAATTTAGATTGTTCGATAGCTTGAACATAATAATTAAGGTTGGGGACTCTATTATTCGGGATGCAATCACCCAATCTCACATGAACAAACAAATCGTCTTTGTGATGTTGATCATATTGTAAATTGAATTGATTTAAAATTTCTTGTTTATAATTTAATATAAAATGTTTGTTTTGACAGTGATAAAATAAATACAAACCATAATCAATACTAGGGGTTTCTAAGATTTTGTTAAAGTTTACTCCAGTAACTGTAATTATGTTTTCAAATATTCGAGTTCCTTGCTGGTGGAATCTGGGCTGTAATATTTGTATTTTTTCAAGTTTTGCATATTTTTCAACTTTAATGTTAAACTTTTTTGACATTATGCTAGCCGCACAATTTCTAAAAATTGCATTTCCTAACCTGCCGTGGTCTTTAATTGTAATCATTTTAATGGTAGTAGTTATTCAAGTTTGCACAAACTTATAGTAGATTCTTTTCTGTTTATGTTTTTTACAATCTTGTTCCATTTTCTAATATCAGGCATATTTTTAGTTTCTGATTCTACTTCAGGTGGTAATATATAAGGAATTTGACAATATTCCGCAAATGTTCCAAATGCATGATCAGACAAATACTTAAAACTTTTATATGGATGAGGACAAAATTCTATAACTTTTGGTTTTTTTGCAGGATCTAAAAAAATTAAATTTGAAAAAGCTCCGCCATGGCAACCAACTACGATCTTAGCATTACTAAATAGCTCATATTGCTTCGCAAGCGTAACGCAGCTCCCGTCTGGCTCTTGACCAGTTAGAAAATAAAATTCCAGATTGTTTTCTTCTGCATATTGTTTTAAATGCTCGACAACCTCGTTTTCGTTTTGTTTGGTTATATTCCTACCTCCTCTAGCTCCAGGAGTAGTTCTTGAGCAAAATAACACAAAAGGCTTGGACGTATTTATTATAGGCCGTGACTCATGAAAGGCTGCTTTTAAATTTAAAATATTTTTTGATTGAGCGAGGTTCTTCGGATCGGGAGTGGCAATGTCTAATCGCTGAAAATTTAATAAATATACGTTGAGAGGAGTAGGAGAAATAAACTTAATTTTATCTGATATTTTTAAGTTAAAAAAGTCTATTTTATTCTTAACAAACTTCGAAAATTGTATTAATATACAATCATATTCAGGAAACATTTCATCGACTGCATATAATTCCGGAAGAGCGTCAGTATATATATGACCGTGCGCAAAAGGACGGTTTAGTTTGAGTACAAGTATATTTTCCGCAACTATTTTGATTGTTTCTCTTTCGCTTTCGTTTATCGTTGGCTCGTCAATTATATGCGATTGGTTTTGAATATAGGCGCATCCGTCCAGCTGTCCTTTATATGTTGTTATAATCATATTTTTGTGTTTTTAGTAGTCGTTTATCGAATTTAAACAAACGTTTGAGATTTTCTACCAGTCCAATTTACTCCAGACTCTCCTAAATGAATGACGTTTATTGGTAGGGTAATAAAATTAGGGATATTTTTAAAGGTTTTTTGACGCCACCGTTCTGGTATTGGTAATTTTCGAAGCTCTTCAGAGAATTGTGACAAAAATATTACGTCACCTCTAACTACGTTGTGCTCTTCATATTTAAACTCATTAGTTTTATACATAAAAATTTGACAAAATCCAAAAAAAGCTTCTTTGGTGTTTGTATTATCGATGAGACGAATTTGATTTTCTATATCTGTTGATGAATTGCACGTTTTTCTTCCCATTCCGTATAATATGTTTGGGTCTTTCTCTTTACTAAGGATCAATTCTTTAAAGTTTTCTGGAAAGACGATATCAGAATCTGTCATTACAAGCCAATCTGAATATCCAATCTCATTTAGATATTCAAACCCTTTGTTTATAAGAGCTCCTTTATTAAATTGTCTTCCATTCTTTTTTATAAGATTGTCTGGAAAGACTAAACACTTAACGTTGGAATGCTTACTGCAGACTTCTTGACATGCTTTATCACTTTCTATCGTCAGTATAATAATTTGATCGAATTGGAGAACATTGTATGGTAAAGCTACTTTTAAACAATCTGAATAATTCACTGATACTAGTAGGGCTGTTATCATATTGGTTTTTAATTAACTGTTCAGTGATTGAGTTGGCAAGTTAAATTGTTTGTAAGATCTCATGTTTATTTTCTTCATTGTAGATATCCATTGAAACTTTGTAGTTTAATGTCTTTTGGGATTAATAAGTTCGGAACGTGTTTTTTAAAAAATAAAAATTCAGTTATATCTATAGAAACGCCACCTTCACCTTCTCCTTCAGGGTGCTTGATAAAGGGCGTTTTTTCTAATAAATCGAGATCTTCTCCTAACAGAGTCAACAACCTTGAAATTAGCTCTCTGTAGTACATTTCTGTTGGATGATTCAAACTAGAAAATAGCAAATGGTCTTTCCAATTTTTTTCAACAAAATCGTTTATGGGTATTACCTTGTCATATAGCTCAACGCATTTTTCGTGTTGGCTTGGGTTTTGGGATAAACTTTTTTCTGTATATCCCTCAAATGGATATTGTGTGTATAATAATTCAGTAAAAACTGGATCGTCTTCATTTTTAATATACTCTGCTATTTTTACAGGATCTTTAGTTATATTTTGTCTTATATACTCGAGGTAAATTTTTAAGCTCCGGCTACATATTGGATATGCACTAAATCTGTTATTAGGAAGGCATATTTTCAAGCCCCGTGCTACGTTATCGTGTAGATTAACAGTGTTAAGTTCGTCAATGTTTGTTGTATGATGCATGAACACAAAAATATCAGCCTCTCTTATTTTTTCTTGTACGGCTTTCCTGGTTTTTGTATTCTGTAATTTCTTAACGTTGGGAGGAGTCCACAAAGCAAATGTTGGATTACTACGACTCCAATACATAGCTAAATTAGCTTCTGTACAATTAATAAATTGATATTTGGTTGAATAATTTTGCTCAAACCATCTTGATATAGCACAAGTTTGACAATTTCCGTGGAAGAGTATTTTTTTCATATTTATTTTAATAGATTTTTAAAGTTTTCTACTAAAAACTTTGCTTTTTCTTTTTGCCAATCTATATGTTTATACTTACTGTCATAAGCTTCGTTTAAGAAGTCTTCTGTTAAGTCCTCCCATTTATCTACTATTAAGAGTGGTAAATTGTAAATGTCTCTTAGTTCTCTGTGCGCAATATGATTTGTTACTACAGGTACTGTTTCACATAGAATAGATTCACATATCTTAGGAGTCTGAATACCATTCCCTAATGGACAAGCAAAAAATTTATAATCACTTAGCTTTTCAAAATAATCTAATGGATTGCAAAACATATTATCCATAAATGGAGAGCTTTGCGTGAACTCTGCTAACAATCCTCTGTCTTGAACTTTTTTGGTTACTAAAGGCCATCTACTACCAAAAGCAGAACCAATTAGCTTAGTTTTATTTTTTGGTTTGTTTATATGGTGTAGTATTTGATCTCCTCCACATCTTAACATATAGGCCATAATTGTACCCATTGGTATGGTGGTTACCCAATCACATTCTATGTCTTTTGCTTCGTAATAAATATGTTTAAATAAATGTTTAACTTCTTTTAAATATTCAATATTTCTACTTAAATGTATATCATCTCCAGAGCACACAAGATTATCAAATTCACCTGGATGATTCGTAAGAATGGTTTTTATCCTACGAAGTCGGACAACGTCACAATAAACATCATTTGTCGTAAAGTCAGTATTAACATTTATTTGTTGATGAATTATACTAATGTCGAAGTTTTTAAACACGAGCGGTGCTATTAATAAGTGTTTTTCAATTTCTTGCTGTGATAATAAATTTGGCTTAAACCACGTTAAAAAACGTGGATCGTACCTAAAATTAAGAATATCACTAATAGAATTGATCATTATATCCATCCCCAATCTTTTTTAATTTCACCAGTTTTCTGATTTTTGGTTTTTAAATATTGATGTACGTTTTTTGTATTACCCTTATACAAAACTACCCAAAGACCGCAATTGCCTGAATATGTTATTAAATGTTTTGTTTTTGACATAATAAGAACAGCGGCGAAAAAATATGAAGCATGTTCCTTTCTCTTATTTCTTGGTATAGAATGATGAACAGATGACTTCGGATCATGATTTATCATAGACATTTCATCAAACCAAAAACTATTTGGAAACCTCTGTTTAAATGCTTCTGCAAATTCGAGCTCGTCTGTTTGTATTAAGAATTTTATTTGTGGATTCTTTTGCAAAATTTCCTCAGTCTTATTAAAGAATTCTTCATAGTCAGCTAACCCCGTTTCGGTCTCCTTGTCGTTTCCTCTATAGTAAACGGAACATATATTATCATAATCTAATGAATATTTTTTTTCGAAAACTTCTATAATGTTTCTTATTGTAATGCTGGGGGAAAAATACGCTTCTACAATCAGTGTATTATTTTTAAAATCGATATTTTTGAAGTCTTGAAATTGATTGACATTTGAATATGTGTGTTTTTCTGTATTTTTATCAAAAAGTTTTTCTTCAAAAAAATACTTTGCTAAATCTTCATCTAGATCATCAATATTTTCCTTGTAATTTCTAAACTGTCCGCTTGAGTCTATCGCATGAGGAGGTTCGTTTTTTTCGTTGAAATACTTTTTAATTTGTTCTAATCGGACCGAGCAATTAGAAAAAAAACCAGCCGTTCGGTTGTGGGTAGTTTTAAGTATTGGTGAAGAAATATTTTTCATATTGTATCCAGTAATTGTTTTAATTCATGTATATCTATTGTAGATTCTTCTTTACTTAAAGCATTAAAAAAACTTCGCCCTTCAAGTGTTGCTGTTTTAGGAGACGTTTTATATAAAATTGTGTGATATTCAGCAAAAGTGTCAATTGCTCCATCAAAAAGCTCCTTAAAGCATTTTCCGGAAGCTGGACAAATTTCTATAATTTTAGAAGATTTTAGTGGGTCAAGAAAAATTAAATTCGACATAACTGCACCATGAACTCCAACAACTAATTTTGCATTACTGAAGAGGTCATATTGTTTTGAAATAGGAGTAATTGTACCGTCAGCTTCTTGTCCTGTTAATAAGTAAAAGTTTAAATTATTCTTATTAGCGTATTGCTCCAGCATTTCAATAATTTTTGTTTCAGTTTCTTGAGTTAATCTTCTGCCGTGTTTAGCAGTAGGAGAGTTTCTGGAACAGTATAACAAAAATTCTCGGTCTTTTTTTGCAATTGGTTTTGAAGAATGAAAAGCCTCTTTCAACGCGATAACGTTTTTAGCTTTATTTACATATGATCTTGGGGAGTGATTAACAATTCGTAGCTCTTCAAAATTCAACAAAACCTCTTGGTTTTTTTCGATGAATTTGATTTTGTTTGATAATTTTAAATCAAAAAATTGAATTAAATCTTTCATCCTTGATGATAAAACAGTAATAACACAATCATATTCTGAGTACGTTTCGCTAACAGCATATAGTTCTGATAAAACTTCGCTGTATATGTGACCATACGCTGAACAATTATTCAAGTTTAATATCAATATATTTTTTGATGTTATAGTTTTTAACAAAGACAGCCTAGCATTTGCGGTTGGAGCCCAGCTAGGTTCTATATGTAAAATAATAGAATTTAGCTTTTCGTGTATCATCACAACATCACGACTCTTCCATTCGACAGGCTTGTGGGTTGCAGAAAACTCTCGCTTTAAGATGAAATCATTGGTGTTTTTTTCCATAGCCTTACTTAAAATGTATAACCAAAATTATTGATGTCCCATTCAAACAGCTGTTTTATGTAGTTTTTTGTTTTCTGATCAAAATACTCTGAATACGGTTTTCGTGCTGTAAATTGATTCATGTCATTTCTGCAAGGAATAACAGAAGGTAAATTAATTTGTAGCTTATCTTTTATTTTATAAAGGTCTTCTTCTATGTGCTCTACCCTAATTACGTAATCTACGAAAAAATTATCATCAGCAAACATATACGGTTTAGTAACTGTGTTGAAATTAAAGTTATGTTTGCAATATTTGCAAACAAACTCATTAAATGTTAATTTTCTCGCATCAACAACTATTGCAGGTAATGGGTTATTTGGTTGTTCGTTTGTATAAAAATCATATGCTTTGTGTTTATGGTGGTTGTAAAATGACACAACTCTTGCCCATGGGTTTCTTATTATCGATACCTTAAAAATATCTTCGAGTGGTACTTTTTTTTCTGTTAATTTTTGTATATGAGTTTCTAAAGAAGCGTGTTTAAACGGCGCAACTGATGGAAATTTGTCTCTTAAGGCTAAAAACCCAACAAGTTCTTCAATAGACGTTCCTCCACATTTAGGTGGATGTGTAAATATAAACTTTTTATTAATATCGTACATTATTTTATAAAAGTGTTGTATAGCTTGTTATCCAAAAAAGTTCTATTGTTGAAAGTCTGTTGAATTTTTGGTGAAAAGTTTTCCAGTTGTAGTTTACAAACCTTTTTGCCCTCATTTTTATGGACTTCATCCGACTTGTTAAGTTTAACTTTTAGGATATCAAAGTCATAGCAGGTTAAAAATGCTTCTTGAACTGCCAGTATTATGTTTTTAATGGGATATATGTTAAATCGAGATAATATATTAACAGCGTCATTAAAGTGTTGTTCGTTAAGTGGAATTGAATTTTCGACTTGAATTAAATTTCTTATTATCCAGCTATCCTCAAGTTGTTCTGACATTATATAGTCTTCGAACGTGTCAGCTTTAATAAGTCCGTGAGTACGTTCATGAATCGAACTTTCTGATTTAATATAATTGTAAAGTGATTGGGCTCTTGAAAACGGTTCTCTTAATATTAGAAACTGATGTGGAATATATTCATTTAATAAATTTAAAACGAGATTATTTATCTTCAACCCTCTTCCTTCGACTATAACCCCAAATAAAAAAACATTCGTTAACGCCTCTGGGAGTATGTCTTCAAGTTGAATGTCCCATTCTGTCTTAGAGTGTTTTTTTATGAATTTTAAATTGTGCTCACAAAACGAATTTGGATCTCCGACTAATAGTTTTGCTACCAGAAAGCCGTCTTTAATTAATTGCAGACATTTAATGGAATCTCTTTCTGGAATATGTGTTCTCAGCCAATCCGTGTATGTTCTTCTGTAATATCTAAAAGCAATAAGAAACAAATCAGAAACATACGTTCCTGCATTTTTTGGTATATGATAAAAAACTGGTATTTTTCTTATTTTATCTGTATCGTCGTTTGTTGTTTGCACTCTTGTTACTTATTTCGACGGCAGGTGTTTTAGCAACACTACCCAGTAAAAAATAAACACGTCCTTTGTTGTCTTTTTATTAAAAGGCAATAATATATTGATATATGAAAATCATCAATATTCTTTTTGTTTTAGTAATTCTCTTAGTTGTTTCTGCGTGTGTTTGCAGCAAAAAGTCATACAAACAACCGAAAGACTGCAAGGCAGTTTGTGCGTGTGCTTGCAGCAAAAAGTCATGCAAACAACCGAAAGACTGCAAGGCAGTTTGTGCTCCTGTTTGTAGATAAGTAAGATTTATAATGCGGGTTAGAATTCTGGCGAATTCAGGTGTCTCATAAGCATCTTTAGGAGAGTTCGATTCTCTCACCCGCTATTTTTTTCGTGTTGCCGGGTTAGCACAGTGGTAGTGCAACGGTTTTGTAAACCGTAGGTCATCGGTTCGAATCCGATACCCGGCTCGGCTTATTTTACATCATAAATATACAGCCTTTTCCTTAAATAGCATTATGAACAACGACGTAAAGCTATTAGCTGAAGCATATGAATTAATCTTAGAGAAGAAAGGAAAGGGGAAAGATTGGGTCCCACCTTGGGCTAAGAAGGAAGATGAGAAGGAAGAGAAAGCAGAAAAGGGTGGGAGTGAACTTACCGCCAAGCAAAAGAAATTGCCACCAGCTCTTCAAGCTGCTATGAAGAAGAAGAAGAAGATGACGAAGAAAGAAAAAGTAGCAGAAAGTTTCGAAAGATTGTACGAAGATTTTTGGAATTATTTTGAAGACTGATCTTTTGGTGTTTGGTAGGCTTGCTGCTCTTAATACTAATCTGTGTGATACAGTAAAAGAAGCTGTATAAGCTGGTTTCAAAGCAAGGATGCTTTTTCATTAGATGTTTGATTAAGTAAAATATTATGCATAATGATGAAAAACTCCTTAGTGAAGCTTATGCAACTATGCTCGAAAAAGCAGAGCATTGTAGGTATGCTGTGAATGGATGTGAATGTGAGGAGTGCGAAGAGTGTTTAGAACACAAAGAAAAGGAAGAAAACAAAAAGTCAGAAGACGAAAAGGAACTTTCTCCTAAACAGAAAAAACTTGCTCAAAAAGCCCCTCCCTTTAATAAAATTACAGGAGCAGATTTTGCTGCATCAAAAAACAAGAAAAAGAAAGCAAAAGTCAAAGAATCGTTTGAGCCTGCACAACACATGACACGCTTCGAAGAAGCGTTTAATGACGTGTTGGGTTGGTTTAACGATTAATTCTGTTGTTTATTTTTAAAACTAGACGATAAATCAGTTACGCACTGGAAGCTAATCGGCTAGGCGAGGGCCTGCAAAACCCTTTATGGTCAGTTCGACTCTGACCCAGTGCTCCAAATGTCTCCATAGTGTAATGGTTAGCACCTGTCCCTTTCACGGACATAGTAAGGGTTCAAATCCCCTTGGAGATGTTTTATTTCTTTTGTTTAGATATACAAGGAGCTTTAAATGCAGAATAACGGGTCATGTTTGAGTTAAACTCGTGTGTAATTTTTGTGTGAACACTTTCGTTTATTGTTTTTATACGTTCTTGAATTTGTTGCTTAACTTCGTTTGCGATCTTGTTCATACCAACTATTATATTAAGCGTATTAAGATTAAAAGTGAACTCTTAATAAATTAGTTTCGTACTCACCTTATCGAGAACGTGAGTTGAGATAAATACAATAGTATTAAAATGAAACAACTAATTCCTATTAACGGTGTATACAAAATTTTACAAAAATGTCCAGTAGTTGAACTGGAAGGTCGTTTGTTAGAAACTCAAATATACAATTTTACCGGAGATCCTTTTAATGAATTTTTATCGTTAAGTTGGACTGATGTGGACGAAGAAGATAACGAGGTACACGTAATTGTAACTTTTACTGAGGGGGATAATGAAGTATGTATGCTGGACGGAAGTGTGCTTACTCTTAAATCGTCTGAAGGCAAAGTAACAGAAGAGTTGACTCTCTATGCTTTTTTTGTTCATAAGAATGAAAAAAATAGTGGTTTTAACGTAGGTAAAGTATAAATTATTTGCATCGTCGATATGCATTTAAACTACGAAACGACAGACAACATAGTATCAGTAAATTTTAAACGATTGATATTCCGGTAATTTTATCTAGTATATGTACAAACACAAATCAGATTGTTGACTAAATGTTTATTTTTTGTAGGATAGTAATTCTATGAAAACAATAAATTATTTAATTGCATTTATTACAGTTAGTTGTTTGACGTTAAGTTACGGTGTCGAGTCTTCACCAGAGATGAGACCAAACACTGACATTTTGCGTGATGTGTATGTTTCGGAATTAATCGAAGTAAAGGAGGGAGAGTTGCCAGCAGAGTCAAAAGTTTCAGAAAAATTAGTAAAATCATTTGAAATTAGTAAACACGAAGTGACTTGGGGTGAGTGGAAAGCGGTAATGCAATGGGCAGTAAAAAATGGATATCGCCTATCAAACGTAGGACAGGGACTAGGAGACAAATATCCAGTCACTCATATAAGTTGGTATGATGCTGTCGAGTGGTGTAACTCAAAGAGTGAAATGGAAGGACTGCTTCCGGTGTATGAAGTACAGGGAAAAGTGTACAAAAGACTCGACTTTGGAAATAGTGGGTCTTTTGTTGTAAATCAAAACGTCAATGCTAATGGGTACCGTCTTCCTACTGAAGCTGAGTGGGAATGGGCAGCTAGAGGAGGAGTTAAGTCAAAGGGATTTATATATTCCGGCAGCAACGAAATAAATGACGTTTGTTGGCATAAAGGTAACAGTAACGACACAGCACATGAAGTTGGAACGAAGCTAGCAAATGAACTAGGCATTTATGACATGTCTGGAAACGTAACTGAATGGTGTTGGGATTTAAAAGGGAATCGGCTTCGTTCCTATCGTTCAGGAGGTTACTTTGATTCTACTCATAAATGGTTTTCAAATCAATTTAACGAGCTGAGTTTCCACGACACTCCTGATATTAAAACTCCAGGGCTTGGCTTTAGACTTGCTCGTAATATACAACAGTAAGACCGATGTTAACAGCCTGAGAATTCTCAGGCTGTTTCGTTAATTTGTTACATTCAACGCTTATTATAATATGAAACTAGCCTCTATTGAAAAAATCAAATCGATTCGGCCTCATTCAAATGCGGATCGACTAGAATTAGCTCATGTAATGGGCTGGCAATCAGTTGTACAATCTGGATTACATAAAGAGGGCGACAAAGTAGTGTTTATCGTAATTGATACATTGCTTCCTCACAATGCTCCTTGGGCACAATTTTTAATAAACAAATCTTCTCCAGATAAACCAGTTAGACTAAAAATGATAAATCTCAGAGGAGAATACTCAGCAGGTTTAGTCATTCCTCTATCTGAATTTCCAGATTCGTTTAGTTTGTATGAGGTGAGTACAGATGTAACTGAATTATTGGGTATTAAAAAATACATAAAAGATCTTCCTGCTAATCTTGCTGGAGAAAATATTGGAGATTTTCCAACAGACTTGATCTCCAAAACGGATGAGGACAACGGTCTTTCTAATCTCGATATTGTGGAAGAGGTAATTAAATCTCCGTCAGTTACGATTACACAAAAGCTTGACGGTAGTTCTATGACTGTTGTTGTTGAAAGTGGAACTGTTGTTAAAGTTTGTTCTCGAAATTTGTCAAAGAAAGACACAGAAAATAGCTTATTCTGGAAAGTTGCTAAGAAGCTTAATTTATCGTGTGGGTTTAGTGGAATACTTCAAGGTGAGTTGGTTGGTCCTAGCATTCAGAAGAATCCTCTACGACTAGAGAATCACGAGTTCATTGTGTTTCAAATAAAAAAATCTTCTGGAGAATATATGAATTATCAAGAGATGAAAGGGTTCTGTAATGTAGAACTTAAATGTCACGTTGTCCCGTTTATTTCTGAATGCTCTTTTATTGGTTGTGATGTGCAAACTGCTATCAATAAACTTCAGGAATTAGCTGATATGCAAACGTATGTTTCTAAGGAACAGGCGGAAGGAATTGTGATCCGACCTTCTTCCTATCCACGATTCACACATTCCAGAAGACCTCTGGGATTTAAAATCCTTAACAGAAATTATAAAGACAATTGAAACGATTCGCCCAAACATATGATTAGAAAAGAACAACCACTCCCTTCGCTTATAACCTCGTGTGTTTCGGTAATTCTACATGTATTGTTAGTAGCTTCTTTTTGGGGATTTTTATTTGTGTGTAGCAATAAAGATTTTTTGATTTCTAAGTGCTTTCCGTGTACTCCCTCACAAAAATTTTGGAAAATCGGACCTTATTCTGACGCACTGGAATGCAATTTCCCCGAGCGACGTATTTTGACATCTAAACAAAAATCCAAATTAACAGTTGATGTGTCCTCCAAAACCAACGTTAATTCTAATTTATGAATGATAAACACTACCACATTGACGTAACTCCTGAAGAAGAACATATGTTTGATATGAAGAAACAAAGAACTGAACCAAAAATCAAAGAACCTCGTACTCTTGTTATTACAGGAGCAATCATTGCTGCACATGTTGTATGTGCGGCCTGCGTGCTTGGGTTTTCTTCTTCTAATGCAGCTCAAAAGTCCGCTGAAGATAAAAATAAGCAAGAAGTGGTTCAAACAAACAGTAAAAACCGAGGCGATGTTCCAATGGATACTAAGCCTGCAGAACCCTCCTTACCTCAGACAGCAGCGCTCAGTTCACATACTAAAATAGCAGCACCATCAAATCTTTTTCCAAAGCAAGTTCAAGTAGCTCCTTCAGTTCCAAAGGTAGAAACTCATCCTCCAAAGCAAGTTCAAGTAGCTCCTTCAGTTCCAAAGGTAGAAACTCATCCTCCAAAGCAAGTTCAAAACAAACTAGTAAAAAATTATGTAGTTAAGAGCGGAGATACAGTTTACGGTATTGCAAAAAAGTATCATCTAGTTTCTGCCCGTCTAATGAAAATTAATGGAATAAAAGACCCAAAACAACTTAAAGTAGGACAAGTTCTTAAGTTCATGTAAAGAATGAGTGTTATGTTTCACCAAAGATTTAGAAAAGCAATTTCATTTAAACAAGCACTCGTTGTAGTAATTCTACTACACGTGGGTGGATATTGCGCAATATCTAAGTATTCTTCCTATAGAGCAGAGAAGCGTAAACAAGCGCTAATAGTAAAAAAACAAGAGGAAGCTGAGCTTCAACGAATGATTAATAAGGATACGTCAAGTATGTTTCCACAGAGAGGCAAGCCTGTTGTAGTTGCCCTTTCCCCGTTTAAACCAACAAAGATTGAAGAGAAGTATTCAGAAGAATCTCCAATTAAAAAGGCTGTAAATACAATTGCACAGCTGGCTCTTGATGCTTTAGTTCAAAAAGCAGTTAACATCATACACTCTTTAACAGCTTCCTCCCCTGCATTAAAACAACCAATTGCGTCAGCAGACGACAGCAATTTTAAGGCAGGGTTTTGTCCCAATCCGAACGCTATACGATCTTCGTTCGTTCCTGATATTAAAAAGCCCATTGCTAAACAAAAATTAAACTCCGTAGAAACAACACTAAATAACAAAGCTGCTAGTCGCGTTGCTGCTGCGCCGCAGCCCAATAAAAGCAAACCCCAAACAGTATATTCAAAAACTACTACTGTTAAATCTCCTCAAATAAATCAAGAAGCGTTAAAGTCTGAATTTTTAAAAATTAAGAATCAGCTATCTTCCATTAGTGATGTAGAGAAAGAAGTTATACAAGTTGTTCGTAGTAATATACGTCCACATACAACATCAACCATTACTAAAGCTAATAACAGTGAAGACCCAAAAGGTTGGCTCGAGTGGTATCATACAACAGCGAACATTACTAAAGCTGATAACAGTAATCAGTCATTCAAATCAGCACAGGATGAAGTTAATCGCAGAGTACAATCTGCACAAGATTATATTCACGAAGATATTACTACCCAAATCATATCCTCAAGAATTGTTTACTAGCGTACTCCTAGTAAAAAAAGCAATATTGATACTATTATTAGTATTACTGCTTGTTTAATTTCCGAGTTCAAAATAAAGCCGAAGAATAGATTAAGAAAACTTAGAGAGCTTTCTTAATCTTTTCAATCAGCCTAGCGGATACTGTTTTTAGAGCAGATAATATTCCGTGATTTTTTTTGCACGTGCCTCTATTACACTCGGGATTAATAGAATGTCCTCTTGTTAGGTCAATACATTCTTCGTTTTTGTTTGTGTCTACTTTACTTTTTTTTGCAACTTTGGGTTTTTTTTCGGAAAGTATTGCAGTCTTCTTATTAGAAGAGGTTGCATTATTCTTTAGAGGAGGACGACCTCTCTTCGCGGTTGTTGCTTTAGTAGTAGCTTTTTCTTTTTTCATATATTGATTATTTATCTGTTTACTCTGTTTTTAACGTTGATCTGTCCAACCAATATCTTTAATATGTATACACAATGACAACAACACCGCACATAACACACAACACAACAATGATTAATGTCCTAACAGAATATAGTGAACTAACTAAACAAGTTAATTACGAATTAAATAAAATTTATAAGAAAACTGAGGCAGGAGAAGAACTTGATTCTGCGGTCAAGTCTGTTCATGTTGCTGCAAGTGAGAAAACAAAACAACTAATTGAAACACTCGTTCATTTGACGGGCGCTTCCGAATATGCACTAGAGTTGATCTCCGACTTAAAAGAATTGACTGAAAAAGAGCAAGAGTTTATTTTTGAGGATTCAGAAGGTGCATTCAGCGAGTTAACTAATATAACAACATGAAGTTTGCTGGATATTTGATTGTCCTGCTTTCGCTGACGTTGTTAATTTTAACAAATATCTTTGACTTCAACCGTGAAAATATACAGCACAAAAATTCAAGATGCGTTTTTATTAAAACCGAAAACATTTAATGATGGTAGAGGATTTTTTTTAGAGACCTGGAACCGCCAAACGTTTCGTGATATTGGTCTGGATGTCGATTTTGTGCAAGACAATCACAGTCGCTCTCCAAAGCATGTACTTAGAGGATTGCACTACCAATCAGGAGATGCAGCCCAAGGCAAACTTGTTTGGGTAACATCTGGAACCGTCTTTGATGTAATTGTCGATCTAAGACAGAGTTCGGATACATATGCTATGTGGGCAGGATTTTGGTTGAATGCTGAGGATCATGACCGCATTTGGGTTCCTCCTGGCTGTGCTCATGGGTTTCTTGTGCTAAGCGATTTTGCTGATTTTCACTATAAAGTGTCTGCTCCTTACAGACCAGAATTAGATCAGTCTCTTCTTTGGAACGATGAAACCATTAATGTTCAGTGGCCTTTAATTGGGGGAATTTGTCCAACGGTTTCTATAAAAGACTCTGCAGCAAAAACGTTTAAAGAGTGTGAAAAGTACACTTAATATTTGAGGAAAAATTGAGGTGATGGTTAAGTTTGGTTGACTTAAATTAAGTTTAGTTGAGAGTAGAGTTCACATGAAACACTTATTACTAATATTGCTGGTGACTTTTGTAGTATTTATAACTACTTATTTGACGGGGTGTGGAACTATTGGAGGAACGCTAACCGGTGCTGGTAGTGATTTTTCATGCGCTGGTGAATGGTGTGCTGATTTGGGAACAGATTCGTCTTATACAAATTCCGGAGACTATAGGCCACCAAGCCGATAACCTAAATACATAAAATGCGTTATGATATCAACTAAATTCAACACAATACACGAATTAATCGCTCACACTAAATCAAAAGTTGATGACTTGCATAAGATAGTAGATGTGCTTTTAATGGAGTACAGAACCGCTGCGGATATGATAGGAGCAGAAGACTGTCGAGTCAAATCTTTATCACAGTTACAAGAACTCAATCAAAACATATCAGAAATAGTAGATTTACACCCAGCAATGACAGGCGGACAAAAAGTAGCAGCCAACGTTGCGTATGAAATATCAAGGATAGCTGCCAATATTAGTAATAATAGCAGAAAAAACGATGCTGACTATCCCTCTCCAGCAGACTCGGTTCCGAAACGGTTTGAGGATTATTAATACACTAAAATGCCCCGTGCTTATGCGGGTTCTCGTATTTTATAGGTCTAATTAGATAAGTAATTTATGTGAAATTTGAACACAAAAACGATGAAGTGGTTATTCCGATCAACATTAATATGGCTCGGGAGTATTTTATTGTTCTGGACAAATTTAAACGCAACGAAATAGCACCACAAGAATTTATTGATTTTTGTTGTTTAACTTTAGGAAAAATGCTAGAGCAAAACAGAAGCTTAATAAACAGATTTAAATAAAAGTATGTTTAAATTATTCGTAAAGAAAATTTATAACAAATTTTTTCTTTGTTTGTTTGCAAAAGGACCGTCTAATAGACGCAAAATGAGCAAAGAAGATTTTAATCGAGAATTAATCAAGGGCATCGAGATAGAGATGAAGTACATTAAAAACAACGCAGTAGCTAAGGACATGGCTCTTGATAATTTGCGTGAAAATTTAGACTATTATAATAAATATTAAGATATATGAGTGACCAAAAATCACTAGAAGAAGCTTATGCATTGATTATTAAAGTATTTTAGCCACGAAGATAAGTCGGACTTTAGACGGTTTTAGTTTATATAATTTTGGTGTTTCGTTTGACATACAAATAAAACCCAATATAATATAATATGTGAACAATACAGAACAACAAGTCCAACTTCACTTGGATTACTTACTATCCGAGGGAGTTGTAATTAAATTGGAAAACGGCAACTACAGATTGAAAACTGAAAATGAAATCGCGGACGAATTAAAAGATATTGAAAACAATTGCAATTCTTTATAAATATACTCATGAAACCACAAACCACAGCACAACTTTTTGCGAGTAAAAGTAAGCCACAACAGAACCAAAAAGATGTAGAGTTGACAGTAAACTCTCCAACCGACCTCACAAATACAATCAACCAGGAAGAAGCAATACGGATTGCGGGGCGAGTAGCGAAAAAAGCTGTGTATGAAGCTGCTGGACTGAAATTCCCACAGGATGTTAATAAAAACCCACAAGTAGAAGTATTAGCTAGAGAGGCCGCTCAACTTGCTAGGAAAAAAAAGCAATCCGAATTTGATGCAAAGTAAAAAATATCCAAAGATACCTTCTTAATTTGAATGAAGATATTTTTAGATATGGATGGAGTGCTTGCAGATTTATTTGGATTTGTTGCTCAAGAAATTCATCAAAAGCCATATAAAGTTCTAACGCTAAAAGAGAAAACCGAGGCTAAAAAAATTTGGACAACGAAGAGCGATGCAACAAAGTTTTTTAAAAAGCATGGAGGAGTACAACAATTTTTTACAAATCTTCCTACATTTGAAGACAAAACCATAGCAGTTATTAATGCTGCAGTTTCTGTTGCTGGAGAATATAAAATATGCTCATGTCCTGCTTCAATAGACAGAGACGAATCAAAAAAAGGAAAGCTTTCGTGGATCAAAAAGCATTTGAGTCCCCAACCAGTAGAAATATTATTTCCTCAAAACAAAGCAGTTTACGCGATTGATGATGATGGTTCACCAAACATATTAGTTGATGACTTTCCTCCTTATATAAAACATTGGCGAGATGCTGGTGGAGTTGCTGTAGAAATGCGCACAGATAGTTTTAGCGATGCTAAGACACTTTCGTTATTTTTAAAAGCACAACTTACAGAAGCCTTCGTCATCAATAATTAATACCAATGCGGCTTTGGGGTGTTGGTCCACGTTGCAAACGGCTTATCAAACTTAATGTACCGCTGGTATTGTTCTGTAATAGGAGTATTAGAAAATCCTGCTACTTGAGTTCTACAAACTGAGTCTTTGTTGATAGCTACAGCAAACGGAGTCAATTTTGCTTGCTTACAATAAACAGTACGGGTTATATTATCTTTACACCATTCAATAAATGTTTTTGTAAAGTGCGGTGCAGATTGAGGCCATCGGCGATCTCGTTCGTTAAACATTTCTAAAGTGTGTTCAACCAACCATTCGAAGTTTTGTTTGGATTCTCTTACCCAAACAGCACAAGGATGGTTAAAATACCCTTTGCCTGCCTTGCGAGGTTGTCCTTTTTTTGTAGGTGGAGCAGCTAAAAGTATTTGATCGTTAAAGCAATGTTGGAGAAGTATTGCAGATTCAATTTGCATTTTAGAACGACAATGTTGGTCACATAGCTCACGAGCTGCAATAACAGGATTAATATTAGTCACAAAAATATTCATAAGTAAAGAATATATTAAACCCTCTTTAAAGACAACTTTATTTTGGTGGATTGGCAGTATGTTATTTCAGACCAAACTTTATTCCCCATTTCGAGTATAAACTAAACTCTTCTTGATATAATAACTCAAATTGTTCTTTGAGTGTTGGAGAAAAAAAACTCTCACAATTTAGGCGGTGTGTTTTTAATATCTCTCTTAACTCGTTCAATGGTGCATGTTCAAGGTCGGCATAAAGGTCACATTTTTCGGTCTTTTTATTTTGTTTCACGCTCCATTGTTTTTCAAATAAGAGTTGAACCTCGCTGTATTTGTCTGAGCGTCCCGATAAATCGTATAATAATTTAATTGCATCTATATTATGTGTAAGCTTTGCATCCGGTATTATGTTTTCATCAAGCAATATTGGTTTAATGTGACAATGAGAGTTGTAAAAATTAAAATACCGACTTTTAGTTAAAGGAAAGAAGCCGGAAAATATACGTCGGTGTGATTCTCGACTATCAAACCCCGTATTGGCTAGTCCTTGAATAAATTCATTAAATGTTTGTATACGATCTCCTATATCCGGCGTTGGTGAATTTGTCATTACATATTTGTCTACATACAAAGACAATATTCTATAGTAGGGATTTCGACCAAATAACAACACCTCATTATTTGTATATTGATCAAGATTATCTTCTAAGGGGCTTTTATAATATCGTTGATATATACTATGAGTTACGTGATCATTGCCTATATTGTTATAATATGACCCTGACTCAATGTGCATTAAAATTTCTTTCAAATGAGTAGCTCCACACTTTTGACCCCATAACACAATGAGATTCGATGCTGTTATTTTGTGACAATTCATTTAGAATGATTATTTCTCGTTTGATTTAAATTAAGTTGTTTCAGGTCGATATTAAGAGGATTGTGATGGGTTTTTCTACATAGTCGATCTAACATTATTAACGCAATCGATTTAGTAATATCAATGTTTGTAGATTCTGATATTATTTTACGGATCTCTTGCTCTTCTAGTTGACGTTCGCCGTTCATATATTCAATGTAACTCATTATAGAGCGCAACAATAGAGGATTTTTGTAATGTTCATATATTTGTTCTTGGTGCTCTTGTTTCCAAAGAGAACTATTAGCAGATATACCGTCTGCTGAGACGTTTACTACACATTCTTCAACTATCGCAATCTTCAGTTTTTTTAAAAACAAAGATTTTACCCATTCGTAATCAGCTGATATCTTATAGGCCATGTTATATAATCCGCATACCTCATAACAATCTCTTGATGCTAATAATGACTGATGAGAAAATGGCATTCCACTAGTGAGTAATCTAAAATCAAAATTGTTGATTTTCCATAGTTTGTTTAGCTGAGGATTTATAGCGGAACGCACCATTGCTGATCCCACTGCAAAATCAGCATCGTTGTGCTTTATGCTATCCATCAGAATACGGATTCCTGTTGGCTCTAACCAATCATCAGAACCAAGTATCAACAAAAAATTCCCTTCTGACAATTTAATTCCTTTATTAATAGCGTCGTATATACCTAAATCATCTTCTGACGTAAACACCGTTTGGTGGCGTAAATCAGAATTTAATAATATTGATTTTGTGTTGTCTGTGGAATTTCCGTCTACTATAACGTGTTGAATGTTTGTATATGTTTGATCATTTACAGATTGTACACAACGGTTAATTACGCTCTCTCTGTTTTTTACAGCTGTAATTATAGATACTATGGGGTAGTCAATATTCATTATCGAGTGGGACTGTTTTATCTATTGCGATGCAAATGCGTGTATTTGATGTATTACGTTAATCACTCGTTCTGATTTTTTACTACTTTGTAGATTGTAGTCCGCATTAAGAATGTTTAGCAGCTCAATTAAAGCATCTGCAAGTGAATTTTTGACTTTTTTTCTGATGTTTTCTTTAATTGTTTCAGCATCAAGAGGGATTGCATTGTCGGATAAGGTTTTTGAACGCGTTTTCATGGGATTAATTAAGCGAAATCGAATTCAAGTGCTACAGCTATAAGCGCGTTATTATGACACTATTGGTCGGGTCAAATTGCATAAACAGGAGTTAAAATAATAAGTATATATACTATGAAAGAAGTTTGGTTTCCTTTTAGATTTAACGACGTAGATCTGCAATTATTTATATTACCCTCTGACGCAAAACACATGACCAACACAGGCAAACCACCCAACGTTAAGATAAAGCCAACTAATGCTTTAACGATTATAGCAACAAGCAGATTAATACATTACTTAGAAGTTGAAGGATTTTTAGATTAATTAAATATAGTCTTTTATACCACAACATATTTAAAATTGAAATGGAACACTATATAACAGAAAGTAGTATATACCGAGAATTTCTTGCTGAGCGAGACGAAATATTGCGACACAAATGGATTGAAAGCGAAAAATTAGGAAGCGATATTGGATTCGACAGGGCCCTGGTAGAGTGGATCACACGTTACCGTGGAACGTGGAGGAAGAACGGTTTTCGCGCTTTTCCTCATAGTGTGAAACTTTAATCTTAACATACAGTCAAATTTTTAAATTCGTTGTATAGAGAGTTTTCATTCAAGTAGTGCAATAATTGATTTGTAATTGTATCAACCTTTTCATTAATGGGTCCAGTCAAAAACGGATGAAATAAGCTAGCTTCTCTAATTCCCCCATGCCATCTGGGAATAATATTTTGTCTTATCGTTTTAATTGTTCTTTCTTTTAGTATAATTACCTCATCAAACATTCTATCGACAGACACAATCTTTGTAATCGATTCAGCGTTATTTAAAACGTACGTATTAGTCATTACTTGATCGTCCTTTGAATTGCTGTTTGTTAGTATATCGTCAAAATATTCCTTTGTGTGAGTGTGATATTTCACAAAAAAGAACCCACAACACAATACAAATCCGTATGTTTCGGCTATATCTTTGGGATATGTGTTTCCTCTAGAGTAAAATATATCCCCATCATCTGTTTCTAGTTGAGGAATGATATTTTTAAACCAAAAACAATCAATATCTGTATGTACGATATGCTTTTTAGTTTTTTTGAAAATAATATTAATAATTTCGAAACGCTCCCTCCAAAAACAATGACGATTGCGTATTTGATAAGGAATGTGTACTCCCAACAATCCCAACTTTGTTACTCTGTCCAACGATATTTGATCCAAACAAATTATCAATAAATTACTAATTTTTAATTTTGTCCAAAAAAAAGAAAACACAGCAAGCAACTGAACGTACTCCTTATCAACGAACGTTATCACAACAGTTGGATCAGTAATCTTGCTTAAAGCTAAATTCAGATCTGAATTATTAAAATTCATTATTTTGGATTTTTTAATTTTTTTGAAGGGTTGCGTTTGTTTGCAGGCAGATCAACAAAAACATCTTTTTTAATAAAAACTATTTTACCGTCAACACAGCTTGCTGTAACTTTGTCTTTACTTTTTATGTGTTCTTTAAGTAATTCTTCTGCTATAGGATCTTCCAAATAAGTTTCAACAGCGCGTCTAATTGGACGTGCTCCATATTCTGTGCTAAATCCCTTTTCTGCAACAAACTCCTTTGCAGATTCATCTAAAACTAATTCTATATCTTTATTCTCTTTGAGGCGCATGATGAGTTGATCTGATTCTAACTCAACTACTTTTTTTAAGTCCTCTTTTCTGAGAGACTTAAAAACAACAACACTATCAATTCGATTTAATAATTCGGGTTTAAAAAACGATTTTGCTTCTACCATTGTCTTTTCTTTCATTATATCATAGCTGCCTGATGGTTCTTCCTTTATTCCAAATCCGAGACTAGTTTGTTTAACGGCCATTGTTGCTCCAACATTAGATGTTAATATTATAACCGTATTTCTGAAGTCTATCTTTCTACCAATCGAGTCTGTAATCGTTCCTTCCTCGAATATTTGTAACAACAAATTCAATGCCTCTGGATGGGCCTTTTCAACTTCATCAAATAAAACCACGGAATACGGTTTTCTGCGGACCTTTTCAGTAAGTTGTCCACCATCTTCATATCCAATATAACCGGGAGGAGATCCGATCAATCTTGATACTGAGAATTTTTCCATATATTCACTCATATCTATTTGTATAATTGAATCTTTTGTTCCAAAAATTATTTCTGCAATACCTTTAGCTAAAAACGTTTTTCCAACACCCGTTGGACCAAGAAACAAAAAGCTACCTATTGGTCTTTTTGGATCTTTTAAATCAGCTCTAGCTCTTCGAATTGCCTTACACACAACATCGATTGCATCAGGTTGACCAATAATCCGTTTGCTTAACTCCGCTTCCATGTTTAGTATTTTGTCTGCTTCAGTTTGATCTATTCTAGACAATGGTATTCCTGTCCATTTAGCAATCACTTGTGCAATGTCATCTTTGTCTACAACAACGACCGTTTCTTTGTTGTTTTTATTCCACTGAGCTATAGAATTCTGCATCTCAGTATTTGCTTTCCTCTCTTTATCTCTAAATAAAGCTGCTTGTTCAAATTCTTGGTTTTTGATGGCTTGTTGCTTCTTCTCGCTCATCTCTTTAATTAAATTTTCAATGTCGGTAAGATTTGGAGGGCGCACTCTTGATGTTATTCTGGCTCTTGATCCTGCCTCATCGATTAGATCAATTGCTTTATCTGGAAGAAACCTGTCGGTAATATATCTCTCTGATAACACAGAAGCTGCTTCTAGTGATTCATCTGTAAATTTAGCATTATGGTGTTGTTCATATTTTGCTCTAATTCCTTTTAAGATTTGTGTTGTTTGAGATATACTTGGAGCTTCTACTTTAACTTGCTGAAATCTTCGCTCAAGAGCAGCATCCTTTTCTATATATTTTCTGTATTCCGCTAACGTCGTTGCTCCAATCAATTGTAATTCCCCTCTACTTAAAGCTGGTTTAAATATATTAGATGCATCCATAGAGCCGGAAGCAGAACCTGCCCCGACCATCATGTGTATTTCGTCTATAAACAAAATTATGTTTTTGTTTTTCTTTACCTCGTTCATTACAGACTTGATTCTTTCTTCGAACTGTCCTCTGTATATAGTGCCCGCAACTAATGAGGTTAAATCTAATGTTATTATTTTCTTGTTTAATAATAGATCAGGTACGTTTTTTGATACTATTTCAATAGCAAGACCCTCGGCTATTGATGTCTTTCCAACGCCCGCTTCACCTATTAAAACTGGATTATTTTTAGTTCTTCTGCACAAAATTTGTATCGTCCTCTCAATCTCACTTTCTCTTCCTATAACAGGGTCCAACTCTCCCTTCTCGGCTAGCTCAGTTAAGTCTGTTCCATACGCTTTTAATGCTGGAGTTTTTTTTGATTGATGTTTTTGTGAAGTTTCTTCTCCTCCTGCTAAAACGGGTTCGCTGTTCTGATAATTTGGATCAATCTCTCTTAAAATTTGCTCTTTAACTTCTTCGAAACTTATGCCAAAATCCTGAAGTAAAATTTTTGCAGCAATTCCTTCCTCTTCCCTGAGTAATCCTAGCAGCAAATGTTCCGTACCAATGTAAGTATGTCCCATTTTTACTGATTCCTTTTGAGCGATGCTTAGCACCTTTTTAACTCGCGGAGTAACCGGAATGTTTTCTCCTTTTAATTGTTTCGGTTGATTTTCACTCGGCTCTGTATTTTCTTTTATCAGCTCATACACCTCTTCTGAGCCTACACCCATTGATTGCAGAACTTTTAGCGCTAATCCTTGACCGAGCTTGAGGAGACCGAGTAACAAGTGTTCAGTACCGATATAATTATGATTAAGAGCTTCTGCTTCTTTTCTAGCTAACGCTAACGATTGTTGTGCTCGAGGAGTAAAGTTTTGGGACATAATTTAATCTTAATGTAATTTATAAAAAATTCAAGACTACGTTCTGTTTGATGTGTTGATTTAGCAATATACTATTCTTAATATAAGGTATATGACAGCAGAAATATCAACAAACGTTAATGCAAGCCAAATCGCAAAAGAAATGAGTGAGACAGTTTCTGTACAAATTAAGAACAGACAACACAATTTAACAGAATTAAAAGATTGGATTAGCACCATTCCTAATAATGACGTAAAGACTCTTGTTTCGGTTGGATCGCTTCTTGTACAAATGAAGAAACATCAGTTGGTCAGCTTAATTTTAAGTAAGTGTGACGATGTAAGTAACGGTCAACATACAGATATTGACAAGGAAGTGCTGTGTGAATTATCCCGCTTGCGTGCTTGGGTAAACGACACAAATCAAGCACAATTAATTTCAATAAAAAGTCACGTTAAAACAACTGACATTCAAATTTCATTGGTAGTAGCGTGCATGGATAGAGAAGATCATTTAATTCAATGTTTAGAGTCTTGGATGGGACTTTCGCTGATTACTGAAATTGTATTGGTTGATTATAGTTCAGAAATTCCGCTTGAGATGAATTCTAAAATACAAAAATGGATCAAAAGCGGACAAATTAAACTGATTAGAGTTGAAGGAGAATCTACCTTTAATTTAGGTAAAGCATATAATATAGCATTCGATTTTGCTACCAATGATAAAATATTAAAAGTAGACTGTGATCACCTTTGTTTAAATGGAGACTGGTTAGATAATTTAAATAGCTCATCTTATGACTCTCGTGAGTGTTTTTTTATAAGAGGAGATTGGAGATTTGGCCACTCAATGAGTGGATTGTTGTTTTGTGACAAACGCGATTTTGTTTTTTACAGAGAAGATTTAACTGGCTGGGGATTTGATGATTTGGATTTGGCTAGGCGAATAGTGGAAACAAAGCCAAGAATTAAAGAGGTAATTTGGAGTGATGCTAGATTGTTTGTTTCTCATATTAATCATGACGACAAGCTAAGGACCAGCAAGTATCGAGTTGTTGACAAGGCCAAGACAAATTACGACAACAGATTAATTTGCCATCAGCCCAATGTAGGAATAAATCGATTTAAATACAACTCTGAGAATAAAAATAAACACGTAACACGTGTAACGTTTGACGCAGCACCTGTTGTAAACAGTGTATTCTGTGTTACTTTGGCAGAAAAACAAGATAGATGGAAATTGTTTTCTGAGTCGATTCCGTCAACTCGAAAGTTCGAAGCCATTGATACCCGTAAAGACCCGCTAATATGTGAACAATACGGGTTACACGTCAGACCAGCAACACTGACGTATGACTTATATTTTAAAGGAGCTCCAGGAGCTGTTGGCTGTTATTTGAGTCACTATCTAATATGGCAACAAATAGTAAAAGAGCAAATTCCTTATACTCTTATTACTGAGGATGATGCAGACATGACCTCTCTGACTAATTTTTTAAATAATTGCTTAGTGAATCTTAGTGGATATGAGTTAGTACAATTAAACAAACGATTCAGCTATGTTAAGCCAGAGCACAGGTTGATGTTTCATGGAACAGAGAGTTATATAGTCAGTTTAAAAGGAGCAGAAAAATTAATAGAGGCTACACACCACCCAGAATATCTTGAGTATGTTATCCACAACGAAGCTCCTGGAGTAATGGAAGTCAAACGAACCAAAAGAATAAAAGCAAAAGAGCGCACATACTTACCACACAGTATTATTGCGCCTGCTGATAAGTTTCTGTCTATGTGTTGCGACCCTAAATGTGATCAAGCAGTTAAATTGAAGTGTATTAATTATCCGTGTGTGGATATAAACCCGTTATATTCTGCGTCGGATATTGACGGAGGCATTGGTCATCTTTGGCAATTGCCTGCTGAAAATATAAGTAAATTAATTGATACCCTGTTACAGCCAGAAACATATTAAATCAACGCTGTGAAATCAACGTTTGTGGTAATTATGGGAGCCGGTAGATGTGGTTCTACCTTTGTAATGAATAAATTGAATGAACACAGCGGCGTGAATATATTTGGAGAAGATATGGGCTCTACCTTGTGTTTGTTAAATCTATTGTTCAGAATAAGTAATAGAACAGACCATATACGTAAACACCCAGCAGTTATGTATTCCCCGAAAACGGTTTCTTCGGAAGCACTTAACCGTCAGCTTCACAAAGCTTCTTCGTATATTGGAAACGAATTTTATTTTGATGCTCACTTTCACGAGAATGTTAAAAATAGCGCAGAAAAATATTTACTCAGATGTTTTAACTCGCCCGTTACTGGATTTAAAGAGATACGGTGGGACTTGTTTGCTGATTTAAGTTTTTTAAATGTGCTAAACAAATACTATGATAGAGTGGTGTATATTAATCTGACTAGAAACATTGACAACATAGTGTCTAGCTCAATTCGTGCAGATTTTGCTGAAAATAAAGATGAGGAGGTTGCTCCTAAAATACGAACCAGGGTTTTAAATAAACAAGAAATTATACAGAACTTTATAAAAAAGCAAACCCCATCCAATGTTGTTAGCGGAGACATTACAACCGATGGTGATTTAATGGATAAAATTAAAAAAGCAATTTATGACGTATCATGTTATTAATAATCCAATCAATGTAATTTTTGCATGGGATGAGAATTGTGGATTCGCTTCTTTGTTGAGTATAATAACCCATCTTAGTAAAGGTCCCATACTAAATAATACTTGTGCTAGATTTTTAGACATAAATTCTAAAATTTACAAAACCTTTTATAAAAGTCCGCTAGTCGAAGGTGTTGATTACAGTAATTATAAGTTAGTTTTATTTGGCAGAAATCCGTATTGCAACTTAGTTTCACGATATTTGAGCAAATATGTGTTTTTGAATTCAGAAGGATCTGTCACAGACTTTACATTAACTTTCGAACAATTCATTAATAGCACAAGCAATCAAACTGAAGCTGGGTTTGAATCTTTTGACAGTCTTTGTCAACAAATTAATAAACATAATAATAAACGTACAACACATGTAGTAATGCTCCCTGATAGTCCATTACCGGATAATATGGTATTTCATGACAAAATCTCAGTTCAAGAAATTTATAAATTTTGCTGGAGAAAAAATTTATATTTACAAATAGATCATTTATTTTCAAACGACAAAGCACCGTTATTATTAAATGCAAAAAAATGTTCGTCGTCGCTGTATAAACTTATGCCCGAACAACTCAACCTATTAATAAGCAGCAACGTTATGCTTGATACTGCGTCGTTTTTCTCTAATAAATTAAAATTGACAGCAGATAATTTAGTAGCGGACGAATTGAATTTTTATAAAAACAGAGGTATAATTTGCACAATATGATTTATTGTAAGGAACTATCATTTTGTTACGTTGCTGTACCTAAAACCGGTACCACATCGATTGAGCGTTTTTTAGTGGATTTTTGTAACAGCAAAGACGTGACATTTATTAAAACAAATAAATCTAATACTCAATTGCACAACATCGAAGGTAAACATGTTTCAATTTCTGCTATAAAAACAACATATTCAACCGAAAATGTAATTACTGCTGGGTTTGTCAGAAACCCGTGGGACAAAGTAGTTTCGTGGTTTAACTATCTTAAAGTAAACAAACACAGCGTCCATACAATTGATCAAAATATGTCTTTTGAAGAATTTGTGCATTCTGCTCCGAGTTGGGTGTTCAATCAATCGTCTCAATATCTCACTGATAATAAAGGTAATATTGATGTCGATTTTATTGGTCGCTTCGAAGAACTTGATGTTTATTTTAAATTGATGTGTGACTTGTTTGGTATTAATGGAGGGCGAATAAAAAGATTAAACTCAACTCACAGCAACATCCATTATTCTGAGTTATATACTCCAGATACAGCAAAGTTTGTCGAAGAACGATTTGCTAATGATATTAAACTGTTTAACTACACATTTGAAAAAACAACATAACCATCACGTTTTCTGTTATGAACCACTCAACATTTACTACAACCAATATAACTCATAAAATAATCTGGATGTATTGGGATCAAGGAGAGTATGATCAAAGTGTTCCGCCATTAAACAAGCTTTGTATTGATCGCTGGAAAGCGTTCAATGGAGATACATGGTCGGTCCGAGTATTAAACAGGAACACTATCAGAGATCATGTTCCTGAATTTTTTGATATACTGAAATGCTCTGCTCGAGAGCGACCGATTGGCTCTGGTCAGTCTGATTTGTTGCGGTTACTGTTGTTGTCTAAATTTGGCGGAGTTTGGGTTGACGCAAGTGTGTATCCAATGTTTCCACTTGAGAATTTTATAAATTCTTTAGTAGATGACTCCAATAAGTTTTTTAGTTATTGGTTTTCTACAAAGAGTATAAATCCAATAGCTGGAAACAGAATAGCTCCAAGCTGGTTTTTGGTATGCACACAACCTGCGTTTGCTTTAATAGAAAAGTGGAAGACAGAAGTCATTAAGACTTTTACTGCTGACGTTCGCTGGAAATACTTTAACGTCCATGAATGCTTGAGTAATTTATACGAATCTGATTCTGAGATAACTCAGATCTTAGACGACATGACAAAAATTGATCAAAAATTTCCACATTCAGCTCTTAAGCCTAATAGTAAGGTACTTCCTTCATTTATGTATAAAAGACCGTGTGCTGAATTATTGGCAACAATAAACGACATTCCTGTTACCCAAATCTAATATTCAAACAAACAATTAATGAAAACCGCCATTCGATTTCACTCAGCGCCTGACGACATGAGTATAATATTAATATGTGTCATTTGGAATGAGCTTTTATTGCTTCCGTTTTTTATTGATTATTATAAAAAGTTAGGAGTAACTCACTTTGTTTTTATCGACAACAACTCTAGTGACGGATCCGTTGAATATTTAATGACAATAGATAATTTAAATGTAGAGGTATACAGCAACAACAGTTCTTATGCTGATGCTAAATTTGGAATTGATTGGGTAAATTCAATCTTAAATAATTTGCTTCTGGACAAGTGGTGTTTAGTCGTTGATATAGACGAAATTTTACTCCTTAAAGATGGTATGTCGCTTCCACAACTCGTTTCATCTATGGAAGACACTAACGCCAATATTGCACAAACCGTTCTCGTCGACTTTTATCCACCTTCGTTTAATCAAAACATTCTTAAAGAAGGTGAGCCGTTTTCAGCTCAGTCAAATTGCTTTCATAAATTTACAGAAGATACAATTCGTGCTACAATAGCTCCGGATGGATCGCTTGACGTAAAAGGAGGGGTTCGCCACATAATAACAAACGGGTCAAAAAGACCAAACTCTTCATCTGTGTGTCTGTCCAAAAAAAGTTTTTTTAAGTACGATTTTTATAAAACACACCATTTATCTGTAGGTATGCATTGGATTCTTCCTAATGACTTTACGTGTTGGTGGCCTCCAGAAAGTGCATACAAAGGTTGGAGTGAAACAAATCAATTTTTGAAATTTTTTAAAGATGTTTTTGCAATTGCTCATTTTAAGTATGTTAAACCTAATATAATAGACGTATTTCAAGTTAGAATAGACAGAAATCAAGATTGGAATAATAGCTCTGAGTATAAAAATTACGTAAATTCTGCTACATCAAGCTTTTGGGATTCAGAACTTAGCTTAGTGTATGAAAATAACTTACAATTATATAATGCTACTATAAATACTATTTCATAACAGTTTTTCTCCGTTACTGGATAAATAAACTCAAATGATAGTACAACAGGCCCACACAACAAATGCCCAAACATTTTTTGTTGATTCGCTTTACGGTTCAGACGAAAATTCTGGCCAGTCTGAAACGCTGGCATGGAAAACATTATGCAAAGTAAATGATCATCACACAATTTGTCCGTTCAAACCGGGAGACTGTATTTTATTGCGGAATGGACAGACTTTCGTTGGATCGTTAGTCTTACGTGACGTACACGGAACAAAAAATGAAAAAATAACGTTTAGTTCGTATCAAGCAATCGGCGATAGTGATTTGAATAGACCAGTTATTATGCCTCGATTAAACGATAGAACTGCAATTCGAAGCGTTCATTTTAAAAACTGTTCCAACGTCATTTTCAGTAATCTTGAGATTAAAAGAGGCAACGTATGTGTTAGTTTTAATGACGATCGAATTAGTAGCTACGATTATTCTGGAATTATTTTTAAACGAGTGTATTTCCATGGTGTGGATCCATCGAATGTCTCTTCTGGAGCATTGATGTTTACTGCAACTAAAATTAACAGCAATTGCATCAACAATATAACAATAGAAAAATGTGCATTTGAAGGAATTAGATGTCATTCTGTGTTATTCAACGTCGTATATTCTCTAAGCCACAGCAAACCTAACGACGAGGCGACTGACTTAAGCGGTGCCGTTTTTTCTGATGTGACACTAACAAATAACGAAACCATAAATACTACATCTTCTTCGTTTCAGTTAACATATATAACGAGAGGTTCTGTTGTTAATAATGTTATATCAAACTCAGGAAAATTTTTTGATGATTGTGCACAGTCGGAGTCCTCAGGAATTTCGTTGAGCAATTGTGATAGTATTATAATAGAAGGTAATATAATTAGTGGGTCATATGGAGTTAAGCGCTCTACTGCAATTGTTGTTGGACCGAATAGCCATTTATTGCTAATACAAAAAAATAAATCAACCAACAATTTTGGTGGGTTTATTATGTTTTTAGGAGGAACGGCTAATAATTGCGTCAGATATAATGTTTCTATTGGGGACGGAGAAAGAGTAAAGGATGCTGCTCGCCAGTTTATTCCCGGTAAAAGCGTGTCTTTTTCTGATTATGTTGGATGGGATCATGATTTTAATCAACCAATTAAATCCCCAATTAAATACACTTATATTTACAACAATTATTTTAATATTAGTGGGTTTTGTGATCATTCTAATTCACTGCTTTCTTCGTTTGGTCATTGCAGAGGAGTCTTGTTTTCAGAAAACACTATTGTGGCGAATTCTGATTCGTCGTTGCATATTCGGTTGTCTCTAGAATCGTCACTTTTTAACGTAACAAATAACGTTGTAAACGGAACATTGAGTATTAATAACAAGGACGTCAACAGTGATACAATTCAAACGATGTTTAAACGTAACAGCATAACTTTCGTCGAAAGAGAGTCTAATGGGAACATTACAACAAACGTTTGTGATAAACACACTTCGGTTGAAAACGTGTTTATCTTTGATGAAGATGTCATCGGAGTATATAACCACAACAACGTATTAAGTGAATCGACTCATATAGCTGAATTAACTTGTGATTATAACCAACTATTATCGACCAACAGCCTTAAAGATAAAAGTATTCTTTGCATTATCTGCTATTCAGCAAAAAAAATAAACAGTTTAATGAACAGCTTAATTGCTAATAACAACATATCATTCATGAATAGAGATATAGCTCAAATGTTGGGCGTATCACCCCCTAGATTTACGACTATGCTTTCGAACGGCTCTTCTATTCTCCGACATAACCGAACAGTAGACAAAATAAAAGTATCCAGTGGGGGATCTGAAGCAGAAGCTCATGAGCATCTGTTGGATTTTGCGTTTAATAACACAAAATCCGGAAGTATTCTTTTATTGGGTGATCAGTTTCTTATAAACGGAGAAATGTATATAGATTCATTTATCAACAAAATAACCCAACATTCAATAAATCTTCGAGTTGTATTATTAGTTAACAATATATTTGAAGAAATACAATACAAGTTTTGTAAAAGAATAGAGACAGCTCCAGACAATACTGTGTCTGCGTTGACTATAAATCTATTTATTCAACACTTAAATGATAGTATATTTATTAGTTCGGAGAATATACTGACTCGAATACGCAAGTTTATTGAACAGCAGAACTTTTTTTCGTCTGATTTTTGTATTAGAAATCAATCAATAGTTGGGGTTTATAATTTTTGGAAAGCTCTTTCAAAGAAGTCCATTGGGCTTACTGACATTTTCGAGCAGTTGGCTGTATTAGACGGTAACGAATGTGTTGTAGACGAAGAGTGTGTAGATCCAATATTTTTTCCGTTTATAACCAACGTTTTGAAATTAAAAAGCGTTACTACACAACAACAAGAAATTGAAGAGATAAAAAGATGTCAATTAAAATATGGAATTAACACGGAAAGCTCTCCTTTACTCGCTTTAAATAAAGATTCAATTGATTCGTGCAACAAACATATTCACAGACTAGAGCAGATCGGAAAATTTAAATTCTTTAAAAGAACCGCGTTTTTAACTAACGGATATGATAATAGCACAAAATACGTAAAAATTAACTTTCATGAAGTTGATGCTAATGAGGGTGATACTAATGAAGGTGGTGATTTTGTTTCACTAACCAAAAAAAATAAATGCTGTAATGTATGATCGAAGCAATATTTATTCAATCGTATCATAAAGAATTGGTGGATGGTCGTTTATTTGACTTAATCAACCGCATTCTCCATTCATTGGTAACAGAAATTAGCATATACGTTTTTTTAGATGAATTAACATATACCCCTGAATATTATAATAAGTTAATTGGAATGTCTTCTGTTGTTAACTTTGTTATCATTGATGACTCCAATGTAATTAATCCAACTACTCGTATATTTCATTTTTTAATGAATTATAAGACAAAAGAATATAAACGGGTGTTGGTATTAGAATCTGATTGTATATTGATACACGGGTTTGATAAATACATTAATGAAAAATTAAGTCAGCTCCCTGGAGATAAATGGTTTATATACGGATCTCGTTATTTTGGAAATGCATCCTTTCAGAATGATCCAAACAAAGATCATATTAACGGAGTGGCAGTTTACAACCGAACAGACGAGTTTTTGTCTCATTTAAATCAAGTGTTTGTAAATAGAGGTTTGGAGCAAATTAAAACTAATTACGATTTTGCTTATTATGAGTCAATTAAACATATGTACCAAACTAGGTGCATGGATAGCGAGCTTATATTAAACATATCTGATCCCATGGATATTACTTTGAGACATGAGAATATAAAGCCCGCTTCTGTAATTATTCACACAAAGTGTACAAATTATACAACCAAAGGATCAGCAATCGAATGTTTAAGAAGATCGCTAAACAACTCACTGCAACCTTCCTCAACAGAATATTGTCGTAAAATTCCTGTTTTTGTTCATGTTCCCAAATGTGCAGGCACGTATGCGGTCTCTGTCATGTTTCGATTGATGATTAAATATTGTGAATTACACAAGTGGAGGCATTCTGATCTGATGCATATTTGCGTTTTAAATGACAGAGGTCTTGTTGTTGCTACTCTTTTAGTACATGATTTAAATGGCGTCTCTAATGACAATAAGCAATTTCGAACAGTTAACTCAGAATCTAAGATTAAAGAGATATTATTGAGTAATTTATTAGAGGGATTCAATAATAATTGGAAGTTTTTTGTGTTTGCTATTTCCGTTGAATCGTCAGGAGTTGAATTAATCCGGTCTAAATTATTCGAAATAATATGTAAAACTAATGACGCATCTCCTATGTTTTATGCTGCATTAAGAGAGTGTTTTTCAAAGACAATATCATTCTTCAATTACCTTAAAAGTGACAATTCTTCTCATGAGCGTAAACGGCGCAAGATTGTTTCTAATAATTTTAATGAATATATAATGTCGAGTGAAATGCAAGATAGTTGGTTAATCAGAAAGCTGGTTGGAGTAGCTGATGAGGTAGAAATATCCCAATCTCATGTGGACTCAGCAATCTCTATGTTAGACGAGTATACAATTTCCAACATATCTCATATAGACAATTTATTAAATTTTGTATTTTCGTGTTGTTACAACTTAACATACTCTCTTGCTGATAAAATATTTGCTACTATCTCAAAAAATTCTAATAATACTTTAGCTGAAATAAACTTTACTGATCTGAGCCAGGAGACACAAACCATTTTTTTGGAGCGTACTAAATGGGATCGTTTAATTTATAATAAATATTGCAAAGAATCTTCTACTATAAACTTACTGACAACTACTAACAAACCTCCGTTGGAAGTGTAGTATGCCTTGAAATGTTAATTTAAATACACAGAAAAATTTGCAAGTTGATTGTTTATTGTTTAGATGTATTCTTAATCCAATATATATGAAAGCAAGAGAATTAATTGACATGTTGCAAAACTTAGATCCAGAAACTCTGGTAGTAGTGGACGGTTATGAAGGAGATTACAGCGCTCCAAAAGCAGTAAAATTAAAGCACATAACCGGTCCTCATGAAGCCAAGTGGTATTACGGAGAGTATAAAGATTGTTCTGAAGATAACCCAGATGCAATAAAGGCCTTTCATCTAATGAGATAAGTTATTTTTATGTATTTTAATTTTACAATTTATAACTTTACGAAGAAGCCAAATTTTTGGTATAAGCTTAAATCGTTCCATAAACAGGTATCTAAAAATAAACACTTAGAAATTGAGACCTTTTTTTCAAATTACAACTTACTCTCATTTGAGTTTGACTGTAAACTTACAGGCAAAGATCACGCTGGTATTAGATTGAAGCTGAACTTTTGTGGCTTAGAACTAGAGATACATTTTTATGACTCAAGGCATTGGGATTATAACAAAAAATGTTGGGAAGAAAAAAATGAAAACGAAATGATAAAAAACAATTTTGATGGATTTTAATATATGAAAGAAGAACTAGAACTAGAACTCGTTAAAAAATATCCTAAAATTCTCAGAGACTATAAAGGAGATAAGACGCAAACTTGTATGGCATGGGGAATGGAATGTGATGATGGATGGTATAACCTTCTTGATGAATGCATGGGAAAAATGCAATATTTCTGTGATCTCTGTTTTTATAGAAGTGGAATGCAAGTACAGGTTGTAGCAAATCAGATTAAAGAAAAGTTTGGGACTCTATCCTTCTATACAACCATCAATAATGCAGACAATATCGAAAGTGATATTCTTAATGATATTATTGACCAAGCAGAAAGAAGGTCTGCATATACTTGTGAAGTAACCGGAAAACATGGAGAATCCTGCAAACGAGGTGGTTGGTACAGAACTCTATCTTATGAACAAGCTAGGAAAGATGGGTATGTTGCTTGTGACGAATCACTAGAAGCCTATTGGAAAGAAAAAGATACCGGAGTAAAAGACGATGAATCACTTTCAGCATAAATTATTGCAACATGAGCTAACCCAAAGCGACTTGGAGGTAATGGAGGAACACGCTTTGTACGAAAGCGGTTTAATTGCTGATGGTTGTTTTGATAGGTTAGATGATTATGCTAAACAAAGCATCACCCGTTATGGTCGAATTCTTTTGAGATCTTATAAAGAAAAACTATATTCAACTGATGACTTAAACGTCTCAACGGTATCACATGAATAATTTAGATACAGTAATGAAAAAGATGTGGTTAAATGTAATATTTGGAGTGACTGTGTGGTTAATAATAATAATAGCTATAGTATTTGGGTATTTTATTAACAAACAAAACCCTATCAACAATCAACTAAAAACAGACAATCGGTTAAAAATTTTGCAACCTGAACCTAAACATGAAAACTAAATATAAATTTCAAGAAACTGAAGGATGTACTGCTTTTGGTTTTTATGTAAACGGAGAAAGTTTAGTAAATTTACCAGAACAAGAACAAGAAGAGATTATAAATCATGTGATAAATAAATTAAAAGAACAAGTTAAAGAAAACCACATTCAATTATCTGAAGTAGTAAAGCTTTTCCAATATGATTTTTATGAGTGCGATCCAGAACCTTGCGACCAATGTGGAGATACGGTGTCTTCAATGATTTGGAATATTTGATAACACGCGCACATCAATTTATTAAACAACAAACAAAAAAAAAATATTTGACATTTTCTGTTGATGAGTTAATATTTACAAATGAGAAATAAATTTGATAAATTTGTAAAAAAGGCGTTGGATAAGATGTTCACTTATGTTGGATTTGATACTTTTAATGAGGAATTTACTAAACAGCATGAAGACTGGTACAATCAAAAGTGCTGGTCAGCAGACCAATCTGCGGATTTTAAACAATGGTTTATCACAGAGGGCAAAAAAGATCTTAAATTTAACAAGCAAATGTTGGAAAAAGAGCACGCGTGGTTTGATCTAAGGTGGGGATGGAAAGTTGAATGATAAAAACAACAAACCCATCAAATACGTAATTATTCTTGAACATCAAAATCACTTTTAATAAATGGAAAAAATAATCGATAAACTAATACGAACCAACTTGTTTGGAGACAAATATTTTTTACGATTAGAAAACAAATCTAAACAATACGTGCGAGATATTGAAGTGGATAAAGAATTGTGGATGCAGTATGGCTTGCGAGACGAATATAATGAAAAATAACGTAGAACTATTGGGGTATTATGGATCTGATGAGGTTATTGCTTGTTCAGCGTGGACTTCTACATCTAGAGAATTAACAGAGGAAAAAAAATTAAGAATAGGCAAACTGATCAAAAACCTTTGGGAAAATGGACACGAAACACCATTTGAAAAAGCAACTGTTCATTTTTTAATTGATTGCGATATTGCGAGCCACATTCATTTATTGAAACACCGCATTGCAAGTATAAATGCAGAGTCAGCAAGGTATAAAGAATTAAAAGAAAATAAGTTTTATATTCCAGAAGATTGGAACGATATTAAATCTAATTTTAATATTGATGATAATATTTTAGGGGTCGCAGATGATAAATGGAGAAACATACTTAAAGATTATACAGAGCTTGGAAATACTCTCTATCACCAATGTATTAAAGACATAGAACCCGTTCTTGGAAGAAAAAGAGCAAAGGAATCCGCAAGATTTTTTAAGACTTACAACTCGCAAATACAATCCGATGTTATGTTCAATTTACGTAGTTTTGCAAACTTTCTTAAGTTGAGAAACAACGAACATGCTCAAACAGAAATTAGAGAAATTGCTCAACAAATGTTGGATCTAGTAAAAAACATCAAAGAAAATCCCTTTAAATTCACTTTATCTGCTTGGAACGTTTAATGTGATCAAAATAACCGCATTTATAGCTTTAATTAGCTTTTTAATATGTGCTTACGTCATTTGGAGTTGTAAAAATCACATGAATGATGAGTGACATTCAACTTATGCTGAATAGTTGTGTGCGAAGAAATATAGTTTTTGACTATAACGGAAAGAGGTGCGTTGCATCTTTGAATTTGACTTTAAATTACATGAATTCCTTGCGATGTGAATGTTGTGATGTATCAGAAAGTGATGTTTTACGAATCGACAATTATTTAAAAGAAGAAGGTTTTTTTGATTGACGTGTCCTATATTAACTCGTATTATTCACAGCATGACATACGACATACAATACATAAATAAAGGGAATTGGGTAACTGTTATAGGTAATTTTTCAACTAAAGAGAAGGCACAAAAAACCCTTCCTCTTATCAACGACGTTTTGTTTAACGCAAATCCTGAATCTCCGCTTGTCATGAGAATCTTTGAATCTGTTGATGATCAAACCGAAGAACTAGCAGAAGCATCACACAAAAGGATTACTGTGCTTTGAACGTAATCGTTAATGTTAATACTCAAGTATGAATACGGAAAGAAAATTAAAAGAAAAACTCACGCTTCTTAAAGAAGACTTAAAATTAGCTGATAGTTATTTTATAAGTTGCAGCAATAAACTACAAGCAGCAGAACAAGAAATTGACAATCTAAAAGAGCAAATTTTACAAGAGCAAATGTTTGCAAAAAAAGAATATCTTAATTTACGCGCAAACTACGACACCTTTGATATAGATAATGCAAAATCAGCAATTGAGGAGCTTAAGCAGAGGATTGTTGACCTCAAGTCCGGATTTGAAGGATGTTGTTATGCGTGTGAGCCAGTTGCTCTACTAAATGTAGAGTTAGAAACACGAATAAAGGAGTTAGAATCTTGTGATGTTGATGTCGTGAAAAGTCAGGTCACATCATTATGCTCTATCTTATCTAAGACTGACGCCCTATGGCATAAAGAACAAGAAGAAAAGCAAAATTGGGAAAATGTTGCTAAAAAGCTTTATGGAGTAGTTTTGCATTTATTGGCAATTGCTCAAGATTCTAAAATTTTGGTTATTGGTCCTGGACTTTATTCAGAAGCAGTGGATGCTAAAGTCGAATATGAACGCTTATCAGACCACACATAAACATGAATTACGAACAATTTAAAATCAGCATCGAGAGTTTAGAGAAAGCAAGAGACCGGTCTCATACCCTATATACGCTAGGTGTAAACTTAATAGACTATGATGATATATATCAAACTGTTATTACAAATTTGTTGAATGTTGTATTTGATACAGAAGGTAAGGACTGGATCGATTGGTATTTATACGAAAGAATCGGCTTCACAAACAAAGTTAATTTAGCAAACGATAAAGACGGAAACGAAATTTGCTATGACATTCCTTCACTCTGGGAGGAAGTAAAACACAACTTAAATACAACATCCCCTGAGGTATGACCAACGAACAATTTATGGCAAAAAATCACTGTTTAAAAGAATTTACAGAAAACAAAAGCGTGTGTTACAATGTTCGCAGTTTTCTATTCGAAAAGTTTGGTATTTGGGATATGTGGGATATTCTTCCGTATAAATGGAATATGTGGTATTATGATAGTATTAAACCTATTTTTAAACCAAGCAATTCTAGAATACGTAAGGCCATACCTAAACAATGGAGTGATATATCCGGTTTGATCGTTAATGTTAATTTTGAATTTATTAAAGCCTTTTATGAAGATGAATATGTTGATGGTGTCGTTGATTGGTCTGCAACAGAGCATCATCAAGAGTTTGCACGTTGGTTAGAACTTTCCTATAAATGGATAACTAAAAGAAGACCTGAGCTAGAAAAGGAGAAAGACAACGCCTATCCAGAAAGAGAGGGCGATTTGTTTGATATGTTCGAGGAAACTACAGACGAACAAGGAAGAAAACTATATCAATTTAAAGATGATGGTATTCCTTACGAGGTAAAGTACGGAGAAGTAAATCGCATAGAAAAGCTAATAGAAGAAAAAGATACAGAAATTTTAACGCAATTAATCGCTCGTCGGGATTATTTTTGGACATAATATGATTCTAGCATTGTCTGATATCCATCTCGGCAGTCCAATTTGTCAAGCTGAGCTCACACTAGAGATACTCAAGCAAGACAATTATGACACGTTCATTTTATGCGGAGATTTATTAGATAGTTATAATATTCATAGGCTATGCAAAAAGCAGTGGAAAGTGCTTTCAGAATTAAGAAAGATTTCAAAGAAAAAACATTGTGTGTTCATTAAAGGAAACCACGACAAGGATTTAGAGACAGTTTCTGCTCTTCTTGGTTTTGAATTCGTGGAAGAATATGTGCACACAGTAAATAAAAAGAGAATTTTATTTACTCATGGTGATAAATGGGACTTCTTTATCACCACTAAACCAGTGTTAACGGAGCTTGCGTCAGGTGTATATTACCTATTGCAAAAATTAGACAAAAAACAACATTTTACGAGAAAACTAAAAAAATACATAAAGACTTGGCATGGAGCGGCCCACGAGTTAACTATTAGAATTTCCCAACATTGTTACAATAACAATTATGATGCTGTTTGTTTTGGCCACACGCATGTCCCAAAACAATATTATATTGGCGGTATAGAGTGCGTAAATCTTGGATCTCAATGTGAACTACCTATCACGTATGCTATAATTGATGATTGTGGAGTCATAACTCTAAAACACCATGAGAAATAAATCTAATCTAATGCTAGATTTTATTGCAAAACAATAGAGGATTTTTTGAGTATCATATAAGATTATGAATAAAATAATACACAAAGACGTTTGCGGATTTTGGATATTCAAGCGGTATTCAATGATAGTAGAAGATGAGTTTGAGGGACTTACTGAAGTAATAGTCGATGGAGATACGTTTCTTAAATTTAACGTAGGAGATCAATATCATCACATACAATGAAAAAGAAAAAAACTGAATTCAAAAAAGTGTTAATCGAGTTTGATGAGAAACATTTGTCTACTCTTACGACAGCATTGGAGGTTTACAGCCGTCTTCGAAGCGGACAAATTAAAATGGCGATTGATCACGCGTTTGTGGATGTGAATATTACTTACGACGAGAGTCAATTTATTGAAAATGTTGTCAGGTGTATTGTTTTTCCTCCTACGCCAAACAGAGAATATGACGGGCATGGTGGATTCTATGATCTATACGATAATATATACGATGACAACGGATCTGTTATAGAAGAAAGTGACGAATGGAAAAATAAAAAAAACAGACCGCATTTAGACCATCCCAATTCTTCATTTGGTGTAGGATGTAAAGAGCTCAAAGATGGTACTGTTGCATGGGAAATTAAAAAGGTTATTGAACAATACGAGCACTATCAAAGAAATGACGGAACGAGAAGAATTTGTGATGTGTCTGGAGATGGAGCGATGCAGATATCAGATGTACCTATTCCAAAAATTTTTGAAAATAATGGTTATTGGAAACCTCAAAAATCTTTTATTATTCCAAAACAATACCAAAAAAGCATAGAGCTACACATGCAAAATCAAAATTATAAAGACATGTGGTCTATTGTTGATAAAGCATTTAAAAAAACGCCTTTGCCTAAAGGTAAAACTTCAAGAATAGAAAAGTGTGACGAAGGTTACTACGTTATTGTAGAAGAGCCGTATGTCTTAGATCAAAATTTATGAAACCAAAGTATTATACAAAAACAGGACATCATCCAGATGATGTAATTACAAAAGTCAAAACGTTCATTAATGAACTACAAGCGGTACAAGAAAATTATTTTAACGGGTTAATAGATGAATTAAATTTGAAAGACGAAAGCCTGCATGATTGGATATTTGATTATGTATATAACGAGGATTCGAACATAGATCTGATGTTTACTGAACACTTAGAGAACTTAGGCAAAGATTATAACGATTTTGTAAACGAAGATTTGCAACAACAGCTTGATCTAAGTTGATTAAACTCTCAGTAAGGATATACTATACATGTTATGAAAAAATATATCGAAGAACGCGTAGATGATTTAGAGCTAGAAATTAGCCTAATTAAAGCAAAAAGCAAATTATCTACTTTGCCTAAAATGAACAGAGTAGATAACTATGCCAATGCATCAGAATCTATTTCAACTAATTCGGGATTGTCTACAGATTATATGTATAATCATTTATACTCTCCTAGTTTAAATATTTTGTCTGAGCCTGATTTAGAGACTGCTTTTGCTAGTCCGTATGACGAACCCTTCAATACCACTGATTCTTTGGATACGTTTAGTTTTAATCTGTCAAGCGTAGTTTGTGATTCATTGCTTACGCAAGATTATATTAGTGATCAAAGTCAATATGATCCAGAATTTACATATCCTCCATATCCCAGTATTATTGGATCTTGGGATAAAAACAAAGAGGACGTGGTTGATGAATACGGATTTAAACTTAATTGGTCAGACACGTTACAGGATGCTCCATCTAAGCCCGTTACAACATGGGGCTTTGTGTCTAAATATGATTTATTAGACAAAGATTTTTTGAATTGGTTGGAATCACCAGAAATTAAATCTTTATACGATAAATTTAAACAACAGCGTAATGTTGGACAACCTTTATAAATGAAGACCTCATTAGAACAACGTATAGAAGATCAATTTGGGACTATTGTTTACAAATTTCCTGTTCTTCATCACGGTTGGGAAGGAGATGGATATGGATATATTACCGAACAAAACAATGAACGTAAAGTAATTTTGTCTAACCACAATAACTTATACGAGTCCTCTGCTAAAGAGTTGTTGAATAAAATAAGTGAGTATACAAAAGTCGAATTTGACACAAAAAAAGCAATAACGTTATTAGGCCCTAATGGAAAACTGGATTAATCACTTAGAACAAAAAACACACCAATCCAGCAACATCAGAGAAAGCGACATACTGTATGTTCTTCCATTTGAGCTGGTAGAATTGTGGGATAATTTTATGAGAGGTAAAACGTGTCCTATTCTTGATAATGGTGATCATGGAGTATATGCCTGGGATCTCAAACAATTTTTAAACTCTTTATGATACATAGTATAATTATTACAGACTTAGATACAGCTGTTTCAGCTTCCTTTAAAGAAATTAAACAAAACGCGTGGATATCTGCTGTTGATGAGGCTGATCAAAATAAAATTCGTATGATTAAGAAAAACTTCAGTCAACGAGGAACGCCACACTTTGCTCAATACTTTTTTGATTGGTCGGATGAAGATAATGATGTGTATATTCAAAAACATATAGAAGAACAGGGACCACAAGTTCAACACGTTAATAGCATTATATCGTTCATCCAACCTTTAATAGACTCAGACAAAATTTTTAATCTTGGGGTCAACTGTTTTGCTGGAGTGTCAAGATCTACTGCAATAGGAATTATTGCGTGGGTTATGCAGGGTAAAACCCCCGAACAAGCACTGCGTGAAATTATTAAGGTCCGTTACCAAGCTTGGCCCAACTTAAGGATGCTTAGGTTTGCGTCTGACCGTCTAAAAGTAGACTTAATAGAGCCTGTTACTAAATGGAAAAAAGAAACAGGAAAGGAATTGTTTACTGGTGGGTGGTCGTAAAATTTTTTACTACCATTCGTTAATTAAATTCATATGCCATCTATTCAAGATTATTTAGATAGTTGCAAGTCACTAGACAAATCTAACTCTCCCACTCACACACAACAACAGAACTCCACGAAGCATGATACTCTATGCACAATGTGCGGCTCATTAATAAATAATAATCAATATGCTGTGTGTTCACCGTGCTTGGAGAACGGAAAAGAAGCTGGATGGTTTGATGAGGGGTGGTAAATAAAGTATGCCTTGTTATACGTCAATTGCTGACTCTGATGTTAAGTTTAATAAAATATTATTTATACATATTCCAAAAACAGGAGGAACTTCTATTGAGTCTCACATAAGAAGTACAGGCAAATACACAGAGACTTTATTTACTCCGGCCGGAACGCCCCTTTCAGAAAGACGTGAGTTTTCAGATTGTAATTTAAAAAAAATTCATTCACAGCATCAGTCATTTAATACAATCATTACCCACGAAAAGCAACTTGACGTAAAAATTGACGAGGTAGATCTATTTTTAAGTGTTGTTAGAAACCCATACAATCGAGCTATTAGTGAGTTATTTTGGAGAAAAAGTGCGGTTCCTACAGATTCAGTTGACGTAATAAACAAACAATTACGTATATTGCTTAAAACACCAAATTGGGGAGCATATCATGTTTTCCCTCAATATGTATTTTTATTAAATCAACAAAACACAATCGATGATCGGTTTATTGTATTAAAAACCGAAGCATTAACAGATAGCTTGCGACAACTTGAGTGTGTGTTTTCCAAATTTAATCGTTTTTGGAATCAAAGTCACCCAGTAAAACATCAAAGGGAATCTCCTAACTATTTTAATTTTCTTGACAGCGAATCAATAAAACTGATTAATGATCTTTACCACGACGATTTTACATTGTTTGGTTATAATAAGTTGCAACCCTGATTATTTGCAATCAAACGCTCTCACTAAAAGAGCTATATTAGCTTGTGTATTGTCCAATACCTCTGGAGTTCCTATAGAAACGGTCTTCTGTTCGCTTACACTATATTCTCCGTACGGATCATGAATTTCGTCTAAATTAACATTATCGGTTTGATTAAAAGGAATGTAATCTAACGGTGCTGGAACCGGTGGTGGCACATAACTACCAGAAGAGTTTAAGATGACTTCTGGAAATATTTGAGCGGCTTTAATCACAATAACTGTTATTAAATGTTTTATAAACACATCTGTTTTTGCTGCGTCAACTAATTCTATTATATCTTCCTTTGTAAATTTTCCTTTTAATGTATCAAATGGAGATGGAAAGTATTCGAATACAAACAACGGAATATAACCATGAGCAAGTCTTGCACAATCTTTTATTACATGAAATGCTCCAGGATTTTGTATTGTTATTCCTGTATCAGGTTTAACAGCAGCTTTTTCTGAGGGTCCGTATAATTTTGCTTCTTGTTGAGAGCTATTTGCTAGTAATGTATCAATAAACTTCATAATGTTATTTAATGTTTTGTGTGTACCAGTTGAATTTTTTGTAGTTTTGCTATAAGCAATGATCAAGATATGCAGTTAAATATACTACAGAAGCAAAAACAACTCGAAGAGTTAGCTGCGCAAATAGCCTGTATACAACAAGAAGTTCGTGTGCTTGAAGAGCAAAACCCAGAATTTACCGCTCTTGTTACGACGTTACAGAAGTCCAGAAGTAATCTATTGATGGATACTCAACGTCCAATAAACGTAAATATTCCGCGGCTGGTTAGCTTGCAGTGTTCGTGGAGAGGAGTAGGTGAATGGCCGATTGTAATTGGGTGGAATTTTGAATTCGATGAACACACTAGCTCCTTCTTAGAGGAATTATTAATAAACAGATGCGGAATCGAGTCATTGTTTAGCACGAGCCATCCATCAGTAAGCGATTTAAGTGAAACGCTTTCTGTTATTGATGACGCCATAACTGCACACAATAAGGATGTTGACGAAGCATTTGAGAAATATGGTGATGATACTATTTTGCAATTACACATTCCAACTCACGTCCAATAACATTAGCTGTTGACAGTTTTAGATTAAGTAATACAATAAAAACAGATCTTTGAAATTTTGGGGGTGTACTGGTTTTCGATTTATAATTAAAAACTAAAAGTGCATGTAGAGGATAATAGTTGGCCTCTTTAAACATCTATTAAAAACCTAAATGCAGAACTTGATAATTCTGACCTCTTTGCTGAGGCGGAGTATATCTTTAACAACGCTAGCGAGTTTCTCGTTACCGCTGATGAAGCTTATTCTCTCGAAGCTTAAGAGCCTAATACTGGATCCTCTAAAAGTATTTTGAAACGCAGAGGTTCTTGCGTGAGATGACTAACGCGGTAAAACTAGTCATAGGTAGTATGTGATCTTTATTCACACATACAGGCAGACTTAAAAAGCATGGTCAATGAGCCAAGACAGCCTTTAGTCAACAAATGTCAAATTCATTAAAGCATGTAGTATCTTTTAGCAGAGATTATAAAAACAGGGGTTCGAATCCCCTCACCTCCACCATTTTAAAACTGCTGTATTGACAACTCAAATTATTATTATACTATATGCACATGACAATAGAAGAAGTCGCTCATTTTTTGCTAACTAAACCTCCACTTGACGAACTAACGGATGATTTAGCAGCAATCGTTGAAAAGTTTAGATTTAAAATGTGGTCTAAAAGACAATCAATTGACGCTCTTGTTGAGTTGCATGAGGAAAAACTGCAAAAAATTATTGACACGAACTTAGAGTTGGGTACGATGTGACGTGGTTTTAAGTTTCATCTAAGTTAAATTTACAGTTTAGCATAAGTATTTGTAATGAGTAAATATCACAAGACTCTTTGCATGGCAATAATGGTGTTGTTAATAACATCTAGCTGTACTGTATACACTGAAAAACAGTCCGAAGCTTTGTCGAAAGTTGTATATGCGTCTAAAGATTCTTTAGAAGTAGCGAGGATAGATTTAACGGACAAATATATTACAGAAGCTACGAGAATTGTAAAACCCCCAAAAAACAGAATTCCTATAGAAGCTGTTTATAAAAAAATTGACATACACATAAGCACCGTATCGAGCGGTAGTAAGTTTGACTCAGTTCCTGTTAATAAACAACGAATGATTGTAATTCCAGAAAGATACAGACATGATACTGTCGTAGTTGTTAATACTGAAGAGTACCAACAATTATTAAAGGATAAAGAAACGTTTGCTCAAATTCAGAGAGATACTATCGGACTGATTGATGCTAAAAAGCAGGTTGATGAAGAATTAATCAGACAAGCTGAAAATAGAGATAAAATGATAAACGATCTCAATATAATGCAAAAAAAGTTAGTCGAAAAAGATCTAGCTCTTCTCCAGAGAAACTTAATTATTGTGGGGTTGTTAATAGCAATAGGCGGAGCGACGTATTTGCGAATTAAAGGAATTTTATAAAATTATGGATATTAAAGAGAAAATAACAGAATTGTTTTGGAATCACCCAACAAAGATTGTATTTACTTTAGGATTTTTAACTGGAGCTGCTTTTGTTTCACTATTATGATAGCTTTAATAAAAAACGCTGTAATGAATGGTGTCTCGTTTTTAAGCAGTGATCGTGTACCTCCAAATACAGCTTCTAACAAATATGATCGCTTGAAATCTACTAATCATTTAGAGTCTAAAAAGTTTTATATTGTAATGACTTCGGTAATTATTCTTGCATTTTTTTACTTCGCAAGTATTGGCATGATGTTTTTAATTCCTGCTAAACCTGAATTTGTGAGCGGTTTTGTCACAATGTTTTCAAAAACAATTGAAATACTTTCTATTATTATTGCTGCGTACGTTGGTGCTCAAGCAGTTGTTGATTTAAAATACAACAGTGCTTCGAGTGCATCATTGGAGGGAATGACTCGCACCGAAAAAACAGAAAACATAACAGTTATTCACACAAACGCTAAAGAAGACGATTATGAACTCAAGTAAACCGTCCAACAACACATTAAGCTTGCTTCTCCAGTATGAGGTAGGAGGAGGCAAATCGTATTACGAAAAATATCTTTCCAAGTTTACATGGCCCGGAGGAGCTTCTGGACCAACGATAGCAATTGGTGTCGACTGTGCTTACTATACAGAGACGGAACTTGCTAAAATTTTTGACTTCTTGCCATCTAATCAACTATCCCAGATTCAAGAAGCTTCTGGAAAAACAGGAGCGCGTGGAAAAGAGTATACTAAAAAATTAAGAGCTTTCGGAATTAATATAAATTGGGAACAAGCATTAACTATTTTTAATACTCTCACGTGGCCTAAATTTAGTAAGCTTGCGGAAAAAACCTTTCCTGGGTTGTCTGACTTGCATCCTGATGCATATGGTGCAGTTGTTTCTTTAGTGTTTAATAGAGGCACGAGTCTTAAAGGAGATTCAAGAAGAGAGATGGTTAATATTAAAAATTTGATTCCTAAAAAAGACTATAAAAAGATAGCTAAAGAATTTAGAAGCATGAAACGAATTTGGTTGGGTAAAGGACTTGATGGATTGCTTGATAGAAGAGAATCAGAAGCAAAACTAATTGAGTCGTGTTAATAAATAGCCAACTCACATATTAACATAATATGATCACAAAAAGCCAATTGATTACAGAAAATGAAAAGCTACTAGAGGCTATACATTCCAGACAAGGTAGTTTAAACAATTTGTCAGCATATTTGACTGAATTAGAAAGTCAGCTAGCTTTAATTTTTGCTGCATCACCGGACATTATTGTTTTTTTGGACAAAGACGCTACAATTATTAAAATTAGCGATGCTGCATTTACTATCTTGGGATATACTAGAGCTGATTTAATTGGTAAATCGTTATGGGACTTTATAAGCGCAGAAGATGTAGAAGAGTCTAAGAATAAGTTCAATGAAATTAAATCAGGAAAAATTACGCGTTTTTTGGGCAATAACGCATTCATAAATAGGTGGATTTCTATGGACGGAAATCACGTTCGTTTAGTTTGGAGGTTTTCCTTATGTGATGATCGCGAAGAACGAGTTATTGGTGTTGCGTCTGATATTTCACAATTTAAAAATAACCACGGATATAATTTTAAATTATTGCAAAATGCAGTAAATTCTTCTACGGACGGTATTGTAGTAATGGAATTGCAACACGGCACTCCAACAATTGTATATGCCAACAAATCATTCGAACTAATTACAGGATATATTACAGAAGAGGCTTTAGGAAAATCATTTTTGGATATTGTTACTGATGAATCACATCAATCAAGAGCGATGTCTACCCTAAAACGCTGTTTAGGATCTGGAGACAATTGTGATGTGCTTCTCCAGTGCCAAAGAAAGACCGGTGAAATATTTTATAACCGATTTGCAATTTCTTCGGTCAAAGAAGAAGGAATTGTTGCACATTATATTGGAGTATTAAGAGACATTACAGAAAAAATCGGAATCAAATACGAGTGGTCTCCAAATTCTGAAAGTGGCTTTGTGCATTTACATACGTAATCATGAATCAAAACATTGATAACTCTGTAGGTAACGGTTACGAAGGCAATGGGTGGTCCAAGTATCAAATGCTTGTTTTACAACAATTAAATGATCATAATTTGGTTCTCCAAAATCTTAATAAGGAAACTGCTGAACTTAAACAAACTATTGCTGTATCTGAAGCTGAAGCAAAGATATGGAATACGCAGATAAATTTGAGTTTAAAGTCCATCCAGGAGGATTTAGATGTAGAGCTTTATGAAGATAGTGGGTTTAATAAGCGAATATCCACAATTGAGAGAGAAATAGACATGTCGGATCACCATAAAACCAAAAGTAAAGCTACGTTGGCTTTGTATGGATCGGTTATTATGTTTGCATTAAATATTATAATACAAATTGTTGCTGTATATTTTAAAGTGAAATAGTATGAATTTTAGGAGTTGTATAATAAAGGATCCAAATTCTGATACATTGGCCCGACAGGTCAATACACAACTGTATAATATCGTAAGAGAAATTGATCCTGCTTCCCACACAATTTCAAAGTCGGTTGGCACTAATAGTATTCGTCACGTATCATTCGAGGACGCGCTTGCTGAGTTATTGATTTTACAAACACAAAATAAAAATGAAGCTACGTAATTAACTGTCTATTATGAAACTTTTTATTGACTCAAAAATTCCAAAAAAACAAATAAGATTTTTAATGAGTCTTATTGCATTAGAACATAATGTAAATAAAATATATTTTAACAATCAATCAACACGTGTTGATGGTTCATATAATTTCGATACAGGTAATATTTTTATTAATAATAAACAACAAAGGATTATGATGATGTTCGTGTTTTTTCATGAGTTAGCTCATCACGTTGCCGTTCAACAAAAAAAGTGGTTAGGTTATCATACAGGAGCAGACAGAAACATCTCTCCTGAAAGGCAATTTGATATTGAGAACCGGGTTGATATCATAGCAAAAACCCTTTGGACTAAATACGTTGACACAAAGAGCTGGGGAGGCTACAAATTTAGATATCCAAAATCAAAAAAAACTCAGCTTTCAGCATGGTTAGCAAATTACAATACACAAACGAATGATTAATTTAACAAATTTTATTTACAAAGAAGGCAATCGGTTTTATCTCGATTTGGAAAAATATGACGAAGGAGGTAGTATATACCTCGATAAATCGCTGAGATTCGAGCATGGTGATAGTATTAAATGGTTGTGGGAAGGCAATAAAATGTTTGGCATATTAAAGGAACTTGGTCAAAATGGGGAGCTTTTTATTATAGATAATGTATCCTCTAATTAGTGAATATTTTTAAAGAGCTTTCAATCTTCAACAAAATTACGTTTGTAGAAAAAACACATACCTATTTTATTGATAATGTACAATCTCATGGGTTCTCAGTAACCGGATTGATTAAAAGAGTTAAACCCGTATTTGATGTTGAAAGCGTATCTTTAAAAGTAGCAAGAAAAAACGGAGTAAGCCAAGAATCAATTAAAGAAGAATGGGAACTTAAAAATAAGCTGTCTACGACGTTGGGAAGCATTGTGCACAAATACATAGAAAATTTCTATGCAAACAAAAAAATCGCTGTTGATCAGTCTCTGGTTTCGTCCATCCTCAAAACAGAGCAAAAGATTGAATTGCTTGAAAGATTGCCTGTGTTGGTGCAGTATTTTCAACAATTTTATTCAGATTATTCCGACTTAATTTGTGCTAGAACAGAATTGGTTGTTGGTGACTTGGACGATACACGAATTTGTGGAATGGTTGATTTGCTTTGTTACAATTGTGCTACGGATAGTTACGAGATTGTAGATTTCAAGACAAACAAAAATATTAACACAAAAGCTAAATATAAAACCAAGCTCAAAGCTCCATTTGATTTAATGCCGGATTGTGAACTTACTCACTACACAATACAACTCAACGCGTATAAATACATAATAGAGAAATACACGAGTATTAAAATTTCAGGTCTTAAGATTGTTTGGTTAAACGTTAATAACGATACATACAAGGTGTTCGAACTTGAAAACATACAACAGGAAATTACAGAAGTATTTGAATCAATTTCCGCAGAAGCAAAAATGTTACAATAGATATAATATAAAGTGGAGCTATATTTCCAACGTCTAACCACAATAAGCAACACGTAATTGAAAGCCACATCGCTAAACACAAGGGACACGTTATTAGTTTCAATAAAAATCTATGCAGCGGAGTTATGTTAGGGTCGGTACTCTCGTGGTTTAAAAATGTTATAAAGGTACCGTCTTCATTTGTGATCAAATAAATAGCAAAACGTAACCGAAGTTTAGTAAGACAATTAAACAACGTTAAGTAGGAATATGCCGCGTCAGTAATAAACCACGTTAACATAATCAGATTTATCCAACACATACTATAGAAAAACTCCAGTAAAATCATAAATATAATTATGAGATTTGAAGAACTTTATAATAGTGTATACTTGAAGGAAGACGAAGCCAACAAAGAGACTGAAGAAGCTCCAGCAGAAAGTGGCGGTTCGACTGTTCCAATGCCTGAAGATTTTGATGATGTGGAACCAATTCCTCAAGCTCCAGGAGAGCAAGCAGAAGGAGAAACTGAAGGAACAACTTCAGAAGCAACTGCTCCAACAGGCGCAACATTAAAAGATTATATATTTCAACTAGAAGATTTTGCTGAAAAAATCAACGGCTTAGAAGGTACTTCCCTACAGAGCCTTGTGTCTTCATTAGATAGACCAGGAACGCCATTTGACGGAATTTCATCCAGAACAAAAGTTGACATCGTAAGCGTCGCAGAAACACTTCTATCTATTTCTGAGAAGCTCAAGAGCTTCATGATCAACGCAGTCAAGCGCTAATTAATATTAGGTTGAATTTGGATTACTACCTTGTATAGTTTCATTCGTGGAACTAACGCAAGAGTTTTTGATCGAGATGATGTATGTGCACTGCAAAAGGCCTATACATAAACGATATCAAAATGTATTCAATGCAGAATGTCCTGTATGCAAAGAGGGAAAGTCAGCCGGAAGAACGAGAAGACTATTTTACTTTCCTAATAAACAGTATTTCTTTTGTCATAATTGCTCTAAATCGTGGAAACCGTTTGAATGGGTTAAGGAGGTTTCTGGACTTTCTGTTACTGAAATAATTAAAAAGAATAACGAAAAGAATAAATCCGAGATTATTAATCCTAGAAAATTTAAAGCATCGCACAAAGAAAATGTTGCATTACCAACCGAAATTCCTGATCTTCCTGAGAATAGTATAGATTTGTGTGATTTAACGCAAGTTAATTTCTTTAAAGAGAACCAAATGCTCCAAACTGCACTGGAGTGTTGTAAGTCAAGGAGATTATTTTCTGCAGTAAATAGATGCAAGACGTTTTATATTTCGCTTGAAGACAAGATTCATAAGAATAGATTGGTTCTCCCATTCTTTAATGATGCAAATAAGGTTATTTGTTATCAAACCAGAGCTTTAACTGGAGATCAATTTCCTAAATATTTGACTAAATTTGGAGAGAAGCATGTTTTTGGTATTAACAATATAATTCCAGAGGTTCCTTTTGTTTTTATTTTTGAGGGACCTATTGATTCAATGTTTGTCAAAAACGGTGTTGCTATTGCTGCTCTTTCACCAACTGAATGTCAAATAGACGAGCTTAATAGTCTTCTTGGATATGAGCAGATTTATGTGTTTGATAACGATAAAAACAACGAGCAAACCGCAAAGAAAATAGAAAAAACAATTCGTAGTGGAAAGCGTGTATTCATTTGGCCCAAGGAATTTCGACGATTTAAAGACATCAATGAAGTGTGCTGTAGTCTTGAGTTAGATGAAATTTCGTGGAAATTTATTGTTAAAAATAGCCTCAAAGGCAGTGAAGCTATAGTTAAACAGAAACTAATGAAGCTATGATAATTCTATCTCTTACCTCCGACTGTGGGAGCTCCCATGCTCAATCCTCCAGCAATTTTTGTTGCTCCGCCAATTACTGCCAACCAATCAACTATTTCACCCTCTCTAACATAATTAGCTAATTCAGTAAGCTTATCGTAAAGATCTTTAGCCGCTTCGTTCTTAGATGAAATTGCCTTGAGGTTTCCCACAATATATCCTCCAGTTCCAACATCAGTAGCTGATACAGTTCCTCCTCCATCATCAGCAAATGCAAAGCAATTTTGTCCATCGAGAGACCCATTGTTAAGAAATACTTCATAAGCAGAATCGCCCATTTCTGGACCTGGATCTATAAAACCTTTGCCTGTTGGATCTTTTTCAAATAACCTCGTACACTCCGCATCAAACAGTCTTCTGGCTGACAAACCTATACCTAACAATTCGGTATGTATTGCTCTAGTATAGATTTTATCACTACTTACCTTGTTGCTGAAGGCATAGTTGCCTCCAGCAAAGTTATCTGGTTTCAATAATATTTGTAATACTTCCTTGCCTTGATTGGGAACAGTTCCTATTGAAAGTGTAGCTAGTCTAGCTTTCTTTCTAGCTTCTAAGATGTAAAATATAGCATCTTTAATGCTTTTTCCAGCATACTTATCGAGAGTAATTTGCCCTACAAAATTTGTTTGTATGTGTTTTTTTAACTGAGTCGCAATGTATTGTCCTTCTGCTGTTGATACTGGAAAGTCTATGGGGTTTGCGGTTGGTTTATTAACGAGAGCGGCTTTAAATGTAGTTATAGCGGCCATAAATGCTGCCGGTTGTATAAGTTCAGTCTCGAAGCGGGCATCTACGTTTGTTACATTGCCGGCCAAATGAGCTACTTGAGCCATAAATTCTATATACGGCATATATTGCCCATATTCAAAAAATTGAGATGCTGATGTTCTTGACCAGCACTTCTTCCAAATATTAAAAATTTTAATTAAGTCATCAGCGCTTGGAGCTGAACCGGGACCATATGCGTTGTTGTATGGAGTTTCTAAATCTTTGATTGCTTGTGTGATGTTGGTTGGCGGGTTTGGTGTTCCACTCGTCGTATTAGATAGAGGAGTAAAAAACAAATCTCTCAAAGATAGTGGCTGTCCGCTACTAGGTGCTGTAACAGGTGCAGTAGAAGTACTCGGTGCAGCTGGTGTAGTGGAAGTACCTGTTGCAGGAGCAACTGCAACAGCAGGTCCCTCGTTTATTATCGACAGAATTAAGTTTTTAAACTTTAACATATTGGTTATTTATTAGTTAATGTGTAAAAAGTTAAGGTTTTGTATAAATAAATACAATGAAAAATAGCGATCAGAAAAAGCTAGAATCTATTTACGAAAGTGAAGTGTTTGGGGAAGGCGTTTGGGATCAAATAGCTCACAAAGCTGGCACTATTGGTAAAGGACTGGGAGGTATGGCAGCAAATGTTGGCAATAGATTGGCAAATACCGTTCGTTCTCCAGAAAACCAAAAGAATCCAACTGAAGCTCAAGTTCAACATTTATGGAATTCGTTTCGCACAAAAACCCTTGGCGCTATTGAGCAATACTTAAAAAGCCAAGCGAAACTCATTGATTATGAAATGAGTGATAAATCCGTTATATCAAAACAAATTGCTGCTATAAAAGAGGCCCAAAAATTTTTACAAGACCCACCGAGTTATCTACAAACAGCTAAACCAATTGTCGGATCCCCAGAATCAGGTGGTGGTGGTGGATCTTCAGGTGGTGGTGGTGGTGGTGGTGGTGGTCTTGATGTTGAGTCATCAGATAATAAAACTACATCAACTAGAGGAGGGGGAGGAGGGTCTTCTGAGGTTCCTCCAAGTAGACTCGGATCCTTATCTGGAGTCAGTGATACCAAAGCAACAAATCCCACGACGAACGCTGAAAACCAAAATATCAAAAAACATCTTCAGCAAAACCCTGATGATTTAACAAAAATTTTACAGATATTAGTGGCCAACCCAAAGATGAGTCCAGAAATATCAACGGAACTCGAACAATTACTTGATCAAGTAATTAACTCAACAGACCCTGGAGTGGTAAAAATGTTGGATTCAATAAGACAACGAATCGTAGATAAGTTAACTTCTGCAGCGCCGGATCCGGCTCCCGCTCCTACAGTAAGCCCCAAAAGCGATCCTATCAAAGATGAGGCGGACCGCATCAAATCAGCCATTGCGTCCACTAAACTTAGCACATCAACGCCACCGCGCTCAGTAGAAAAACAAGTTGAATCGTTTGCAAATCTTTTCATGTCCTCTCATGCTGGAATGAAATTATTATTTGAGGTTACTTATGAGGATCCTAATTTAGCAGAGGAAATACCAAAAAACGTGATTGATGGAGCTAATCGAGAGGGAGAAGATGTTAGATTTCATGGATCGAAACCACTAGTTGTTCAAATTATGAAGTTTTTTGAACAATTTACACGTGAATGCGAGCAATTTATTGATAATTACGATAAAGTAAGAAAAATGGGAAAATATGGTCAGAGCACAGCTGACAAAAAAATATTTTACACAATAGACAAATTCTTAAAACGATTACTGTTAATTCTTTATATTCCAGGTGCAGGTAATTTGCAAGGAGCAAACCCATTTCAAACAAAAATGAAGTGATGATTTAAAAATTAATTTGATTAAATAAAAATATGAAACTAACATTCGATGATATTTATAAGGCTACATTAGCTGAAAACACAGTTCCACCAGCTGCTCCAACATCTAATCCACAAGATTTAGCTAAAGATCTTCAAGGATTGCTTCAAAAACACGGTCAAAATCCAGCAGCTGTGTTGGCAGAGCTTGAAAAACAAATGAAGGCTGCACAACTTGCTGCACAACAAGCAGCTAAAACGAACGCTCAAAAGCCAGCACCAGGGCAACCGGTAACAGCAGGACAACCAGCACCAGTGCCAGCAGGACAACCAGCACCAGCAGGACAGCAACAGCCACAAAACAACAATCAGCAAAATAATCCCGTAAAGAAATTCTAACGAACAGTATGAATAACATGCAGGCTACTAATAAGCCAAGCCCACAAAAAAGCCGCTGCATGTATTGTGGTTCTTTAAACAGAGGAAAAGGTTGTAGGCACGGTCCTCATGGAGTGCACTTTCATCCTGATGATTCTACAAAATGTTCTTATTGCGGGTCTTCAAGTTACGGAAGAGGTTGCAAACACAACCCTAATAACGACATGCATGTACACGGAGTGTCTTATAACAATATGTTTAGAGAAACTATACAAAGTTTTCTTGATAATCAGATTTTAATCAAAGAGCTTAAAAAACCATTTGCACAATTTGATGCTTTCAAATTAGGACTTATTAACGAATCCGGACAAAAAATAAAATCCCCTATAACTGAAGAAGAAACCAATTCACTTTCTCCGTTAGTTAAAACAATAATAAAAATTAAGAAATTTTTAGGACCAAAAGTCGACTTGATAGAAGCCTCTGAATTACTAAAAGAAACAAACACTCATAATAAGCTACGCGCCTTTCATTATAATAAGATTGCTGAGCATAAAGACAAAATTAGCGACGTAGTTAATGAGCTGTATCGTGTTTTGGACGAAGCAAAAAATGACGGTCTCACACTTGAAGAAGTAGCTACTTTAGTAAAAGCTTGATTGTTGTAATCTTTGATTTTTTACCTGCATGTTCTTGACATAAAGTAAAATTGTGTTAAGATTACTTTCATGCCTAAAAGCTCTCTAAATATTTCAGTATCAGAAGATGAGTTCTCTTCGATTTTATCCGCCTTGCTATTTTCTTGTTCGATAAATGTGTTATCAAATACAGGTAAAGAGTATCAACATAAATTGTTTCAGCTAGCGAAACGCATCAAGAGCTTAAAGCCTGATATTAAAATTAGCGACATTCAATTTCTTCAAGAGGAAAACTACGAAGAGGAAATCTCAGAAGAGTTGTTGAAAGAATTTAAATCAAATATTGAGGTAACGTCATTTGATCACATGTAAGAAATATGGGGACTTATACATCAACTAAAGTAATAGAATTGGGATCGTGTGCGTTTAGGCAATGGAAGGCTGATGGGACACACTGTAGATTTGTTCACGGATACCGCTTGATGGCAAAATTTTGGTTTGAATGTTCTGAATTAGATCACCGCAATTGGGCAGTAAATTTTGGTGGTTTGAAAGAACTAAAGCAACTACTTCAACACCAATTTGATCACACGTTGTGTATAGCTGCAGACGATCCACTAATAGCTGAATTTCAAGATCTACACAAAAAAGGAGGTTGTGATCTTAGAGTAATGAGTAGTGTAGGAATTGAGAAAACAGCAGAGTGGTGTTTTAATACAACAAGATTATTTCTCGAATGTAACGAAGAAACCAGACATAGATGTTGGGTATCTAAAGTGGAGGTTTGGGAACATGAACAAAATTCAGCAATTTACGCAGAACCAAAAGACGAAGAAGATGAAAACTAATAATATTGATATACAAACAGAAACGTTAATTCTATCAGATGATAAAACGTTCTACACTGTGGAGGGGGAAGGAGAATTTGTCGGACAACCTTCAGTTTTCATGAGAATGTCGATGTGCAACCTTACATGCAAGGGGTTCGCATCAGAAAACAGTCCGAACGGTTGTGATTCTTTTATTTCCTGGTCAGTTAAAAATAAAATGACTTTTGCGGAGATCTTCCAGATGATGGAAGAAAAGAATTATGTAGAACATCTAAGAAACAGAGCAATTTTCAAGTTGACGGGAGGCGAACCTTTAATTCAGCAAAAGCAGCTTATTAAGTTTATAGAAGCCTTTAACGAAAAATACGGATTCAATCCACGAATTGACTTTGAAACTAATGCTACTCTTCAGCCTGATGAACGTTGGGTAACAGAATTTTGCGCAACTTTTACTACATCTCCAAAGTTGACTACAAATGGCGATCCAGAAGAAAAAACATATAAACCAGAAGTGCTTAGATGGCATGTTGATCACAATTCGGGATTCAAGTTTGTCATAACCTCAGATCGAGACATAGAGGAAATTTGGAGAAAATATATTAATGATTACGAGGGAATAAACGTACCTCTCCAACGAGTGTGGTTTATGCCATGCTGTGGTTCAAGACAAGAACATATTGACAGAGCACAAGCTGTAGCAGAATATGCAAAAGCCATGCATGTTAATTTTAGTCCTCGTCTTCATTTACTAATTTGGGATTTAGCTTTAAAAGTTTGATTTAATTCAAGATAGTAGTAATTAAAATATATGCGTATTGCCCTAATAGGAGCCCATTGTGTAGGTAAATCCACTCTAATAGACAACTTTATTAAACAATGGCCAATGTACAAAAAGCCTCAAAAAACGTACAGAGACATCATTAAAGAACAACAAATTAAATTAAACAAGGATGGTGATCCAGATTCTCAAAAAGCTATACTAAATGCTCTTATAGATGAAACTCAATTAGCAAGTACGTCAGATGACAAGTTTGTTATTTTCGATAGATGTCCAATTGATAATATTGCTTATACTTTATGGCATCACGTTAAAGAAACAAAAGGATTTACAACAGATTTTGTGATGGAATGTAAAACAATTGCTGCACTATCGTTAAAACACATAGATGTTATTTTTTACGTTCCAGCAAGACCTGAAATTCCTATTGTATCAAGAGAAGGAAGAGAATCTGATCCAGCATTCAGAGAAGAAATTGATAACATTTTTGATGCAATGATCGCTTCATACGAGAAAAATACAGGAGCTTTCTTTCCTAGAGAAGACTGTCCAGCAGTAATACGGTTAGATGGTCCGCCCGACATGAGAGTTCCGCAAATGAAATTATACATTAAAGATAATGGTTGTGGATACGGAGAAGAAGACGGTACGTTAATTGACCCGTCGGCAGTTTAAATTATAATGTGCTGAAATGTTGGGAATTTTTAATTCTCAATTTATTTACAGCTCTATTAAAATTCTTACTGTTTTTTGTGTGACTTAAGCTACTCGAAGCAGCCATCTCTAAATCAGGAGACGTTGGCTCATAAATTCCGCAATAGTGAATAGGCAATCGCTCTAATATTTTTACTACATGTTTATGTATAAAAGACTTTGTTTTTGAATTTGCATATTTGGTAGACATAAACAATACTTTTGGAAACAAACTTGTTGTATCGTTGACGTGTTTAGCAATTTCATCTAAAAAGAATCCTAAAATTAGTCGTTTTCCGTCAGCTGAGTTAATTGCTATATCGTGCTTTTTGGTGAATTGGATCGCCTTAGATAAGCTGGTTTCAAAAGAAGGATAGGCGTCAATGGCACAGACTCTGGATTTAGGAAATACTTTTACTTTCACGTGTATTAAATGCTTTAGGAACGCGTCCCAAGCGACAATTTATTATTCCATTATAATAATCTTCACTTAATAAAACGTCTTCCATTATTTGTTTTTTGATTTCCTTATATCCTAACTCAAATTTTGAATCGCACCACTCTAAAATTACAAAATCGAACATTTCTTTTCCGTATTTTTTAATATCATCGTTTAACTCTTTAGATGAGCCTGTGTAAGTTTTCCAATCCGATTCTTTAACTCCTAATCTGGCTCTAGTTTTGCCTTTTAGAGGTTTTTTTCTTACTTTAAACACACATTGCTTTTTGCCTATATACTTTTTAGGACGTTCCGTAGCATTATTTGTAATTTCATAAATAAACCCAAATGCACTTAGATTAAGTTGTATCCCCTCTGCTAATCTCCAGTGCCCTAATTCCATTTTTTGTCCTTTTTACGTTTTTTGGCTTTCCTTTTGTTTGCTTTTTTATTCATTCCATTGCGAGTTAAAATTCCATCAAATACACCGGTTATTCGTCTAGCATCACCCTTGGCATAGTTATCTCCGCTAAATGTGGTAGATGTAGATCCAACATTTGGACCGAACGCTGATCCAGATCCTCCTGATACATTGTCTTCTTGTAGGATTTTTTCTACTAACTCGTGAAATTCCATAGTGTTATTTAATGTAAATTAATAAAAAAAAAAAATAATTTCTTAATATGGTTGACAAATATACTAAGTAAACGATATTAACAACATCGCTGTTAGGACTAGCCGGAGCGCATTTGCGTAGGTCTTCGTAGGAAGATAAAAAACAGGAATCAGCGATTAATAAATTAAAAACATTTCTCGATGTGCGCTATTTGCGTGACCGTTGTCTGGCATTTGCCAGGACCACTCAAGCCAGCCCTTACAGGACAACCGAGGGGGCATATTAATCACAGGATTTTTTGAAGCTTGTTACCCCGACTGAGACTCGTTTTAAACGGAATTTCAAAGACAGGGAGGTTTTCTCAGCAATGGGGAACCTCCCTCCTTCAATCTGAATAACCGGAACTTAAAGACATTTAAAGCCTATTTGGGTTGTTTTATTTTTGTTTGGTTATACTATAAATTACATCTCTTTATGACTGACTCATCAAACCTCATGTACGAATATCACGAAAAAATCGAAACGTTTTTGAAATTTGATGAAATCAACATCAAGGACGCTCAGATGGCATTGCCTTCAGTAAGACATTACTGGGTTGGAAGACTAATGTTTCACAAACAACAAATACAAAAGCTCAAGAAAGCAAAAGATAAGGCTGCAAAAACAATCAAGCAAAAATTAGAGGCGGAATCTCCAGTGTCACTCAACATTAAAACTATTAATGACTCTATTTTGTCTAATGATGTTATTATTAAAATAGACGAAGAAATTAACAACAACGAACTCGTAGTAGAATACTTAAATAAAGTAGAGTCAAATCTGAGAGATGCTCAATATGGTATGACAAATTTAACAAAAATTATTACACTCGAAACAACATGAAGATCGCTGCAGGCATTATTCTTCAGTATAACAATAAAGTATTACTCTGTCATCCAACCAACGCTTCTTATACCAACAGTTTTTCGTTTCCTAAAGGCGGTGTTGAAGAAGGAGAAGATTTAATGGAGGCTGCTATAAGAGAATGTTGGGAAGAAACGGGAATCAAAGTTCATAAAAATAAATTATCAACAAATTACGTAGTAAATTACTTTAATAAAAAACGAACCAATATAACAAAGCAAGTTACTTTATTTTTAGTTACTGTAAAAAAGCTCAGTGATATTAATTTAGTAAGCGAAGTGATTCCAACTAGTCAACTGCAGCTTGACGAAATTGACTGGGCTGGGTTTTTGACAAAATTGGAGTGCAAACCTAAAATATTTTGGAGATTCGAAAAAGTGTTGGATGATATTTTAAAATGATTGTTTTATTTGATTTTGATACGGTTTCGAGAAAACCAAAAATAGTCTCTGAATATTTGGATCAAATTAGAGAATTTTTCTCCATTGAAGATAAGGCTTTAGTTTTTTTACGAAAGAGATTGGGGCGAAACATGCCGGTGAGAAAGTATGCAATTACCAGCAAGGGATATTTTGATTTACCGTTTTTTGATAGTATTTGTCAAAACCTAAAAATTAAATTTCCTTCTGTCCGGATTAATGTTTCACAAGAACTATCTAAGCGGATTCTTAATGATTCAATTACAGGAGACATGGTTGAATTAATGGTTGATCCCAGAGACTACCAAAAAGAATCTGCACAAAAAGCACTTCAGCGCGGTCGTGGTGTTGTAGTTCTTCCGACTTCTGCTGGTAAAACGTTGGTCATTGCAATTATAGCATCTACTGTGTTGAAACACACAAGTGATAATATTTTAATATTGGTTCCTGACATACAACTTGTTCAACAGACTTATCAAGATTTTTTGGATTATGGAATAAACGAAAATATTATCTCTAAGTGGACAGGCTCATATGAATTAACTGATACTAAAATAGTTATTGCTAATAACCAAATATTGTTATCAGAAAAACAAGATAAACACGCGTTGGAACGATTCAATACATTAATTGTTGATGAGTGTCACAAGTTTGCTACAGCTGAAAAGATATCAAAGCTCATTAAAAACGTAAAATGCAACAGAATGTTTGGATTTACCGGCTCTTTACCGGAGTGCAGTTTTGATGTTTGGTCTATTAATAGAATATTCGGGCCGGTTATATATCAAAAAAAATCACTAGAACTAAGACAAGACAAATATATTTCTAAAGTAAGAGTAGTTTCGTTAGAATTAACATATAAAAATGTTCCAACTTTTACTAAACCCTCTATGTCGGAACCGACAGCTGGTTATGAAGAAGAGATTACGTGGCTGCATACCAACGAATATAGAAATTCGGTTATTTCGAAGTTGGTTAATAAACTAGAAACAAACACATTGATTTTGGTAGATAGAATAGTTCACGGAGAACACTTACTACAACATTTACAAACGACTACCGATAAACAAATATATTTTATTCAGGGATCAGTTGAGCTTGAAGAACGAGAAAACATGAGAAAACTCATGGAGGAAAGGTCGGGAGTTGTTTGCATCGCTATTTCAAAAATATTTTCGACAGGAATTTCCATTAAAAATTTACATAATATAGTTTTTGCTGCTATAGGAAAGGCTCGAATTAAGATCATACAATCAATAGGCAGAAGTTTGCGATTACATCACACAAAGCAAATGGCTACTATATTTGATATAGCTGACGTCTGTTTAGTGTATGGTCAAAAACATTTCGAAGAAAGATTGAGATTATATAACTCAGAGTCAATTCCAGTAATTTCATCAAAACTCAATGAGCAATAAACGGTTATTTTAGTTGCCGTTAGTTGATTTAATCTTATTATGGCTTAATATGTACTTTTCCATGGAAAAGACTTTACCTACCAAACAAAAAGTTGTTAAGCTTGCTGCTAAAACCAGCAAACTCAAACAAACAACTAATTCAAAACCTCCTAGCAAAAAAAACGACAGCAGGGAATCAAATAATAATCCAGAGGAGAGCGCAGTAGATGATTCTGTTAATGTTGTTACAACATCCTCTTCTCCAATTAAACGCGTTAGGAGAACAAAGGAGGAGCTTAAGGATGTGTATATAGATCCTATAGAAATGGAAAAAAAAATCAAAGAGTTCTATGAAACTGGTATATTGTCTGAAAATCTCGCAGGAATGGTTCAAATGATAGCTGTACGGCTTGGATTAGCTAGAAATTTTTACTCATATAGCTTTAAGGTAGAAATGCAAGGTGACGCTATAGTTAAAATGATGACAGCCCTTAGAAGAAAAAGGTTTAAATGTGATGGGGGGTATAATCCATTTTCGTATTTTACTAAAGTAGCTTATCATGCTTTTCAAAACTGCATTAAAAAAAATAAAAAGGACTTTGATACCATCAAACGATATCAAGAGGAAATGTACGAAAATTACATTTGTAGTGGGCTAATACCATCCAAGAAAAATACACATGTCGAATCGTGCGACGACTATACATCTGGTGGACACTTTGAAGGTTAATCCTAAAAATAACAAGATATTGTTTTTTTCTGATTTGCACCTTGGTGTACATCAAAATTCTTCAATGTGGCACGACACGTGTCTTTCTGTTGCTGATTTCATTAAAAATACAATGATCAGTCAAGATTTGGATACTATTATTTTCGCAGGAGATACGTTTCACGACAGGCATGAAATTGGTGTAAATACCTTACATGTTGCTAAAAAGTTTTTTGATAAGTTATCCGACTTTTATATACATATAATACCAGGAAATCACGACGCCTTCTTGTCTACTTCAGCAGAAGTTAATTCGGTTGAAATTTTAGCTAATCAAAATATATTTGTTCACTCAAAACTAACCATCATCAATGCAGGTAATCGTAAAATTTTATTTTGTCCATGGAAAGCTCATGTTAACGAGATATTAGATCAACCTCCAACTCAGCTGGTTGACGTTATAGTAGGACATTTTGAAATTATTAACTTCAAAATGAATGCTAACAAAATTTGTGACCATGGTGATACAGCTGCTGAACTACTCAAAAATTCGAATTGTGTTATAACCGGACATTTTCACTGTAGAGATCACAGAAAATACGAAGATAAATTTGTCTTGTATTTAGGCTCACCATATGAGATGGATTTCAGTGACAGAGAACAACCGAAAGGAGTATCTGTATTAAATTTAATCGATCTTAGCGTAGAATTTATACAGAACGACACAACACCAAAACATTATAGATTATCCATCACCGATTTAATTCAAAAAAAATATAAAAATCTACCTCAAATAGTGAAGGGAAATATAATAAGCATTTATGTTGATGTGGAAACTGATGCATTAACTGTTGATCTGTTAATAACAAAATTATCTCAATACGAACCTTTTCAACTCAGGACCGAATTTAATATTTTGGACAAAGCTCAACCTCAAGTTAATGAAATTGAAAAACTGTCATTGGATGTGGAGACTGCGTTTTCAGAATTTATTGATCGCATTGAAACAAGAGCAACCAAACAAGAAGTTCTAAATAAATGTATTGAATTGTTTAGAACGTCACAAGTACTAAATGAGTAATATTATATCTAAACGAAAAAAGATCGGCGTTGGAATTGTAACGTGTAACAGAGAACATTTTTTTGAAAAATGTATTAATTCTGTTTTGCCCACTCTTTCTTGTATTGACGAGTTAGTTGTTGTTAATGATGGATTAAAATTAACCAACGATTATAGAGATGTAAATATTATCCAAAACGTGGATAATATGCACGTAGGAGCTAGCAAAAACACATTAATGACTTGTTTGCTGGATTTAGGTTGTGATTATATTTTCACTTTAGAAGATGATGTAATGATAACCGACTCAAACATATTTGAACACTATATAAACACATCACTTGCAACTGGCATTCAACATTTCAATTTTGGATTTTCACAAAGAGAAAATTTAAACTCAGATTTGAAGCCAATTTATAGAAAAATTGTTGAATATAAAGACAATATTAAAATTGTGTTAACTAAAAATATTTTAGGAGCGTTTACGTTTTACACAAGAAGCGCATTACAAACAATAGGATTGCATCACCATTTATTTAATAAAGGACACGGTGACCATCTCGAGTTAACTTATAGGGCGGCTAAGCATGGGTTCACTACTCCGTTTTGGTGGTTTGCTGATATTTACGGAAGTTGGAATATGTTACACAATTTAAGTGATTTCACCACGGATTCAACAGTAAGAGATGTTAATACGTTTCAAGAGCGCTTTAATGATGCCAGAAACACATTCAAAGCGTTGCATGGACAAGATATTTTTGCTGTTCCTGAAGCAACAGAACAAGAAGTAATTAAATATTTAAAACAACAAACAACATGGTAAATTCTCGTAAAATTGGAATAGGAGTTATTACGTATAACAGACCAGAATTTTACCGAAAGGTAATTGAATCCTTGCCTAAGAATACTTCATACCACTCAGTAGTAGTAAATGATGGTGTTAATCGGTATGCGTTGACGTCTGATGCAGACACTGTAATATTTAACGACTCACAATTGGGAGTATCAAAAACAAAAAACCGTGCGATTCGATGTCTAATCGAACACAGATGTACAGATCTCTTTTTGTTTGAAGATGACGTGTTCGTTAAAAACCCTGATGTGTTTCAACAATACATAGATGTTTCTGACATATCTAATATCCCTCATTTATGTTTTGGTCCTGTTGAAATAACAAAAAAGTATCAAACCAATCTTAAATTGACGTGCATGTATTCAACGACACTAGGAGTAGATTTGTATCATAATCCTCAAGGAGGGTTGATGTATTTTAATTTAAATCTTATTGACGAAGAAGATTGTGTGTTTGACGAACAATATCAGAATGCATTCGAACACATTGACGTTGCATACAATTTAATTAGCAAAAATGTAATGCCTCCATTTTGGTATTTTCCAGACATTCATAATAGCATTGATTATTTAGAAAGCATTCCAACAAGTTCTGCTCTTTCTACTATTACAAATAAAGATCAGTATAACCAGAATGTGAATAATTCAGCTGCATATTTTATTAAAAAATGGGGAAAGTTCACAAACCAAATCCCCGATGTAAGTAAGGATTTTGTTACACAAACATTAAAGGCAATAAAAAACGGATGAAAAATACTAATTGTATTTGCTATATAGAGGGGACCAATTACGACTTAAGCGGAATTAAAGTTACGTTTAAGAGTTTAAGAGAACATTATAATGATCTAATTACCGTTTTATATAAAAGTGTAGACGAAAAATTATTGACCTTTTTACGTAGTCAAAACGTTAATTGTATTGATTGTTCAGAATATAAAGTTACTTTCAACACCTCTCCATATAATAATAAAGTCATTTATTCTTATTTGTTTTTAAGGAAAAATAAAGACGTATTGCAAAATCATACTATATTGTTGTGTGATATAAGTGATATTTATTTTAAATGTAATCCATTTGACTTGTTTACTGGTCAATTTACATTATTTTTAGAAGATAAAAACTTTAGACACTGTGATTGTAATTCAACTTGGATTAACATATGTTATGGACCAGTTGTATTAAATTCGATGTTAGATAAAATTGTTGTAAATGCTGGTATATATTTGTCAAATTACTCTGAATTGTTAGAATTTATGCAATTAATGGTAAAGGAAATGTCTGTGATTTTAGGCAAAATAAACTACCCCATAGTAGAGCAAGCAATCGTGAATAAACTGGTGTATTTTGACAGCGCGAAGTGCTTTCTTGATTCTTGCAATGTAAATAATATGGCACAACAAATCAAAACATCTATAGACAACAATATCATTCATCAGTATAAGGTGTTTCCTTCAATTAAAGATGAATTATATCTAAAATATGACACATAACAAACAAATTTTTCTGTGTTCATCAGATGATCGATACACTCATGTCGGAGCTAATAAGCGAGTTGAGCTGTGTGTAGATGCGTTTAAACATATTGAACGAAAAAACGACAACGTCAAAATAGGCTTTATCATGCCCGTAGATGTAAATGCGAATATTGACATTCCGGTTTTCAATTTAATAAAAAGAAATTCTAATTGCGTTGTTAAGGGAGACAAAAACCTTTCGTTTGTTAACGATTTGTTAAATCATGCGTGTGATTTAGCTGAAGATATTTTTGTGTTTTGTAATAGTGATATTATAGTTAGTCAAAAGTTAATAGATCTCATAAATAATACTGACGTTGAAGCATTCGGAATTACAAGAACTGAAATTTTACCTATTACATCTATTTACGAACAAGCTACAGTTGTGAGAAACGAACCTGCGGGATTTGATTGTTGGGTTGTCAGCAAAAAATGGTGGATTTTACATAAAGATTTATTTCACGACATGTTGATAGGACAGCCTGGATTTGATGTGCTATATACGTTGTTGATGTTAATGAATTCAAAAAATATATATTTGAGTAATAATAACTATATCTTTCATGTGATGCATGAACGACAGTGGACTATGGACGGCTCGAATCCATATTCTGTGTTTAATTGTAATCAATTGAAATATTATCCTGAATTTGAGAGTCTCTGGAGTGAGCTCTGCAATAGTACCTTTTGGACCAGAGCTGACAAGGGAAGTTTTTTAAAAGTAAGTGAAGTTGAAGCAATCACAATACAATATATTAAACAACTACGAAACGGCTGTTTAAAGTCACGGCTTAATAATGCCCAATAATTTAAAACACATGAAAAAAGATAAACAACTTCCTCAAATTACACTTGTATCAATAGATTGTATTAATCCTGAAATGGCTACAGAAGCTCTTAAAATATCATCCAAACACATTAGGTTTAGTGATGTGTTATTATTAAGCAATGAGCGACCATTCAATTGTCCAAATGAAATTTCATTTCAACAAATCTCTAAAATTTCAAATATACACGAATACAATACGTTTATTCTTAATAATTTAAACAAATACATTAAGACTGACTTCTGTCTCATCATACAAGCAGATGGATTTATATCTAATCATAACAAGTGGAGTGATAGGTTTTTAAACTACGATTACGTGGGTGCACCGTGGCCATCTAATCGATGGTTTAATTTTAATAAGCCTGAAAAGTATAGAGTAGGCAATGGCGGATTCTCGTTAAGAAGTAAAAAACTGCTAAACTTAACGCCAAACCTTCCACTTTATTCAAATGAAGATGTGGTAATATGCGTAGCCTCGAGAGAGTTACTTGAAAATGCAGGAGTAAAAATTGCACCACTAGAGATAGCAAAATATTTTGCTCAAGAGGAGTATTGCGAAGATTTAAATGTTGACGTTAATACCGATTGCTTTGGCTTTCACGGTAAAAATCTTACATCTTTTAATAGACAAAAACTAAAAGAACTTGCTTTTGAGTTTTATAAAAGTTGTTTAATACAAATGCCTAAAAAAAGATTGGTTGAATTTTTAAGAAATGAAGTTGGAGTGTCGGACGCAAATTATTTTGATGCAAATTTTGTTGGCAATCTTGAAGTCCAACAAATTCCAGAAGAATATTGTAATCTTTTAACTTTTTTTAAAAATACAGATATCAAAACATATTTGGAACTTGGTGTTGCTAATGGGGGAAGTTTTTTCGTAAATTCTATTTTTATGCAGCAATCTGCTTCAATAATACACTGTGTTGATTGTCTGACATATAAAGACTTCTCCCACATAAAGCAAACTGATGTTAAAATATTAAACAAAGTAAATCGTCTCAAACAATTTTTTCCAGAAAAGGAATTTAATTTTTTTAACAGTACTACAGATGATTTTTTTGATCAAAATACCTTAACGTACGATTGTATTTTTATTGACGCGGATCATTCTTATGATGGAGTTATGAAAGATTATAAAAACAGCTTAAGATTTGTTAACAAGCCTGGTTATTTAATCTTTCACGATATCAGCAATACAAATACAGGAGTTGCACAATGTTGGAATGAAGTAAGCAAACTCCACAAAATTGAAGCTGAGTACAAACATCCATATAACAACAATTGTGGAATAGGTATTTTGTCAATTGCTTGACAAACATTTTCAACGTAGTACTGTACTAACTGATGCGATTTATTACTTTCAAAAGACTTCAGGGTCAAAATTTTTTATCATTTGGAGATGTTCCTGTCTGTGTGGATTTGTGTTCAGGGGTTAATACAATAATCGGAACTAATCTCGATAAAGAAGACTCTAAGAATGGTGCTGGCAAATCCAGCATTACTGAACTACTATATTATTGTTTATATGGATCTACGCTGAGAGAAATATCAAAAGACAACATTCAAAACAGTGTAACCCAAAAAAAGATGGAGGTATCTCTTGACTTTAGTATATCCTCAAACGGAGTAATTGACTTATACACTATAACAAGAAAGCTAAATCCGACGAAATGTCAGATTTTTAAAAACAACGAAGAGATTACTAGATCGACTTTAGCAAAGACTAATGAATTAATCCAATCAATAATCCACACGTCAGCAACCGTTTTCCAAAATTCTGTCATAATGGCTGCAAACTCCACTCTTCCATTCATGGCTTTATCTAAGGTGGATAAGAGAAAATTTATCGAAAGTATTTTGGGGTTGGAAGTTTTTTCAGCTATGGTTTTAAGAGCTAGAGATGATTACAATAGCAGCAAAAAAGAATACGAAATAGAATATTCATTATTAGAGCAAATGCAATCCGAGTTAGCGTTCAATAACGCTCAATTAAACAACTACGAACGAATAAAAGAAGACAGAATTAATAAATTAGATGAAAAGAGGGAATGCATTTCTAAGGAAATTGTATCCGCAAATAAATTAATACATGAAAATTTAAAGGATTCTTCGGAAGTAGAACAGTTGATTTTAACTTTTAATAAAAATATTGACGAATTACAAGAAAAGAAGGCCGCAACACTTTCCAAATCAATTAAAGCAGAATCTGAATCAAAATCATTAACCAGACAAATAGAGCGAATAAATCAAAATAAAGATAATTGTCCCACATGCAATAGAGTATACTCTGATGAACATATTACACATGCTAACGAATCTCTTTCAAAGCTTAATAGTAATTTGTTTTTATACAATCAAGCGATTAGTAAATTAAGCAAAGAATTGATCTCCATCAAACAAGGCTTAAGAGTTTTAGAACAAAATAAAGAAAATGCTCAAAATGAGTTAAACGTAATTAATAACTTCAAAACTGCTAATGAATTAGTTTCAGCAAAACTGGAACATTTGCAATCAAATTTAAACGACACCCTTAAAGAAATTGATTTAATTAAACAAGAACAAAACGATGGACTAAAACAGAAAATTGATGAGCTTTTGATTACAATTAATTCTAAAAACAAAAACGTTAATGCTTTAAATAATACGTTAAATGTGTTAGAATCAGTTAAATTTGTACTATCCGAAGAAGGCATTAAATCTTTTATTGTAAAAAAGATACTAACAATTTTAAATGATAGGTTGGCTTTGTATTTAAAAAAATTAGAAGCGAACTGTTTATGTAAATTTAATGAATTTTTTGAGGAAGAAATAATAGACGAAAAAAAATCTCAAAAGTCGTATTTTAATTTTTCGGGAGGAGAAAGAAAAAGGATAGATTTAGCTTGTTTGTTTGCATTTGCTGACATTCGCAGATTACAAGGAGATGTTAATTTTAGCACTATTTTTTACGACGAACTTTTTGATTCTTCATTAGACGACAGAGGTGTAAATTTAACGGTGAAAATATTACAAGACCGCTTTACAGAATGTGAAGAGTCTTGTTATATTATTACTCACAGAGGACTTCATGGTACATTTAAGTCTAATCACACAATCCACGTAGTAAAACAAAACGGAATATCATCTATTTCTAAAAATACTCCGGATAGATATTTACAAAAATTAGTTTAAATATATTTATGAATTCAATTGTCCAGTATGGAATAAAGCAAGTTATAGGAGCCCCTGTTGGAATTCCATTAGGATCCCCAATCGGAGGACATTCGTATGTTGTTCCTAGTTCTCATCAACCTCCGAGCATTCCTGGTTCAGGACTTAAACGAGCAATGAATTATTTAGCAGATCATGGCGGTTGTGGTTATTATAGATGTATTGCTCCAAATTTGTTGTTAAATTTGAACAGCAAAGCAGTCATAACCGAATCTACTGCTATGATATTAGATCCTAATTTTTATCAAACAGTTGAAGCTGTCAAATTCCAAAGGCAAGCAACACCGTATCAGAGGGATTTTGTTAAATTCTTACATCAATTAAAAACCAAGCGACCACTAAAGCTTATATATGAAGTAGACGATGTGGTGTTTGCTGAGGATATTCCATTATATAACAAAAACAGAGAAGCGTTTATAGATCCCGTTATACAAAGTTCAATCAGAGAGATACTATCTGTTATGGATGAAATCACAGTAACCTCTGAATATTTTAGGGATTATATGATTAGTCAATCCGGAAATAAAAACGTGACAGCTATTCCAAATTATCTAATGAAGTGGTGGTTCGATCGATACTATAATCTTGGAGATCTAAATAAAAAATTTGAAAAAAACAAAAAGAAACCTGTAATTGCTATTTTTGCTTCAGGAACCCATGTTGATGTAGCTAACCGAAATAACCAGCAAGATGATTTTTCATCAGTTACCTCTCATATAATTAAAACCAAGACTGAATTTGAGTGGCATTTTTACGGATCTTTTCCACAAGCACTTAAACCGTATATAGACAGAAAGGAAATGAAATTTTTTCCTTGGGTTCAGCTTACCAACTTTCCTAATACTATGGCAAATTCTGGTGCTCAATTGACATTTGCTTGTCTTCAAGACAACACTTTCAATCGATGCAAATCAAACATCAAATTAATTGAGTCTGGTGCATTAGGCATTCCGTGCGTATGTCCGGACATGGTTACATATAAAGATGCGTTCTTAAAATACTCTACTGCAAATGAATTTATTGACTGCATTAAAACCGCACTCAAAAATCAAACGACATATTTAGACTTTTGCAAAAAATCAAGACAACACGCAGAACAGTTTTGGTTAGACGATGATACAAATCTCATGAAATTTTATGAGAGTTACTTTACTCCATTCGGTTCAACTGAACGAAAATTCATTCGTTGATCTCTTTGCTTTGTTAGTGTACATTCTAAACGTATGTATAGATCAGCAACCTACAATCCCTTTAACGAGTCCGTTTTTCTTCGCACGTGGTCTCAAGAAGGAACTCGAATAGATTCTGAAATTCCCTTTCGTCCGTACATTTATGTAGAAAAGGAAGGTTCAAAAGACGCACTTTCCATCTTCAAAACGTCTCTTGTTAAAAAAATATTTAAAAACAGCATTGAGCGAAGAAAATTTGTAGACAACTCGTCTATTAATAGGATTTTTCACAATTTAGGACCAGAGCAACAGTTTCTTATTGAGATGTATAAGGATGTTAATAATGATCCAGATTTTTCTAAATTTCCGCTCAAGATATTTTTGTTGGACATTGAAGTTGACACAACATTTGACTCCGCGTTTCCCGTACCAGAAAAAGCCGCGGTTCCAATAAATTTAATTACAGTATATGACACACTGACTAAGTCCACTCATACCTGGGGACTGGAGAAGCAATATAATCCAACATTGCCCAATTGCATTTATCATAGATGTAAAGATGAGCGAGAATTAATCTTACAGTTTGTTGATTTTTGGAAATTTGACTACCCAGACATCGCTTCTGGCTGGAACAGTAGCGGATTTGATTTTCCGTATATTATTAACAGATTTATAAAGTTATTTGGAGAGGAATTTGTAAATCAACTCTCTCCTGTTGGCGTTGTGAGAGGAAGGAAAGTATTCACAGACATGGGAAGAGAGGTTACTGTGTGGTCAATTAGTGGAATTTCATTAATTGATTATATGGACTTGTATAAGACTTTTTCTCCAGGTGAAAAGGAGTCCTTTAGTCTAAATTATATTTCTGAACTAGAATTAGGGGAAGGTAAAATTGCTCACAATGCAGTCAGCTTAGGAGAGCTCGCTCAAACAGATTGGAATTTGTTTGTAGATTACAACATCCAAGACGTACATTTGTTGGTTAAATTGGAAGAGAAGTTAAAGTTTTTGGAAATTGCACGAGTTCTTTCGTATAAAGGTTGTACTAACTTTGAGGCAGCGCTTGGAAAGGTCTCTATTGTTACTGGAGCAGTATCCATCCAAGCATCAAAACAAGGTTTTATTATTCCGACATTTCCGAATAAACAGGAAAGAGAGTCATACGAAGGAGGATTTGTAAGAGATCCAGAAAAGGGTATACAAAAGGCTATAGTTAGTTTTGACGTGAATTCCTTGTATCCAAATACCATTATAACCCTAAACATTTCTCCTGAAACTAAAATAGGCAAGATTGTAGAGGGAGAATTTGGAGTCACTCCAGAAGTCACGTTACGTTTAATAAATAACAAGACCCACAAACTAACCACAGAAAAGTTAAAGAAATTTTTAACTAGTGAAAAGGTATCCATTTCGTCTGCTGGAGTATTATATTCACAAAAAGAAAAGGGTGTAATTCCGAATCTTATCGATCAAATATATAAAGAACGGGTTGACACTAAAACGCAACTTTCAAAGCTTAAAAAAACAGGAAAAAAGGATAGAGATTCTTTGTTAAAGCTTACATATTACGATACGCTACAATATACCCTTAAAATTTTGCTTAACTCTATTTACGGAACATTTGCAAATAAGCATTCTTCGTTAATGGATATAGATAATGCGACATCAATTACCACAACTGGTCAAAACGTTGCAAGAGCTGGTGGTAACATATTAGATGATTTTGTTAGAAATAATTTTGGTATTTTAGAAACAATTACAAAATACGGTGATACAGATTCAGTCTATGTGTCAATAAACTCAGTATTACAAAAACTAAAAATCCCTTTAGTAATAGACGGTAAAATTAACGATGAAGTTCACACTATAGTTAATAAGCTCGATGAGTATGTTAATGTTGAAATATTAAATTGGGCCAGAAAGGAATTATTTTCCGTAGATCCAAGATATGTGTTTAAAAGAGAAGTCATTTCAGATGTTGGTATTTTTTTACAGAAGAAACGATACATTCTCCATGTATTAGATGACGAGGGTGTTTCGGTCGACAAATTTAAATATACTGGAATTGAATTGGTGAGGTCAACTACTCCTAAAAGGGTTAAAAAATTCTTGGAAAGCATTATTAAAACCGCTCTCCTTACTGAAAATATCAAGCAAACCAACGATATATACAAGAACAGTTACGAAGAATTTTGTAAACTTGATCCTAATGACATTGCTGCAAGGACCTCTATTAACAACTTAGAAAAATATGCAAAAGAGTCCTCTCTATACAAATACAAGAAAGGTACTCCTTCACACGTAAAAGGGGCAATTGCTTATAACATTTTAATAAAAGAGTTAAAAATAGACGATAAATTTGAAGCGATCCAATCGTCCCAGAAGGTTAAAAAGCTATATTGTGCAAAGAATAAATACGGTTTGGATGCTATTTCATATGTTTCAGTGTTACCTTCCGAGTTTAATATAAAAATTGACTGGGATAAGATGTTTTCGAAATTAGTTACTCAGCCAACAGAAAGACTGTATGAAGCTATTGGATGGCATCTTCCGGTAATAGGAAAAGACACACAAACAGATTTATTCGAGTTATTTGGAGATAATTAACTCCCATGGCTGAGCAGCTCTTTAATCATATAAGCTACAAAGAAATGTATCTTACGTTAAAGTCTATCACAGAAGAGGATGTTTATTTGGATGATTGTCTTTATGCTGGTAATGTAGAAGAGTTTGTGTATCTACTGGAAATGTATGATTTAATTTGGATTACGTCGGACGGAAGATTGTTGATAACACAAAAGGGCGGAAAGGTATTTGATCATTTAATTAAATCTGTTGCCTTATCAAAAAATTGTGAGAAACTTAGTATCTAAATATGAGCAATATACAAACTCCAATTATCTTCTTAGACAATATCGGAAGAACTATTTTAGGTGTATCTAAAAAAGACACCTCAGAAGAATTAATCGTGGAAAATCCAGCATTAATTCTCATTCAACCCAATGCACAAAGCAATCAACTACAACTTCAAATTATTCCTCTTTTCTTTAAAGAGTTTCAAGCTGACAGGCAATCTCCTACGGTTTGGCACTTTAAGAAAAATAATATTACCACTACGAGTGGATTATCTTTGTCTCCTCAACTCATCGCTCAATATAATCAGCTCTTTGCTGTTCAAGAAGCTCCTCCAGTCGAGTCTCCATCTGTAGTGAAACTATTTGATGAAGAATAAATTTAAGTAAACAGAAGAAACCAGAAAAGGAGAGGTTTTAGTTCCTCTCCTTTTTTGTTTGTTGATAATAACTAAAGTTGGTTGAAACTACATAAGACATGAATAATTTAAAAAACATTTTTGGTGATGTAGACAAGATGAATCCAGACGGCGGTCTTCTTGATGACAATTGTATTTCAACTCCATCTGACTGGATTGATACTGGATCAAAGGCTTTAAACGCTATTATTTCTGGATCCTTATATAAAGGAATTCCGGTAGGACGTATTACAGGATTTTCCGGTCCATCTGGAGCAGGTAAAACGCTCATTATCAACAAAATATTGGCTAATGCTCAGAAGAAGGGATACATTGCTGTAATCTGGGATTCAGAAGTTGCAGTGGATAAGGATAGTGCTAGAAATGTTGGTATGGATTTAAAAAAAACCAAATATTATCCTGTTGAAACAATTGAGGATTGCAGAAATCAAATCAGCACGTTCCTTGATGCAGTTATTGCTGCTAATGATCCGAAATTAAAATTCATTATATCGATTGACTCTCTTGGCAACCTTGCCTCATCAAAGGAAATAGAAGATGCAAGAAAAGGCAAAGATGCAGCTGATGTAGGTCAGCGAGCAAAAGCAACTAAGAGTATGATGAGATCGATTACGTACAAGGCAGCCAAGGCGGGTGTACCTATTTTGTTTTCAAATCACATTTACGAAGGAATGGAGATGTTTCCTAGTCTTATTAAAAACCAGGCAGGAGGAAAAGGGCCAGTTTATCTTGCCTCAATTCTAGTTCAACTTGCAACAAGACAAGAAAAAACATCAGAAAATCCGAATGAAAGTTCGATAGCAATAGCTAACAATGTGTCTGGAGTAACAATGAGTGCAATGACAGTAAAAAACCGTATTGTTCCTCCGTTCTTGAAGACTGAACTGTATCTAAATTTCAGAACAGGATTAGATGTCAATACTGGCGTATTTGATTTAGCTGTTGCTTTTGGAGTTTTAGAACAAACTGGAAGCACGTATCAATTTAATGGAGAAAAACTCGGATACAGAAAAAACATCGAAAAGGACCCTAGTTTTTGGGAAAAAATTTGTCCAGTAATAGAACAAAAGCTAAACGAAGAACTCAAATATGGTGCAGCTAACTCTTCTGTTGATAACGTAGACGATGATCTCTCTGAAGATGATGACGAAAACGAAGAGATTGACGCAGACGATGTAGTCATCAACAGCAAAACCAAATAAACTTTAGTATGATTTATAAGGCAAAAATTTTAAATGGTTTTGCATCAACGCTTCCTGCTCTAAAAGATAAAACATTCACATTCACGGATGGAATAAACGTGTTGTTTGGTAGCAATGGATGTGGAAAATCCACTCTGCTTAAGTGTATTAAATCATACTGTGCTATAGAACATGGTGGTTGGAGCAAAATTGGAAATTTTTTAACGCTCGGGGCAAGCTCCTCCTCCCAGTTTCCTTTTGTGTATAGAGCTTATACTCCATCTAAAGAATGTGACTCGTTAGTACATTGGGATGGAAGCCCGACTCTTTTTTACGATAAAGAAATTAGCAGCGATGACATAACTTGGTTCTATAATTTTGACGTACTTAAACGAGAAGGATTCACAACTGAAGCCGAACAATTACAGCGTATGGCGGATAAGCCGTCCTCTGGTCAAACTAGACTAGATGTGCTCAATAAAATAATCCAAACTGCTCACATTCCACCAGATTTTACGTCAGTAACACCTAATAAGAATAATAGTTACGAACAAATGGAAGTTTCTTATATTAAGTCTCTTCCGAGAAACGGTAAAGTGACTGTTATTTTAGACGAACCTGAAAAATCCCTCTCAATTCCAAAACAGATAAATTTATTTAAAGCACTGAGACAGCAATCAACTAACATCCAATTTATAATTGCTACTCACTCTCCATTTATTTTATTCGAAACGGATTTTAATATAGTAGACATGGAAGATGGTTATGTAGATACTTGTTTGGATATTATGGCCAATTGTAATGCCAATAATAATCAACACTAACAGCATCAGTTATCACATTAATGGCTAAAGAACTCGCTCAACCAGCAAAACTAGATTTAGATTTCTTCGAAAATATTTTATTATATAATGTATTCTTAGATCAAGAATATTTAAGTTCAATTATAGGGTATATTGATCAGTCTCACTTTAATGACAAAAATATAGGTAAAATTATTAAGCAAATAAGTAGCTTTTTTACGGAAAGGGGAAGTGTTCCTACTATTTCAGAAATTAAAGCAAGACTTACTTCCGATGAAGATAAAAAAGCACTATCTGAAATTAAACCGAAGTTAGCCGCGCTTGAAGGTCCTTTCAATAAAGATGAACTTATACAAAATACTGAGCGTTTTCTCAAGGAACGTTATGTATACAAGACTATAGTAAATATAGCAGAAAAATTTACAGAGCAAACACTCAATATTGAGGAGATTTTAGTCGATTTTGAAAAAGCATATAATATTACATTAAAGGAAAATCTCGGTCACTGGTATTTCGAGGATGTAGAAAAACATATAAAAGACTTAACTACAACATATAACCCAATTCCAACCGGTTGGAAGTTTTTTGACGACAGAACAGAAGGTGGCTTATTTCCAAAAACGCTAACTGTGTTTGCTGGGCAAGTTAACGTAGGAAAATCAATTGTGTTAGGAAACATCTCAACCAACATGCTTTTAGCTGATAAAAATGTGTTACTAATCACACTTGAGATGTCAGAATTTATGTACTCTAAGCGAATTAGTACTCAGCTTACTCAAATTCCACATGGAGATCTTAAAACTTTCACTGAGGAGCTCAAAGAACAATTAAGTCACATTAGAAAAAACATTAGCAGCAAGCTCGTCGTTAAGGAATATCCTCCTAAAACTGTTACTGTCAGACAAATTGATTCATTTATTACTAAATTAAAACACAAGGGGTTTGTTCCAGATATTGTAGTGATAGATTATATCAATCTTATACACCCGATTGCAAAAAATTTAAATTCGTACGAGTCAGTCAAGGAGATTGCAGAACATTTAAGGGCAATGTCGTTTAAATATAATATTCCGATTGTTTCAGCTACTCAGTTAAATAGAGGAAGCTTTAATACAGCGTCACCTGGAATGGAAGGAATATCTGAGTGCATTGAGGTAAATCAGATCGTAACTCTAAGAGACGGAACACAAAAAAGAATAGGAGATATTGAATTTGGAGATCAAGTGACAGCTAATGATGGATTTAAAACCGTAACGCAAGTTCATCACAAAAAAATTAAACCTTGCTATAGAATTAAGCTTAAAACTGGCAAGGAGATTATTGTAAGTGACAAGCACAAATTTCCAACAAATAGAGGAAGAATATCTATAGTCGAGGGAATTCGAGTAGGGGATAGATTAAATAGTATAGTATGCAAAAAAGAAACTATATTAAATGCGACGATAAAAAAGATTTTGAGCTTTTTTTCAAAAGATGGGGCAAAAAATTCTTTTATTTAAATGATCTATTTGAATGGTATTGTTTGGAATTCAATTTGTATCCTCTAACACAATCTAAATTCCAAAACAGATTAAAACTATTACATAATTTATTTGAAACTAATTCAAATGTTGACAAATTAGTTTTTAAGAGCCTGGTTAAAGAATATCACAACATTAACACTTTAAGGTTGAGGCAATTGGATATAAGGTACGGAGAAGGATCAGGCACAACGTTTTCTAATTTATTAAAAGACAAAGCTAAAACTAAAATTTCTTTTGGCAAAATCGAATTTTGGCTCAACAAAGGGTTGACGTTAGAAGAAGCAGAAAAACAAAAAAAAGAACATTATGCAGAATTAAGCAAAAAAGGTAATGCTGCCTCATTGATAGCTCTTTCTAAAGATTTAGACAAAAAAAGAAAAAAATATCAAAACGTATCAGAAACAAAACAAAAAAGAAGAGCTTTGGACTATTGGATTCAAAAGGGATATTCTGTTGAGGAAGCAACAAAACAGATTAAAAAATACATACCTCCATCACATACGTTGGAAAGTTTTATTGAAAGACATGGAGAAAAAGTTGGTAAAGAAAAACATCAAAAGTGTTATAAAAAACAAAGAGACACAAAAATTGAAAAATACGGTTCGATTGTATTAAATGGTTACGTGTCAAAAGCTTCAATAAAATACTTTAAACCTTTATATAAAGCATTAAGAAAAAACGGAATTGCCAAAGAGGATATAATTTGGGGTATTGGAAATAAAAGAGAATTTACTACCTTTGATAAAGAAACAAACAAAAATTACGCTTTTGATTTTGTTATAAAGTCAAAAAAAATAATAATAGAATATAATGATCCATTTTGGCACGCTAGAAATAAAGAAGAATGGAAAAATCCAATGGTAAAATACGAAGATTCACACGAACGAGATAAAAACAAAAAAAGTGTTGCATCCAAAATAGGGTTTGACATTCTTTATGTTTGGTCAGATAATCTACCAGACGTTAGCTATCTAAAAAAATTAATTTTAAAATGAACCAAAACATATTAAACTTCATCTCGAAACGAGTCGAATTCATGAAACTTTTGGGAATGACCGACAGAGAAACTTCCGATGAGAAGTATATGGAGGTAGTTACCAAGCTTTTTGAAGAACAAGAAGAAAAAACAAAAATCAGTGACAGTTTAATTTGTTACAATGATGAAATAGTTGAAATAGAATATATTGGAGAAAGGGAGACAATAGACATTTCGGTTACTGGGGATAGTTTGTTTTATTGTAATGGGATTTTAACTAAAAACTCAATTGGTCTTGCTGCAACTTGTGATGTGATTTGTTCTTTGTGGCAAGAAGAGGAGGATAGAGAATTGGGAATCATGAACATGGGGATGCAGAAAAATCGCTTTGGTCCCAACTTCGGAACTGCAGCGTTTAAATGTAATTATAATACATTGACTCTGAAAGAGACTAACTCAGACTATTTTGAGTCAGACGGAGATTCTACTGAAGACACTGTAAAAAATGCTGAAGAAGTCCTAAACAGCTTGTCTGATGAATAATTCACAAAAAATACAAGTGGTAACACATACTGATCTAGATGGTGTGGTAAGCTATCTGGTTCTCTGCTGGCTTTATGGAAAAAAATTAGATGTTGTTGGAACTACTCCAATGAAACTCGAGCAAGATTTTGATAGACTTGTTGCTTCTGGAAAAACGTGGGACAAATTGTATTTTTTGGATTTAGATGTTTCAAAAATCGGGGAAAAAATTGATCAGAAATCAACCGTTGTTTTAGATCACCACAAAACAAACATATATCCATTTAAAAATGCAATAGTTCGTATTTACAATGAGACAAGTTGTGCTAAATTAATATACGATACGTTTTTTAAAGAAACTGGCAAAAAAATTTCAAATGCTCAAAAAACGCTTATTGCACTAGCTGATGATTGGGACTCAAACACAAAAGCTACTCCATTATCAGAGAGCTTAAATATTGTGTATCATTCGATGTCAAATAAATTTAACTCGTTTGTAGACGATTACTATAATGGGTTTGGTCCTTTTGATAAGTTTAAAACAAACACAATACAACTATACAAAAAACATTGTTCTGAATATATAAAGCAAGCAAATCCCTTTTTTGGGAACATTGAATTTAATGGCATTAAAGATGTTAGGGTTGGAGCTGTATTTTGCGACAAATTTGTTCAGGAGTGTTGTGACTTTTTGTTTACTAAATATTCAGTAGACGTAGCAATTGCAGTAATGGTTGAACAAAAGAGAATTGCTGTGAGAAGAAGTAACACAAACGATAAAATTGATGTCTCTAAATTTGTTCAACGCATTGCTTCAGGAGGAGGACACGAATCAGCAGCAGGAGGAAATTTAACAGACGAATTCATAGAGTTTACTAAATTGTTGAGACAATCATAATTCAGCTTAATTAAATTGATGGTATCTTCAATCTTCTCTGATAGTAACATGTCATCAGCATCTCCAACCGAATTAATAAACGCAAAAGAATTTATTGTGGGATTGCATAAAGCAGGAGCTCTTATTTCGATGTTAGAAAATAAAAAAATTAATTCTACATTTTTGTTTGTGTTGCTATTAGAGAGTAAAGATTATCGAGAATTTTTTACTGAAATTACATCTTCTGTTAATTTTAAAGACGCTCTTCTTTCATTGTTGTTTTTATACCCAACTCTTGTAAAATCTAAATTTACAAAGTCTGCACTAAGACAAATTAATGGCAAATCAACTAACGGAACTCGAAAAGCATCTCTACAATAAACATTTGGCTGTCACTAGATCAAATGGTGGTAAACCATTTCGTCTTAAAAAAGACTTTTCGGATATTTGCGATACAGACAAGCATAAATTCTTAAAGCGTTTGTCTGTGTTGTTTCAAAAGCATCCCGAAATACTTCCAGAAACTTTTTTTCAAGCACCGTATAAATTGTATCCCGACGTGAATTATTTTGGGCTAGATTACTTCTCTTCAATGAGAGCAGTAAAAGCCTATACTACATATAAAAAGCAAATATTCTTACAAGATCCTGACAGTCAGTTAGACCACATAAAAGAATCGCTAGCTTTTATTTCTAAATTTTGTATATCAAACAATATTTTATTGCATCAATATTCAACTCATCAGACCTCTGATTTATTTAGTTGGATGACTCATTATAAGCAAAACAAAATAAATTTGTACGTGATGTTTGAATTTCCTAATATTTTTTCTTCAATGCAAACATTCACAGAGGATGTTCAGAGATTTTTTGTTAGCGATTTTATTGGTCAGTTCAAAAGTTTGCATAATCTATATAACAATTCAACTAAGGTTAAGCCATACCTCAAAAAAGCGTTTCCTGTCTTAGAAAATTTTATTCAAAGAGAGTTGACTACCGTTAAAAACAGTATATCCTGAAATCGAAATTATGAGTAATATTAACACTAAATCAATGTTTGATGCAATCAAAACCTCACTTACGTCTGAGAAGGATACAGGTGGAGGTAATGGTCTATATAAAGAGGTACTGAAATTTGTTCCCGGAAATTCATACCAAGTTCGTTTGGTTCCTAATCCAAATGCTCCAAAGGAAACAATCTTTCATTACTACAATCATGCTTGGACATCAAATTCCACAGGCAAGTTTGTCACAGCATTGTGTCCTACTACTTTTGGGGAGACTTGTCCAATTGATGCTTACTATCTCAAAACTTACAGGACAGGCTCGGAGTCAGAAAAAATGGCTGCAGCTGTGCTGTCTCGTAAAGAAGGTTGGTTGGTAAACGTTTATGTAATTTCAGATCCAACAACACCAGAGAACGAAGGGAAAGTAAAGATTCTCCGTTACGGAAAAGAATTAACTAAAATTATTGAAGGAGCACTAACAGGAGAAGATTCCGATGAGTTCGGTGTAGAAAAAGTTTTTGATGTTGCTAATGGAGCAACACTTAGGATTAAATGTGAAAGTAGAACTGGTGCAAACAAGGGATCTAAACAGTATGTAACGTATGCTTCTTCAAAATTCCTTGCACCGAGTAGTGCTGGAGTATCTGAAGCACAAATTGAGCAAATATACAGTTCAGTCCACGATCTCAAGTCACTAAACAAGCAAACCACATCAGCAGAGATGCAGCGATTGCTTGACGAACATTTCTTCAATTTAACTACGGGATCATCTGTAGATCCCGATGATGATTATACCTCGATTAGGCACGAAAAGCCAGACGCTGTTAAACGGTCTGCAGAAATGATCGAAACAGTTTTTGGTGAAATTCCTCAACCAAAAGTCAACGTAGCTGCTAAAGAGGTTGTTAACGAAACGGATGAATCCACCGACGAAGCATTGAAGAAACTTCTCGCTGATCTGTAATATTTATATTTTTAACTATGGGAAAAATTATCGGAATTGATTTAGGTACTACAAATTCATGCGTAGCAGTAATTGACGGGGATCAGCCATCAGTGTTGGAAAACTCAGAAGGAGCAAGAACTACTCCCTCGGTAGTTGCTTTTACAAAAGCTGGAGAGCGGCTTGTTGGACAGGCTGCTAAAAGACAAGCCGTTACTAATCCATCTAACACAATATATTCTGTCAAACGATTCATGGGAATGAAATTTGATGAAGTAACAGATGAGATTAAAAAGGTTCCATACAAAGTTGTTAGAGCAGCGAATGGTGACGCTCACATTCAAGTTACAGTCAACGATGAAGATAAGGTGTTTTCTCCACCAGAAATATCAGCAATGATTTTGTCTAAACTTAAATCTGATGCAGAAGCTAAATTAGGTGAACCTGTCACAGAAGCTGTCATCACTGTGCCAGCCTACTTTAATGACTCTCAAAGAAGTGCTACTAAAGACGCAGGAAAAATTGCTGGGCTTGACGTAAAACGTATAATCAATGAACCTACTGCAGCAGCATTGGCGTACGGCTTGGACGCCAAAAAGGATGAAAAGATTGTAGTTTATGATTTGGGTGGCGGCACTTTTGATATTTCTGCTCTTGAAATTAACGAAGGGGTGTTTGAAGTGCTTTCTACGAATGGTGATACACATTTGGGTGGAGATGACTGGGACAACAAAATAGTCGAATGGATTATTTCAGAATTTCAGACAGATGTTGGAATTAATTTATCCACACAATCAGATGCCATTCAACGAATTAAAGAAGAAGGAGAAAAGGCTAAAATTGCACTTTCTTCTGCACAGGAGTACGAAATAAATTTACCGTTTATTACTGCTGATTCAACAGGACCCAAGCACATTCAAAAGAAACTTAGTAGATCTAAATTAGAGCAAATTACCGATGGATTATTTGAACGCACGACTGTTCCTGTACGAGATTGTCTTAAAGACGCTAAATTAAATGTTGGGGATATAAGCGAGCTCGTACTAGTTGGTGGGATGACACGCATGCCAAGAGTTATTAATACTGCTCGTGATCTTATTGGCAAGGAGCCGAATAAAGGAGTCAATCCTGACGAAGTTGTAGCGATCGGTGCTGCAGTTCAAGGTGGAGTTCTCAGAGGTGACGTAAAGGATGTTCTGCTGTTAGATGTAACCCCATTGACTTTAGCTATAGAGACAGCTGGTGGAGTTGCTACACCGATGATTCCACGAAACACTACTATTCCGTCGAGAAAATCTAACATTTTCTCTACCTATGCTGACAACCAACCTGGTGTTGAAATTAAGGTAATTCAGGGTGAGCGTCCTCTCAGCAGAGACAACAAGAGTCTCGGAACCTTTCATTTGGACGGCATTCCTTCAGCTCCTAGAGGAGTTCCACAAATTGAAGTTACGTTTGATATTGATGCAAATGGCATTTTACGTGTGTCGGCCAAGGATCTCGGTAGTGGAAAAGAGCAAAAAATATCAATTACTGGATCTAGTGGGTTGAGTAACGAAGAGGTTGAACGCATGCAAAAGGAAGCTGAAGCTCACGCTGAAGAAGATCGTAAATCCAAAGAAGCTATTGAGCTTCGTAACAGTGCTGATAATCTAATATATCAAAGCGAGAAACAGCTAGCAGACATCGGAGATAAAATTCCTGAGGATGTAAAATCATCTATTAAAGATGCATCTTCAAAAGTTTCAGAGGCACTAAAAGGTGATGATATTGATCTTATTAAGACATCACATGACGTACTTCAATCAAAGATTCAAGAAGCAATATCTGTTGCATATCAAGCTGCTTCTTCTGAATCCTCTACTACTCAAACTAAAACCGACGAAGACGTCGTAGACGCAGATTTTGAAGTTGTCAAGTGACAACTCCAATAACCCAAACAAACAAATAAACAAAATATATGATAACACCTAATATTAAACCACTTGATGATCGTGTGCTTCTTAAGCCACTGCCTGAGAGTGACACAACAAAGGGCGGAATTATCATTCCTGATTCCGCAAGAGAAAAACCACAAGAAGCTCAAGTAATAGCTTTAGGTACTGGCAAACGTGACTCTAATAATAACATTGTTGAGTTCACGGTAAAAGTTGGAGATAGAGTAATCATTTCCAAACACAGCGGAACCGAAGTTTGTGTCGAGGGGGAAACCTTTACGATCACAAGCGAAAATAACATTCTTGGCATTATTAACTAAACAAAACAAACACAACAACTAAAATATAATAATAAAAATATGGCAGCAAAACAACTACTATTCGACGAATCAGCACGACATGCACTCCTTCGGGGTGTTGAGAAACTCGCTCGTGCAGTTAAAGCAACACTCGGACCATCTGGTCGCAACGTTATCCTTGATAAAAAATTCGGCAGTCCAACCATCACAAAAGATGGAGTGACTGTTGCCAAGGAAATTGAACTCGAAGATGCATACGAAAACATGGGTGCACAACTCATTCGTGAGGTGTCCAGCAAAACAAGTGATACTGCAGGTGATGGCACTACTACAGCAACTGTTCTAGCTGAAGCGATTTATCGTGAAGGTCTCAAGAATGTGACTGCAGGTGCCAATCCAACTAACCTCAAACGTGGTATTGATAAAGCAGTGGAAGTCATCGTGGCTGAAATTGCAAAGATATCCAAAAAAGTCAAAGATAGTGCAGAAATTGCACAAGTCGCTACTGTTTCAGCGAATTGGGATTCCAATATTGGTCAGATCATAGCAGACGCAATGGACAAGGTTGGCAAAGACGGCACTATTACAGTCGAAGAAGCCAAATCAATTGAAACTACTCTCGATGTTGTAGAAGGCATGCAATTCGATAAAGGGTATCTTTCACCTTACTTTGTAACAAATGCTGAAAGCCTCGAATCATCACTGGATAGTGCTTATATCCTCATTCACGAGAAGAAAATCAGCAGCCTCAAAGACCTGCTTCCGATCCTCGAGAAGATTGCCAAAACCGGTAAGCCGTTTCTCATTATTGCAGAAGATGTTGAAGGAGAAGCATTAGCAACTCTCGTGGTAAATAAACTTCGTGGCACTCTACAGGTATGTGCAGTTAAAGCTCCTGGATTTGGTGACCGTAGAAAAGCCATGCTAGAAGACATTGCCGTTCTTACTGGAGGACGTCTGATTACTGATGATCTCGGTATTAAACTCGAGAGTCTCACATTGGAAGATCTCGGTCAAGCTAAACGTATCGTCATCGACAAAGACACTACTACTATTATTGAGGGTGAAGGAAGCGGGACGGACATCAAGAGCCGCGTATCTCAGATTCGCCGTCAGATTGGAGAAACAACGAGCGATTACGATCGCGAGAAGCTACAGGAGCGCCTTGCTAAGCTTGCTGGAGGTGTAGCAGTTATTAACGTAGGTGCAGCCACCGAGACCGAAATGAAAGAGAAAAAGGCTCGAGTTGAGGATGCTCTTCATGCTACACGTGCAGCTGTGGAGGAAGGTATCGTCCCAGGTGGTGGAGTTGCTCTTATTCGCGCTCAAAAAGCCCTTGACAGTCTCAAACTCACAGGGGACGAAGCAATTGGAGCAAATATTATTCGTCGAGCTATTGAGCAACCGCTTCGGACGCTAGCTGATAATGCTGGTCAAGAGGGGGCCCTCATTGTTCAAGAAGTCAAAAAACGTTCAGGTTCCGAAGGATATAATGTTGCCACAGGTGAGTACGTAGATCTCATTAAGGCAGGCGTTGTTGATCCAGCTAAAGTGACTCGCAGTGCTCTGCAAAACGCTGCGTCCATTAGCGGTCTTCTTCTTACCACAGAAGCTCTAATCACAGAGCTTCCTAAGAATGAAGATCAGCCAGCTGTGTCACAAGACGGCGGAATGGGCGGAATGGGATACTAAAATAATATAATATTACACACTATAAATGCCTCGACCACAAATAGTGGTCGAGGCATTTTTTTATTTCCATTTCGAGTTGACAACCCATCAAAACATAGTAACATATACGCTATGTCCATTAACATAATTACGACCTCCAATAAGTTGTCAGACTATTCGAAACACATGCCTCACTTAAAGTTTGTGTATGACGCAGACTATTATCCAGACGATACAGCTCTTCCTGATCCTCAAATTAATCCTGTGATTCCTGGAGCTAGAGTTCCAATTAATAAGGTTGGTGTTTCTGGAGTAGATCTTCCTGTAAACTTTATTAGACGAGATGGAACTATGGAGAGACTTACTACATCAGTATCGTTGTATGGATCTTTGGATAACCCTGATGTTAAAGGATTGAACTTGAGTAGGTTTCCGTTAGTTATGCATGAACAGATTGCTAATCATGTATCAATAGAAGGAATGAAACTCATTTTAGATGAATTGCAATTAAAGCAAGGTTGTAAAGACATTTATTGCAAAATGAAGTTTAAATATCCATGGACTCAGAAAGCTTTAAGAACAAGAAAAGAACTTCCTAATGATGCTCCTGATGATCAGGTATTCAAAATTGCAGATGGGGTTAAATTGAGTCACGAAAAGCTTGAGGGATATATTTTTTACGATTGCGTATTGGAAGGCCAGAAGCATGGCGAACAATATAAATTCTTTTTGACTGTTGATTATATTTACAGTTCTACTTGTCCTTGTTCATTTGAATTATCTCAAGACGCTGTTACTAGAAGAGGGAGAGCAGCAAATGGTCACAGTCAACGATCCATCGCAAAGATTACTGTGCAATTTGATCCTAATAATGTAGTCTTTATTGAAGACATTGTTGAAATGGCAAGATTGAAAGTTCCGACTGAGGTTGTTATTGTATGCAAACGCAGAGACGAACAAGCTTTTGCGGAACTAAATGGATCAAATCTTTTGTTTACTGAGGATGCCATTCGGTTGTTTTATCAGGGATTGGATGAAATGTTTGCTGCAGGTAAGATTTTTGACTTCAGTATTGTTACAGATCACATTGAATCGTTACACCCTTGGTCTGCAACCGCTGTATTAAGAAAAGGTATTATTGGAGGGTTGCAATAAACACTTTAGTTGAACTTAAATTAAACTCAGCTATAATAACCATATATGATTACAAATGAGCAACTGGCAGCTGCAACGATGGCTAAAATATTTGGAAGTGAGTTACTGAGAGTAGATCAATCCACAATGGTGGGTGAAGGACAAGGAATGCCTGCCACCAGAATTGATCCCAAAAAAATACTTATGGAAGGCTCTAATAAGCCCGGGGCAACTTCTGACAAGGAGCGACGATTGATAGAAATGCTTCAAAAGGAAGCAGAAGCAGCTCATCCCATCACTTACTCTCAACCACTAGGTCCAGATGAGCCTCAAGGAGGAGTTCACACTCATCACCATGTTCAAACGAACATGCTTACTGACACAGGAACAATTGAGATGTTAAAGTCAATAAGTGACAGTTTAAAACGCATTGCAGACAACATTTGTAGTAACGAACCTGCTACAAGCCGTAAGAGAAATTTATTTTCTAAATGACATTAACTATTTCCAAGAGTGATCTAATTGACTCTTTGTTGGGACCTGTTTCAAAAATTTCAGATAACGTATGTATTACGTTTGATGGAACGAGTTGTCTCAAAACAATCGTGACGTCTTCAGACAACTCTCTTGTTTTACTTGTCAGATTGCCTTGCACTACTGATTGTAGTGTCAAATGTGTAATTCCTGATTGTAAAACTTTTTTAAGATTGTTTTCTGGAATAACTGAAGATACTCTAACGCTAAATATTCACGACAACTATATTGAATATGTTGGAAAGGACATTACTTTTAAATATCATTTGTTGGACGAGTCTTATGTTATTAATAAAAAATCTCTCAGTGAAGACAAGATAAACAAACTTGAGTTTGATACTACTTTCACTATTTCAAAAAAAGTTTTTTCGGAAATATCTAAATTCCATTCAATTCTTCCTGATTCAGAAAAATTATATTTTTTCGCAAAAGATGGTGCGGTATCAATTAAAATTGGTGATGAACAGAAAGCTAATACAAATCAAATGACCATGGTGGCTTCTACGGGATTTTCGGGGTTGCCTCCAACTATTGATGCACCAATCAGCATTCAAAATATGTTATTGATGTCGTTTGCTGATCAGGATATTGAGGTAAGCGTTAATCATAAATTAAAAGTATATAAATTTAAAACAGAAGCTGTTAGCTATATTGCGTTTGGATTAGTGAAATAAAGTCAAAAAGTTGCTATAGATTTACCTACGCAGTTAGGTAAATAACTTTATGGCAAACAAACTTACGACGCTTGGGTACATTTTAAAAAGGCTGAGAGATTCAGGATATATTGCACATAAGTTGTTTTCTGATTATAGTGAATCAGATACTCGCTCATGGACTATTGTAATTGATCCTGGTGGAGCTTCGGTTTTTTGTACATGCTATGTTAACGATCCTTATATAGGAGAAACGTTTTTTGAATTATTTGATGGAAACCAATTCATTCCAACTCGACTTAAAATTCAAACATCATCGTTTGAAGTTATTATAGAACAACTGATTAAGTTAGGTATCATCGGAACTAGTCCAATTAATCTGGATTATCTTTATAAAAATTAATTATTTTTTAATATGTCGCTTTCAAAAAAATCCAAAGACTCAAGAGTGAATAAGTCTGAAATAAAAGCCAACGTAGCCACTAAGCCAAAATCCAATCTAATTAAACCTAAAGTAAAGACCAAGCCTAACAATAAACCGTTGAAGGAAGATTTGTTGACTAAAGAGTTGATAGAACAAGCCTTGTCGAGACACAAGCAAGATGATTTATTAGATCGGAAGAGAAATTTTAAAGAGGTGGGTCACCTAGCACTAATTGCTGAGGAATATTTGAGTAGTTTTGCGTTGATTGGTTATTCTCTTCAGAATGAAAAGGTTGTAGTTATTAATATGCCTACACCAAAAGATGAGGCGGCTTTAGTTGACTTGTTGAGAGCTACGTTTGTTGATTTGGCTAGCAATAGACCATGATTAATGTTGTTATGGATAACGACACTCAACATATTTCTCCTAGTAAAGGAAGACCAAAAGGTTCAAAAAACAAACCAAAAAGAGGCAGACCAAAAGGAACAACAAAAAAACAACCTAAAAAAACTCAACGGAGCGTATTGACTGAGATACAATCAACAGTTTCGCTTCCATCAAATCAATTCGATTTGATGGAAGGCACGCTTTCACAAGAATCATCACTCGACTCTCTATTAGATGACCGGAAACTAACTGAAGAAGGATTCAACATTGACTCCGTCAAAATAATAAACAAAGAGCCTATAAGCGCCTCATATTATTATAGGGGGTCAAAAACAGTTCCTGTGGCAGGAGCTCAATACGAGTTCACTGCAGACATGATAGAAGAAATAAGAAAATGTAGAGCGGACATCACTTATTTTGCGGAAAATTATTTTTACATTGTTAGTTTAGATAGAGGTAAAGAAAAAATTTCTCTTTATGAAGCTCAAAAAAGAGTATTAAGAACATTTGTTAGAGAGAGACATGCAGTAGTGTGTTCTTCAAGGCAGATTGGGAAATCTACGATGCTTACTGTGTTTTCGTTGTGGATGGTGTGTTTTAATACGGATTACAGAGCAGCAATCGTAGCCAACAAAGAAACAACAGCTATTAATATATTCAAAAGAATAAGAATGGCATACGAACAACTTCCAAATTTTATTAAACCTGGTGTAAAGGATTACGGAAAGACTGGCATGACGTTGGGTAATGATTCTTGTATTATAGTATCAACCACGACCGCCACTTCGATAAGAGGTGATTCTCTTAACTGTGTTTTATTGGACGAGGCGGCTTATATAGAAAGCCATCTTCTTGAAGATTTTTGGTCATCTGTTATCCCCACTGTATCTTCTGGAAAAAACTCTAAAATTCTTGTAGTCAGTACTCCGAATGGGATAGGCAATAAATTCTACGATATTTATTCTGGTGCAGAGACAGGAAGACTTAAACAGTGGAAGCACGAAAGAATCGATTGGTGGGATGTTCCAGGTAGAGACGAAGCTTGGAAAGCCACACAGATTGAATTGTTGGGCTCTGAAGATAAATTTTTAGAAGAATACAATAATACCTTTTTAGATGAAGCCTCATCTGCTGTTGGAGCATCAATTATAGAGTCGTTTAAACAGAATAAAACAGAACCAATATGGACTTCTGAAAACGGCGACTACAAAGTATATGAAGTGCCAAACAAGAGCCATTTGTATGTAATAGGAGTTGACGTTGGAGAAGGTATTGGTAGAGCTTCTTCAGTGGCTCAAGTCTTAGACGTAACAGATGTTCAAAATATCAAGCAAGTTGCTGTATTTGGATCAGCTAAAATAGAACCATTTCAGTTTGCGAACAAATTGTTAGTATTAGCTAATTCGTGGGGAACACCTCCGATGTTAATCGAAAGAAATAATTGTGGAGCTCAACTCATAGACGCGTTATTTCATGCACATAAATACGAAAAGCTCGTGTCTTATTCAAAAATTTCTGAACAAGATCGGTACAACAAAACTAGAAACATTGGAGTATTGTCACATACCAATATCAGATTTGACGGCATTCAAAATATGAGATATTGGATAAACCATCTACAAACAGTGTCAGTTAATGATGATGCTACTATTTCAGAGTTTGAAACGTTTGTTCGTTTTCCTAACGGAAAATTTCGAAAGAAAAATGATATGTTCTTTGATGATAGAATCATGGCATTAGTTTGGGCACTTTTTATTTTAACTCCAGAAATTTGTCAAGAATATTTTTCAATAGTGGATTTAGATGATCAGCAAAGACCGCTCAAGATAGAATCCAACGGATATTGGGAAATTTCTGATGAAAAGTTTTTGTTAAAGGAATTGACAGACGCACATCATTACATCACCGAATTTAAAATAGCAGAAGCGACTGCATTTCCAGCACTCGGTGTTTCACACAAAGAATTGGACGATCTTGATAAGTATAAGTTAGACGTGTATGAACTGTTAGAATCTGGATATCAGTTTTTTACACCAAATCGGTAACAATACTCTATTATGGACTGCGCAAATCCTGAACTGCAATCATCTCTAAATTTATCATCAAAAGATAAATTTATATTGATACTGACTTTACCTCAAGCTTTGAGAAAGATGAGCAGATTAGATCCAGCATTAGACGTAGATTTTTTGCAAATGACCGTCCACGGAGCAATCGTGCCAGACATTTCAGTTCCAGCAGTCGAAGTAAGATACGGCGGACAAAGCGCTAACTTTTCGTCATATTCGAGACCAAACTATGCACCATTAAGTGTCAATTTTATTATAGACAACGGATTTAAAAATTACTATGTACTGTGGAAATGGCTTGCAATTTTAAACGATCCTCGCACTAGTACATATGAAGCAAACAGACTAGGAACCACACGTCAAGACCAACGTGAATCAGGAAATAACGCCGAATACCAAACAAATTTTGTAATACAAGCAATGAATGAATATAATCAAATTTCAATGGAATTTCATTATTATAATGCGTTTATTACAGGATTAAAAGGAATTACATACTCTTATAGAGACGGAGAAATAGCTGAAACATCAGCTGATTTCTCATTTGGTCAATTAGATATGAAGCGTCCGACAATTTAATTTTTTGCAGTCAAGAAAAAAAAAATATCAATGAAATAGATAAGTAATTTATATGAGAATCATTCAATCACCAGGCGTACAAATCACAGAAAAAGATTTATCATTAAGAGCTAACATGCCAGCCGGCACAACTATTGTTGTTACCGGCTATGCAAATCAAGGACCCGTAAGTGAACCAATCATGGTTACATCAACTTCAGAGTTGGAATCAATTTACGGTACTCCTACAACAGCTGCTGAAAGATACTTCTACTATACATGTAAGGAAGTATTAAATTCACCAGGTGTGTTAACTACAATACGTTTACCATACGGTGAGGGAGAAGGCAGTGAAACCACATCAGTGCACACAGCACTCTTCTACCCAATGACTGATGCTGTTGTAACTGATCCAAATTTAGGAACATATACAGAATGGTCTGTTGGAGTGCCTTTAGCTGTCAATTTGTCAGACGATGAGTACGAATTAATCCAAAAAGGAAACATCTCCTGGGGTGACACAAACGCTGGAGGCGCTGCACAAGCTAACGGAACAATAGGGGATAGAACATTCGATGCAGGATTCATGGTATTAAACGATGTCCATTCAGTTATCAACGAGATGTCTGAAGGATATTATTTTGGATTGACTGATAACCTTGCAGTATTATCTTCTACATCACCAGATTTTGAATCCGTCAAAAGAATGTATACCATCACAAGTAACGATCCAGGCACCGGACTTCCTGTTTTAGGTCTACTTCCAGACACTCGCTTGGATTTTGCACTTTCAGCAACTTCTGATGACAGTCAAAAGGGTGTTTCATCAATTTCTGAATCTTTGGAAAAAGTAGGATTTGTTGGATTTGAATCAGACGAATTTAGAGATCACGTCTCTGCTGGCATGTTTAAGATCAGACGTTCAACACTAGATCCTGTATACCTCTCAGTTGGAACGACCGAAAGATACATCGGATCGTTTGATTACAACAGAAAACAAGCAAGCCAAAGCGGCGGAAAACTTGCGAATGCGTTTATCGAAGACGTTATCAACAATTCATCTCCAACATTTAAATTCTTTGTTAACCCAGCTGTTTCAAAGGAGTTTGTTTGGTCTACGTTCGATTCTTCAAGTCCTACAGCAAGAATTACTGTATTAGACGCAGCTAAATCATTATATCCAATAGGAACATTTTCACCTGACACACGCTCAGCAGAAGAGACCAAGAAAATAGGATCAGTTCCACTGAAGATTGATAGAGCGTTCAGAACGTTAGAAGCTATAGATGATATTACAGTCGATGTTGTCGTTGACGGCGGTCTTTCTACTATAAATGCAACAACAATAAAATCTGGTGGTGCCTCTTTCAATGATGAGCTATTCGTTGCTGATCCAGCCGGAGATGATTTAAACGAAGACTGGAATCAAGTTGCAACCATGTTGGTCAATTTTGCTCAAAACATCAGAAAAGACTGTGTTGCTATTATCGATCCGCTTCGTCAAACGTTCGTTAATGGAAGAGATTCAAAGACAATTGATCTTAAAACAAAAACATTCACAGAAGACATATACACTCCACTAAGAAAGCAAGCATCTATAGAGTCAAGTTACGCTACGATGTATGGCAACTGGGTGAAGATTGTAGATATGTACTCACAGAGAAAATTTTGGGCTCCTTTTTCAGGCTACGCTGCAGCAATTTTTGCTCGCACGGACGCCGTTGCAAATCCATGGGCAGCTCCAGCAGGTCTAACAAGAGGAACTTTCTTGGCTCTTGATCTTGCTTTCAATCCAAATCAAAAACAGAGAGATAGACTATACGAAATTGGCGTAAACCCTGTAGTATTCTTCAATGGCGATGGTTACGTGGTAATGGGACAAAAAACATTACAGAAAAAACCATCAGCGTTTGATAGATTAAACGTTCGTAGATTATTCTTATTCCTCGAAAGAGCAGTTCAAAGAACAGTCAAATACTATGTGTTTGAACCAAATACAGACTTTACGAGATCAGCACTTGTTTCAGTAATTTCACCAATATTTGAATATGCAAAAAACTCGGAAGGCGTTTATGATTATCTAATCGTAGCGGACTCGAGAAACAATACTCCAGACACGATTGACCAAAACGAACTAATAGTTGATATTTATATCAAACCTGTCAGAACAGCAGAGTTCATCTTAGTCAACTTCATAGCTACGAGAACAGGACAAGCATTCACTGAGTTAATCTAACCCGCAATTTAAACAATCAACTATAAATAAAATATATGTCACAATCTAAAAGAAACATACAAGACTTTTACAACGTAGCAGTCACTAGAGATTTCGCCAGAAACTTCCAATTTTGCCTCATGCAAATAGGCAATACGAGTTTCATGAGTCACGATCAATTAGTATACGTTGAAACCGCTTCACTTCCAGGTAAAACAATCAACAACGTTGCTGTTCCATATATGGGACTTAGCTTCAACGTTCCGGGAACAACCTCATATCCTGGATCAGCAGCATATAATATTGTCTTCCGTTGCGATGCTGATTACCAACTCCGCGGACAACTCGAAGAGGCTCTCAGACAAACGTTTGACGACGAATCTTCAACAGGTGAATACGGCATACCTAGTAAAGCATCAATAATGAAGTTGGGGCTTTTCAATAAAGGACCAATGGATGGAGACAGAAGAATTATTAGAATTTACACATTCGTGGGTATGTACGTTCAAAATTTAGCAGACGCTCCGTATGACATCAAAGACACAGGTGCCATAGCAACAATCAACGCCACAATTGCCTATCAATATTGGAGAGTTGAAGGCGGTTCAAACAGCAGTGCAGAAATCAGAGGAATCACAGTTGCTGCTCCGCTTCCAAGTCTCGGAACACAAAAGACACCACAGCCAGGCAACGTTTAATCCGATACTATTCAATAAAATTATTAAAAAGCCCAGAGCAATCTGGGCTTTTTTTTGTTGTAAACTTTTATTGTTATTTGATAATTAAAACAAATGGCTATGTACGAACAACGAGTAATGACGATGGAATTTTTGGATACTAATCCAAATTCATATTTTGTCTTTGGAGATAATTTAGAAAGACGCGGACACGGTGGAGCAGCAAAATTGAGAGATCATCCTCACTCTATTGGGTTCATCACGAAAAAGTTTCCTGATAATAAAGACGAATCTTTTTATAAGCCAGAGGAATACTCAGGAGTGTTCTTTGAAGAGTTAACTAAATTAAAAACAATAATACAAAAACGTCCCGATAAAATCTTTTATATTTCACAGCTCGGTGGTGGCTTAGCTAATAGATATAAAATCTGGGAACGGCTTATTAGACACAATCTCGTAAGAGTATTATCTAGCTTCGACAATGTAATCTTTTGTTGGAGTGATTTTTAATATATGCCACTACAAGTTGATTTTTAAATAAAATATTGTAATCTGCGCTAGTGAAAAAGATTACCAAACCAGCAGAGCGTGAAGAATCCGTATATTATTCTGATGTTTCGGGCAAAATTTTTGATCAATGTGGTCCAGAGGTTGAAATAAGTGTCGAATTTAATTACGGATCTAAGTTTGATGGGTCCAAATTACACTTTCATCTGACAGATACAGAATCGTTAGAATTATTAAGAGTTTTTAAACAAAAACTCTCTACGGAGTTTAAAGTTGGCATAAAACAACAACTGGGGATAATGGAAGACTCTTATGATGATAGTGTCTCAGGTCGAGATTGGTCTAATTGCGAGTATTTGTCGAATTCAATGGAGTTAATGAGGTTTATTTCAGAATAATGAAGATGAATACGGTTTTAATCTTAGGTAAAGGGTACATTGGAAATTATTTAGCTGTATATTTAAAACAGCAGAATTTTGACGTATATCATCTCTCTAAAAAAGATGTTGATTATACTAATCCAGAATTGTTAGAACAAAAAATCAGACAATATAACTCCACTTATCACGGAAGAGTTGATTGGGTAATTAATTGCTCAGGATTTACTGGCTCTCCTAATATTGATAGTTGCGAAGATTATAAAGAAGACTGTTATAACTATAATGTATTAGTGCCTCTGTACATAACCAAGGTATGCAATTCTTTGTGTACGCCAATTATACACATTTCAAGTGGTTGTCTGTATACTGGATACGACAGGATTTATACAGAACAAGATATTCCTAATTTTGGTGTAGATCGTTTTAACTCGTCGTTTTATTCAAAAACAAAAGATTGCTTTGAGAGATTGAGTGCTCACATGGAGAGATATATATTTAGAATTAGAATTCCGTTTAACGGTGTTTATGAGCCTAAAAACTACATATATAAACTCGTTAAATATGACAATTTAGTATCAAAGCAAAATTCGATTACATGTGTTGACGATTTGATGGTTTTTATTAAAAAGTTTATCGAACAAAAGCACAGAATTGATTACGGAACTTATAATGTGGTTAACGAAGGTTCTGTTGATAATTTTGATTTAGTCGATATGCTCAAAGCAAAAGGTGTGAACAATAAAAAATGGAATTTTATATCAACAGAAGAAGCTAACTTCAGAGTGTGTAGAAGCAACTGTATACTTTCTATCGACAAAATTAAGTCAATTGGCTTAGGTTTGCCTAACGTAAAAGATAGTTTGTTTCGCGCTGTAGATGAATTTTCTAAGCAGTGGATAAAAACAATTAAGAAAGAAAAATAAAAATTATGGGAATGTTTGATGATATTACATGTAAAAAAGAGCTTCCGTTAAACGAAGAATTAAAAACTCTTTCAATTAAATGGGAAGAAGTCGGTTTTCAGACCAAAGACCTCGAAAATTGCCTGTTGCATTACACTATTTCAGAAGATGGTCGTTTGCTGGAGCATGTTGTGGAACAAGAATATGTTCATTACACAGAAGAAGAAAGAAAGCAAAAGGGTCGAAGACCTTGGGATCTATACAAAGAAGTAATAATTAAAAATGAATACGATAAAGAAGTTCATCACCACGGAGTTGTTAATTTTTATACTGGTGTAGATTATACAGATGAAGAGGAATTTTGGGTTGAATTTAACGCATATTTCATTTACGGGAAGTTAGATAGGATAGAACTACTCAAGTGTGAGAAGCAAAAATCGAGAACAGTTTATCACAAAGAGTGGGAAGAGCAGAGAAGAATCGAAGACAGTAAACTTTGGAATAGAGTTAAGCGCTTATTAAGATATGTTGGTTGGCGTTGGTTTTGGCATAAAATGTCAAAATGTTGCTATTCTGCGTCAAGCTTATTTGCTTCAATCCAAACTTTTATTATTAGACATTTGGTGTAAGGTATTAGTGATACATTTTAGTTGAACAAAAGAAACATTCCTATATTATATTGTCATGACACCCACTCGCCCCGAGTCTTACATTAAGTTCTCCTATTACCACGAAGGGGTTTCTTGTGAAACTGTTTGCTCTCCGGAAACCAAACTTGATTATGAAATTGATGCAGAGATTGGCATAAGCGAAATATGCCAATCGTTCGAAAATTTTTTGTTAGCTTGTGGATTTAGATTAAACTCAAATGAAAGGATTGGAATTGTAGAAAGCCATGATTAAAAAAACCGTACAGCGATCAGAAGAGTGTTTTATTCAGTTCACTGAAGATGAGCTAGCACAGCTTGATATCAAGCCTGGAGACAAGTTTTCCTGGAAACCAGACGGAGATTCAATTATTTTAACTAAATACGTTAGTGTTGATTTTGACATATCTGAATGGCCAAAAGAATTACTGGTGTGGTTAATTGAAGAGTCTATTAATAAAGACATTTCTGTTAATGATGTCGTAGTAGATATTCTTGAACAGTATTTAAATCATAATAATGTCGACTAATTCTTTTAAAAATTATCAACCGCTATTTGAGCTAGGATTTTTCAACGAAAGCGATCCGGCCGTAAAAGTCTTAGACGAATGTAGTATTTGCCCAGCAGTGTTGGCTTCATTTGTTACTGTTTTGTTTGAAACCGTGATGAGAACAGTTCCTGATAATCATCAAATTCTTTTTGAAGAAAGATTTAATGAAGCACTAACCGTTCTTATGAAAGAACGGTTTGACTATGATGTAACAATCAAGTATCCTGATGACGACGAAGAGTTGTAATAGAATTTCTTGGGATGAGTATGCGTTACGGATTGCTGAAGTTGGGGCTTTGCGGAGTGAAGATCCGTTTGTTAAAGTTGGAGCGTGTGCTTTAGATCATTCTAATAGAGTAATTGGAGTAGCTTATAATGGATTACCTAGTGGTGTTACTGGCTCAGAAGAGTTCTGGAAAAACCGAGATGGCCGCAGACCGTATATAGTTCACGCTGAGGTAAACTTATTGTCATTAATTAAGCGAGGAGAATGCGGTGTATTGGCTTGCACGTTGTTGCCGTGCTCAAGTTGTGCTGCTATGATCTCTTCGTATGGAATTAAAAAGGTTATATACAGAGACGTGTATCACAGAGATGAGAAAGCGCTCGATATATTCGATTTTAATGGAATCGAATGCAAACAAATAGAATCTTAAATAGTCTAATTACGAGTTAACGTCCAATATTAACTCGTAATCCACCCATAATTTCTTCTGGGTGCTGTTTTTCTGCTATTCTGAGAACTAATGATAACGTAGCCTCATCAAATATATGCCGCTGAGAGTATGTTTTAACGAATTCTTTTAGTTCCTCTCCATTTAATTTGGAATAATTGTAAGGAACACCTAATTCGAACTTTTCTTCGATTGCTCTGATAAGCTCAATGATTTCTTCTCTTGATACACCACTGTAAAATCTATTATTTCTTTGAGTAGACATCGAGGTGGTTGGTGCCTTGGATTCATCTTTTTCAACAGGCAAGCTTTGCTCATTTACTTTTTTTAATTGTGCTTCAACCATTTGAAGAAACGAGGATTCAATATTTTCTACTATTACGTCAGAAAATGGAGATTGTTTAATTGTTTTTAAATCTTCTGATGTTAATTTATTTTTGTTTCCAAATACATAAACTTCAGCTAATTCTCTGGCTTTTCTATATTCTTTCATAATTTATCTTTTTAATACTCGTTTAATTCTTGGTAGTGAATCTTCTAAAAATGTTTTTTTGACTGTTGCGTCGTAATCACCTTTTATCAAGAAAGTCATCATTTTGTCAAGTTGTTCAACTGAGAAATCTTTTTTGAAATGTGAGAACAAGTTTGTTTTCCACTCATCTTTAAATGCATTTGTGATTTTTGCAATTCCAATCAAAACTCCTTGATCAGCCTCTGAAAGAGCTTCTGTCTTTTCAGCTCGAGCTAATACGGGTTTTAACTTTGCTAACACAAACATCAACAACGCATGTAATTTATCTCTATCAGTACTTAGTAGCGAGTTGTCTTCAGCAGAAGCTACAATTGTCGCATAATCAAATGATTTGAAATGCTTCATGAACGCATCAAATCCTCTAGCCCACGTATCACCACACATTCCAGCAGCACTTTGTTTAATTGCTACTATCTTTGGAGTTGATATTGGTTGTCCTTGAGCTTTAGCTTCTGCATAATGTTGATCTAATTCTTTAATTTTTCTAGACAAGTTCATTATAGCTCTTGGTGAAGCCCATTGTTTATGCGTGTCAGCCGCTCCGAACCCACCAGTTGGTTTCGGATTGAAATTTTCTTCCGGATGAGACTTAATAAATGCGATTATGCGCTTGTCTACTCCTACTTTCTCAGCATAATCAAGCCACTGCTCAGCATCAGCAATTAATATTCCTTGATCAAATCTATTAGTGAACGCAAACGGTAACGGGTTCCCACCGAATTCAGCTCCGAGGTTTCCAGCAGCAATTACTCCAAAGTCGTCAGACAATTTAATATTTCCCACTTTTTTATCAACAATTTTATATAACGCCTTGATCATTGCATCAGAAGCGTTGTTGCATTCATCCAAAAAGAGAATTCCGTCAGCTTTTGGTTGGGCCATAACATACAACCACTTGGGCATTTGAGTTTCTAACCACTCTTCTTTATTTGCCATGCTAGGAATACCTGCTAAATCAGTCGGATCAAGCGAATCTGCTCTTACGTCAACATATAAGAAATATTTTGACGGATCTTTAATAACTTCTCTTTGTTTTTCTTGTGAGAGTTCATCCCAATCAACCGATTCTTTGCCTTTTGCTGTCCCAAGGCTTTTTACAAACGACTGAACCATCTGGCTTTTACCAATACCGGGATCTCCGTAAATTAATAGGGGCTGTTTAGTTCTATAAGAAAGAGATATAAAATCATGCATTCTCATATAGTCCCATGTAGGCAGTGTTGTTTTCTCGTCAGTTTCTACAACTGTACTGTCATCCCATTCCATGTCTTGGTATGCTGGATCGATTTCATCGTTCAGCTCTCCGACAGTATCAGTAACTCCTTGCACCATGTCATCTGCAATTTGATCTCGTTTAGAAGCTTCAGACATCAGTATATCTTTATACAATTTTGTGAAATTTCCCTTTTTTACGTTTTTTAATTCCATACGGTTATTTAATTAATTATTGTGTTTTTTTTAATGGTATACGTCAATTTCGTGAACTAGACCGTATTTATCGAGAGGGGACTTTGACCCTTTTTCTACTATTAAGAACAATTTGTTCTTTACTGGAGGCATTTCTGGAGTGGGTTCTATGTGCCCGTCTGTAAAAACAATAAACCCTTCAAACTTTTTAACTGGATATTTTCTCTTGAGATATTGTGCAACTGATGACAAAGTAGTTCCTCCTCCTTCATAAGGCAAGCTTTGTAAAGCATGCATTATTTGTTGTGAACTTGCTTTTGTTGAATCTATATCAATATCTCCATATACGTCAGTATGCCATAATATAACCTTCATTTTTACTTTGGGATAGGCTTTTACAATGTTTAATAACTCTGAAATGAATAACGCTATGACGTTTTCCGAAATAGACCCACTGGTATCTAACGCTACTATGGTTTCAATTTTAGTAGATTCATTTCTAGTTCCAGGAGCATAATATCCTGCAGCAAAAGCGCGTTTTTTTGGCCTCATCCAAGTAGACTTGGTTTTTTCCATTCCGCTTACGAAATTTCTAAGTAATTGCTTCCAATTAGTTTTAGTTTCAAACACCTTTTTAGATAGTGATCTAGGACCACCTTTCCATAGTCCTCTGGAAGCTATTGCGGTAAGAGTAGATTGAACCTTGTCTTTTAATTTAGAAGCTGAATTTTTATCTATATCTGGCTTGTAATCAGGATCATCTGTTGGTGTATCCATAGGGACCGGCATTGGGTCTCCATCTGTAATGTGTTGATCAAATTTATCTCGCTGTTTAGCAATTTTATCTATTATGTCTGACAAACTACCCTTTATTTTAACTCCTCCATCTCCTGGTGTCGGTTTAGATTCCTCTTCGTCCTCGAATTCTACTTCAGCGTCTTTATCCAATGCAAAATCTTCCCCTTCTTTTCCGCCTGAGCCACCTTTACCTAGCTTAACCTTTCCGGACAATAGTGGCATGACGTCAGACGAAGAAATTCCAGACTCCTTTGCTTCAGTTTTAAGATCATCATCCCAATCGATCTCAAGAGTTTGTTTGCCAGGTTGGCTTCCTGTTACTTTAGTTATGGTTCCGTTCCTGCCATCTTTTCTGGATTGAACTCTGTCATCAACCGCAAAAGTTTTTTTTCCATCTCCTCCTTTGCCGTTTTTCTTTTGTTTTTTCTTATCAGCATCCATTGCTTTTTGCATCTCGTCATATAACCCCTCTGCACTCATGTCTGTAATGTCTACTTCAAACACAAGTTGGCCTGTAGCTGGGTCCTTTAACACAGCAAACGTTTGACTGCCCCTCTTTTCAGGAATTAATCCTCCAGCAGGCAGAGACATATTCATTTCAACAATATCTTTATTCATAACGAAATCTGTTGCTATATTCCACTGCCCCATGTCTCTTCCATTTTGTCTAAAAAACGACAAAGTCATAATATGCAAACATTCATGAGCTAAAACCCCAACCGTCTCATCTTCTGACATACTCATAGTGAACTTTGGATTCATGTAAATATTGCCATGGTTATCTACAGCCATTGTAACAACACTAGTTGTCGGTACAGTTTTTAACTTTGCCAACATAATTCCAAACCACGGGTAATCTCTATATAATATTGTTTTACATCGAGTCAAACGAAAGTCAAACTCTTTAAACAACGCTTCACTCATCATGTTCGATTTGCTTCGCTCATCTTCTGCAGCTTCTGATATCATAATAGATTCAGTCTTGGTTAAAATTTTATGTTTATAGACAGAAAAGATGTCTTTGTCGGTGTGTTTATGATACATAATGGTTAATTATTCTAAATGGACAATTTTTTAAACTATTTTAAACAATCTTTATCGGTGTGTTTATGATACATAATAGATAATTATTCTAAATGGACAATTTTTTAAACTATTTTAAACAATCTTTATCAGAATCAAAATTCAGAGAGATTGACACATCCTTAATAAGCAGCATATACAAGATTGTATTAACTTACAACGCTGTTTACAAAAAAGTAGACAGTACTACTAAATTATTATTAAAAAACGTTGCTGATGATCCTACACTAGTAGATTATTTCAAAGAGGAAGGAATAACAAAAATTGCAAATTTATCTAAAATTAAATTTACTGATCTAGCCTCAAAAAAACCAGTTAAGGTTAATATACTCGTAGCTTATGGTGGATCAGAAACATCGTTAGCATTTTACGATGATGTCAACAATTTAATGGTTATATACAACGACAACGTTAAACAGTTATCAGAAATTGAGTTAGGATCTGTTATTTATCACGAACTTACTCATGGGATGCAAGAATACAAGGACTCATCAGAAGAATATAAAAAGGAGGCGAAAAAAATTGCTAAAGGCAAACCGTTTAAACCGCATGTATATTTTTTAGAACCAATAGAGTTTGATGCACATCTAACCGAGCTTGCGTTTAGAATTAAAGAAGAATACAATAAAAAGAAAACAGACATAGAAAAAACATTAATGCCAGAGAGCAAAAAGATATTAGAAATAAAGTTAGCAAAATTTTTACTAGAATTTAGACTTTTTATTAAAGCGGACGCTCCATCATATACTCAATATAAAGAACTTCCTCTTCCATACTTTTTTTCCACTCATGCAGACTTTATACAAGCAATCAGTAAATCTGAATATCACTGGAAAAAACTTAAAGAAAAACTTGCCGCGCTGTATGTTGATTTAGTCGGAAATCATCCTTGATTTGTTGATTTGATGTCGTAAGATTTTTTAATGAAGTTTTTATTCTTTAAACCAATCATTATTCAATCTAAGCACGACCAAGATATTTGTTTTTGGTCAGACACGCACTTTGGACACGCATGTTATCATTGGGAAACTCCATTGTGGAAAATGAGAGGGTTTGAATCTGTTGAAGAACACGACGAAGAACTTATTTGTAGGTGGAACGAAAAGAATTCAATAAATTCTACAGCATTTCACTTAGGAGATTTTATTTTTGGACATTCTGCTACAGAACGGTTTAAAGAAATTATTAAAAGAATGTCATTTAATATTCTCTACGTGATGTCAGGTAACCATCATTCAGGATGGAGACACATATTTGAAGAGTTGAGAGGCAACATTTGGGATGTAGATGAACACAAAAAGGTAATTTTTATTCCAAATTATGTTGAAATCATTGCCAATGGTCAACCAATCGTTGCTAGTCACTACCCTCTTGCTTCATTTAACGGGCAATCAAAGGGGGCATGGATGCTTCACGGGCATTGTCATGGAAATTTACATTCTAGCGAAATCGGACAAATGATATATAAAACTAAAACTCTAGATATAGGGGTGGAAAGAGCTCCTTTTCCTTTAACGTTGGCTGACCTCAAATCTAATTTGGGACGTAGAGACACTCTTACATACGATAAAGCAGCGTCTCAACCAACCCCCTTTCAATTAAATGTCGACTAGCAGCATTTTACAAAAAAGAGTGCTGGTGTTGAATAAAAACTGGCAAGCAATTAATACTTCAATAGCTGGACACGCTTTATCTTTGATGTTTGCAGGTCAAGCAAAGGGAATTTTATTAGAAGACGGCAAAATTAACGCGCTCGAATGGAATGAATGGAAGAACGTCAAATTATTAAACAACGATATTACAATCAGCACGGTTAATAATAAAATCAAAATTCCCAATATTATCGTATTGTGCTTTTACGACAAAATTCCAAAACAAGCTGTCAAGTTAACTCAAAACAATTTATGGGAAAGAGACAATTTTACATGCCAGTATACTGGTGTAAAAGTAAACAAGACAACCGGAAACATTGATCATATTATTCCAAGAAGTTTGGGTGGAAAAACTACTTGGGAAAACTGTGTAATAGCATGCAGGGAAGTAAACGACAAAAAAAGTGATAAAACCCCAGAACAAGCAGGACTCACGTTAATTAGAAAACCTGTTAAACCAAAAACAATGCCTGTATCGTTCTTTATTAAGAACACAGAGAAAAATCCTGACTGGAATTGGTTTTTGCATTGATGAAATAAATAGAGAAATGAGCTTGTCTAAAAAAATTAAGCAGTTTGTAGTTGGTGCTACGTGGGTTTTCGTGTTGATGTTTCTATTTATTGGGTGTATTATGCTGTCCTTAATTAGTTCGATTAAAATTAAATCATACTGAAATTATAATGGAGTAAAGATTCATGAAAACTTTAAATAAAAATAAACCTATATTGTATATTGGAGATCACCACGGTGATTGGAAGCAAATGTTTTGGTTTATTAATAGAGGAAAGTTGGAAAACTGTTATTTGATTAGCGTAGGAGATTCGGGAGTAGGGTTTACACCAAAACCGCAACAAATTAATGATATAAATTCTTTAAACGATAAGTTTAAAAAGCTTAACATTGAATTCCTGTCAATTCGAGGGAATCACGATGACCCATCTTACTACAATGGAGACAATAGAATTGCTTTAAGCAACTTTGAATTAATTGAAGACTACACTGTAATGGAGCACAACAGTAAGATGTTTCAGTTTATTGGTGGAGCAACTTCGATTGATAGAACAATGAGAAAAGAAGGAGTTTCATATTGGAGTGGAGAAGGGTTAAATTTTAATGAAGCTAAACTCCGCAAGGTTGATGTTTTAGTGACACATACTGCTCCTTCTTGGTGTTTTCCGCAACGATTTAACGAAATAGTTTATAGTTGGGCTGGAGAAGACGCATATTTATTAGAAGAACTCACGACCGAGCGAGCAGTAATGGATGAAATATTTAAAGTTTGTCAGCCGTCTCTACATCTTTATGGTCACTTTCACTCCTCTCGAAACGAAGAAATTAATAACTGTGTACACAGATTGTTAGGGATTAATGAGATTTGGGAATCTAGAGATTCTTAGTTAATATTAAAAATATTGGTTTTTTGGTATAAATATCCTAAACTAATTATGTATATGGATACAAATAACAAAAAATTAATTCTGTCTGGTGTAATTTTCTTGGTAGCTTCTCTTGTATATTTTTATTTGATGGGTTATTAGGTAACTTTGCTTTTTTTTGCGTGTCATAAAACACGGTTTGCATAAAATAACTCAGGTTTTTTATAAGTAACGTCTGTAGCAATCAATTAAACCGTACTTATACATGACTACAAAAGAAGCAATTTCATTAATCAACAACAAACATACTACAATTGACGAGATATGTGCGAATCTGTTTAGTCACGTAGAATCATTTCAGCAGTCAAGAGAAGATTTTTACATGGATGAGTTTGAAAGTACAGTTACAGATAACCCCGAATCATTCGACATTTCTCGATTAGATGAATACACAGATTCGATTTTTAGCGAAATTGCAAGGGACACGCGTCAATTTGTAAAGGAATATACGAATAGTCTGTCAGACGGATTGCTTGACGCTTTAAACGACAAGACCGTAAACAAAAAGCCGTGTAAGTTATTTTTGTCTATACTTTCAGTAATGGAGGACGTGCTAATTAAAGCCTTTAATTTGGACTCTAAATAAAACTAAAAAGATTTAGTGAATTCTTCTAGCAACTTCAGCTAAATTATCCATAGCAATTGCTATTTTTTGTTGCTGCCACGGTTCAAGTGAACCGCCCTGTACACACACTCCAGCAATTTTTGCTATACTTTCACGAATAGAATTTAAATTATCCACATTCATATCATGAATTTCTTCTTCACAACAGTCATCACCCAACTGAAGTGCTTCTATTTCGCTTTCGTGACCCATTGGAGTTTCAGCAGCACTTGATATTCCTGCTGAGGATATGTGTAAAATCTTATCATCAGATTCTCCAGAACCAAAGTCAGAGTCAATTTCCGGTTGTTCAACGCCATCTTCGCCATCCTCGTCGTCTTCATCAGTTTCCGTTATATCATCAGAGGGGACGGATGGTAATTTTTGGTTAATTGATAGATATGCTTTTTCTAGCAAGTAGGAATCTGAAGGTTTCATAATGTTATTTAATAGTAACGGCTTTAAAATTACGGTGAGGTAGGAGTTGGAGTAGGAGTCTCTGTTGGTGTAACTGTTGGTGTAGGAGTCTCAGTTGGAGTGACTGTAGGAGTCTCTGTTGGTGTTGGAGTCTCTGTTGGTGTTGGAGTCTCTGTTGGAGTGACTGTAGGAGTCTCTGTTGGAGTAGGAGTCTCTGTTGGTGTAACTGTTGGTGTAGGAGTCTCAGTTGGAGTGACTGTAGGAGTCTCTGTTGGTGTTGGAGTCTCTGTTGGTGTTGGAGTCTCTGTTGGAGTGACTGTAGGAG